>Ga0315284_10001417_pt1 | contig 34181 bp, 36 predicted proteins | sample YL17G09_16_MG_FD_203696 | JGI IMG/M metagenome (GOLD analysis project Ga0315284, IMG submission 203696) | Sediment microbial communities from Yellowstone Lake, YNP, Wyoming, USA - YL17G09_16 | ecosystem: Environmental > Aquatic > Freshwater > Lake > Sediment | place: USA: Wyoming | collected... | reverse complement strand
GTTGGAACGCTGAGAGTCAAGCTGAAGAATAACAGGAATCTCTGTCTCTTCATCTCCTTTTGTCTTGCGATCTTCTCGGCGTCGATCGTCTCGGCTTCAATCACCTCATACCCAGCGGCGATTATCGCCCTTTTTATCTCTGAAACCCTTACCCTCTGAGGGTCGTACTGGATCCTGGCCTTCTCGATCGCGAGGTTCACGAAGGCCGAGTGAACTCCGTCGAGCGCAAGGAGCGAATTCTCGATCGTCTGTGCACAGGTCGCACATGTCATCCCCTTGATTGAAATGGTGATCTCATTGAGTATCACTCCATATCCAGCCTTCTCAACCGCAGTCTTCATACCGTTGATTCCTACCTTCTTTGGATCGTATACGACGGTAGCTTTTTCCGCCGCGAGGTTCACCGAGGCAGCTTCGATCCCTTCAAGGTCGGACAGGGCGGTCTCTATCGTCTGAGCACATGTCGAACAGGTCATGCCCGTCACGCTGAAAGATGCAGTCCTTCTGTTCGGTCTGTCCGCCGAGTGTTCTTCCTCAGGTTTGTGTGTTTCCATTGTATCTATCGTCGAGAAGAAAGCTTGATGTTCATCTACTTTCTCTTTAATGATTGTAAAGTGATCTATTATCCCGAATACTTTAATGCGAATTGCCAGTGGCTTATTTCCAGAGGTGTCGCGATTTTTGAGATGAATTGCCCTTACACATGGAAAAAGCTATTAGAACCGATCATCAATGTTACTGCCATGGATCTTGATGAAACGGACGTGAACATTCTGAAGGTTCTCCAGGTGAACGGTCGTCTTTCTTTCAGACAGATATCCGAAAGGGTGAAGGTGAGCGTACCTACAGTGAGCAGCAAGATCTCCAATATGGAAAACATGGGCATTGTTCGGGGGTATCAGGCAGATCTGGACTCGGAGAGGATGGGGGAGCTGAGCGTAGTATTGACAGTCAAGGCAAAACCTTCCGAGCTGAAATCAGTTGCTGACCGCTTCCAGGCCGACGAGCATGTGCGCAAGCTTTTCACGCTCAGTAGTGGAAGACTATTGATGATCTGCACCTTCAGTGGATCACATTTGATCAACGACTTCGTCGGCCGTCTTGGAGATGTTCCAGAAATAATCGAATACGACATCGCAAACATCATAAATGTGGTGAAGGAACAGCAAAGGGCACTCGTTGAGCAGAACGCGATTGTCGTTCTGCAATGCTCATTCTGTAAGAAAGAGATCCGGGACGATCCGTTCAAGTTCAAAGCTGATGGAAGAGATTACTATCTATGCTGTCAGACCTGTCTCAAGTCATTCCAGGAGAAGTACGACAAGCTCAAGGGAAAAACCTGAGCTATGGACTCACTTGAGCGCGGCGATGATATCAATCTCGACGCGGGCCCCAAGGGCCAGTTTCGAGACTTCGACCGTAGCCCTGGCAGGTGCGGCACTGGGGAAGAATTCCCTGTAGATATCGTTCATCTCTTTGAAGTGGTTCAGATCCGTCAGGTAGACCGTGGCCCTTACAGCTCTGTCAATAGAGGATCCAGCCTTATTGAGCACTGCCCTTAGATTCTCGAGACATTGTCTAGTCTCTTCGCCTACGCTTGCCTTGACCAGCTCGTTCGTCCTGGGGTCAATTCCCACTTGTCCGGAGCAGAACACAAAATCGCCGGACACGATCGCTTGGGAGTAAGGTCCAATCGGCTTAGGAGCATCATCCGTAAGAATGACTTTCTTCATGTCGCCAATAATCTACCTAGACGTATAAGAAAAGAACGAGCGAATGCTCCCTGGTGGCTTCTTAGTCGTCCTTCCACCGCTCATGCTACGATTTCAATTTTCGCTCAAGGAGCCAAGCAGGTAAGCTCGCTACGCTGTCGATCACGTTCCCACATCCCTTTTCCTTCCATGTCGAGTCATCAGACCAGCCTGATAGAACACCTACGAAAGTCGACCCGGCGTTCCTTGCACAGAGCATGTCGATGGGATGGTCTCCGAGCATCAAGCATTCTCTCGGGGACAGGCCAAGGGAATTCGCGACATTTTCCATCGCTCTGCTGTTCGGTTTCGCATCGGAGGCCGGAAAGTCATCGCGACACACGATGACATCGAAGTGACGATAATCCAACCCCGATGACATCAAAGCCTTCATCGTGTAAGTCCTCGACCCTCGCGTCAGCAGACCGATCAGAAACCCATCCTCTTTGATGGTTTCTAAAGCTTCTTCTGCCCCTTTCAATTGAGAACTTCGTTCGACGTTCTCAAGCTCCACTTCAATCAGTAACGAATCGATTGCAGGTTCCATCTCCTCCAGGGTGCTGGCTTGTCCCCTAACCTTCATGAATGAACGAAATCTTCCAAGGTTGTTCGTGACAGTGTCGTTAGCATCGAGCATCTCTTCTGGGATTCCATGAGATCGAAGAAAGGAGATGATCCTATCTCTCATGATTCTGAAGTCGATGGAACTGGCGATAAGAGTACCATCGAGATCGAATACTATCGCTTTGATTCCATCTATGCTCATCGGCACCACTTAGAGAGAATGCAATTGGAAACATGAACGTGCATAAGATGGTTTCGTCCACCTAGAAACGTACCATTCAGGGGTCCTACATGAGCGGTCAGAAATCCTCGAGGACGGTCAATGTCTCGGTATGGACCACCCCTGAGATCGCCCCTACTTTGTAGAGAACTAGCCTGCCGATACTTTCGACGTCGCTGCTGTCTATCTTGGCGATCAGGTCGTAGTCGCCAAACAGGGGGTAGACTTCCACGACCTCTTTGATCCTCTTCAATTCCAAGTATATCTGGTGGTCCCTCTGAGGGGCTGAAGTTATCAGTACGTAAGCAATCGTCATGACCGCCTTCCAATGGGATACAGTACCTCCCTGACATTATTTAGCACTATCGCCGTTTTGCATAGCCAGGTACACTTACTTATCATAATCTGTAGACTCAGGTCCCGATGTCGATTAAGACAAGATTCTGATCGTTTCCGACAGCTATAGGCTACATAAAGAAAACAAATCGTCATCTCGTTGGATTGAAGAGTCCAATAGACAATGACTCATCGGATTTCCATGACTATGAACCGCGACGAGTCTCTGAGATTGGTCCGACTCCATGTCTCGAAGGAAAACAATGTCAAGCACATGATCGCAGTTGGAGCGGCAATGAAAAGAGTTGCCCTGAGGCTCGGAGAAGACCATGAGAAGTGGGAGATAGTGGGCATCCTCCATGACATAGATTTTGAGATCTGCTCGGGACCTGCCGATCACACCATCAAAGCCAAAGAGATGTTGCTTGAGACTGTCGATCGAGAGGTCGTCGAAGCCATTCAAGCCCACAATTACGAAAATACCAAAGTCCCCGTAGACACGACTCTCAAAAAAGCCCTGTTGGCGTGTGACGCGGTATCTGGACTAGTAATCGCCTGTGCCCTTGTCATGCCCTCGAAGAGCCTTGCCGAAGTGAGGCCAGAGACATTGATGAAGAAGCACAACTCAAAGGATTTTGCAAGGAATGTGAATCGTGACAGGATAGCGATGTGCGGCGGTCTTGGTATCACTCTGAAGGAGTTCTTGTCGTTGTCCCTCGAGGGTATGAAAGCGGTCTCGAACGATCTGGGGCTTTGACTCGCCGGTCTCACGCAATGACTAGATCTAGTGTTACGCGTCGAGATTCCTGTACCATTCCGCTGTTCTCCTTACGCCTTCCACCAACCCCGTGACTGGTTTGAATCCTAGATCTTCCTTGGCTCTTGTGCATTTCATCTTCTCATGATCTTTGCCAAAGAGCTCCACGACGAATCTGGATAACCCCGGCTCCTTCTTGTATCCACCCAAGGCGCTCCGGAACTCGCTCAGTCTCGCAATCAAGTGGGAGTAGCGATAAGTGACGAAAGCTGGCGTGATATCCTTCCCAAGTTCTTCTGAAATCTGCTCGTAGAGGGATCGTAGAGATACCTCCTCAGGACCGTCCAGATTGTATACGCATCCTTCGATCCCCTTCTTCTCTCCCGCGACAAGGAATGCCTTGGTGAGGTCGTCGATGTAGATAAGAGGGAATCGTGTTAGTCCATCACCGATATAGACGACCTTCCCAGAATCGACAATCCTGAACCAATGAATGGAAGCCGTATTGTCTCGCGGACCATATATCACACCTGGCCGCAGCGCGACCCCCTCGATGCCCTTCTTGTCGCACTCTTTGAAGAACATCATTTCTGCTTCGGTCTTCGACCTGCAGTACTTGTCACTCTGTGAAGCTGAATAGGCTCCGGTGTTTTCCAGGGACACCCGACCCTCAGGGCCCGTCACTCCCATGGAGCTAGCGTGAACGATCCTCCCAACTCCAGCCTCTGCACCCGCGATGACTACATTCTCGGTGCTCAGAACGTTTGCCTTGTACAGTTCGTCATACGGAACAACGTAGCGGACGGCACCGGCGCAGTGGTAGATGTGGTCGACGCCTTTAGCTGCTTGTTTCACCGATTCCAGGTCGCTCAAGTCACCATAGCGTATCTCAATGGGCAAGTCTCTTATTGCAGAGACGTTGCTTGTCTTCCTGGCTAAGATGACTACCTTTTCCCCACGATCGCAAAGCGCCTCGACAACATGTCCGCCGAGGAAACCCGATGCTCCTGTAACTAGGCTTGTCATGTGAGAGTGGAGTAAGACGGACAAGTGCTAAAAACCCATCGCAAGCGTATCGGTCAGCATGACGAATTGGAGTTCGGTTGACGGAACAGTGATAGATTCATTCCTTCGACATTCTGGCTTAGGAAGCCATTAATCATCCTATTTAAATGTAACTGTAGCATGCTCAACCACCCTTTTTATATTCTGTTACCGAAGCTCTGCCCAACGATCTCTTCGAGGAATCTAAATGAAAACCAAAATGATGGCGGTTGTGGCAACGCTCGCACTCTTTGCAGTTGCTGGAGCATTCGTCGTCTCGTCTGTGAATTCGATGACGATACCAGTGAACGATCCACATGGCCTTCCGGCTGGTGGTGCGTACATTCCGGTCAATGATCCGCACTTCGTGACAGATGTTCTGAATGCAATTGCTGGAATCACTTCGTACATACCTGTGAATGATCCGCACTCTATCGCGCCAGTACTTGATGCGTCGATCTTTTACATTCCAGTGAATGATCCTCACTGATGGGAAACCAATCGGGGTTATTCCCCACTTCTTACCTTTCTTTTCATTCCTTCTCTTGTTTCTCAGGAAGTCTGAGTGAACCCACCTGTCGGCGATAGCTTATCCATGACCACGAGTCTGTTGAGCGCTATCTCGACCTCTCTCCTGAGATTCTCGTTGCCCCCCTGTGCGGCCAGGGCGAACGCTTCATCTAGCAGGTCCCTCGCCTCTTCGAATTCTCCATTCTCAATGTGGACCTGACTGATCTCGAAAAGCCAATGACTGAGCCTCATCGGTACATCCAGTTGACGAAGGATGTCAAGGCTTTGCCTGAATTGCTCCTTTGCCCAATCCCATTCCTTCTTAAGATTGTATAGATACCCCCGGTACAGGTGCATGGTGGCCACCATGATCCTGTCGTTCAGCCTCGCGTATATCGGGATAGCCATGTCGAGTAGCTCCTCGGTTCTCTCCTGATTTCCCATCTCAAGGTAGACGGCTGCTGAGTTGGAAATCGCGTATCCCATGATGTTCAAATCCCCCACTGAGCTCGCCAGTTCTATCGCCCTTTCCTGCATCTCAAGGGACTCCTCTATTCGTCCGACGACCCGCAGATCGTTTGCCAGGCCAGTGCAGACCTTCGCTATCTCCTTCACATTCCCTGTCTTCTCTAGTATCTGCAGCGCTTCATCTTTGTACTCGACAGCGCTTTCGTGCTCGAGTAGTTGACTGTAGACCCTCCCAAGTCCATACAATGCCTTCCCCAGACCTACGTCATCCCCAAGAGATTGGGCCAGCTCCTTCGAAGAGGTGAAATATGACGATGCCTCTTGGAACCTCCCCCTTCGTTCGCATATCCCGCCCATGTCGTAATAAACCTCAACCAGCGTGTGGTCGTCTTTCAGCTCCTTCGCGATCGACATGCTCCTGTTCAGAAAGTCGAACGCCTCTTCGAACCTGGTTCTCTTCAGGGCAATGGCACCGATTCTCCGGAGCACGTCCGCCATTAACCTTCTATCCTTGTCCTCTGTCGCCAAAGATAGAATCTCCTGGAATCTCGAAGACGCTCCGTCCCAGTCTCCCTGGAGGTCCTTGATTTCACCCTCGAGCAGTAGTATCTCTGTTTTCTCACTTCTACTAATGCTCCTGCAATTTTGAAGGAGGGACGCAAGCAATGTCCCAAAGACGGCCGCGTATCCATCCGAGATTATTCTCCTCCCATTGCCCGCTGCCACCTGGATTGCGATGTCGTAGTCTCCGGCCATTAGGGCATGGTACATCGCTTCGACGTTGGAGGGCGACGCCGGATCTCGAAGGTAGTAGTTCGAGGCCGACCGATGGTACGTCGCTCTCTGTCTCGGAGGCATTCGATTGTAGAAGAAGTCTCTGATGAGGTCATGCATACCAATCATTCTGCCGACAGACTCTTGGAGGAGCGACTTCGTCAGCAAGCCATCGATTGTATCGTAATCGATGAAGTAATCCTCGTACTTCATCTCCTTCGGTCTGCTCCCAGTATCTTTTGCGATTTCGTCTTCCATCACAAAGAACGCGTCCAGGCTGATGGGGTATCTGAAGACCGAGGCTATTTCGAGTATCCGACACTCGGCCAAATCAAGCTTGGAATACACCTCCTGCTCGATGAACATGCGAATGTTCTTGTCGAGCATCCGTCCAGGTTCCTCGACCAGCTCAAGGAACAGCGGATGCCCTTTGGTCGCACGAAAGAGACTCTCGAAGTACTTTTCAGGGATTGCCCTTCTTCTCATTATCTGGATGCTGCTCTTCTTGTCCAGACCTTCAAGTACGAGCTCTTTGACAAGTCCGTTGAAGACCGCACTTCGCGTGTAGAAAGAAGGAATCTCCCTGCTTGTGCAGACCAATCGCATTCCTGGAAGACCTTCGAAAATTCCGACCAACGTGCCAAGAAAGTCTGATATGGTCTTGTCAGCCTTTTGAACATCATCTACTATCAATAGCGCTGAGAGATCCTTGAGGTCGGACACTATGATATTGCTTACTTCCCCAATGTCGGGAGTCTCATTCTGAGCCAGATATCTCTCAAGGCCCTTTCTCCCCAATTGTGAGAAGAACTCAGCGAGAGGACTCAGAAGCAGCTTCAGGGTCATCCATTCATGAATTCTGTACCAGAAAATGTTCGCTTTGTCCCTTACATCCTGAGCGAACTTCGCGAGTAGGGTTGTTTTTCCGATACCTGGAATGCCGTTGACGACCAAGATTCTAGTATTCTCTGAGGTCAGGAAGTCAGACAACTCTGCCAGCTCCTTCTCTCTCCCCAGGAACACGCGGACAGTTGGCTTTCTGTCAGTGAAGTCGACGTACCTCCTTTCCTCTTTCGTCTTCATTTCGTGGAATGAGGCGCATTCGAACCTGCCTCTGATGATGCCAATCGCCAATTCGAGCAAAGAATACGGCTTTGGCAGGTAGACGTTGAGCTTGCTGACTTCATCCACTTTCTCCTTTCCGTCAAAATCGACGATCACGATATTGGTGTCCTCGATGTCCTTTTTGAGTCTCAGCGCCCTCTGGAAACCATTTGATGATAGAAAGTAGGCTCGCCGTACACTCGGGAGCCCTTTGACATGTTTGGTTTGAACCTCGACGTCACCTTCCGTTGAAAGGACGCTTATGATCCTTGAGACATTGTTCCTTCCTATTCCAGTAGCTGCAGCGATTCCATCCTGCGTCAATGATTTCGGCGCGTCGGAGTCCTGATAGAACCTATGTTGACTGAGAAGATGAAGAACTACCTTCTCCTCCAGGCTAACAAGGGATTTCCTTCCGCTCCTATTCACAAGAGAGGGATTGGGCGTTTAAGAGAAAAAAGGTTCGCTAGGCAAAAAGAAGCATGCTCAAATTGGATTTATATATGAAGAATGGCAAACGAGCCTGATGTAGAAATCAGAGTGGTGGAACAGAATGATTGCGACTGACAAGACATCAAAGATCTCCCTTTTGGTCGAAGGGTATCCAAGATACGGTTTCCAGATACTCTCAAAGATTCTCGACGGAAAAAGAAGCGGAATCTGCATCACGCGACTTCATCCAGATTACGTCGTCCAGAAATACGGTCTTCACAATGTTGATTGTTGCTGGTTGAGCGGTTGCACTGGCAAGAATGTCATATCCCCAAAGTCTCTGAACCAGCTTGTGAGAGCATTGAGATCCAGAACGAAAGGGACCAAGGATGTGCTTGTGTTCCTCGATGGACTGGAGTATCTTCTGATATGGAACGACATTGGAAGGATAATGTGGACGCTGAGCGAGATAGACTCGACCCTCGGGAATGTCAACGCGGAGATGCTGGTCTGCATTGATCCGTTGACACTTGAACAAAGGGACTTAGAGAGACTGTTCGGGGCTTACCCGAGACGCATCGCTCAAGAGATGCTAGCGTCTGTCACTAGCTCACAATCTCAGCGTATCTCTGAAGTCTTGCAAGAGAGCGGGGGTCAAACAGTCGGGGATCTACTGCAATCAAAAGTATTGCATGCGACTCCATGACTATGTCGTTCATCTGCTCTATGAACATCTGAAGTCTCTGAAAATCATTGAATAGAGAGAGATATTCGATACCATCCAGGAGTATGACAGCACCTGGGTTGCCTTTAACGAATGAGGCCGCGTTCTGTGTCAATCGGGAAAGCTGGTTGGGAGGGACGTTCTTCAGTCCTGGTCTCTCGCTAAGCCATATGGATTGCGTGCCTCTTTCTAATCCCTTATCATTGACCAGATCAGGATGAAAACGTGAGATACGAAGAACGTTTATCCCGTTGCCTATGAGATCACGGGCCACGCTAAGTATTTTGTCCAACCGTTCGTCAACGACGAAATACGTCCTGCCGCAATCAAGAGTAAGCACTCCTACGCCAAGATTGACGTTGATCGATTCCACCTTACGGTAGATCTCTTCGACGGATTCTGTCGCAAGCAGGTTATCCACCTTCTATTCTTCCCACACACGTATTCTGGTAGATAGATTAAAGGTTTCCATATATTAATCTTTTATTGAAGTTGTGGCAATCAGGGAAGTCAAGTGCAAGCGAACCAGATATGTCGATTGTCGAACAGGATGGCCTTCTCATTTGAGGAATCATATGAACACGGCGGCCTTACCGTTTACATCCACCGATGCGCAAGCCATGTAAGGTGTGTTGAACGCATAGCCCATATGTCCTTTCTGGTCGAGGGCGATGACTCCTCCGAGGCCATTCACTCTCCTCTTGAGATATTGAATGGTCTCGATAGAAGCGTCAAGGGGGGTCATCCCATTATTGACGTTGTCACAGACTCTCCTCGCAGGGATGACCTTCATTAACGATTCTCCCAATCCTGTTGTGGATACGCCCGCGCTATCGTTGTCTGCATATGCACCACAACCGACGATTGGGCTATCTCCAACCCTGCCCGGGAGCTTGTTGGGAGTCCCACCTGTCGAGGTCGCGGCGGCGATCAGGCCGTACCTGTCGAGTGCCACGGCCCCGACGGTCCCCCGCTTCTCGAGCTTGCCTGGGTCCCCTTCGAAGATCCTTCTGGCTTGATAATCCCTGTCAGCCTTGATTCTCTTCCAACGTTCGAACTCCTTGTTCGTGAGCAGCTTTGCTGTGGTGACGGTATCCATGCATAGCGACCTCGCGAACTTGAGTGCCCCCTCTCCAACGAGCATGCAATGAGGAGACGTCTCCATGATTCTCCTAGCCAGCGTCACGGGATGACTGATCGATTGAACGGCAGCCACCGAGCCGAAATCGAGATTCTTTCCCTCCATTATCATCGCGTCCATCTCCACATCCGCCTCGCTGTTCAGGAACGAACCTCTCCCAGCATCGAAGATAGGATCATCCTCCATCGACCTTACAGCAGCCTCAACTGCGTCTAAGGCAGATCCTCCCTCCTCCATGAAATGGTATCCTAGTCTGCCAGCCTTGAGACACCCCACCTTATGCCCATCCTGTTCCTCTAGAGGTATGTCCCAGGCACCGCCATGAACGATTATCGCGTAAGACATGTCCGTCTAACCTCCTTGAACGATTCGAGTCAATTCGTCTACATGGTCGAATCGCTTCATATATTGAAGTGCATTGTGCCATATACCCTCATACTATCTAGTCAGAGATCCACTTCCTCAAATGGAATAGAGAATGGGGGTTAGCAGGACAATTCCTGCTGGTCCGCGCTCCCCAAATTAGTTTGTGCCCTTTCCGAATCCTTTAGCTCGAGGAGTTCATCTTTCCACTGACATAGGATGCATATCCGCTCATGTCGAGCAGTCCGTGTCCGGATAAGTTGAAGACAATTATCTTCTCCTCGTTTTTCTTCTTTGCCTCCAATGCCAGGTCTATCGCAGCGCGAATTGCATGGTTGGCTTCTGGAGCTGGGATGATACCTTCGGCCTTGGCGAACATGACACCAGCGGCGAACGTTTCGTTCTGAGTGTATGCCACGGGTTTGACTACTCCAAGCTTGGTGAGAAGGCTGACCGTCGGCGCCATCCCATGGTACCTCAATCCTCCCGCATGAATCGGAGATGGAATGAAATCGTGACCGAGGGTGTACATTTTGAACAGGGGTGTCATTCCAGCCGTATCACCGAAATCATACTCGTACTTACCTTTGGTCAGGGATGGCACGACTGTCGGCTCAACGGCGATGAATTCCGTTTCGACCTTTCCTTTCAACTTCTTCCCGATCATCGGGAACGAGAATCCCGCGAAGTTGCTTCCTCCGCCAACGCATCCTATCATATAATCCGGAGTAAGGTCCAGCATCTCCATTTGCTTGATAAGCTCTTGTCCTATCACGGTCTGGTGAAGCATTACATGGTTCGCCACGCTGCCCAGTGAGTATTTCGTGTTCTTCATTCCGACGGCGGTAGCTATCGCCTCGCTTATGGCGATGCCAAGGGATCCCGGGTGGTCAGGATTCTCCTTCAGGAGCTTCCTTCCGAACTCGGTCTCTTCACTTGGCGAAGGGAATACGCGGGCGCCATATGTCTCCATTACATACCGCCTGTATGGTTTTTGATCATAGCTGATGCGAACCATGAACACAGTGCAAGTGAGATCGAATATTGTGCAAGCAAGGCTAAGTGCCGATCCCCACTGGCCGGCTCCAGTCTCTGTCGTGAGGTTCTCAGTCCCCTCCTTCATGTTGAAGTAGGCTTGCGCGACTGCTGTATTCGGTTTGTGACTTCCAGCAGGACTGAGGTCCTCGCGCTTGAAGAATATCTTTGCGGGCGTTTTCAACGCTGCTTCGAGCCTCAGTGCTCTTTGTAGAGGGGAGGGACGATTTATGAGAATCAACGCATCCCTCACCTCCTCGGGTATGTCGATGTACTTCTCCGTTGAAACCTCCTGTTGAATCAGTCCCATCGGAAATATTGCTTTGAGATCATCAATACCTATGGGCTCCTTGGTCTGGGGATTCAATGGAGGAGGCAAAGGCTCCGGGAGATCGTGCGCTATGTTGTACCACTTTCTTGGGACGTCCTCGATTCCAAGTTGCACTCTGAAATCACTGTCATGTGCTGTCATGGAAAGGCTGTAATAACGAGTCACTATTTAACATTTTTGTGTATTGATGTACATAAGTGTACATATAAAGCAACGAGGAAGACGCTTAGAAGGTGTTGTTTGGCGGAAAAATTGGGTGCCGTGGCTTCACACCAAATCCTTAGGGGGAGGAAACCGCTGCGACAACTATTGGGAGCAGAGGTTTGGTGATGGGTGAAGCCGCGGCATTTTGATCGCTTCGTGACTTCCGTGTCGGTCAATGCGTTCTTGTCCCGACCGGCGACTTACCGTGTCGCAAGACACATCTTCCACTTATTCAAATATAAAGGTGGTGTCCCCGATATCACTATTGATAGCACAAAAATGCCATCACACGTACCCAAAACATGACTGGTGGCAATCTGTGGGAAGAGTTCATTTGTTCGAGTACCCGCAAACCATACAGACGAAGGCACCCTCTTCCACCCTGAGGTAGTTGCCACACTCTGGGCAGGTGGTCTGGTTCTCGATAGTTGTAAGAACCTGATGAGTCTTCGAACCCTCCTTGTATACGGTAATGCCTTTGCACTTTAGCTTGAAGGCTTGCACATATATCGCTCTCACATCGTTTGGCGAGCTGGTTCCGGGAAGATTGACCGTCTTCGACACGGCATTGTCGACGTATCTCTGAAACAGGGCTTGGACACCGACTTGTCTTTCGGGATCAACATCGTTGGCGGTCAGGAACACATTTCTCACGTCCTCCGGCAAGTTCTCCAGATTCTGGATGGACTGTCTTGTAGAGAGGGTTCTCATCAATTCCTCATTGTAGAACTCCCTTTCTTTCGCGACTCGGATGAACTCGGCGTTCATCTCGAGCAAATGCTCTCCATCGAGGACATGCTTCACATACGAAATCGCGTACAGTGGCTCTATCCCACTAGAGCAACCAGCTATCATGCTGATCGTTCCAGTGGGTGCTATGCTTAAGACTGTCGCGTTCCTTCTCGGAGACGCATGAACGCTTTGACCGATACTTGGGAAATCCCCTCTGTCCTTTCCAATGCGTCTTGAGGTCCGGTCCGCTTCTTCCTTCATGGTCGCTATGACTTTCTCTGCGAAAGCGAGCGCCCCATCTGAACCATATGGAATGCCCAACTTTATCAGGGCGTCTGCGTAACCCATTATTCCCAGACCGATCTTCCGATTCATCTTGACGATTTCCCTCGTCTGAGGCAGAGGATAGTGGCTTGCATCGATGACATTATCGAGGAATCGAATTCCGACGTCAACAAGCTCTCGCAGTCGTTCCCAGTCCAGCCGGTATCTTCCGTTCGCTCTCTCAGTGATTCGGTCAAGACTTATCGAGCCCAGATTGCATGCTTCATAGGGCAGCAAGGGGACCTCGCCACAGGGATTGGTCGTCTCGATGCGTCCAAGAAGGGGGGTCGGGTTGTTTCGATTCACCTCGTCTATGAAAATCAGACCCGGATCCCCGGTCTTGTGCGCCATTTCACATATGTCATCAAGTACTTTCGAGGCGTTCATTCTTCCCACCGCCTCTCCGGATCTGGGATTGACGAGATCGTACTCAAGTCCCTGTTGTGCCTTCATCATGAATCCATCAGTCACGCTGACCGAGATGTTGAAATTTGAGAGGGAGGAGAGGTCCTCCTTAGAGTGTATGAACTTCTCTATATCTGGGTGGTCGACCCGCAACACCCCCATCGACGCTCCCCGTCTTCTTCCCCCTTGCTTGATTGCTTCAGTGGCAGCGTCGAAGACTTTCATAAAGGAGACTGGTCCGGAAGCAATCCCGCCTGTGGACTTGACCAGGTCTCCTTCTGGCCTTAGATTCGAGAACGAGAAGCCAGTTCCACCACCGCTCTGGTGGATTATCGCCGCGTACTTGATGGCATCATAGATGCTCTCGATCGAGTCCCCTACTGGAATGACGAAGCAGGCGGCGAGTTGTTGGATTTCTGTGCCCGCATTCATCAACGCTGGTGAGTTTGGAAGGAATTCCAGATTCCTCATGATCTTGTAGAATTCAGCGGATTCTCCTTCGACAGTCCTTCCATCAATGTATTGGGAGTTGATCGACGCCACATTTGACGCGACACGCTTGAACATGTCATCTGGTGTCTCAACGATCTTGCCCATCTCGTTCTTCCTGAGATATCTCTTCTCCAGGATTCGTACGGCATTGTGGCTGAGTTCAGGGAAGACTGAATCTAGCATCGATGCTACCTACCCTACCAGTCGTTTAAATAATCTTTCCCCGGACGAGGCATTCGCTGATTCGACCGCAAGTCCATATATGAATCGTTCTACGGAGACGCGGAGCGCTTAAGTAGGGTTCATTCACGTATCCTCCTTAGAGGAAGGGAGCCATATGAGGTATGGAGTGAGCACGAAGTTGCCCACGGAGAAGGTGCTGGAGAAGGCCGTAGAATACTTCCAGAAGCTCGGGCTGAAAATCACATCTCTGGACGACAAGATGGTGTGTCTGGAAGGGGGTGGGGGCCACGTCACGATCACCGTGTGTTCCAATGACGAGACCGACGTGGACATAGTCACATCTGAGTGGGACTATCACGTGAAACAGTTCATGCAAAGGATCGCTAGCTAGACCGGCCGTTCGATTCCCTCCTCGTTGGGTGACGATATTGCGCAGTTTTACATTCAAAGGCTACGAAAGACCAGACGGGTCTGTTGGAACCAGGAATCTCATCGGCGTAATATCTACGGTCGTTTGCGCAAATGATGTTGCCAATTGGATATCTTCCCCGAGAAGCGGCGTAAAAGCATTCTGTCACGGTCAGGGGTGCGCCCAGACATCTCCAGACCTTGAAGTCGTAAAGCGCACCCTCGTGTCAATGGGCCAGCATCCGAACATCGCCGCCGTGGTCCTCGTTTCTCTTGGTTGTGAGAGCATCTCAATAGACGATGTGGCCGAAGGCATATCTATGTCTGGGAAACCTGTCGAGAAGATAACGATACACGAAGTCGGTGGCGCGAAACGAGCCAGAGAGATCGCCAAGTCAAAGATCGCGGGTCTCAGGAGGAAGTATCTTCCTGGCAAGAGGAAAGTGGTCGACATCTCCAACCTACTTCTAGGATTGAAATGTGGAGCATCTGACACGACCTCTGGTATCACTGCCAATCCAGCACTTGGAAGAACCGTCGACATGCTGGTCGACGCAGGGGGCAGTTGCGTTTTCGGTGAGACGACTGAATGCATAGGTGCCGAGTCTCTTTTGGCTTCCCGTGGAAGGAACATCAAGATCAAAAATGACATTCTTCAGTTCGTCTCGAACATGGAGGGGAGAGCGAAGAGGATGGGCGTCGATATGAGAGGTGGCCAGCCGACTCAAGGCAACATCAAGGGTGGGCTTTCGACCATTGAGGAAAAATCCTTGGGAGCAGCCGTCAAGACCGGCACTCGGAAGATAGATGGCATCTTTCCCTACGGGACCAGAATCACTTCGAGCGGGGTCTTCATGATTGATTCTCCCGGGAGAGAGCCAGAGGTCTTGACAGGCCTTGCAGCTACCGGAGCGCAAGTGATCGCATTTACAACAGGGAGAGGAGCGCCGCAGGGATTCCCGTTCGCCCCCGTCATCAAGATAACAGGCAATCCACAGACCGCGGGAATGCTCGCGGATCATATCGACATAGATGTTAGCAGAATTCTTAGCGGAAAAGGAACGATCAATGAGGCCGGCCAGGACATTTTCAATTTCATGATCTCAGTCGCATCGGGCAAGAAAACGAAAGCGGAACTGCTTGGATACGAGCAGTCTATGAACATATATACGACAGGCCCAGTAATATGAGAATAAACCAATCTGGTACCTACTCATCTGTGTGGCTCAGCATTTCACTTCGACCTAGCGTGTGTTAAGACTGTCACTCTCTCTGCTACAGAACATTAGGAACTACGAAGTGCTCGAGAATTCGTCCTCGAATCCTCTACCCTGAACTATTACCTTAGGAACATATCTGACGAGCTGCCTTGCAAACGAAACCATCTCGGTCTCGGATGGTCCTGGTTCTGTGATCCCCTCGAACGGCGCATCATTCGCCGGATCGCTCATGAACTGATACAAGAGGGCTTCGTGTGTCTTGCCTGATATCTGCTTGCCTATCCGATCTATCTTATCCTCATCGAAGTGACCTGGGATCACTCTGATCCAAACCCTGAGTCTCTGCCCGCTCAGAACATCGAGCGATCTGCCCAGAGAATCAAGGTACCTCCTTGTCTTTTCCACCGATAGACCTATCAGACTGGAGCAGGAGTCGATGTCATCGAGCGGACACTTGACCTCGACGATGTACTTGTCCACTAGACCGATTGTGTCTTTGAGAAACGCCGGATCATTGCCGCTGGTCTTGAGGGTGATCCTCCTATTCATACGTCTGAGGCGTCGCAACAGCTCCATGAGCTCCCTCTTTTGGATCGTTGGCTCTGCCCCGCCAATGTAGACCTCTTCAATTGCTGGATCTGCGAGCGACTCCATGACATGCGCGATCTCGTGATCTTCGCTTTTTACCATGATGTGCGTGCAGTACGCGCAGCGGAGTGGGCAACCGAAAAATCCAATAGTCGCACGATTGCCGCTCTTGCTGAGTTCTATCAGCTTCATCAGAGTATCATAGAAGATAATGACCTAACTATTTTGTGTCTCAGGGTTCAATCCCGAACCAGATTGACGGTTCCAGAGAACTTTCGTTTTCCATTGAGTCAATCGATTGACTGTTGCTCGGCGACGATCCAAATCAAACTAGCCGAATGGGAAGAAGGAGCGAAGCCTCTCCCTAAGTGTAGCTTGAGATTACCTCGTCCGATATTTCCTGGAGGTCACTAAGATTCTTTGTGAACTGGGTCTTTGGGTCTAGGCTGACCAGAAGATTGTTTCCGTTTCCACTGACCTTTTCCTGAGTTCTTTTTATCACTTCGAGGACAGGCTTGAATCCGTTCCACATCTCTAGTACTTCAACGCCGTTCAGAACGACAATTCCAGTCTTGTTCTCTGTCATGAAATGATCGACATACTTCTCGAACTCGGCCAAGTTCATAGGTGGAATGCATTCTAGGCCGGGTCGCGGTGTCAGCCATTTCATCTGTATCGTATCAGGATCGAAGTTCAATTGAGTCCGCAGAAGATGCGGTGAGTTCTTTGAGATGTATAGTGCCTTTCTCCCTTCGGACAGCTCCTTCCTGAGCACTTGATGGGTCCTGAGCGGGACTCTTTCAACGAAGAGATACATCTTCCCAGTGGCTATCTTCATTATTCCTCCCTCCATTCTGCTGGGTTCTACGACTACGTAGGTACTAACAGGTTTCCCGCTCCTCCATGACCGAAAAGGATTCGATTATCTCGATCGAAGCGGTGTTTTGGACGAACTAGGTCATGGGTACACGACCAGATTGCTCGTTGAAAAAGCGAACACAATGACGGGGACGATGAATCGGATGATGCGTGTCAATCGAAATTAGCCATCGATGTAGCAGAACCCATCTATTCGAGAACGCCCGGTATCGGGATTCCCCTGAGGACTGTCGGCGGAATTGTTCACCTATATGCAGCATATATGTCCGAATTCAGACCGGAAAAGGTCCTTAAGTATTCCTCTCGCTCTTTCTTCAGCGTCTCAATGAGCCTATTTGACTGCTCTGGTGTATAATATCTCTCGAGGTCGAATCTAGAAAGATCGACACCATCCACATGCTCAGGGACCAGAGTGTGGAACTTGGAGTCTCGTTTCCATTTGACCGTATCGCGGGAAATCGCTCTTATTATCCCCGCGATCTCCCCTATCTCGACTCTTGTGACTTTCCTTACGATTCTTTTTGTTCCAGTCTCCGGAATCTCCACAAGCTCACCGACGCCCCCGGTGTTAAGCTGGTAGCATTCGACCTTGGCGGGGTTCTTGAGCAGGAACTCGTAGAACCAGTTGCCCTCTTCTGCCTCGCTGCCTATGATGAAGGGATTGGTTCCGACGACCCTGACGGAATCTCCCGCCTTCTTCGGATCCCCTCCAGTCGACTCGATCGATTCCCCGAGCATGAATGCCCCGGCCGCCTGGGCAGCGGTCAACTTCGAAGCTATCGGGAGTACTGTGTTGCGTCTGGTGATGAAGATCATCAGGAGCTTGTCGAGCTCGACCAACGGCGGAAGATTCAGACTGTCGTTCTTGTATTCGCCCAGGTCGTCCCTCTGGATTATTCCTCTGCCATTGCCCGTCAGCACTTCATCCTGGAAGAAGACCTTCCCTCTGTAGTCGACCATGATGTTCTCGAGGATCGCATCCTTGCAGCGAGCTGCATTGTACAGCAAAGGTTGCGTCCTTGGATCCAGTCCATCCGTCTTGATGTAGAATCCTCTTTCAGTACCGAGGGCTTCTCCGTCCCTCTCGAGGAATATGACATCGTCCTGTACGATTCTGACCTTCTCTCCTGGCGCAGTGAGACCGTGATTATGGCAAGAGTGCGTCGTTTTGCCGGTGGCGGTCAGTCCGAATATGATCATGCCTATCTTGCGTATCTCTCCCTCCGGGTTGCGGGCCCATATGAGCTTTGATCCAGCATGGAGTCCGAGCATCCCCCGCTTCTTCGCCGCGTACATGCCCATTCTCAGAAAGCCTTTCTTGATCTCGCCGTAGTAGTCGCTTCCAAGCACCAGTGTCAAGTTGTCGTCAGGGAAGACGAGGATCTGACGGTCCTTCTCCTGCCATTCGGGCAGATCGATGAGATGCATGTCTGGTCCAGGGGTCTTGTCACGCGAGAACAACGTTTGGTTGACCATGTACGCCAGGCGTATGTAGTCGGTCCTATAACGCGATATGAAGAGACTGCAGTGAGGCGTGTACACCTCGTTACGGCCCATTGTAAGTGAGAGATGGTACAACGGGACGCGAGGCAGGTAGTCCAGGACCGATCTTATTGTCACGGGAATGTTCCTGACGATCTCTTCCTTCGCTCTGTTCGGTCTCCCGTCGACGACGCTCTCATCACCGACGTAGACCGTGAGACCCGCGCTCCTATTCCTGACAGTCGAGCAGAAGTTGTAGTTCCCGAACTCCGTCAAGTTCCCGAATCTCTCGCTGATCGATCTCAATTCAAGAGGGGTAGGTTGCTCGACGTTGGGCATCTTCGGAAGCACTTGAATCAGATCGAGCAGTTCGCTGACCCCTTCTGGTCTCACTATCGTCCCTCCGACCCGATCAGGTCCTGGAGCAGTGTTCTAAAGACGTTTCACACATTAATATCTTGTCAGAGAAGATACTGGTCAGGAATCCAGACTCTATTCTCCATCTATCTCGCAAGGCGGTCCTTATATTCCTGCCTGATCGGCGAGAAAACGTCTATGTCGATGCAGTCCTCCAACGCTTCCGTCGCATGCTCAGTATCAGGTGGAACGCAGTAGCCGTCGCCCTCGTGAAGGTCACGCACCTCATCCGCGATCCGAATTCTCATTCTCCCCTTCTCTATGAAGCCGATTTGTTCATGAGGGTGCTTGTGCAGAGGGAACTTGACACCTTTAGGCAGAAAGAATTCAATGATCTGGATGTTATTGCCGCAGCTCAGCATTCTTCTCCTAACCCCAGGCACTGGTTCCGCTTCGACAGCCTCATCATACTTGAATATCATGGTCACCAGCTGAGTCGTGAATAGATGCCCACGATTAAATAGATGCCCTCCTCAGGGATCCGGAGAATGAATCGGTGCCAGGTGAGGGTAATAGGCCCCCTTCTGTTTCAGGCGGCATTCAACTTAGCGCCCTACCCGCCAGTCCTGAGTAGTCATTCTGGCTGTTTGGACTTGCTCCAGTGGGGAGTCGCCGTTTCACCATATCTCCGAAGAACGTCATCGCCTTGCGAATCATCCTAGATCGGAGCTGTGTCGTTTCTGCGCCCTTGCCTGAGCTCTCGCCCAACCATTTACATGGTCCACAGTCTCATGGAGGGGGGACCTTCCTCAGCTGGGTCGTCAAGACCCTACCGTCGGCCGCCCTCCCTCTCCTGGCAGTCTGTCCAAGGTGGAATCATCTATTTAACCATGACTGTCTGGTTTCTTCTATGAGTCAGGATCGGCAAATGAAGCATACCCTTTCATGATTGACTGTCGGTCCAGTGATCAGGCGGGAGGTTCGCAAGAGCATCGTATCTTTGCTTCAGTGCCAGGGTTTGTGTCTTTGTTCATCGTCGAAGAAAGGAGAGTCTTCGAGCCATCTCAGCTGGAGTCATCCGCAAAATAAACTAGACCCGCCCTCTTTGTCATGCCCTCGGTCAGGTAGAGCATTTCCCCGATCCTTCTCTCTATCATACTCCACCACGAGACGCTGTTCATCACTTCTGACGAGAGTCGGGAGAGTCTCCCGAGGTTCTTCCAGTAGTCCCTCTCCCTCCGATGTCTGTATTCGCAGATGTCTTTGCTCGATTCAGTTGCCTTCCTTCCATCCCTCTTCAGGATCATCTCCTTGACCTTGTGGAGCGTCACTGAGCAGGTTCTCATGTCCATGACGCAGTGCTCTTTGAGGCCTGCCATGTCCTTGGGGACTCGAGCACCATCCTTCAATACGTGCTCCTGAAGGTACTCCACTGGGTACTGGAGCATTTCTCTTTCAAGGCCGTAAGAGGCAGAGACGAGCCCGGCGATCGCGTAAAGATTGTCACCTATCCTCTCAAGCGAATCAGTCGCCATCCACTTGACATTGAGATCGGATATTGTCCTCGAGGACGAGTCGCACCTTGCCAACGTCCTTAGAGTCTGAAACGCCAATCTATCTATGTCTTCTTCTTCGAGTGCATACATCAGTCTCAGGATCTGGATCCCCTTCTTAGGATTCACGTCGAAGCAGGTCAACAGGTCGATTGCGAGATTCTCTCCTTCTGTCACTTTGTCGAAAAGCAGGTTGAATAGAGTATCGATGTCATGTACGATGTTCGATTGGTTTGAATAGGAGATCTCGAAGTTGGTCGAGCCAGGAGTGAGGTTCTCATCGAGCAGTCTTATGATGTTGCGCGACTCGCCGATCAGAGAGTCAGACAATCGATTAGATGTCAGACGAAATTCATCCGCACCGTTGACGTATGACGAGACAATGTACTGTTTCAGTTCGTAGTTTGACATCTCTTCCGAAGACACACTGATTCTCTTTCTCGTGATCCTCGGAGTGAGGATCAGATGGTCTCCAAGACCGATCATATCGACCAGTCTGTCTTTGTTCTGTTCCTCGGTCCAACTATTGATCCATTGCTTAGGTAGATAGATCGAGTAGCCTCCGGAACCCGCTCTCGATATTCGCTTCCTCGTTCTGATCGCTTTGGGGTTTGCCATGTTCCATCCCCTCAATCTGATAGACCAGGTGAGAAATGGAATGTGACTGAGTGCTTCGAGAACTCCTCGAGCTTGGTTGCGATATCACCGATCCTATATCCCATCCTGATTAGGTGTGGCAGGCTCTTTCCTTGCAAGGAATCCTGTCCTTTTGTGAGGATGTTCCTTATCGACTTGCCAAGGTCCTCTCCGATTGTGTCCCTGAAGAGTGTTAGTTCTCCTATGAGGGCCTGCACATTCTCCGTCTCATCCGACAGAGTCAGTCTCTTGAGCGTCTCGATGTTCTTGGAACAGGTCTTGAGATGGGCCATGTAAGTCTGCCGGAGACTGTCCAAAGACGAATCGAGGCGTTCGACTGGCTTCCCAATCTCCTTCATGAGTGTGTCCGGAGGATATTGCAGCTTGGCGGGGTCTAGATTGTAGATGTGGCACATATCTCTGACCATTCCAAACATGCTATCCCCAATGTTCTCCATCGTGTTCGTCGTAAGCACGAAGTAATACAAGTCCACAAGATTCTCAAAAGGTATTTCCATTCTGGATGCTAGTCGGAGGATTTGCAGTCCAAGTCTGTCGGTGTCCTCCTCCAGCAATTTCAGCATCTGCATCAGGTGTATCCCTCTACGCGGATTCCTGTCGAAATGCTCCACAAGCTCTTCCATCAATCGGACTCCTTCCAGTAGCTTGTCGAAGAGGAGCCTCTGAAGCTGAATCGCATCCGGGCGACTAAGCATTGCCGCGGCATTCTTGTCGTATGCGATCCTGTTCTCTGTGATCTCCAGCGTCAATCGATCGTCAAGGGAGCGAACGAAACTCCTAGCGCCGCAGATCTGTTCGTCGGTGAATTTGGCACTTGTGAGGATTTCAGCCGATTCGAATCCTCTGACATAGCATGAGAGCAGAAAGTGCTTCACTTGATCGACTGAATCACTGTCCAACTTGACCGATTTCAGGGAGCTTTTCTGAACAGGTGAGATTATGAGATGGTCGTCCATCTGGATGAGATCAACTTCTCTGTCCTTGGCCTGCTCACCCTTCCAACCGTCAATCCATTTCTTGGGTATGTACAATGAGAAAGCCCCTTTTCCAGACTTCGTGACCTTCTTTCGATATTTCTGTGTCATGATCTACCCCGATTGATGTTGAACGATACGGAATGAGCGAAGAGTCCATATCATTCACTCCGTTTCTACTTATATCTTGCGTAAATTAGTGAACTGTGTTTCCGGTGAGCGATTCGCGGTCGATCAGTGAAGCAAGGTTTAATAGTAGTCACCAGCATTCCCACAGCCGCAGGCGGGGGTAGCCAAGCCTGGCCAACGGCGCAAGATCGAGGGTCTTGTCTCGCAGGAGTCCAAGGGTTCGAATCCCTTCCCCCGCACCATTAAGCGTAGCCAGTCACCTCATTTCTAAAATCAATTTTAGGGGTTTTTGCACCTGGGCGGCTGTTTCCTTGCATCCAGATGTTCTGAGCCTCCCTTATCGCGGTCTCCGGCCTCTTACGACAATAATACGTCTCTGTGGTCTTCGTGGTATTGTGTCCCATGAGAACTGAGACAGCATCGAGGCCCAATCCCTCATCGATAGCCTTCTGCCCGTATGTCCTTCTGCACATACGTAGATCGAACTTCGTCCCTATCTCTCTCTCAACGACATACTTCAACTCACGAATACCGTTAGATGAGAAGTAACCACCATCCCCGTCCCTCAAGGCTGGAAAAAGGGCCGGATTGTTTGGGCACTTCTCCATTACTTTCTTGTCCCGCGCTCTAAGATATTTCTCCATGATCCCGATAGCTTCTGGCCTTATTGCGATGGTCCGAGCCTGTCCATACGTGCCTTCGCCTTTGACATGCTCCGCAGTTATCTCCTTTCTGAGTAAATCGAGGTCCGTCACCTTGCAGAAACGAATCTCCTTGTTTCGCAAGCCAGTGCTTAGTGTCAAGGCAACCAACGCATATGCCTTCAATCTTCTCCAATCGCTCTCCTTCACCTGCTCAGCATTATACAGAATCCTTTGCAGCACGGACTCATCCAATGCTGGATATCTTGTCATTCTCTTTTTCGGCACAAAAGAACGATACTTTTGCTTGAACACAGTCACCGCTGGATTGCCTGCATACGCCAGCAGATTGTTCAAGGGCCCGATATTATGAAGAATGCCAACCTCCTTCATTCCCCTCTTCTTAAGATCGTTGACATAGGTCAGGATATCATCGGCACTAATCTTCTCTGGATTGTTTGTCCTGATCTTTCCAGATTCGAATAGTGCTCTGAATTCCAGATCCATCCTTCGATACCTTCTTTCCAGCTCGACAAAAGTGGTTTGTGCGTAGCCGTTCCCGACACTATCGAGGTACTTCTTAGCCCAGGTCAAGAAGGGATATCGACCCATGCTCCTGCCCCTCCTCTTCCTGCCAGCCTTATGTTTGACCACAGAGGGATTATTATCGCCAGGCCTTCGCTTGGCATCCAAACCCTCGGAGATAGAATAGTGATTCTGACTTATTAGCCTTGATGAATCGATCTCCGCAGAGTCTTGAATCCGAACATCTTGATAACCCGGTGCATTACTGGCTACCATTTCTCAGTTTTCCTCAATATCAATAAGCACGAGACGGTATTGAAAATTTTTCGTGGAATATAATAATATAGATATATATTATACTTAATACTAATACTAATAATAGTAATAATTATAGTAGTAATACTAGTACTGGATACGTATCCTGATACGTATCCTAATACGTGTATTGCACGTTACCTTTGCATGCGACAATGTAAGGACAAACCACCGAAGCAAAGGGCCACAACTCACCCGGTTTTAATTCAGAAGAAATAGTATCAAGTCGAGGGAATCAGGCCGAAGGATGAATCCTTTCTCCAACAGTTGGACCACTGTCCGAGGAAACAGAATCTGAGCAGGGTTTTGCCTCTTCCTTTATGTCAGCACCTTCCTTGGTCGTCGCTTTACGCCTTCTCTTTCGAATCCTCACACGCCCTATCTCTTCCCGGGCTTCTGGTGAAAGCATATTTCGAACAGCCTTAGCCAGGTCCTCGATGTCAATAAGCCGCCCGGTGTCGCGCCTAATCTCACGTCGGATGTTCCTGAGGACGCTCTCATGAAATAGCACCCTTCCAATTGACGCGGGACTCATTGCCTGCTGGCACTCCCAATAATCATCCAATCCTCCTACTTGAAGGAAGTCATGATGCAAGAGTGCCATCATATTGGCGGCTTGGTCGAAATCGTCTTTCTTCAGATCAATAGAGAAGGCCTTCTCATATTCTATACCCTCTTCAAAGGTAAGATGATATAGATTCCAGGCTACGCCATTCGTAAGAAGAACCCACCTGAAGTTGTTTCTCGATGCGTAATTTTCAGCCTGTTCGATGTGCCTGTCCCTGAGAGTGACGCTTGCCGCCTTGACCTCGACGATCAGCCTTGGAACGTCTCCGGTCTTCAGAAGCACATCGATGTATTTGTCCCGCATCTGGGCTTCCCTCGAGACTTCGGTCAGCGCGTCATAACCCAGAATATCCTCGAAGACCTTGACCACTCTTACTACCGTATCGGCCTCATTGAGGCTCTGTTCCTGAGCTTGCAGCAGATACGGAAGACCCTTCCTCAATCCGCTCTTGACACTTGCACTCTTCTTCGGCCTCATTCTAATCACCCCACCTTTCCCCACTGATGTATTCTTCACAGTGGAACTTAAAGGATTCGTCCTCAGTGCATTGTTATTGACGATATCGTGCCTTTCTAATTCCGTAATTCGTTTGTAATTGAGATAGATAAGATTATCCAGTCTCAATAATAGAATGATGATTAAATTAAGGAATTAGGAAATAAGAAATAGGGTTTCAATTCTAGAAGAGCCTTCCTGCAAGGTCCTTTTTGATTGTCTGCGAAATACCGTAGAAGAGGTTCGGATCATACAAGTCTGTTCTCGTCGATCCTGACGGTTCTCTTATGATGTGAAATATCTTGCTGTCCTCAGGTATCTTCTTGTCTTCGCATCTTTCACTCATCGAGACGAGGAAGTCCAACGAATGGGTTGTGAATAAGATCTGTACGTCTCTTTCGGCGCATTGACCGAAGAATTTCAATAACTCATCCATCGCACCTCGATGAAGATGAGATTCTGGCTCCTCAATCAAAAGAGTCTGTCCAGGGTCTGCTAGAATTCCCTGTGTAATTATGGGAAGAACAGCTGCCACACCCGAACCGTTCAATACAAGATTATTCTTCCTTCCGTAGCTTTCTGGTGCAATAGAGCCAGAATTCGGCTGAACGGTTGGAGTTCCAATATTCGTAATCCCCATATGCATCCTACTTATCCATTCTTTTATCGCGGCAAATCGGTCATCATCATTTGCTTTCAGCTGATGGAGTATGTTCCATGTTGATTCACCTTGGAATCCAACTTCATCCGCCATTCTCGTGTACTGGAATCCCTCCGACGCAACTCTAAATGCTGAGAGGTAGAAAATGCCCAGTGAAGGGTCTGGTTTCGGTGGGGGTTGCTCGGTCCACCCTATATTCATTTGCTCTGTCCTTGGCCCCATTAGGCATCTAATATTCCTGTTGGTCCCTTTGTAGGACAACAAGATATCTACTGGTCTATCCGGATTGTTCGGAATGTCTTTCAGTTCTCCAAGAGGAAGGAATGGATTCCGATAGAAGTTTCGGTATTTCGTCAACGCCGCTGCATGGAGTACTGCGCTCTTCCCTGAGTTATTACGACCGACCAAGGCGGCCAGCCTTGGAATACCCGCAAGATCGAGACTTTCATGTGCCTTGAAATTTGACAATTTGATTCTTGTGATCACTCTTCCCCCCCCCGCACGTTACGTCGGTGCTCATGATAATGTACGCTTCTCCATAGAAAAAAGCTTTCGTAGAACATGAGTCTTAGGAAAGCTCTTAGCTTCAATACAAACCACTAGGCCTCCTTGACTATATTGTGTTTATCTTGAGACTGATGACTAGATCAGATGTATCAATTAGGTGATCAAGAAAAAACGTGTTTCATTCTATCTTTCAATCCCTCGGCAAGGAGATCTCCGCCTTCGGAAATTTCGAGTCTCCATCTAGTCAGGATTGCACCAAGAGATTCCGTTCGGTCCACCGTTCTCTGAATCGACAATACTGACACTTCTGACGGTTCTGACGGCAGATGGGGAATGCACAGTGCCGAACGACTCATGACTGGATATGGCGACATCTTTGATTGGCTGACAGACCGATCTGAAAACAAACCAAGGAATCATATGGAGACCATCAATATATGACATTCCTGGATATGAGGAAGATCAACATAATGGTCGACACCGCAATTGAATAGACGACACTGTACACCATGAACGAACGAGTTATCAATTCACTGTTGCGATGCCAAGTGACCAAGATTCCGCTTCCAACAGTGATCCAAGATAGCACGATAGTCACCGTAGGCAAGACATAATGCGTAGCGGAAGACCACTGCGGGTGGTAGATTTCACCCACATCCAATACAAACGCCCACACACAGATGAGGATAGCAAGTGAGAAAATCGTAAGTCCGGCGAAGATGAGGGGTACGATGTCGGGCCAGGCGAAGTGATTCTCTTTCATTCAATAACACATGCCGTGAGGTCTTATATAAGTAGATTGAGAGAGCCGGATCGCAGCACCGTACTCCTTTTATCGCCCTTTGACTCATGAGTTATCGTACGACAGTTTTCAACACAGACACGAGGAGAGCTGATTGTGGCTAATCTCTGGAGGATCCTGCGAAATGGCATCATGCTTGCAGGAATCATTTTTCTGATTCTTACCACCGTGGTCCTTTTCTGGGGTGATCACTTTTTCGGGACACCACATGTATCTATCGTAAGTGCGAAGATGGACTCAAACACGACAGTGAACTTCACGTTCGGACAGCCTGACAAAGCGACACCGTTCTCCGGCTGTTACCTAATTATCCGGATCGAACGTCAGGAGCGCATCATTCGGACCATACAAACTGGCATCGACCATCCCATGATACTCAACTCCAGCATATATCCCAATAAGACATACACCTCAGTAGTTAACGACCTGAACGACAACGGAAGAATAGATGGAGGAGATTATCTGACCGTAACCAGCAGTTCATATCTGGCAACCAATGAATTTATTGGATTCGAGATTTGGTGGACCAGAACTGGTAATATGATTTGCATAGGGTATTTTGAGAATCAATAGTACACTATCACACCCATCTTCGGACGCATTATCACAACTTGTGAGCGAGAATGGAATGCAGATTGAGAGAATCGAATCGCAGCACCGTACTCTTTTTATCACCCATTGACTCATGGTATATCATATATCGGCTGCCAACACAGACATGGGAGGGTTGATTGTGGCAAAACCGTGGAGAATCCTGAGAAACACTATGGTGTTAGCGGGAATCATCCTTCTGATTTTTGCTGCTATAGTTGTCTTTTGGGGAAACTCCCTTTTCGGGCCACCACATGGATACATCTCGAGCGTACAGAAAGATTCGAACACGACACTTAACTTCACATTCGAACAGCCTGACAAAGCGACACCGTTCTCCGACTGTCTCCTCGATTTCTGGGTCGATGCTCAACCGGGTAATATTCGTCCCATACAAACTGGCATCGACCATCCAATGATACTCAGCTACAGCGTACATCCCAATAGGACATATGCTATAGTTGTTCATGACCAGAACGACAACGGAAGAATGGATGCAGGAGATTATGTGACCGTAACGTGCAGTTCATCTCTGGCAACCGACGAATGGTATAGACTCGGGATTGTCTGGGCTGGAACTGATACATTCATCTGTCGGGCGGCTTATCATAACTTGTAATCGAGAGTAGAATACGAATTAGACATCAACATCTGTTGCCGAGATAGTTCATTTTCAACAACACTGAAATCAGAAGAAAATGGAAGAGGCTTGATCTATCTCTCATCCTTCTGATGGTTCTGACGACAGATAGATCATCCTTCAGGCAAAACGAACCGTTCTATCTTGTTTGCCGCCAACTCCGCACAAGAGATGCCAGGACAGCTGCAAGCCCCACCAACCAGACCACACCGGGTAACAATATCCAAGGTGCAGAGTATTGGTTATAAAAGGGAATCGGTGTGAAAGAGATTGAGGCTTCATATGGTGTCTCAGAAAGCTCATTCGGGACGGTAACATAAATAGGATATTCGGTGTGCCAATCGCTTGGGAAGATTTCCGACCAACTTGTGGTTTGCGTGAAAACCGTGTCTGGTTGCGAATTGAATACCACCCTTCCAGTAAATTGAACGGTGTGGGAGATGATGCCTTTATTCGTGACGTTCAGCTTGAGCGCGATGTAATCATGACCGTCTTCCCTTGTCCAGTATGAGTGGTCCACTTTAACCTCAACGTCCTTCAAAGGGAGGTAGTAGAGATAGGCAGACAATATGATGGGAGCAAGGACGAGAATGATGAAGACCACAGTTAGCAACTTGACTTTGGAAGTCCGATTTGTCGATTTCCCACCGTTCCCCGCTTCCACTCTCTCCGCTCCCCGACTATTATCAGATTCATCGTGGATAATAAAGTTTAGGACGGGGGACGAAAAGACCGCGTTGCGCTGCAATACTCTATCTCGCTTGTTTCAAAGAAGAAGAATGGAAGAGGTTTGGACTATCTCTCATACCTTCGAACAGTTGCTTTGTACCGAGATCGGTACAAATCGAACTATCCAGTAAGTAAGATGGCTCCAAATTTCATTGGTGAAAGCCCTATAACCCTTGGAGGACCAATGCGTAAGGGGCTTATTCTACGGTCTATCGAGAAAAAGAACCACACTCTCTCGTTGGGACCCGTTCTCCGCCTTGTTGGGCGGATCGCATTCAGCCTTTGTTTGAACGCCTTTGAAAGAACATCTCTGCATCTGAACACCTTATTCCACACATGCGTCAGGACTGCCGCCCTTTGCTCCTCCCATTGTACGGAATCAATAGAATCGTTGTTCCTGCAATTGAAACCAATTGTCTTTGTAAGGCATTTCATCATGTAATAGACCACCCCATACTTACCCACCTTGCTGGAAATGACCGCCCTGACATCGATGAAACCATACGGCCATGCCCTCCTCAATCTGTCAAGAGCCTTCTCTGATTGAATCCTCCATTTCATTTTGTAACGAAAGGCACGAACAGGGCTGTCCAACATAACGAGGATATGAGGGGCAGGATAGCCAGATTTCGTAGCCTCCTTGATCTTCCAAGTCGCTTTCGTTCCAAGTATCTTCGACAGATTGGCCGAAAACCGATTGAACGCCTTGCCCTTTGCCGTTAGCAATCGCCAAGCTTCTTCCTTTATTATTGCCTTCTGATTAAAAGTCAATGTAATGAGCAGCAAATGGGTATCCCTGACCAAATTGCGAGCATGAGGAACCGGATAGTCCCAATCAAGCTTCTTCAAGCCCTGATGGATTTCTGAGGCCTTCTTGCGTTTGTTCCGAGCATAAGCAGGATTACCTCGCTTTGGCGACAACACTTCCAGGAACTCGCCAGTCTCATTATTGACCAGATTGACATAACATTCCTCTTCAATCCACTCAAAGAATGTCTCGACCATATCTCTCTCGTTAAGTCGGACAAGACGGTCGTGCAACAGGCCCAAGACATCCTGACTGTCATAGACCCATTTCGCTTCGCTCCCGTACCCCGCGAGACGCTTTGCGTCTCTTGGTGACAGGTCTATACGGGAACCTTTGCGTTTGCCCCTCCGGGCCAATAGCAGATCCACAGCGGTCCTGGGCATTTCACTTGCCCCCAAGACCGCCACCATCGAAATCGTGGAGTCCTACCCTCTCCTCGTATTCCCTCTCATAGGCGGAAAAATAAAAGAAAAGGGTTTGTGCAATTACCCTTTTAATTGAAATCAGAAAATAATTGTCTGGACAGACGATGGTTCGAGTCCCTTCCCCCGCACCACCTGACCAATCAACATTTCTATTATTTCAATTTCGATCAGAAGGAAGATTACACCGTCGCACCTCCGAACCCTTTCCCTTCTTCTCTTGCCTCTCAGATCCCCTATTCGTCAGAACCATCGGAAGTGCCAGCATTGTCAAGGTGACAGGTCGAACGAATAAACAAAGGATGTCAAGGTATTCAGTCCATATAGGCCAGCGCACCCTTGTCCAAGAAGTATCTAACTTCGGGCCCAATCACGTAAACAGGCCATCGCCCGAGGAAATTGTTCTCATACACCTTAAGAAGGACCAGCCCATAGAACGACCTGGCGGCCCCTTCGAAGCCCTTAAGGTCCAGTCCGGGAGACGCGAGGCCTCTTTTGACTTCCTTTAGCGAGACAATCCGGCCAATAAGTAGCTCGCGAGCCATTTTGCGGCTTGAGGTGGATTGTAGCTGGCGCATGATGGCGAACTCAACCAGAAGGGCGAATATCGCTAGGATGAAGTTCAGGCCCCAGTCCCTCCCGAGGAACCCAACGAGATCGTTCAATGTCCCTCCTGGAAGCAGCATTGCGCCCACGAACAGCGCACCCAAGAGTGCCATGGCGACCGCGATTACGGCAACGCTGATGATGAGAGCCTCCTTTCCCCTGAGGCGCGCCCGCCCGACACTTCCTTTGACGAATCGGCCCAACCTCGAGAACCCTCTGGTCTCAGGCCTGATCACCAGGAGGAGGCCGAAGAACGCCAGGATCACACAAATCTGGGTGACCAAGGAGAAGACATTCCATGGGTAGATATGGCCCTGAGCCAACCCATAGTAGAAGACATAGGGGAGGCCGAGGCCGAACAGGACGTAGAAGCTAGCGCACAGGGGCACCATCCCCGCCAGGAAGATGGTGAGGAACACCTCTACTCCGAGCATCTTCCTCCTCTTGAGCAAGTAGCGGACCGGTCCTTTGAAGTCCGTCCCTATCAGATCGAGGTGCTCCCTCTTCGACCATGTGCCCCCTATCTTGGTCGTGGGTAGGAACCAGACGATGAAGTTGAAGGAGTAGAGCAGTAACGCTACAATTAACCAGATAAGGACCCATTTCTCGAAGAACAGCATCAACGCGGCGGAGGCCAGGATCAGGCAGATGACGATAACGTTGACCAAGACGCGGTTGGGTGTTGGACGTTTCAGCCTCCTGATGAACTCCTCCGCCTCGACCAGCTCTCCCTCAACAATGACAAGGAGCTTACCCGCTTCCTCCCGGACATCGCGTTCGACCATGCTCAACTGGGCTCGGTCTGAGAGGCGCCCCGCGCTACTTAATGGTTATCCTGACCAGCTTAGCACAGGTCTGGCCTGTGGCCGAGGCCCGCCCTCCCGACTATCTCAGACATCTTGTATACTAGGGCCACGGTCGTAATGTGCACCTTGGGCACCCACTCGCCTTTGAGGCGCTCGATTTGCTCCACGCAGACCTCCCCCTCTTCTCCTCAGGATCATCTGACTACCTCAGTTTATCCACGATGGCGTCGGGGACGATTATCCCCGAGACTCTCTTCTCTATGTAATGTGCGACCTTGTGTGACTTGAGGGGCATGACCACAGCCAGAATATGCGCCTCCTCGTGCAGGCCCTGCGCCCCCACCTAATCTGTCCAGATATTCTCTTTCTGATCTTAATGAATGATTCATTCATCGCCGCCTTGTCAATCACTCTTTCCGAAATCTCTTCCCTGAGCGTCAAATCCGCCAGAACTGTCAGGAGTCGGAGTGGGCCCAAGAAGATATGAATACTCGAAAATGACTGGCCATTGGCAGGTATGTATAGTTCACGGTACAAAGCACCTGTCCGAAGGTATGAGAGATAGACTAGATCTCTTCCATTTCTTTATCCTATCGAAATCTCACTTTTTCCATCTCTACTTAAACGTTAGAATCCCCATCAGCGCACACACCACGATGGCCAATATTATTGCACCAAGCAGACCAAATATCAGCCAACCAATAACGAATGCAACTACTGCGCCGATTCCCAGTGCCCCCCAATTCATGTTTATTGCCATTTTGTCCCCTATTTATAATTGGTATCGCATCTTTATTAGTCTATCTCTTGATTTGTGGAGCATCGCTAACTTGACCGAGATAGTAGAATCTTTGAGCATATGTGGTGCTCTCTCCCCTGACCTGAGGATATGATTATATACTCATAGGTCGAAGAATGTCCTCGTGGTCGAGTTGGCTAGTATCGTAGGCTTTCTCGTCGCATTGCTGGTCTCAACGATAATAATCTACGTTGTCACCAGACCGCTTGGGGGGAAGGAAGGATTCAGCAGAGCGATCTTGGCACCTTTGATCATCTGGCAGAGGACCTGCTCGCACAACGACCTGAACAACCTCGGGAATTTCACTGACCACAACCTTTACTATGACAAGTCGAACAGGATCACCCGGTACAAGCAGTACTCTTTCAGAGGCTAGAGGAGAGTGACCGATGCCTTCCATCGAGGATTTTGTGCAGGACCTTTCCCAGGACAAGAACGAGGTCTCCGTGCCGAAGGACAAGGTCACCGAACTGTCCCCCGGCTGGTATGTTTCAAAGTACAATCTGCCCCATAAGGGAAGCAAGGGAAGCTGGCGGAATGGCCTAATGCACGCTCATGACATGGGGGATCATTACTCCGTGCATCTGGACCGGGTAGACCCAAAGGAACACAGCATCGGCCATATGATCGAAGATGCTCCCTTGATGCTGTTCCTATGGACGGGGTTCAGGGATGCCTCCAAGAGCATGAAGGAAGAGAAGTTTGAGAGCCGAGAAATGCCAAGTAGCAGATGGATGCCTCACGTCATAATCGGGCTCGCTCTCCTCTTAATCGGGATAATCATTGCAACGAACAATGCCCTGGCTCTGAACTTGATTTATTTTGCGGCCGCTAGTGCTCTGCTTGTTTTGGGAGCGGTGTTCATCTGGAAAGGGCTGGGCCTCAAACAGAAAAAGATGATATGGATAAGCATCCTCATTGGAGCGATTGCGATGATCATGGCAGTGGTCATCTATTATTACCCAAGTATCGCGTCTTGGGTGTTGCTGCTGGCTTTGGCAGCATGGACTCTTGGAAGTGGACTTTTTCTCATCTTTGGCCGTGGGGACAAGCTGCTGTTTGATACGGGAAGCATCGCCCCGATCATCATGGGCATCGCCTCTTTGGTGCTGGCAATCATACTTGTCTTCAATCCAGACTCAGGGCTGGACGTCGTGATCACCTTGGCAGGACTTATGATCGCCTTCATGGGATTGATGCAGATCGCTGCCGGCGTCATTCATAGAAAGGAGTGGATCTTAGTATCCGAAAATCAGGGTTAGGAAGCGTCTTCGATTTGGCGCCTGATCCGATGACTGATAGTTGAATCTGATGCCGGCGCACTACTGGTTTTTGTCTTAGCCAGTATTTTCCGTTTTTCTTTTGATGAAAAGTGACCAAGGACAACAGATGGTCAGGAGGATGGTGTCATCTTCTTCGTCGATCCACTTTGCATAGGTCCTAGAGTGATTAGTCAAGATTAGGGGAATTTGATGGAATTCGAGGCAGACGAACTATTTTAATAGGTGTGTCTCAAATGAATGTTTTGGCGATATAATCGCCTTCGGAGGGAAGGATATGGATCTGGCGCAATTGATAATCGCTGTAATTGTGTTGCTGATTGGCTGGGTAATCGTCTCCATACCCTTGTGGCTCGCAGCAAAGGTGCTTACTGAGGGAAGAGCGACATTGGGGGCGGCTATGCTTGGCATGCTCCTAGGAGGTATCGTGTTCGTAATCGTATATGCAGCCACTTACCTCGTCACGAACATCTTCACGAGTTCGATCATTGCGGTGATTGTGGCCTCAGTCTTGAGCTTTCTGGCATTTCTAGGGCTCTATAAGATGCTGTTCAACATCGGTTGGCTCAGAGCATTGGCAATCGCGATTTTGGCCGTCATATTTGCAGTGGTCATATTGTTCGTAATCGCGGCGATCTTGGTCGCTTTAGGGGTGGCAGTGTTAGCACTGTGATCGACCTCAGCCAGAAAGGGGGTTAGATGCACGAACCCTTCCCCCCACACTAATATCCTCGAGTCATGTCGATAATTGACCGAAAAAAGCCTCGACTCTTTTCAATGAAAATGCAATGAAGTGGTTTGGACCTACCGCGGCGAGTTGGATTATGAATCGCTAGGGAACCATC
>Ga0315284_10001415_pt1 | contig 34188 bp, 30 predicted proteins | sample YL17G09_16_MG_FD_203696 | JGI IMG/M metagenome (GOLD analysis project Ga0315284, IMG submission 203696) | Sediment microbial communities from Yellowstone Lake, YNP, Wyoming, USA - YL17G09_16 | ecosystem: Environmental > Aquatic > Freshwater > Lake > Sediment | place: USA: Wyoming | collected... | reverse complement strand
GGACTTCGATCGTCGCCTTGTCGGTTTCGAGTTCCAGCACCGACTGGTTCGGTGCGATGATGTCACCTACTGAAACCAGAACCTTCAACACGTCACCCGAATCAACGTTCTCGCCCAGTTCCGGCAGTCTGAATTCAGTCGCCATGGCGGATGCTTCCTTTAAGCGAACATGGGATTAACCTTCTCCGGGCTGATCTCCAGGTCTTGCATGGCCTTTTGAACGACCTCGGGTTTGAGCTTCTTCTCTTGAAGCAGCGCGGCCAGGGTGGCCAGCGTGATGTGTCGGGCGTCAACCTCGAAGAAGTCGCGCAGGGCGCGGCGTGAATCACTCCGACCGAACCCGTCCGTGCCCAACGATACCAGCGGTCGTGGGAACCAGCGGGAGATGGAATCCGGCAGCGCCTTCACATAATCCGAAGCCGCCACGCAGACCCCCAGCGCGTCCTTCAAACAGGAGCTGACGTAAGGGACTCGCGGGGGCTCCAGCGGATGGAGCCGGTTCCAGCGCTCCACCTCATGCCCGTCGCGATACAGCTCCTTGTAGCTGGTGATGCTCCACACCTCGGCGGCGACGCCGTACTTCTCTTCGAGCAGCGCTTGCGCCTTCAACGCCTCGTTGAGGATAGCTCCACTGCCGAAAAGCTGTGCGCGCAGTTGCGCCTTCTTGTTCTCCGCCGCCTTCAGTCGGTACATGCCCTTGAGGATACCCTCCGCCACACCTTCCGGCATGGCAGGCATCAGGTAGGGCTCGTTCATCAGCGTGAGGTAGTAGAAGATGCTTTCCCCCTCGGCATACATGCGCCGGATGCCTTCCTGGATGATGACCGCAATCTCGAAGGCGAAGGCCGGGTCGTAAGCCATCAGGTTGGGAACCGTGTAGGCCAGCAGATGGCTGTTTCCATCCTGATGCTGGAGACCTTCGCCGGCCAAGGTGGTGCGCCCGGAAGTCCCGCCCAGAAGGAATCCCCGGCAGCGCGAATCGGCCGCGGCCCAAATCAGGTCGCCGACGCGCTGGAGGCCGAACATGGAGTAGAAGATGAAGAAGGGGATGGTGTTGATACTGTGGGTGAGGCAGGCCGTGCCGGCGGCGATGAACGAGGCTATGGCGCCGGCTTCGGTGATTCCTTCTTCCAGAATCTGTCCGTCCCTGGCTTCCTTGTAGTAAAGCAAGGTGTCTCGATCGACGGGCTCGTAGAGCTGCCCGGGGTGCGAGTAGATTCCCACTTGCCGGAACAGGGCCTCCATGCCAAAGGTGCGCGCCTCGTCGGGGACGATGGGCACTATAAGCTTTCCGATTTCTTCGTGGCGCAGGAGCTTGGAAAGCATCCGCACAAAGGCCATGGTGGTGGAGGCTTCGCGGCCCTCGGTGCCCTTGTAGAACTCCTCGAAGGCTTCTCCGAGATCAACTTCCAGCCTTTGGCATTTGGGAGCGCGCGCCGGCACATAGCCCCCCAACGACCGCCGGCGCTCGTGCAGGTACTTGATCTCCGGGCTGTCGTCCGGGGGCCTGTAGAAGGGCGCTTTGGCCACCTCTTCGTCGGAGATGGGTATTCCGAAGCGGCTGCGAAACTCTCGGAGTTCCTCCTCGTTCATTTTCTTCTGTTGGTGGGTAATGTTCTTGCCTTCGCCGGCTTCACCGAGCCCGTAGCCTTTGATGGTTCTGGCCAGGATGACTGTGGGCGAGCCTTGGTGCTCCACGGCAGCCTTATAGGCGTTGTAAACCTTCTCGGGGTCGTGCCCGCCCCGGCGCAGCTTGCGAAGTTGTTCGTCGGCGAGATGCTTCACCATCTCCAGCAAGCGCGGGTGAGCGCCGAAGAAATGCTGGCGAACATAGCTTCCCGGCTCGACGGAATACTTCTGATACTCCCCGTCCACAACCTCTCCCATGCGCTTCACGAGCAGCCCTTCGTCATCCTTGGCCAGCAGAGGATCCCAATCGTCACCCCAGAGGACCTTGATGACGTTCCAACCGGCGCCGCGGAAGATCGCTTCCAGTTCTTGCACGATGCTGCCGTTGCCACGGACCGGACCGTCGAGCCTCTGCAAGTTGCAGTTGACAACGAAGATCAGGTTATCCAGCTTCTCGCGGGCCGCCAGGGTAATGGCGCCGAGCGTTTCCGGCTCATCCGTCTCGCCGTCTCCCACGAAGGCCCAGACCTTGGCGTCAGAGAGCTTCTTGAGGCCGCGGTCCTCCAGATAGCGGTTGAAGCGCGCCTGGTAGATGGCCATGATGGGGCTCAAGCCCATGGAGACGGTGGGAAACTCCCAGAAGTTGGGCATCAACCAGGGATGAGGATAGGATGAGAGCCCGCCGCCGGGTTTCAATTCCCGCCGGAAGTTCTCCAGTTGCTCGACTGACAGGCGGCCCTCCAGAAAGGCGCGCGCGTAAATCCCGGGCGACGCGTGGCCCTGGAGATAAACAATATCGCCCTCCTGACTGTCTCCCCTGGCCCGAAAGAAATGATTGAACCCGACTTCATATAGGGTCGCGGCTGAGGCATATGTGGAAATGTGCCCCCCGATGCCGCTTTCCTCGCGGTTGGCCCGCACCACCATGGCCATGGCGTTCCAGCGGATCAGGCTCTTGATGCGCCGTTCGATCTCGCGGCTGCCGGGGAAGGGAAGCTGCTTTTCAACCGAGATGGTGTTGATGTAGGGCGTATTGGCCGTGAAGGGCAATTTGACGCCCGCCTGTTGGGCGTGAACGCCCAGTTCGTGCAGGAGACGCGCGACGCGCTCGGGCCCGCCGCGCTCCAACACGTAGTTCAGCGACTCCTGCCATTCCCGGGTTTCAATCGCTTCGAGCTCGGAAGACTGTTTGTCTGTCGTGTTGTTCATTCTTGTGTGACCCTTCTCTCCAAAGAATGAAGGTGGGTTGTGCCTGCCCGCCGATTTGGCATCTTCCCGGCTTCCCTCTCGATAAAGACGCGGCCGCTTGGGTACAGAATCAAGTCAATGACTTATGTGATACCCGAAAGCCCTAGGATATCATGGGATGCTGCTACGGAGCGCCCGCGCGATAGCGGCGCCCCACCGCCCAAGCGGCGCGCGAGCGGTTATTTCCCGCGGAATATCGGGCCAAGCGCAAGCTTCTGCCTCCGGGTTTGCTTTGCCGGGCACACGCTGGGATTGGCAAGGGAGGAAGCGCGGGTATCAGTGAGGGCGGATTTTAGGGGTCTCTCGCTTTAGTTTGTGGAAAGTGGCCCAGGCTGCTTCGGCGTTCTTCACCTCGCCCCGCCGCTTGTAGATTCTTCCCAGCGCGTAATATGGTTCAGCGTAGCTGGGATTGAGCGCCGTCGCCTGGCGCAGCGCGGCCAGAGCCTCATCATCCTTCTTCTGCTTTTCCAGAAGCAGGCCCAACTCGTAGTGTGCCTGGGGGAAGCGCGCATCGTAGCGCAAGGATTCCTTCAGGGCGGCCTCAGCTTCTTCCAACCGGCCCAGCTTGATGAGCAGTGTGCCCAGGTTCAGAGGGGGCCAGGCTGAACTCAGCGGTTTTTCGCGGTTCAAGCGAATCGCTTCCTGGTAAGTCTTGATGGCTTGATCGTATTTGCCCAGAGCCTCGTAACACAGGCCCAGGTTGTCGTAAGTCTTCATGTAGCTCGGGTCGAGTGCAAGGGCTTTCTGGAAGTGAGAAACGGCGGAAGTGAATTGCATCGCGTCGTAATCCAGCCGTCCCAGCCAGTAAGGATAAAGCGCGTTCTGGGGATCCGACTTCGCGAGCTGCTCGAGTTCGGGGCGAGCCCAATCCCGGTGATTGAGCTTGATATAGGCCATGGCCAGCCTGAAACGGCTCGAATCATCGAGTGGGCCCAGCGCTTCGGCTTTCTTCAGGGCCACCGCAGTGTTGAGGTACTTCCCGTCGTCGAAGAACACCCTCGCCAGGAACTTCAGCAATTCCGGCGAGTTGGGTTTCTGTTCGATCTCCGCGGCCAGTAGCTTTTCGGCGGCCGCGTAGTCGCGCGTTTTCAGGGCTTGCTCCAGAGTAGCGCGGCGCTCGGGATCGAGCGGCAAGCGCGTAACTCCGGTCGGGCTCGTGAGGGGCGTGGGAATGTCTTGGAGCGTTTGGCCTGCCGCTCCGCTCCGCGCTACGAGCGCCAGCAGCATCACGAGCCCAATTCTCGCCCAGGCGCGCTTCATTCGTGCCTCAAGAAGGCTGGCAGGCTTGTTTTCATTTAGGTCGTGTTCCAGCAGCTTCGAGCCTCTTTTTCAGCGCCAGGGCGGCGACACTCTCCGGAACGATGGCCAGTTCCTGCTCGACTTCCTGGCGGGCCGCATCCTGTTTCCCTTGCTCCAGGTAAATCTCTGCCAGGGCCAGGTGAATATCCGGCAATTTCGGGTCAGCCTGGGCAGCGCGCTGAAAGACGAGGATAGCCCGCTCGAGCTGACCCAGTACCCGGTAATTCTCCGCGCGGGCCTGATAGACGCGGGCGGCGCGGCCATTGACCCGCGCCATTTCCCGGACACACCAGCCTGCGAGCTGCAGGTAAGCTCTCCCAAGTTGGTAGGCGTATTCCGGCTCCTGCGGTGTAATCTCCCGCAGAGCCCGGAGCTGGTCCGCCAGGCCGGGGAAGTTGCCCGCGCGCTCGTAAGCTTTGGCCAACTGCTGGCGGGCCAACGGCTCACGGGGCTGAAGCTTCACGGCACGCTCGAGCTGCGGGGTCGCCTCGGCCACTTTCCCCAGGGCCAGCAGGCTCGCACCCATCAGAATGCGGGGCGCCGCATAGTTCGGCTGCAAGCGGGCGGCTTCGCGAAACTGGGCGATGGCCTGTGAATGATCCCCTCGCATTTGGTACACGATCCCCAAGTTGCTGTAAACGAATGCGACCTTGCCACCCCGGCGCAGCACCTCAAGAAAGAGCTTTTCGGCCACCTCCAGCTCTCCGGTCTTTTGCGCCTGCACACCCTCCATAAACAAGCGCTCGAGCGAAGCTGGCAATGACGCAGCCTGCTGCGCCCTGGCCGGCCTGCCCGCCAGTAAGAGCAACACGGCCGCGCCGCACGCGCAAACGCAGACCGCGGGCCGGTGGAGTCGAGCTGTCCTGGATGTTCCCTCCGCGTTCACAGCAGGTCTCATTGCTCAGGGCCGACGGGCGGGTTCGCCTCGGGACTTGGCGGGACCTCAGCCGTGCCCAAGCCGTCCGTCGAGAAATCCTCCTCACGAAAAGCCCGTTCCTTTTGCGTTAGTTCATCGGATTTCTTCCGGGCTTCCTCCGCCTCCTGCAACTGTCCCAACCGGCGGTGGGCGCGGGCGAGCAAGGTGTAGGCCTGCCGCATGTTGGGTTCGAGAGCCGCGGCAGCCTGCAACTCAGCCACCGCCTCAGTGGTCTGCCCGGCGCGCAGCAGGGCATCCCCCAGGGCCAGACGGGCGGGGGCGGAGTCCGGGTCAAGCGCCAGCGCCCGCCGGAACTCCCCGGTGGCCCGGGTGATGTCCTCCTGGTAGAGATAGCACACGCCCAGCCCGTAGGCGCTGTCGTAGTTGCGCGGTTCAATCTGCGCGGCTTGCGAATAGTACGCGAGAGCCTCATCAAAGTGGAACTGGGTCCGTTTCAATTCACCCAGAGCGTTCAGGACTTCCACCGAGCGGGGGTCAGCCCTTGAGGCCGCCAGGTATTCCTCCTCCGCCTTGGCACGGTTGTGCTGGACCTGATACGACTCTGCCAGAAGCTGGTGAACGCGCGCTGAGTCAGGGGCAAGGGCGTAGAGCGCTTGGTGCTCCGCCTGCGAGAGGAGCAGGCAGACCCGGCCCAGAAGATAAAGCGCATCGATACTCTTGGGTTCCGCGCGCAAGACTTTCCGGAGTTCCTGGTAGGCGGATAGATGCTTTCCCTGGGCCACTTCGGCCCGCGCCAGAAGTACGAGGCCCGCAGAGGCTTCCGGATGGGTTTTGAGGAATTTTCTCGCCAGGGCGCCAGCGGCAACGGGATCGCCCCGGTAGAGCGCTCTGGTGCCCTCGGCCAGCAACCCCTCTTGCTCTCCGCGCAGCGCGCTCGCCGCCCCGAGCACCGTGAGCAGGGCAACGACCTGGATGCTTCGGGTGATTGGGCTCTTTTCACCGGCGCGGCGTGTGCTCATCTCCACGAGGCCCCCGGAAACGCTTGGTGGCGTGCGGACGACAACGAACGGAAAAAGTCTGAACCCCTATGCGGCCAACTGTCAACTGCTGGCTCAAACCTCAGACCGCTGGACATGGTCGAGGGTGCGGACGTACACTTTCGCCTCTGCTACACGCGGTGCGCGCGAACCTGTGTTCCGCGGAGGAACACCGACGCGGGGGAGAGGAGAAGGACAATGCGAAATCGTACGGAGACCGCCAGCGGGCTCCTGGCTGCCGTGGCGTTGGTTGCAGGTATGGCCGCTTCAGGCTTGGCTGGCCAGGTTGATAGCAAGTGGGGAATCCACGATGTGAATCGGCCACGGCCACCGATCATCACACCTGGGACGGCGAGCACTCAGGACCAGCCGGGCCGTCCTCCCTCTGATGCTATCGTGCTATTCGACGGCAAGGACCTCTCCCAGTGGCAAACGCCCAAGGGTGAGCCGGCGAAGTGGAAGGTGGAGGACGGTTATTTCGAAGTGGTCGCAGGGAGTGGTGATATCCAGACCAGGCAAGCTTTCGGTGACTGTCAGTTGCACGTGGAGTGGGCCGCCCCCGACCCGCCCAGGGGCAAGGACCAGGATCGGGGCAATAGCGGGGTCTACTTGATGGGTTTGTACGAGGTGCAGGTGCTCGACTCGTACAACAACGAGACTTACGCGGACGGACAGGCGGCGGCCGTTTACGGGCAGTACCCCCCGCTGGTCAACGCTGTGCGGCCACCCGGCCAGTGGCAGACCCACGACATTATCTTCCACGGGCCGCGTTTCGCCGCGGATGGCCAGCTCCTGCGCCGCGCGCGCGTCACCGTCGTGCACAATGGCGTGCTGGTTCAAGATAATGTCGAACTCAGCGGCCCGACCGCGCACAAGCAACGACCTCCCTACCGGGCGCACCGGGAAAAGCTGCCCCTCCTGCTTCAGGATCACAGCCACCCGGTTCGCTACCGGAACATTTGGATTCGCGAGCTGGGTGCGGCAAGCCAGTAACCGCAGGACAAGTTGCCCCGGATGGATTATTCATGAGCCGTAAACTGCCAGAGCCGGAGCAGAAAAAGCCGCTTGCGGGAACTTGCCACCATCAATGGCAAGACCAGCAAAGCCCTTATGCCGTGGCGCAGCTCTGCAAGGTCTGCAAGCTGTTCCGCTATAAGACCAGCGCCACGGCGGACTGGGAGTACCGGGCGCCCATTCCCGTTGGGCAACTCCCGGTGGGGTAGGCGGGAAGGCCCCCCCGAGGCTGCCGCATGCCAAAATGCAGTAGTGATGTGCCGGGACACCCCAACAGCTTGTAGGATATGGGGCAAATCTCCCCGATTCGGTAGGCGATTTCGATAAAAAACCCTAAGATACCCAAAAAAAAGCTTGACATTCCCCTATCGGGGGCGTACAAGCAAGGGCAAGGACCCCATTTCCTGGGGTCAGGCGATGATTGGCTGATATCGAGTTCGGCAACCGAGAAAGCATGTTCTGAAGGCTGGCATCATGGTAGAGATTCGCGAGGTCATGGACATCCGTGAGGCGTCCGAATACCTGGGGGTTTCGCGCGAGACCCTGTACAAATACGTCTACGAGGAGAGGATTCCGGCCTTTAAGCTCGGGAACCGCTGGAAGTTCAAGAAGACGGTCCTGGATCATTGGATGGAGAAACAGAGCACGCAACGCGAAGCGCGCACGGGGCGAAGGCTGCGCGCGGACGTGCGGTAGGGAGCATGGCCCATGTTTGGATTTGGAAAACCGAAGGGGTTGGTCGGCTTGGACATCGGTTCGAGCTCGGTCAAGGTGGTCGAGCTCCGCAAGAAGGGAAGCGCCTATGAGCTCCTGAACCTGGGGATCGAAAACCTGGGCCAGGACACGGTGGTGGACGGCGCCATCATGGATTCCTTCTCGGTGTCCAACGCCATTGAGAAGATCTTTTCCGAAAGCAAGATCAAGAGCAAGCACGTCGCCACCTCGGTTTCCGGGCACTCGGTGATTGTCAAGAAGATCTCGGTAAATGCCCCCACCGAAGACGAAGTTGCCAACGCCATCCCCTATGAGGCGCAGCAGTATATCCCGTTTGATATGGCCGACGTGAACTTGAGCTACCAGGTGCTGGGCCCGGCCCAGGCAGGCCCGGGTTTCGATGTGATGCTGGTGGCGGTGAAGCGCGATAAGATCCTGAACCATACGAACGTTCTGAGCCAGGCGGGGAAGGCCCCCGCGGTGGTGGATATTGACGCCTTCGCGCTCCAGAATGCTTTCGAGGTGAATTACGAACCCCCGCCGGACCGCATGATCGCCTTGTTGAACATCGGCGCCAGCATCATGAATATCAACATGGTGCGGGGCGGGGTGCCCTTGTTCACCCGCGACGTTTCGGTGGGCGGCAACCAATACACCGACACCCTGCAAAAGGAACTCGATCTCAGTTTCGAGGATGCGGAGAAGCTCAAGCAGGGTCAGGAAGTCCCCAATGTGGCTCCGGACGCGAAGACCCCGCACATTCGTTCCGTCTCGGAGATTTTGCTCCTGGAAGTGCAAAAGACCTTTGACTTCTTCCGGCAAACGACCACCACGGAGAACATCCAGCAGATCTATGTGGCCGGAGGCACGGCAAGAATCGAAGGGATGGTCGACCTGCTCAAAGAGGAATTCACTATCCCGGTCGAGATCATGAACCCCTTTCAGAGGGTGGACATCAATCCCTCCAAGTTCGACACCAGCTACATTAACGACATCGCTCCGCGCATGAGCGTGGCGGTGGGGCTGGCGTTGAGGAGCTTTGACACGCCATGATCAGGATTAACCTGCTGGGAGTTGCTAGACGTGCGGCGAAGCCGCCGGGGCCTCCGCCCACCGCGGCACGCCAGGCCGTGATCTTTGTGGCCAGCCTGCTTGTCGCCTTCGGCGTCGTGGGCTTTATGTATCGTTACTGGACGAGCCAGATCGCCGACCTCAACAAGAAGTTGGTGGACGAGAAACGCGAGGCCGATCGCTTGGCGGGGATTCGCGCCGAGAACCAGCGCTATCTGGCTCAACAGCAGCAACTGGAGCGGCGCACCAATACGATCCAGATGCTCGAAGCCAGTCGCGTCGGGCCGACGGACTTCATGGCCACCCTGGGGGCCTTGGTTAATCGTACCAATGACCTCTACCTGTTGACAATCGCCCCGGCGGGAGCCCGAACTGTCATTCAAGGGCAGTCGAATTCGGTGGAGTCGATCGCCACCTTTGTGGCGGCGCTTAAGAACTCCGGCAATTTTGACGACGTGCAGTTGCGGCAGTACTTCCAAGACGACCAGCAGAACCGGCTGAACTTCAAGTTCAGTATCGACTGTGTGTATAAGATGCCTTCTGCGGCGCCTCCCGCGGCGCCGCCGGGCGCGGCGCCTGCGGCCCCGGCACGGCAGGCAGGAATGTAGGGGGAGCAACAATGGCCAAGCGCTTCAGTGATCTTCCGGCAGTCGTTCAGGGGGTGATTTTTGCCGCCGGCGCGGTGGTCTTGGCAGGGGTGGTTTTCTACCTTTACGTGCTGCCCCTTTCCGAGGCGCGCCGCAAACTGGCGGCCGACGTCGACCGCGTGCGCGCGGAGAATCTAAAGAACCAGGCGGTAGAGAGGGAGCGAACGGAATTGCTGAACCGCATTGCGTCACTGGAAAAGCAACTGGCTACCCGTCGGTTGCTCGTTCCGGATGAGCCAGCCACCGACCAGTTCGTGAGAATGGTATACGATACGGCGGTAGGCACGACGATCCACTTGCGCAGCTTCGTTGCCCAGCCGCCGGCGGACCGTGATTTTTACGTCGAAATGCCTTTTACTCTCCGCCTCGACGGGACCTACTACGCCCTGCTGAGTTTCTTTCAACGGCTGGCGGGCAAGGAGCAGGAGCGGATTGTGAGCGTCACGGGTCTTGCTCTGGGCCCCCCGGTGGGCGGAGGTCTGGGAAAATACACGATTCTTCCCGGCGAAACCGTGGGGGCCAACTGCGTGGTGGTCACGTACTTTAACCGCTCGCAGCCGCTGCCCGCTCCGGCGCCACCAAAAAAGCGATAGGGCAGGATGGCAGACATGCTCAAAGATGGGCTTAAGGGTGCAAGGAAAGAAATACTTTGGAGTTCGCTGCTCATCACAATCGCCGTGACCTGGGTCTGGGTGAAGGTGGGACAGGCCCAGCCTATGGGGGTTGATCCGGCGGTCCAAGCCGTGGCGGGCGCGCAGGCCACCTCGCCGGCGGCGAAATCCAACGCTCGCCGGAGTGTCGCCGCCAAGCGGACCTCTGGCAAGCCGCAGGAGAGTGCGCCACCCGGGCCGCAGGCCGGACGGGCGCCTGAGATCGCCGGGCGGCGTGATCCTTTCAAGCTCCCGCCTGCCCCTGGTCCGGGCGGCGGGACCGCCGAAGAAGAAGAGGTGATCTCACCCTGCACTGGCAAGCGGTGCTTGCGCATCAGTCAACTGAGATTGGAGGGGATTGTTCGCCTCGATGCCACCAATGCCATGATAGCGGTTGTGGACACCAACGCCAACCGCGCCTATTTCCTGCGGGAAAACGACGCGGTCTACAATGGCGTCGTCAGCAAGATCACACCTGACACAGTATATTTCCAGGAGAACGTCAAGGACCCTAGTGGGCGGGTGACTGTTCGCGAAGTGGTCAAGAAACTGAGTCAGGGCCCTGGAGAGGGACGATGAGACGCAAAGCTATTCTTACACTCACGATGATATGGTTGACCTTGGGGATGGTCTTCGTCGCCCAGAGTCGCCTGGTTGCGGCTTCGCCGCAGGCGAGTTTGAAGGCGGTCACGACCGTCGGTCCAGCCTCGGCCAACCAGCTCCTGCTGCGCATTGAGGGAGAGTACTCCTTCCAGGCGGTGCAAGCGACCGCGGACACTGTGCTGGTGGACCTCACGGGGGTGAGGGCCAGCGGGGTGGCGCGGGACGGCCAATGGGCGGGAGGTGTGCTGAGCGGGTACCACTTGGTGCAGTACACCGATGCCAGCGGCCAGCCGGTGGTTCGGGTTCAGGTGAACCTGACGCGCTCGGCGCCGTTCAAGATACGGCAGGAGGCGGCGGGACTGCGGCTGCTCGTCGGGCCGGAGTCCTCTGAAGCCTCGGTGGCTGCTGTGCCTGCGGCTCCCCCGGCTCCGCCCGCCGTAGCACCTGTGGTGCCCGCGAAGGCGAAGGCCCCCGAAGCATCTCCCGCCGGACCGGCAAGGGTTTCCGACATTGCTATCACGGCGGGCCCTGCCGGGGAGACCTTCGTCGACATTTCGACCACGCGGCCTACCGCTTACAGCGTGCTGCAGTTGGCGAACCCATCGCGCCTGGTGGTGGATCTTGCGGGAGCGCAGGCGGGCACGCGCCAGCGAGCCTACACCGCGTCCTCGGCCCATCTCAAAGCGGTGCGGGTTGGGCAGTTCCGCGAGGGGAGCCCGTCGGTGGTCCGAGTGGTGGCGGATCTTGTTGGCGCCCCCGCCTTTGACGTGCATGCCCAACCGGGAGGCGTTCGGGTCGAACTGAGATCTCGCTCCGCCGCCCAGCCGGTGGCCGCACCTGCGCCGGCCGAGACGGCTCCGGCCCCGCCCAGGGTGAAAGAGAAGTCTGTGCAGATAGCTGCGGAGGCGTCGGCTCCCGCTGCGGCGGAACCGCAGACGGAAGTCGCGACGAGCAACGCCGGCTCGACCCCGGCGCCGATGCCAGCACCGGCGGGCATTGATGTGCGGAATGTGCTGCCGGCCGCGGCGGGTTCGTCGGAGATGTCGGCGGCTCCCAAGCCGGAAGTCCCGGCAGAGGCTCCGGAGGCCGTGCAGGCCGCCAAGGCGGCAATGACCGTGGCGGGAAGTTCGAGCGTGATTTCCGCGGTCGCCCTCGGCCAAGCCGCGGGAGCTGCGCCGGAACAACCCAAGTACACGGGCGAACCGATTTCTCTCAACTTGAAGGATGTCGACCTGAAGGATTTCTTCCGCCTGATCCATGAAATCAGCGGCTTGAACATTATCGTGGATCCGAACGTGACGGGAAATGTGACGCTGGTTCTGGACACGGTGCCCTGGGACCAGGCTCTGGATATTGTGCTGAAGAACAGCCGCCTGGGGAAAGCCCTGGAAGGAAATGTGTTGCGCATCTCCAGGGTGGAAACGCTGACTGCTGAGCAAGAGGCCACCACTAAGCTGGTGGCCGCTCGCGAGGAAGCGCAGCCTCTGGTGACGGTCTTTCGTCCCGTCAATTATGCCAAGGCTTCAACCATTGCGACCATGTTGAAGTCGTGGGTGGGCGGGGGTGCGCTCAGCAAGCGCGGGAACATCCTGGTGGATGAGCGCACGAACACCCTGATCGTTTCCGACATCCAGACGCAGATTCCCGTCGTTGAGTCGATTATCACTAGGTTGGACAAGAAGGCGAAGCAGGTTCAGATTGAGGCCCGCGTGGTTCTCGCCACGGCGAACTTCTCGCGCGACCTGGGAGTGGCGCTGAGTGGCGGCTACGGCAACAAGTCCGGTACGACCAATACGGGCGGAGCCTCGGGGACGGGCGCCTCGGTAACGACGAGCATCCCGGCCAGCGGGGGTATTCCCGCCCCGACCATCAGCATAACGCCTGCCGCTGCCACCGGGTTCGGAGTCATCGCGGTAACCAACGTCGGCGCGCGCTACTTCATCAGCGCGGGGTTGGCGGCGGCCGAGACCCGTGGCCAAGCGAAGACTATCTCGCGGCCGACCATCGTCACCCAGAACAACGTGCCGGGGACAGTCATGCAAGGCGCGCAGATCCCCGTCCAGACGACGATCAATAACACGATCAGCGTCACGTACGTGAACGCCACGTTGACACTGAAAGTGACTCCGCAGGTCACCGAGGACGGCAACATCTTCCTGGACATCAACGTGGCCAATAACTCGCCGGGAGACCTGGTGTTTGGCGTCGGGAGGGTCATCAATACCCAGCAGGCGACGACTCAAGTCCTGGTTCCGGACGGCGGCACGGTGGTGTTCGGCGGCGTGACAGTGACTACGCGGTCCAAGACAGCTACGTATGTGCCCTTGCTCGGCAGCATCCCCCTCCTCGGGCACCTGTTCAAGAAGAGCAACGTGACGGACGAGGACCGGGAGTTGCTCTTCTTCGTATCACCCAAGGTGTTGCCCGGGTAGTCGTCGGTTGCACCTCGACCCAATCTCCAGTTACGGGGAGGAGACGCGAGTCTCCTCCTTTTTGTTTCTCTCGATGCATCCACTCTCGCGTCCCCACTCTCTCGAGAGACGGCAGGAGCGGCTGCGGCAACTCCTCGAGCGGCGCAAACTGCCCCTTTTGCTGGTTTCCAACCCTGTCAACATCTTCTACCTGACTGGATTTCGGGGGAGCGCGGGGGTGGCCATTCTCGGCCCTTCGGAAGCCCTTCTCTGGGTCGACCCGCGCTATACGCAGCAGGCTCGGGAGCAGGCCCGAGGCGTGGAGGTCGTCGAGGAGAGGGGCAGCCTCCTTAAGGCGGCGGGCCGCTGGCTGGGGAAAAGAGGGGTGAAAAAGGCTGGCTATGAGGACGGACACCTGACCTGCGCAGGGCTCCGTGAGCTGGCGGGGCAGACTCCCGGAACCGTGCGCCTGACACCAGCGGGCGAGCTCGTCGAGGAGTTGCGGTATGTCAAAGATCCGGAGGAGATTGAGTGTATCCGAAACGCTGGCCGGCTCACTGCTGCGGTTCTTGCGGAGGTGATTAAGCAAGTGCGCCCCGGCGTGCGGGAATGTGATTTGGCGGCCGAGATAGACTACCGGTTGCGACGTCGGGGGGCGGACGGGGCAGCGTTCGAAACCATTGTGGCTTCGGGGCCCCGTGCAGCTTGGCCCCATGCGCGTGCCTCCGCCAAGTTGTTGAAGAAAAGTGAGTTGGTTATCTTTGATCTTGGTGCTATACTTCGCGGATACGCGGCGGACATGACGCGGACCTTTTACCTGGGGAATCCCAGCCGGCGTGTGCGGAGTCTGTATAGCGCCGTCCTGGAAGCCCAGCAGCGGGCCGTGAGGAGCCTTGGCGCTGGGAAACGGGCCCGAGACGTCGATGCGGCCGCGCGGCGCGCGTTGGCGGCACGCGGCCTGGATGGTTGCTTCACGCACAGCACCGGACACGGCGTCGGCCTGGAGATTCACGAGAAGCCGCGGCTGGCCCGTGGCGAGAGGCAGCGACTCGAGGCCGGCTGCGTGGTTACAGTCGAACCGGGAGTTTATCTGGAGGGTCTAGGCGGCATTCGCATTGAAGACACGGTTCTGGTGAGGCGAGGGGGCCGGGAGATCCTCACGCCCGCGCCCAAGGACGACTGGATCATAATGTAGGGGGCGGCAGCGCGGGCCCCGGCGGGCCAGCTAACGCGGCGCTCCCGCGGAGAAGAACCAATGCCTGGCAGGAATCCACCCCGTGGAGGAGAAGCTTCAGGGAGCACCTGGAACCTGAAGGAGATCCGCGAGCTGATTGACGTCCTCATTGAGCGGGAAATCAGCGAATTTGAGATGGAGAAGGGCGGGTCGAGGATTCGCATCAAGCGCGGCAACAGCCACGCGGAGAACCCCGGCCTGGCGGGTTACGCGGTAAATGGTCCGACAGTGTGGCCATCGCTGCCCCCACCGGCTCAGGCGGCGCCTCCGGCGAGCCCTACGGCAGTTCCGGAGCAGCCGGTGCCTGCCGAAACCACCGAAGAAGTCCATATCATCAAGTCGCCCATCGTGGGCACCTTCTACAGTGCGCCTGCCCCGAGCGCGCCTCCGTTCGTCAAGCTGGGGGATGTGGTGCAGGTGGGACAACCTTTGTGCATCATTGAAGCCATGAAATTAATGAATGAGATCGAGTCCGAAGTTGCTGGGGAGATCGTCCGTATCTACGTCGAGAGTGGTCAACCGGTGGAATACGGACAATCCTTGTTTGCCATCAATCCCTCTCACAAGAAGTAGCTGATTGGCTGGAGATCGAAATTCGAAACGCGAAAATCGAAACTCGCTGAGCTTCTGGTTGCGAGTTTCGCTTTTCGGCTTGACTGGAAGTCATGTTCGAGAAAATCCTGATCGCCAACCGTGGTGAAATCGCCCTGCGGGTGATTTGTGCCTGCAAAGAGTTGGGTATCCGCACGGTCGCCGTCTATTCCGAGGCCGACCGCTATTCCCTCCACGTCCGCTTTGCCGATGAGGCGGTGTGCATTGGGCCGCCGCGCAGTTCCGAGAGCTATCTGAACGTGGCCAGCATTATTTCGGCGGCGGAAATCACCGGGGCGGACGCCATCCATCCGGGTTACGGCTTCCTGGCGGAGAGCGCCCACTTTGCTGAGGTGTGCCAGACCTCCCAACTGGCCTTCATCGGACCTCACCCCGACGCCATCCGGCTGATGGGCGACAAGAACCGGGCGCGGAGCACGATGGCAGAGCTAGGCCTGCCCGTGCTGCCAGGGTCGGAGGTGATTCAGTCCGAGTCTGAGGCGCGGGAGGTTGCCGCGGCTATCGGTTACCCCGTTATGATCAAAGCGGCGGCCGGAGGCGGGGGCCGGGGAATGCGCATCGTGAAATTGCCGGAGGAGCTGGCCGGCGCCCTCCAGACCGCGCGCAACGAGGCCGCGGCGGCCTTCGGCACCCCGGATGTTTACATCGAGAAATACATTACTTCGCCGCGGCACATCGAGTTTCAGGTCATGGGGGACCATCACGGCAAGGTCATCCATCTGGGGGAGCGCGAGTGCACGATTCAGCGGCGCCACCAGAAGCTGCTGGAAGAATCACCCTCGACCCAGATCGACGCCGCCATGCGGCAGCGGCTGGGGGGCGAGGTGGTCCGGGCCTTGCAGAAGATCGGCTACACCAACGCCGGCACGGTCGAGTTCCTGATGGACGAAAACCGCAACCTCTTTTTCCTGGAGATGAACACGCGCATCCAGGTGGAGCACCCCGTGACCGAAATGGTGACCGGGCTGGATCTCGTTAAACTCCAGATCCAGGTGGCGGCAGGGGAACGGCTGCCCATCGAGGGCGAGACCGTAGGCTTGCGCGGGCATGCCATCGAGTGCCGGATCTGTGCGGAGAATCCCGAAACCTTTGCGCCCTCGGCCGGCAAGGTGACCGGGTTTCACGTCCCGGGTGGTACGGGCGTGCGCGTGGACACCGCCGCCTACGCCGAATCGGTCATCCCGCCCTTCTACGATTCGCTCATTGCCAAGCTGATCGTGCACGGCAAGAACCGTGCCGAAGCCATCAGCCGCATGGCGCGGGCGTTGGAGATGTTCATCGTGGAGGGGATTTCCACTTCCATTCCCATTCACGAAAAGATCATGGCCGACCCGGATTTTCGCGCCGGCAAGTTCGATACGCGCTTCCTGGCGCGCTTCTCGCCCAACGGGGCGGGCGGGTTCTAGGGCTTCAGGCTTCACGCCACTTATGGGTTTCTCACTTCCGCGCCTCTATGCCATCCTCGACGCCGCACAAACCGGGGACCGTTCGCTGACAGAAGTTTGCGAGATTCTGCTCGCCGCGGGCGTGCGGCTGATTCAGTATCGCGACAAGCACTCCTCTTCCCGCCAGCTCTACGAAGCCGGCTGCCAGATAGCGGAGCAGGTGCGGCGTGCCGGCGGGCTTTTCATTGTCAACGACCGCGCCGATGTGGCTCGAGCCGTAGGGGCTGACGGCGTCCACTTGGGGCAGGGCGATTTGCCCGTGGAGCTGGCGCGCCGCAGCCTTGAGCCGGGCAAGCTTGTAGGCTGCTCCACGCATGACCTGGCCCAGGTGCGCGAGGCGGACCAGTCATCGGCCGACTACATCGCCTTCGGGCCTATCTTCCCCACCGAAAGCAAGGCAAAGCCCGACGCCGTGGTGGGCCTCGCCGGCCTGCGGGAGGCGCGCCAGGCAACGCGCAAGCCGTTGGTCGCCATCGGCGGAATAACCCTCGCGACGGCGCGGGAAGTAACCGAGGCGGGGGCTGATTCGGTGGCAGTGATCGCCGATTTGCTCAAGGCGGCGGACATCGGGGCGCGTGCCAGAGAATTTCTGCGGGTTTTGGGCGGTTCGTAACCCCGTGGTTTGTCCCTAGGCCAGGGGCTGTTGCCGCCGAGGCCTGACGAGGTGCCAGCCACTTTCTGAAACATGTCCACACCGACATCCGCACCGCCACCCACCGAGGCTCCCGAGCTGGTCAAAGGTCTCCGTCTCCTTGACGCCACGACCATCGTGATGGGGTCGATGATCGGGTCAGGGATTTTCATCGTGGCTGCCGACGTGGCGCGCCAGGTGCGCTCGCCCGGGCTGTTTATGCTCGCCTGGGTGATCAGCGGCTTAATGACGGTGGCCGCCGCGATTACCTACGGCGAACTGGCTGCCATGATGCCCAAAGCGGGCGGCCAGTATGTTTACTTGCGGGAAGCCTTTGGGCCTCTGTTCGGCTTCCTATACGGTTGGACGCTCTTCCTGGTGATCCAGACGGGAACCCACGCCGCCGTAGGGGTAGCCTTTGGGAAATTCCTGGGCGTATTCGTCCCCTGGGTTTCTGCTGACAATATCCTTCTGAATCTCGGGAGTGTGCAACTCCTCGGACGCGCCATCGGCTTGACCCTGTCCTCGCAGCAACTCATAGCCATCCTGGCGATCTTGTTCCTGAGCGTCATCAACATCTTCGGTCTGCGGACGGGCGCTTGGGTGCAGAATATCTTTACCGTCCTCAAGGTCGGAGCGCTGTTGGGTCTGGTGGGGCTGGGCCTGTGGTGGATAGCCCGGCCCAGGGTGGCGCCGGTCCGCGTCGAGCACCTCTGGCAGGGCGCCAACTGGGACCTGGCCACGCTTACCGTGGTCGCCGTGGCGCTGGTAGGCCCGCTCTTTTCCGCCGACGCTTGGAACAACGTGACCTTTACCGGAGCGGAAATCATCAATCCGAAGCGCAACCTGCCGCTCGCCCTCTTTCTCGGGACGACGGTCGTCTGTACGCTCTATCTGGGATGTAACTGGGTCTATCTCCGCGTACTGCCGCTTTTGGGCACGGCGCAGGGCGCAGGGCCCCTCGCGCGGGGCATCCAGTACGCCGCAGAGGACCGCGTGGCCACAGCGGCCATGCAGGTGATGCTGGGCACGACTGGTTCCTGGCTGATGGCGGCCGCCATCATGATTTCCACCTTTGGATGTCTGAATGGCATGATCCTGGCTGGGGCGCGCGTGTACTACGCGATGGCGAAAGATGGCTTGTTCTTCGCTCCCGTGGCGCGCGTCAGTCGGAAATACCGTACGCCGGCAGTCTCCCTGATGGTGCAAGCGCTGTGGGCGGCGCTGCTCACGCTCACCGGGACTTACAGTGAATTGTTGGACTACGTGATTTTTGCCGTGGTACTGTTTTATGTTCTGACGATTGCGGCGGTGTTTTGGCTGCGCCGCACGCGGCCGGAGGCGCCGCGTCCTTATCGCGCCTGGGGCTACCCCGTCCTGCCGGCGATCTACATTGCGTTTGCGTTATTCGTCGAGTGGGCGCTCCTGACGCACAAAGCCCAGCGCAGCCTGGCAGGATTACTGATCGTGGCGCTGGGAATTCCCGCGTACTACCTTTGGCGGCGGAGCGCCCCCAGGGGATGACATCCTAGGGACGGAGGCGGGGTGCGGCTGCCCGTCAGAAGGGGGCGGAACCGCGGCCCGACCTTTTTCAGGAAGGAGCGCGAATGGCGGGGCTTTTTCTGCGAAAACCCCTCGAGCTTATTTTGCAGGAAGCGCAGGAGAGGGAAGGGGGCTTGCGTCGCGTGCTGGGTCCGGTGCAACTGACGGCGCTGGGGATCGGCGCCATCATCGGCGCCGGGATTTTCGTCTTGAGCGGTCTGGGCGCGCACAATTACGCGGGTCCGGCGCTCATGCTCTCCTTCGTGGTTTCCGGCTTGGGCTGCGCCTTCGCCGCATTCTGCTATGCCGAATTTGCGGCCATGATTCCGCTGGCGGGTAGCGCCTACACCTACGCCTACGCCACCCTGGGGGAGTTCCTCGCCTGGGTCATCGGCTGGGACTTGGTATTGGAGTACGCCATGGGCGCCAGCACCGTTTCTTCGGGGTGGTCAAACCACGTGGTGGTTCTGTTCCGGGACCTGGGCATCAAGCTTCCCTTGTGGCTTTCCTACGACCACTGGACGGCAGCGCGGAAGGCGGCGCAACTAGGTGTTCCGCTCGATGCCCCCACGATCTTCGGGTGGGCCTTCGCCTGGAACGTGCCGGCTACCCTGATTGTTCTTGTCGTCACCCTAGTGTTGGCCATCGGGATTCGCGAGAGCGCCTCCGTGAATACTGCCATTGTGGCGATCAAGGTGAGCGTGGTTCTGTTTGTCATTGTCATGGGACTGTTCTACATCAACCGGGACAACTGGGGGCACGACTGGCAGCATTTTGCCCCCTACGGCGTGGGGGGAATTTGGCAGGGCGCGGCCTACATCTTCTTCGCTTATATCGGTTTTGACGCAATTTCGACGACCGCTCAGGAGGTGAGAAATCCTCAGCGCAACCTGCCCATCGGCATTCTCGCCTCCCTCGGGGTGTGCACCTTGCTTTACGTTGCGGTGGCCGCGATACTCACCGGAATGGTGCCTTATAAAGCGATCGACATTGAGGCGCCTATCGCCGAAGCTTTCTTGCGCCACGGGTTGCGTGCGGCCTCGGGCGTAATCACGGCAGGAGCCATTGCCGGCCTCACCAGCGTGATACTGGTGATGCTGCTGGGGCAGACGCGCGTCTTCTACGCCATGGCCAGCGACGGCCTGCTCCCCAAAAGCATCTTCGGCTGGGTGCATCCGCGTTTCCGCACGCCGTTCCGCATCACGCTGATTACCGGTGGGCTGGTTTCCCTGGTGGGCGGGTCCCTGCCCATCGAAGACCTGGCCAAGATGGTGAATATCGGCACACTCTTCGCCTTTGTGGTTGTCTGTACGGCCGTGATGATTCTGCGCGTCAAGCGGCCGGACGTTCACCGGCCCTTCCGCACTCCCCTGGTACCGTTGGTGCCGCTGCTGGGCATCGGCTTCAACGGCTATATGATGATTAAGCTCGGTTGGGTCAACTGGCTGCGGCTGCTGGTGTGGCTCACAATCGGACTCGTTATCTACTTCGGCTACAGCGTGCGGCACAGCCACCTCCGCCGGGCCGCGAGCCGGACGTTGGCCGAGAAATAGTGCGTGACAAGATGATCCGCGAAGCACTACGCGTCGAATTCCGCACTCACCGGATGACGCGTTTCGCCGTCTGGGTCATCGCGTACGGCGTGGCCCTATGGCTGGTCGAGCGTCTGACCGGCCCGGTCCCCGGGCCGCTCTGGTTCCTCTTCTGGATCACCTTCATCCCCTCGCTTGTTTACTTTCTCATTCGCGGCATCGGGTTCGTCCGTCACCGCCTGCTGTGGCGACTCCGGCGGCGGCTCATGGTGGCTTACATCTTCATTGCCGTGGTCCCCATACTCCTCATTGTGCTGCTGGTGGGATTGGGCGCCTTCATTGTCAACGGCCAGTTTGCGGCCTTCCTGGTGGCCTCGAGGTTGCATGAGAGTTTTGCGGAGCTGAAGCAAGTCAACCGGGCGGTCATCCACGAGGCGCGCCTGACCGAAAGGCGGCCGCCGGAGGCAATGCTGGAGCGAATTCGGGCCTTTTATGTCTCCGAGCTACAAGAGCATCGAGCAAACTATCCCGGTCTGGAGATCACCGTTCGTCTGGACTCCCGCACGCGCGCCTTTTTCCTGGATGGCAGGCCCGTCGCCAACCCCGTGACCATGCCCAGTTGGCTCACACGCGAAGAGTTCGCGGGAATCGTCATGGACAATGGGGAAATTGCCCTGCGCACCGTCGAAAGGAACCAGACCCCCTCGGGTGAACTGACGATTATTCTCTCCCAACCCTTCACGCCTGAGCTGCTGGACCTGGTGGGCGCGGGGGTTGGCCCCGTGGGCGTTGTCACAGCCCAGCCAGAGCGGGGCGCCCCCGCGGGCGGCCGTCCGAGCTTTCGCGTGAAAACGCCGCAGGGGACTTACGTCCAAGCCGCCTCGATCCGGTCCAAGTTGGTTCAGGTTCCCGAGCCCCTCAACCGCTTGGACTTCACGGTGTTTGGCGCCTCCACGCTGGAGCCCGTCGTGTGGGGTGGAGAAAGCGAACAGAAGCTGGAGCAACCGGTCTTGGTCTACGTGACGTCCCGCATTGTGACCCTGAACTACCAGCTCCTGGCCACACTCGGAGAATACTCTCGCATCTATGTCCTGGCCTTCGAAGGCGTGGCGATCATCTTCCTGGTTATCGAAGGATTCGCGCTGATCATCGGCGTCAGGCTCACGCGCACCATGACCCACACCGTGGACAACCTCTATGACGCCACCGAGCAGGTGAAAAAGGGCGACTTCTCCTACCGGATATCTCTGCCTTCCCGCGACCAATTGAGCGCCCTGGGCGCGGCGTTTGACGGCATGACGGCCTCGGTCGAACGCCTGCTGCGCGAATCGCAGGAGAAATCCCGCCTGGAGAGCGAACTCGAGATTGCCCGGGAAGTCCAAACGCGGCTATTCCCGCGTTCGGCCCCGCAGGTCGCTGGACTCGAACTGTATGGGGTCTGCAGGCCCGCGCGCGTGGTGAGCGGCGACTATTACGATTTCCTGCGCCTGGGAGAGGAGTGCGTGGCGCTGGTGTTGGGCGATATTTCCGGGAAGGGGATTTCCGCGGCCCTGCTGATGGCGGCCATCCAGTCGTCGCTGCGGGCCCAGTTCCAGGACGGCTACCCTGCGGAGGGCGCGACTGGGGCGCGACGCCTCTCTGTCGCGACCATCGTTGAGCGGCTCAACCGCCAACTTTACGAGAGCACCTCGACAGAAAAGTACGCAACGTTCTTTTTCGCGGAGTACGAAGCCGCGACCCGCCGCCTGACTTACACCAATGCCGGGCACCCTCCTCCGGTGGTGTTCCGTCAGGGCCACATTGAAAGGCTCGAAACAGGTGGTACGGTGGTGGGCATGTTCTCTCCCATGAAGTACGAGCAGGCAACGATCCAACTTCAGCCCGGCGATGTGCTGCTGGCCTTTACCGACGGACTCACCGAACCGGAGAATATTTACGGTGAAGAGTATGGAGAGCGGCGCCTCCTGGAAGTGGCCCAGCGCGCCTTGGGCTGCCCGCTCGAGGAGTTGGTGGAAGAAGTCTATCGCAGTGTGAGTGATTGGACGGGCAGCCCGGAATTACAGGACGACATGACCATGGTGGTGGCCAAGGCGACAGGATAAGCCAGCCATGGCTGCCACCCAACTGACGCGTAGCTTATTAAGGACCTGCGACAAGACCTTTATATTCAAGGAGTTAGAGCGTGTCTCTGAAGAATCGAGTCGCCCTGGTGACGGGTGCCTCGCGAGGAATTGGCAAGGAAATTACCCTAACCTTGGGGCGGGCAGGCGCGCGCGTGGCCGTCAGCTACCGGACTAACAAAATGGGCGCGCAAAGAGTCGTGAACGCCCTGCGCGCGGCAGGCACTGACGGCTGGGCGGTTGAGACCGACGTCACTGACCCGGCGTGCGCCAAAGAGTTGATCGACAGCGTGGTGCGCCACTTCGGGCGGCTTGACATTTTGGTGAACAACGTCGGCGACTTCGAATGGAAGCCGGTCCTGGAATCCACGCCGGAGGAGTGGCACGCTGTGGTCGCCTTGAACCTCTTCAGCGTCTTCTATACCTCGAAGTTCGCTTTGCCCGTCATGCGCCGGCAGCGTTGGGGGAGAATTGTCAATTTAGGGGCGGTGGGTGCAGAGCGGGCTTTTGGCCAAGCCAAGATCTCTGCCTACTCTGCCGCCAAGGCCGGCATGGTGGCGTTCAGCCGCTCGCTGGCCCTGGAAGAGGCCCGCTACGGCATTACCGTTAACGTGGTGAATCCGTCCATCATCGATGACAAGGAGCTTTCGCTGGAAGAGGCTCAGCGGATGACGGACGCGCGATTTCCCGTGGGTCGGCCAGCCACAGCGCAGGATGTGGCTGAGGCTGTGAAGTTCTTTGCCTCGGAGGAAGCCGCTTTCCTGACCGGCCAGGTTCTGAATGTCAGTGGAGGATGGATGCTGTGAGTGCGGAACACCTGCGTGCGGCGCTCTCCCAGGGCCCCGTAGCCCACCTGGGCGCGGCGGGCCCCCGCTCTCGCCTGAGGCCCGGAACCTTCAGCCGTCCCGTGGTGGTTCTGGGGTTTGTCCTCTGCCTGCTCACCGTGGGCACGGTGGGCTTTCATATCATTGAAGGCTGGCCGTGGTTCCAGGCGCTCTACGGCACGCTGATGACGGTCTCCACGATTGGGGCCGAACCCGTGAATCAGCTCTCGCAGGCGGGCCGGGTCTTCAATGTAGTTTTGATTTTCCTGGGCATCGGCGTGGTGGGCTTCGCCATGGCTACCTTGACCCACGCGGTGATAGAATCCGAACTCGGATCGTTTTTCGGTCGGCGGCGCATGGAAAAAGAAATCTCCAAATTGCAGGACCACATCATCATCTGCGGCGTAGGCCGGGTGGGGCGGCGGGTGGCCCTGGAAGTGGCGGCTCGCAACATCCCCTTGGTGATCATTGAGCAGGAGCCGGCCAAGGCCAAATGGGCGCAGGAACAAAACTTTCCGGTCATCGTCGGTGACGCCACCGACGAAGCGGTTTTGCGGCAGGCGCGCATTGAATACGCCCGGGGCTTGGCCAGCGCCGTGACCTCGGATGCGCAGAACGTTTACATCGTTCTGACGGCGCACGGCATGGCGCCTGATTTGCCTATTGTGGCGCGCGCCAGCGAGGAGGCGGCGGAGCCTAAGCTCCTGAAAGCCGGCGCCACCACGGTGCTGTCGCCATACACTTATGCCGGACAGCGCATGGCGCGCATGCTGACCCGGCCGAACGTGCAGCGGTTTCTTGATATTGCGCTCTCCTCGCTCAGCGACGGGAACCTGGACCTCCAGATTGAGGAAGTGCGCGTGGCTGAGCACTCCAAGCTGGCGGGCTCTAGCCTCGCCGAAGCGGACACGAGGCAGAGCCTCGGGGTGATTGTCCTGGCCATCCGGCGCCAGGACGGCCACCTGGATTTCAATCCCGGCCCGCATCAGACGATCACTGCGGGTGATTTCCTGATTGCCATGGGTGATTCGCAGAAGTTGAAGGACCTGGAAACGCTGGCCGGGGTCTAGCCGATGAAAATCCTCACCGCTGGTCAGATGCAGCGCATCGATCGTCTGACAACCGAACGTTACGGTGTGCCCAGCCTGACCCTGATGGAGAATGCGGGGCGAGGTTTCGTCGAGTTCTTGGTAGAGCGCTTTTCGCCCCTGGAAGAACACAGGATCGTCATTCTCTGCGGACGGGGAAATAACGGCGGCGACGGCATGGTTGTGGCGCGGCTGCTGCGCGAGAAGGGCTGCCGGCCGCGTGTTCTCCTGCTGGCCGACCCTAAGGGCTTGAGGGGAGATGCCGCCGTCAATTGGGAACGCTTGGCAGCCTCCGGAACGCCGGAGGTGGTGGAAGACTCCGCCGCCTGGCAGCGCCTGAAGTCCGGACTCGCAGACGCTACGCTCGTTGTTGACGCCCTCTTCGGCACCGGATTGACGAAGCCAGTCGAGGGATTTCTCGCCGAAGTCATCCGCGACCTCAATGCGGCGTTCCCGTCGGCCCGCGTCGTGGCAGTTGATTTGCCCTCGGGAGTCTCGGCCGACACCGGAGAGCTGATCGGCGAGTGCGTGCGTGCCGACGCTTCGGTCACGTTCACCGCGCCGAAAGTCGCGCACGTTTTCCCGCCTGCCTGCGAGCGCGGAGGTGAATGGGTTGTCAAGGCCATCGGGACGCCCGCCGAGGCCCTCGAGAACGTTCCCGAACTGCAGTTGAATCTGACCTGCCGGGAAGATCTGGCTTGGCTGACGGTTCCCCGGAAGCCCGATGCTCATAAAGGAATCTTCGGCCATGTCCTAATCCTGGCGGGATCGATTGGCAAGACCGGCGCGGCGGCTATGGCGGCCAAGGCAGCGCTAAGGGCGGGCGCTGGCTTGGTGACTGTGGCCACCGCCAAGAGCGCCTTGCCCATCATCGCCTCTCTGGGCATGGAGTTCATGACCGAGCCGCTGCCGGAAACGGAAGCGGGAACAGTTTCTCTCGGCGCGCTTGAGGGCGGGCGGCTGGACCGACTGGTAGAAGGCAAGTCCGTCCTGGCGGTAGGGCCTGGGATCGGCACGGTCCCGGAGACGGCCGAGTTGGTTCGAACCGTGGTCAGTAAATACGATGCTCCGGTGGTGCTCGATGCGGATGGTTTGAGCGCCTTCGCTGGCTGCGTCGGCAGCCTGCGCGCCGGAGGGCGCACTCGCGTGTTAACGCCGCACCCGGGCGAAATGGCCCGCCTGACAGGGCAGACGGCGGCGGAAATCCTGGCGCGGCGCGTAGAGACGGCAAGGGAGTTCGCAACCCGTCATCAAGTTACGCTCGTCTTGAAGGGCTTCCGCACGCTCACTGCCGCGCCCGACGGGCAGGTTTGGGTCAATCCCACAGGCAATCCCGGCATGGCTTCAGGCGGCACCGGGGACGTACTGACGGGCATGATTGCAGGCCTTCTGGCGCAATATCCAACGCGGCCCGTCACCGAGGTGGTGGCGGCCGCGGTGTATTTGCATGGCCTGGCGGGCGACTTGGCGGCCAGCATGTTGGGGCAGATCTCCCTGATTGCCGGAGACCTTCTCGACGCTCTGCCGCGAGCCTTCCGGGCACTGGGCGAGAGTCAGCGGCTGTGAGCGTAGGGCGGGGAACTCGCTTGGAAGTAAGTAAGATAGTTGAGGTGGTCACGCACTCGCCCGAAGAGACGCTGGCCTTTGGGCGCGCGCTGGCCGGCGAATTACAGCCGCCTTGCCTGGTGCTGCTCGAAGGGGAGCTGGGAAGCGGCAAGACAACCCTGGCGAAGGGTATCGTCGCCGGCCTGGGCGCGGCACGCGAGGAGGAAGTGACCAGTCCCTCTTTCACGCTGGTGCACGAGTACGGGCGCGAGCCGAAGGTTTATCACGTTGACCTCTATCGCATCGAGAACCCGCGCGAGCTGGAGACACTTGGGCTGGACGACCTTTGGAATCAGCAGGCGACGGTTATCGTTGAATGGGGCGAAAAGCTCGGGGATAATCCCTTGGCGCCGCGGGTGCGAATCCAACTGGAGTATCTGGCGGATGAGGATCGTCGAATCCTGGTGGAACGGGTGGCGAGTTAGGATGGGACGGCGGCTGGCGCTGGGCTTGCTCGCGGCCTTGAGCAGCGTGGCGTGTGGCAGCCTGCCCAGGACAAACTACTACACGTTGCGGCTGCCCCCGCCGCCCGACACGCGGGATCCGCAGGTGAACGTGGTTCTGGGCATCGAGCCGTTCCGCGCCACCGGGGTGCTGCGCGACGATCGAATTGTTTTCTACGAGTCGCCCACCGAGCTGCACTTCTATGAGTATCACCGTTGGAGCGCGGACCCGGCAACGATGTTGACGGATTTGGTGGCCCGGCGACTGGTCCAGAGAGCTGTGTTCCTGGAAGTTCGGCGCCTTCCCGCGCGTGAGCCGGTGGATTACATTCTCCGGGCGCGAGTCTTGAGTTTTGAAGAGGTGGACTACGCAGCGGGAGTGAAGGGTCGGGTGGCGCTGGAAATGAGTCTGGTTCGCTCCCGCGACCGCAAGACGCTCTGGTCGGAGACGCGTCAGGCGGAAAGCGCGGCCGAGGGCAAGGGCGTCGCGGCGGTGGTCAATGCCTTAGATGCCGCGAGCGCGCGGCTTCTGGACGAGCTGTTGCCGGTCCTCGTCGCGCAAGTGGAACGTGACCTCCCGCAGGGCTCCCAACCATCCCCACCATAGGGCGAGTTGACAGTCACCAGTCAATAGTCGAAAGTCGAAAGTCGAAAGTCAAGCAGCCGCAAGACCTCGCGTATTCCACATTCAACATTTCTGGGGTAGCAGACAGAGGGGGAGTAACGAGGATGGAGCAGACTCGCTTTAAGGCGTGACGCGGGCGGCGGCGATCTGCTCGAGGCGTTCGAGCACTTCGGCGATGCGGATTTCGGGCGTGGACGCACCGGCGGTAATGCCGACCCGCTCGACATTTTCGAGGTCGCGTTCGTCGATCTCCTCGGCGATTTCGATCAGCCGGGTCTCGACGCCCTGTTGCCGGCAGGTATCCACCAGTTTGTTCGTGTTGGCGCTGTTGCGGCCCCCGACCACATACATCAGTTGCACGCGGCGCGCGATGCTGGCCGTGGTGGTCTGGCGGTCGGAGGTGTAGTCGCAGATCGTATTGTAAACGCGGAGCTCGGTCGTCCGTCCCACCAGCTTGGCAATAATCTCCTGCACTTTCTCGATGGGGTAGGTTGTCTGGATGATCACGCCGAGCTTGGGAAAGTGAGGCAGGGCATCCGCCTCGACGGGGTCATTGATGACCGTGACGCGCGGGCCGGCGTGGCCGAGCAGACCTTTGATCTCGGGATGGTTTTCGTCGCCCACAATCAGGATGTGGTACTCCTCCCGGTGCAGCACTTGGGCGTACTGCTGGGATTTCTTTACATAAGGGCAGGTGGCGTCTACCAGCCTCCGGCTTTCCCGGCGCAGGCGTTGTTCGACCTCGGGCGCCACGCCATGCGTCCGCACGATGGCAACCGCATCATGGAGATCGGCATCGTCCGCGGCCACCTGCACGCCTTTCTGCTTCAGCTCTTCAATGACCTGGGGATTGTGGATGAGAGGGCCAATGGTCACCACGCGGCCGGCGTTGGAGCGCGCCACCTCTTCCGTCATCTTCATAGCGCGCTCCACGCCGAAGCAGAAGCCCGCGCCCTCGTCCAGGATTATCTCCATCTCGCAAGACCTTCTTTCGTTGCTGCCCTTGTTCAACCCCTGCCCAATCCAGTATAGGAGCGATCTCGGGTGCAGTCAACGTCAGCTCGCCGGCTGCCCGCCGACACCCAAGACCTTCTGGCGCACAAGCCCTTGCGGTGCTAGAGTTGCCCTGCGCAGCTTCACTGGACCGCGCCCTAATATCTTGGATTATGTCAGGAGGTGTTCATGCCCGAGAAACCAGATAAGAAAGACGCAAAATGTTCCGCGCCAGGCGACGGGGTTGACCGCAGGGAGTTTCTCACCGCGGCGACCGGCTTGGCGTCCGCCGTGTGGTTGGCCAAAGGTGGCGAAGCCGCGGCTGCACCCACGCCGGTCACCTGGGCTCCGACCGCCGGCCCGCTAGCTCTGGACGGCGGCACTCCCGTGCGCGCCACCATGCTGGAGGCGAAGCTCTCCGGTCCCCAGTACTATGACGACGAGGAGCGCCGCGAACTGGTGGATGTCCTCGAGAACCGCAGCCCCTTCCGTTGGTGGGGCCTGGACGCCAAAGGTCATCCGCCCGACAAGTGCATCAAGTTTGAGAAAGAGTTCGCCGAGCACCAGCACACCAAGTACTGCGTGGCGGTCACCTCGGGGACCACGGCGCTGATGACGGCCCTGGCAGCGCTCGAGGTGGGGCCGGGTGACGAGGTCATCCTCCCCGCCTGGACTTGGTATGCCTGCTACGACGCCATCATCTCGGCCGGTGCGTTGCCGGTCTTTGCGGAGGTCGATGAGTCGATGAACATCGATCCCAGCGACATCGAGCGCCACATCACGCCGCAGACGAAAGCCATCATGGCGGTGCATATCCTGGGCGCGCCGGCGGATATGGACCCCATTCTTGCTCTCGCCAAAAAGCATAATCTGAAGGTGCTGGAGGATTGCGCGCAAAGCGTGGGCGTCTCGTACAAGGGCCAGCCCGTGGGCTCCATGGGCGACTGCGGCATTTACAGCTTCCAGGTCAACAAGACCATCTCGCCCGGGGAAGGCGGGGCCGTGGTGACGAGCGATCCCTACCTCTTCGAGCGCGCCACGCGTTTCCATGATTGCGGTATGCTGCGCGACGGCCATGCCCGGGTGCTGGGTCAGCCGGGGCGCATGCACGAATTTTCCAGTTGTCAATACCGCATGAGCGAGTTCACCGCCGCCGTCCTGTGCGCACAGTTGCGGAAGCTGGACCGCATCGTGGGCGACTTTCGCGATAAGACCACCCGCGTCACGGCCGGCATCAAGGACCTGCCGGGCATCCAGTTCCGCAAGCAGAACGATCCCGCAGGCGGCCTGGGCAACTGGGTCTTCATCAACACCAGCGGCGAGGAGCAGCGCAATCGCTTCCTCAAGGCGATGCGGGCTGAAAACGTCAGGGCCGAACCCATGGGCGGCTCTGCGATACTTCCCGTCGCCACCCACATCGAGAAGAAGGAGACGCTCCAGCCCGGCTGGCCGTCATTCACCGTGGGGCGGGGAAAGACCATCCAGTATGGCGCTGCGGCCTGCCCGCAGACCATCGACATCTGGAACCGCTACGTCGGCATTCCCATGGATCCGAAGTTCAGCGATCAGGACGTGGCCGACATCATTGCCGCGGTGCGCAAGGTCTATCCTGCGGTCGTGAAAGCCTAGCGAGGCGCGGGGGGTGAGTGAATGAAACGCTCGATACTCCTGGTGTCGTTGTTTCTGTTCCTTGCAGCGCAGGCGTGGGCGCAGGGCGCTAAGCATCGTCTCCTGCCCACGCCGCGCGCGGTAACCTGGGGCTACTTTGACGCGCAGACTCCTCCTGCCCTGCGCGTGCGCTCGGGTGATACGGTCGAGATCGAAGCGTTGCCCGGGGGCGGGGTGGAGGCACTCGAGGCGGCGGGCTTGCCGCGCGACAAGATGCAGGCCGCGCTGCTGGAAGTTGACCGTGAAGTGAAAGAACGCGGTGAAGTGCCGCACATCCTCACGGGGCCGATCTGGGTGGAGGGCGCCGAGCCGGGCGACGTTCTGGAAGTGAAGATTCTCTCCGTCGAGTTGGTGGTGCCCTACGCCTGGAACAGTTTCTCGCCCGGCCGCGGCTTCCTGCCCGACGAGTTTCCCTATGCTTACTCGAAGCTGGTGCCGCTTGACCTGGAACGCAACGTGGCCAAGTTTGCCGACGGCATCGAGTTGCCGCTCCAGCCCTTCTTCGGGGTCATGGGGGTGGCGCCGCCCGCCGCGGTGGGGCGCATCAGCAGCGGCCCGCCCTGGGTTCATGCGGGAAACATGGACAACAAAGAATTGGTGGCAGGGACCACGCTCTATTTGCCTGTACACGTGAAGGGAGCACTGTTTTCGGCGGGCGATGGGCACGCGGGTCAGGGAGACGGCGAAGTCTGTGTGACGGCTCTGGAGACTTCGCTGCGGGGAACGTTTCAGTTGTCCGTTCGCAAAGATATGAAGCTGCGCTGGCCGCGCGCCGAAACTCCCACGCACTATCTCACCATGGGCTTCCATGAGAACCTGGAGGAAGCCACGAAGCTGGCCCTTGACGCCATGCTCGATTTGCTGGTCGGCGAGAAGCATCTCAGCCGCTCCGAGGCCTACATCCTGGCCAGCGATGCCGTGGACCTGCACATCACCCAGCTTGTGGATGGCAAGAAGGGCGTCCACGCCCTGCTGCCCAAGGCGATCTTCATTCACTGACGCGTGGCATCTGGTCCGGGCCCACATGTGCCTACAAGGAGATGAAGTTTGAAGAAGCTCAAAGGGTTCATTCTCATCCCTGTGTTGCTCCTCGTCACTCTCGCGGTTGCGAACTGGCCTCGCAAGCCCATGCCTGCGGAGATGATTGCGGACCAGGTTATAGTTGAGAAGCGCGCGCATAAGTTGGTTCTGCTGCGCAAGAGCGTGCCGTTGAAAACGTATCACGTTGCCTTGGGCCGCGGCGGTATTGACGACAAAACATGCGAGGGTGATAACCGAACTCCTGAGGGTATTTACACAATCGATTCTCGTAACGCGCAGAGTCGCTTCTATCGTTCTCTGCATGTCTCCTATCCCGACGCCAGGCATATCGCCGGGGCGCGACAACTGGGCTGTAATGCTGGGGGCGCAATCATGGTTCATGGCATTCCCAAGAAACTAGGGTGGCTGGGCAAACTTCACCGTTTGATCGATTGGACTGCAGGCTGCATTGCGGTAACGAACGAAGAGATCGATGAGATTTGGCGAGCCGTCCCTAATGGAACACCGATTGTGATCCAGCCATAATGCAGCCCACAGAGTTGGTGACTTTACGCGGGGGAGGCGAGACGGCTCCGCACTAAGGCTCAGACAGTCTTATCCGCGGAATCACAGGCCGCCGCGATGGGGCATTCGGCGCAGAGGGGCTTACGCGCTTGGCAAAGCTTCCTGCCAAACCAAATTACCTGGTGGCCGAAGGTTATCCAACGGTTCTGAGGCACCAGCTTCATTAGGTCCTGTTCAACTTTCTCCGGCGTCTTCTGTTTCGACAGCTTGAGTCGTTGTGCCACACGGAACACGTGGGTATCGACCACCACACCCGTCGCCAGGCCGTAAGCGCTGCCCAACACTACATTCGCCGTCTTCCGCGCCACGCCTGGCAGCGTCAGCATCTCTTCCATCGTGCGAGGAACTTGGCCGCCGAAGTCCTCGACGATCTTCTGGGAGGCGGCAATGATGTTCTTGGCCTTGTTGCGAAAGAAGCCCGTGGAGTGGATTTCGCGCTCCAAGACTTCCTGCCGCAGGGCGGCAAAATCCTGCGCCGCCGGATACCTGGCAAATAGCCCCGGGGTAATCATGTTGACGCGCTCGTCGGTGCACTGCGCGGAGAGGATAGTCGCCACCAGGAGTTGGAAGGCGTTTGCGTGCCCCAGCGCCGTTTGCGCCTGGGGGAAAAGTTGGTCGAGCGCGGCAAGCACCTTGTCCAGACGCGCAGGCGAGGTGTAATCCGCCTTGGGTTTCGGGGCGGGCTTTGATCTCTTACCTTTGCGTTTTGTTGCCATGTCCGTGTGGAAGCGGACAGCTTCAGCCGTGCCGAAAAACGCCCCGTTCATCCAATGCTGCCGCGGCTACTTGCTGCCTGAGAAAAGCCCCGGCAGGGGCGCCAGAAGATGGCCCACGGTCCCGCCTCGCGGGATGGGTTTACAAGCGCGCCCTCTCCCCCCCTTGCCCCCCTCCCCCGCGTCGACGGGGGAGGGGGATGCAATCGTCCGGGATCGATTGCCCCAGGGCTCCCGATAAAAAGCATCGGGACAGGTCTCGCCCTGGGCCACACTCTCTCGGCCCCCCGGGCCTGGCAGAACGGGCTCCCCGCGGTCATTCTGAGCCCTTCCGCGTCGCTCAGGGTAAACTCCGCGGAGAATCCCAGCATTCGCAACGCTGTCATTCTGAGCCCTTCCGCGTCGCTCAGGGTAAACTCCGCGGAGAATCCCAGCATTCGCAACGCTGTCATTCTGAGCGAAGCGAAGAATCCCTGCATTATACGAACGAACTGCCGAGACCCTTCTTCCGTCAGCTGACGGACTCAGGGTGACAGCATGGGGCGCTTGTCATTCTGAACGACAGTGAAGAATCCCCGCAGTCCGGAACCTTCGCAGACATCAAGGGCAGTGTCTGCGCCACCCGCGAGGATTCGTCGCTTGACCACGCCGACGATCTTATAGATGCGGTAGCCCGCTACTTCTTGACGAGTTCGACTCGACGGTTCTTCGCCCGCCCGTCTTCGGTGTTATTGTCGGCGACGGGCTTGTCCTGTCCCCAGCCGACCGCCGTCAGGCGTTCTGCCTCGATCCCCTTCGCGGCGAGCGCTGCCACCACGGCCTGCGCGCGGTTCTCCGAAAGGGTCTTATTCGAGGCCGGCGACCCGACGCTGTCGGTGTGTCCCTCGACGCTCAGCTTCAGGCCAGGGTTCGTCTGCAGCATCTCCGCCACCTGGTTGATGACCGGCTGCGAGTCCGGCCGGATCGTTGCCTTACCGGTGTCGAAGTTGATGTAAAGCGCGACGTGCCCGTCGCGGTTGAGCGCCTCGAAGAGGGCACCCGCCGTAACGTCCTGCTTCATCGCCTCCTTCACGACCACGGTGATGGAGTAGTTCGAGCCGTCGCCCCAGGGAACGATCTCCGCCCAGAGCTCGTTCCCCCCCTTGACGACCTTCCCGACCATCATGCGGTAACCGGTATTCTCGGCGCACGGGTTCGCGGCCTCGCCGTCGAAGATGATGGTCCCGCCCATGTTCTTGATCGCGTTCGCGTAGTTGCGGGCGATCTGGAGGTCGCTCGCTTGCTTGGCTCCCTCCTTCGGCGCGTAGGCGCGGTAGAGCTTCTGTCCCTCGACCGTGTCGCAGGCCTTCCCGTTGTAAAAGTTCCAGGCGGCAAACTCCTTGTCGTCGGCTTCGTAAATGGCATAGTCCGGCATGCCGGAGAAGTAGGGGGTGTCTGCCGGCTTCGCTCCCTCGTCCTGTGCCACGAGGGGAACGGTGGCCAGCGCGAGCGGCAGCGCGATCATCGCCGCCCACAGGTGTTTCAGGATTCTCATGGTTGCCTCCTCTTCGCGGTGTGGTCCAACGGTCCCAAGTAGGGTAGCACACGACGAGTGCCTTTCCTCATCGTGGGTCTTTGGGTTTCCCCGACGACTAGAGTGTAACCACAGTCCCGCTCTGCGGGATGCCATGGGTTTGTGAACGCACGGCTGTAGCGGCGCTCTATGAGCGCCGAAATTTAATGCCCCAGGCAGAGCCTGGGGTCTCAAAGACGTTCGTTTGCGGCGGTCCCGCTCTGCGGGATGCCGTGGGTTTGTGAACGCTACTCGCTGCAAGGAGCCCCGGCAGGGGCGCCAGAAGATGGCCCACGGTCCCGCCTCGCGGGATGGGTTCACAAGCGCGCCCTCTCCCCCCTCCCCCGCGTCGGCGGGGGAGGGGGACGCAATCGCGCGGGGGATCGATTGCCCCAGGGCTCCCGATAAAAAGCATCGGGACAGGTCTCGCCCTGGGCTACACTCTCTCGGCCCTCCGGGCCTGGCAGAATGGGCTGCCCGCTGTCATTCTGAGCCCTTTCGCTTCGCTCAGGGTAAACTCCGCGGAGAATCCCAGCATTCGCAACGCTGTCATTCTGAGTCCGTCATCTGATCCGTCAGCCGACGGAAAGAATCCCCGTATTATGCGAAGAAACTGCCGAGACCCTTCTTCCGTCAGCTGACGGACTCAGGGTGACAGCATGGGGCGCTTGTCATTCTGAACGACAGTGAAGAATCCCCGGCAGTTCGAACCCTCGCAGGCTTCAAGAAGCTCTGCCTGCGCCACCCGCGAGGATT
>Ga0315284_10001411_pt1 | contig 34247 bp, 59 predicted proteins | sample YL17G09_16_MG_FD_203696 | JGI IMG/M metagenome (GOLD analysis project Ga0315284, IMG submission 203696) | Sediment microbial communities from Yellowstone Lake, YNP, Wyoming, USA - YL17G09_16 | ecosystem: Environmental > Aquatic > Freshwater > Lake > Sediment | place: USA: Wyoming | collected... | reverse complement strand
CCCCAAACGATGTATGTGCCTTTTGATGGTTCTATAATTTGTCCCTGCGCCGTCAAGACTCAATTGACGCAACACACCTCGAATAGAACAGCCCGATTTTACTGCTATAACCAACTGCTCGTCTGTCCACCTTCTTTTCGGTCCCCTTGTCATAACAATATCCTCCATTTACCATTATGACAAGAATACCATAAAACACTACGAACGCAATATCCATCTGTGCTTCCCCTGCTACCAATTCGGGTACACCGGCATTAACTCGCTTCAACGGCTTCGAGAACGTCGTGAATCCGCACCGACGGCACCTCAGTCCCGCCCGGACCCTACGCCCACACCAGCCGCACTCTATCTTCTTCACTTTCATCTTACACCATCTCTGGCGGAAGGAGAGGGATTTGAACCCCCGGAGCTATTACGCCCTCACGTTTTCGAAACGTGTGCCTTAAACCGGACTCGGCCATCCTTCCAATATCATTACGCATCAGTAACACTCTTCCACTACGGCCACTAATGCCCACCAATATCATTGGAGCGGACAACGGGTCTCGAACCCGTAACCTACACCTTGGCAAGGTGTCGTTCTACCAATTGAACTATGCCCGCAATCTCTATCTGGCGGAAGGGACAGGATTTGAACCTGCGGCGGTGTTACCCACGCATGTTTAGCAAACATGTGCCATAAACCAGACTCGGCCACCCTTCCATCTTTCAACCTGTATTGCCAACCCTGCACGTAAATCCGGAACTTCCTACTACCGATGCTCTTCTCGAACCACCTCAAGACATCCTTCCGGCGGAGGAGGACCCATCATCTCATAAACAACGAATCCAAGCAATCCACTATCCTTTTCCGGCACCTCATCCTCTACCATCAGACATCCTATCGGCCACACATACACGAGTTCCTTGGAAATCAGATTCGGATATACCGCCCGAAGAAACGGAGGAGTCCAAAATTGCTCCATCCACTTCCTTCTTTCCAATACGGCTCTCCGTCTGTCTTTGCGATTCACGTTCAGCCTTGTTCCTCATCTGCCAATTCCTGCATCGCTTCTTCTAGTAAGAATTGCTCCTTCTGGTCATCATCCTCATACCTGATGAAATGAAGCGCCCTATGACAATCACACCTAATGCCGCTCTCACAGAACACCATTCTCTCAACGAAGGGGCAAACCGACTCCGTGTCATACAGACAATGCGACTTCAAACAAACGGTATTCTGCTCCCGATGAGGATGATCCCATTTGGTATACTTCCTGTTTTTCCGTCGCTTCTTCACCTTTCACTCTTTTCAATTGGCGTCCGATTCAGGCTTTTACTGCTTTCTTTAGTCTGCCAACCTCGGACCACAGTCGTCAGAGCCTTCTGTCCGGCCTTGGGGGCACCCCGATGCGAATCCCCTTCGGTTTCCACATCAGGACAGGCTACCACGCCACAAGACATTTCAATTGGTGGTAGTGGGAAGAATTGAACTTCCATGGTCCGAAGACGGTTGGGTTACGGCCAACTGAGCCCACCACACTGCTCAACACTACCAATGTTTTTCTATCTACTTCCTACGCCTGCGAGCGTTTGTCCTCGCAATCGAAGACCCGATGTTGCCCGAACTACGCTTAGCCCGACACGACCCATTCCGAATCTTCGTCATCCTCATCTTCGCCATACCTGCCTCCTTTTATTCTTCCTCTTGCTCCCGACTCACTCTTAAGTAACCCGTCTTCACCACTGCCACACCTACACACGACCTACGCCCGCACATCTCACACGGATGCGTTACGTGCCACCGGCATCCCGGATTCGGGCAAGGCACGCCATTAGTAAACACCCTATCGTCTGCGTCTGCTTCCTCTAAGTCGCCAATGCCCACGACCTCACTCCTTCAAGGACTTGGACCACGGAGTTCCGCCGAAACTACCGGACTCAACCGCACTCACCACCCGCTTCCTTTGTGCATCCGAAAGCCCGGCGAATGCTTTCTTACCTTCCTCCGTAGAGAGCACAAAGCACAATGCCGTATCTGCCTCGGCTCGCCTATCCACTTCCTTTTCGACCCGAGCAAGGGCACCATGGTTCATAGCCTTGATGGTGCCCTCGATCCAATCCGGATGCTCACAGATTGTATCACGAACGAACACCTCAAACATCTCTTGATCCATACTTCACTTCCTTTCTATTCTGGAGCTGCGAGTCGGATTTGAACCGACGATGTTTTGTTCAGGTTTTGCAGACCTGCGCCTTCGACCACTCAGCCACCGCAGCCTTTTTACTCAACACGTATTGAAGAACAGCATCCCTGCTACTGTGTTCAATCCGATGACATCTGGAACACAACAACTCGCACTTCCTTACCTCCCTAACGATGGTGCCCCACTTGTGATTCATCTTTTTCCCAATGGTAAATTCCTTCTTTGTCCTGTCCTTGTGATGAAACTCCATCGCCACCACTTCAATATCGTTTGGAACCCAACCACATCGCTGGCACTTACCGCCCAACTCTTTCACCGCTCTGATTTTCATCTCCACCCTGCGTATCTTAGACGTACACGTAGAGCACAAACGACCCTTCCACGATTTACCCGTATTGTTATGTCCACATATCTCACACACAATCACGTCCCGAACGGCCATCTTTACACATCCGATCAATCCATTTCGCTTGAAATACCGACTTACTCTACTACCAGAAACACCAAACTTATCCACTATCGCCTTCTGACTCAAACCATTTCGTATCATTTGTTCTACCGACTCAACAGGAAGGTTGCAAAAATTCTCCGCCTCTATAGTCCTCGCATTGGGCAACTTTCTCTTTTGCTCGTCTGTTAAAGGAATGTCTCTAACCCATACGCTTACAGAGCTTTGAGAAACCCCAACCTTTTCGGCGATACTCTTAACCGACGCTCCTGTCCTTCTCAACTCCCGAACCCTCTCTTTTTCCAGTCTCTTCATGTTGCACCTCCCGTGAAATTGAATCCACACTATCACGGAAAACGAACCCGTGCAACACTAAATTGCATTATTATCCTTGCCGCTCAGCCACCGCCCCAATGAAGTTCGTCGGCACCGATAATCACAGAAGCCCAGTTTTTCGGTGCGTCTGCCATTCCGCCACGGAACCTGTTTTTGAGACAGATTCCGATGGGAGTCGAACCCATACGCTCTTACGAGCGCCGTCTTATCAAGAAGTAAGCCTCCGTTGAAGCGTGCCTCCGAACTTACAATCCTGTTGCCTCATCATACCCAATCTCTTCCAACTTCTCTCGCAACTCAAAATACTTTTTCGTCCACTTCGGGTCCTTCGGGTCGAAACCAAGCCCGCTTATCTTACACTGATGCAACGAACACAACGGCCTAAAGTGCGGCGGTATCACACACATGCCATCCTTCACAAACGGCCTCTCCGGCACCTTCTCTCCCGACTTCTCCATAATCTCTGCTGCCATGTCGCAATACATACCCTCACAGCAGCTACCCATACTATGACAAGTATCCCGGCACTTCGCCATCGTCATCGCCGCCATCTCTGCCCACAACGTCTTCTCCTTCTTCGTCATACCTATTCCTTTCTGGCTCCAGAGACTGGATTCGAACCAGCGACTTTCTGATTAACAGTCAGACGTTCTACCAACTGAACTACTCTGGAATCTATCAACCTCATCCCTTTCATCTCTGACTTCCAAACATCCCTCGGGAGCTTCACCCTCCCATGTCACCGTTGCACCTTCGGGCAACGGTTCCACGAAAAACAACTTCCTGCCAATCTCTATCGTGTCTCTCATGTCTTTCTCTGGCTGGCGAGACAGGACTCGAACCTGCACACACGGCCCTACTCAGACCGTCATGGGTTGCTTAACAGGCAACTGCAATACCATTTCTGCCCACTCGCCAATACTACTTCCTCTTCAACTTCCTCTTTTCTTCTTCCGCAGTCTTCGTCATCAACGCCGTCAATATTGCCTTCGTCACACAGGCATCCGCATCGGCGTCGGACATCACAATCACCTTGGCTACCTTTGAGATACGCTTCGGCGGAGGCATCACCATCACCCTCGCCCTTATTTCGTCGAACGCAATCTGAAGCCCTTGCCTCATCAATGTATCCTTCTCTTTCTTATTCAGAGACAGCGTCAGAATCGCTGAACCGTCCTTCTGACCCTTTATTGACAGTACCTTCATCATTCGCCTCCTCTTCGTTTTCCCACACCCACAAACAACCCTGCAACCTTGCCAGAGCCGCCGTGTTGATTACCGCCTCTCCGATCTCGAACATCACTTTTCCGCCAAGCAATCGCCATCCTGATTATACAAATCCCATGCATACTTGCATGTCCCCCTATCGTCACAGTGGAAGCACGTCATGGTCTCCTTGGGAACCTCATAGTTCCTTGGCTCCGTATCGTATATCTCTTCCGAAGTAGGCGGGTCATCCTCATCCATACTACACCTCCATCTCTGGCGGAGCGAGAGGGATTTGAACCCCCGGAGCTATAACGCCCTCACCGCCTCCAACGGTGTGCCATAAGCCAGACTCGGCCATCGCTCCACTACTCGTCATATTCACTCACCTTATTCCGAACGCACTTCTCCAACTCCTCGATGAACCGCCTTGTCGTGCTCCCCTCCTTGAACTCCTCCTTTGTGAACGGCTCAAAGCTATTCTCGAACACCACATCTACACTGCCATCCGAGGCATGCCAAATCACCCGAGCGACATCACGAACGTCGAACTTCCTTGTGACCGGCTTCCCAGCAACCCGTGTCTTCTGCAAACTCATGAGTCTCTCCATTCTGTCAGTCTGCGGGAAATTGTGGCTTCGTTCCCATCTATTAACCGTGCAAAACGACACATTCAAAACCCTAGCAAACCCTTCCTGAGTCATGCCCATCGCCTTACGAATCGCTTTTATGTCTGCGCCCGTCATTATCAGTTCGCTTGCCATTCTTGCCTCCGCTCCTACACTTCATGCAAATGTCTCCGTCATCTCCGTGCGTTCCCCACGTCTCATCGTATTCCTTCAACGACAAATCCGCATCAATCAACACATGACATACATCGCACGTCACGCCACCTCTACCCGAATTGAACCTGTATGCCACACCCACCTCTCTGGTGCCGGAAGAGGGATTCGAACCCTCACTGGACTGCTCTTAAGGCAGTTGCCTCCTGCCAATTGGGCTACTCCGGCGTCCTCAACAACTACGCTGCCTTCTTCTTGCCTTCCATCTTCTCTAAAACCTCATTCACCTCATCCGGCTTGATATCCAACTCCTCACTCATCCGGATTACCGCTTCCACGATTGTCTCATTCGCTCGTTGAAACCCCATAATCCTTATTGCGGTAATGACCCCCTCAATATCTTTGGCTCTTTCCTTTGTCATTTTCGCCTCACTTTCGGTTCTTCATATTCCGGCGTATTCCGGGCCACATCATCGCACAAATACCCCCGACACTGCCACGGACGTTTCTCTCTCGGCAATCGGCATCCCGTCTCCGCATGATGCTTGCACCAACCATCAACTAATGGTCGACATGCTTTGATTGCCGGACCACGACAACACTCACCGCACGAGGTTGGGCACTCCCAATCCTGTTCCGCCCTCTTCACCAGCTACATCCTCCTGCCTCTGTATTGCGGTAATCTCTTTTGAATCCGGAACTGGTGGACGTTGCTGGGCTCGAACCAGCGACCTCTTCCGTGTGGAGGAAACGCTCTACCAACTGAGCTAAACGTCCTCATTTCCAATATCCTAGCACATCACTCGCATACCGTTGGGCATGCCTCCTCGGAGCCACATCACTTCTGCATTCCCTTCCCAGCCACCTTACAACACATCCATTCACCAACACCGCCGCCCTCAGAAACCCCCGCTCAGTGTTCATTACCACCAAATCTCCCTCGGGCGTTCCCTTGACCTCCACACAGTACACTGACATCTTCACTCTGTCTTCCTTTGGAGGACGATAACATCCAGACACTTCCCATATCCGTTCATCACTCCCCGGCGCATTGTCTCCTCGCCGGACTGATTGAACTCCTCGATCAATTCATGCGCCATCTCAATCGAAGTCATCATATCGTACCCGCACTTGTTGATGCGCTCCGCAATATCCCATTTGACGCTCATACACCACCTATCAACTTCGTTCGCTCAACAACTTCCACATCAATCGCCCCCGTATGCGACTTGATATACACGTCCCTGTAAAACCTCGCCTCAAACCCATCCTTGAAATCTATCGTCACTCCCCGCTCGGCAGCATCACGAAGTTGGAGCAATCGCTCCGGCTTCCGCCCCTTCGCTTGAGTCTCTTCCATAACCGACCACATGTGCCTGCCCTGACTCCTCGACACGAACATCCCATTATGGCATCCACGTTTGGCGAAATCTTCCATGTCCGCCGATTGGTCGAACAAATCAACCCGAGCCTTTGCCTTTTCCTTATTCATCATACACCGCCAAAGTATCCGGCGGAGCGATATCGGGTCTCAGCCCACAATTCTTGCACTGATCCCACAATTCTCCGATGCCATCATCCCAGTCGCCCTTGCACAACAACCAACAGTAACCATTACCTTGTTTGGGTTTATTCTCCGCTACGTCCAAAAACGGACATTTGCCTCTTTCATCGTAGCAATACATCCCCTTCGCCACGACCAACTCGCCCTTCGTCGCCCTCAACTTCGCCATCTTCTTCGGAGAGTTGCGAAGCCCTAATCCCTTGGGCGACTCATCCGGCTCCATCTCGTCTATGATTTCCACCTTCGCCGCCCGCCGCTCTGCTTTGGACTGCAACCGCTTATTGAAAGGCCGGAGATGTTGCCACCATTCAGTAGAAGCTACTCTCGTATCCTTTCGCTTGTGAGCCATTCTACCCTCCGTGTCCCTTGAAAAAGGGTTTCGCCCAGTGACCCTCCGGAACTCCCACCGGAGAACCGACCTTGTCCTTCTTGCCTACGAAGGACGAAAACCTCTTCGCCATCTTGACGTCCGGGAATTCATAAATATACGGCTTCCCACAAAAGCCAGCAACGACATTCCCGAACTCCACCCGCTTGCCCTTCCTCTCAACCCACCTCGACATTCGAAACATCACTGCTCCTTTATCGTTTTTCGATTCTCCACCCTGCCACTAAAGACTGGCTCATTTCGGATTCTTACCGCCCTGTCCGCCTCAAGGCCCTTGCGAGGATACGTTGTCCCCATTTCGGGCCGAGTGACGTTTGTCTGCCTCTCGGCTTTGCATCGGTGTCCCACAAGCCACAGGACACAGACCTTCTTGACCGCCACGTTAGCGACCAATCACATCCCACATCGCTTATACGCCCGCTTCTCAATCTCCTCCCAGTCCACTTCGTTGTGGGCTTCATCCTTATACGGGCAATCGTTATGAAACATGTCCACAGCCTCGACCTCCACCGGAAACCCATAACTCAGCTTCTCCCGGTTCATGCTGTCCGACTTCGCAATTAACCTCAACAGAATCACCGTGAAGTTGTCCGCATCCCGACCCGGCTCAAACGCATTCTGCAAATCTATCCTCAACATACCTCGCTCCTTTCATACTACTACCTGTATTGCATAAACTGGCAGGAAATCCGGAAGAAAAGGTCCGGCTCTTGATGGAGCAACCCGTCTACTTCCCTCCTCGTCCCTTTCGGAACGCTGGGGAAGGTATGGTCAGAGTATCGCCTCACGGACCCGAAAATTGGTGGACGGTACAGGGCTCGAACCTGTGAAACCTTCTGGGTGTAGACCAGACGCTCTACCAACTGAGCTAACCGTCCATAATGGATGGATGACCCTTTCGGGACACCCACCCACGAGGCGTATTCAATTATCAAAGACCAAAAACATCTGGCGGAGGAAGAGGGATTTGAACCCCCAAGGCTGTTACGCCCATCTGCTTTCAAGGCAGACCGAATGCCAATTATCGCATTCCTCCAAAACTGGTGGTGAGAGGGAGAGTTGAACTCCCGACACCGACTTCTTCAGAGTCGTGCTCTACCGTCTGAGCTATCTCACCATTTTCTTCCTCAACCTCGTCCCTTACATCCAACACCTTGCCGCACTCCTCACAAGGTATCGTCCTGCCACATCCTTCCTCACAGAAATAGTTAACCGCCTCCATCACGACATCCTCATAAAACGAAAAACCCCTCCGAGCTTTCACCCGGAGGGGCCTTTGTCTTCATCCTGTTTTTACGAGGTCAGGACAAAGCCTCCCGGGTGCGCCTACCTGAATTCAGATAGGAACACAAGCTCACCGAGAGACTAAATACTAACCGCTTCACGTCATTCACTCCTTCACTGATACGTTGGCGCATACACTTTCTCTATCGCAGACACTACAATACAGCATCTCGCTTGGATATTGCAACTGAATATTTCAGATTTTTCTGCGCACTACTCTGTCAGCGACAAGTCCCTATATCCATGCTTCTCCACCAAGCACTTTTCCGCTCCGTTAAAGTCTTCATCGTCACCGTTCGCTACGTTGAACTCAATCTTGTTCATCTCACCGTATCGAGGATGGACAAGGAATGCAATCTGACACGGGTCGGCATCACGACCCAGCGCATGGTCCAATTCGCTCGTTCCAGACAACGAACCGTTCACGACGTAGTCCGTCGTCCAAATCGGAGTATGGAAATGCCCGATGATACACAGGTCGAAGTTCTTACTCGGACGCTTCCGGCGGGCCTTGGCCTCACGAGCTACCTGCCTGTCCGTACCATACCACGGGAATCCAGACCATCCCTTGATATTGTGTCCATGCATACAGAGGTACTTGAACTTCTGAACCTCTACGAGCGTCTTCACCGTCGCATGGAGATTGAACTCCACGTTCTTGATGTTCTCCAAACGCTCCTTCGCAATCCATCCCACGATATAGGAATAGCTATTGAACCCGCCCTCCTTCCACTGAGGCTTCTTGGTCAACCGACTATGGTTGTCTGCGGCGATATATTCCACCCGGACCTTGGGGAAATGCGGGGCCAGTTCCGCAATCGTCTTGGCAATGAGCACGCCACTACGCACGGTCTGCACCGGCACAGGGAATTCGTTAGTAACCTGAAGCTCTTGATGTATATCGCCGGAAATCATATCTCCGACAACGATTACCACCAGCTCCTCCACGACCGTCGCCGTCCTTTGCACGTCGACCCAGTTGACGAACTGCTTCTGGAGGTAATAGCACCTGTTCTGGGCTATACTCCAACTGAAATGATTGAACCCCTCAATCTCGTCAGCCTCGACATACTCGCCGATATGCCAATCCGACAACACCAACACCGCCGATACCGGCACACTAACCTTGATTCCCTTCGGGGTCGGAATGTAAACAACGGGCTCCTTTAGATCGATGCCCCTGAACTCCCTCTTAATGGACTCGAACACAGCCTCGTGTTCGCCCATCTCTAACTTCGCCTCTTCCAGTCTCCGACGGAGTGCTTGGTTGTCCTTCTCTAGCTTCCTCGTCAGCGGTGAAGGATTGGAGTCCTCCACTACATCTTTGACATCGACACCACCCAATTTTTCTCTACTCATACCCCCTCCTATTATTGTGACCGAAATCGGTCATCGCAACCCCGCTAGGGCAGGATGTCTATTTTCTTCGACAACTCCCTGATGATTTCCGTCCTGCCCCAGAATACACCACGGAATCGCTTACCCTTCAGCTCTCGTTTGTTGTTAGCGAACTTCTGCATATTGCAAACGACCTTCCATCGGTCGATAGGAATGCCCAACTCAACTCGGAAGTCATTGTCCTTGATGAGACGGGTGCCAAGATTCTCAAGCCCGGTCAAAATCTTAGCCTCTTCGTCATACTCTCCGGCGACCTCGGACAAGTCAACACTCATACGGAATGATTTTCCGACATGCTTCGTTGTAATAGTCGATACGTTGAACTTGGACGGAGACATAAGTGCGTCCCGAGGTATCTTCCCCTCACGACGCAATCTCGTAATTGTATCCCTTGCTCGCCTTCTTGCCATACCGAACTTCTTCGTCACCTCGTTAATGAACTTCTCCCAGTCCTTCACACCTTGTGCGTTCTTTTGAATCCACTCCTTAGACCCATTATGCCCCGATGCGTCATACGACATACCTTCCTCCTTCTGTTTATATTTTCACCAACTATTTGGCGCTATATCCCTCTGATGTTGAACAATATACAGTATTGTAGAAAAAGTGGCAACCACTTTGTTGACTACTTTATTCGCTTGAAAAATCCGCCATGAATTCTCTTCGTTTCATTATACTCCGGCAAACGAACCATCATACACATGTTGGTATCCGTTAAAACCGGAGCCAAAGGGACATCAATCGGAATCATCTCGGGAGGAACGGGAGCCGTAGCCTTATTGGCCAAAGAAAAACCACTCGCCACATCCACTATCTTGTCTTCACCCATCGACATGCCCGTGCTCGACGTCCATGCCGAGGTGAATATAATAGCCGCTGCCACCGGCCACAACGCCACACGCAACAACTTACCATACTCCGCCTTGGAAGCCGGGAACACAGCCAACACACCGCTGAAGAACAACATGATGGTCGGATATAACCAATCTACACCGTCGAAGACTTTGCCGAAAGCCGAGTACAACGTCGCCGTCAGCAATGCTATAGTCGGACCCACGGCACCCATTCCGATAATGGATGGCATTTCGAGATTGATATACTTCTTCATACAAATCCTCCCCCACTAAGGACCGATTTATCAAAGAATTATCGAACTACAGTGCAGCATTCTTCCGCACATCGGCAAAGGACCACTCTTTCACAATCTCACCATTCTCAAACACCGTCACGAGTTGGTCCGGCTTATCTGGTTGTTCATTCTCACCGATGGTGTGCCACAAAACAGAAGCACCTTCCGTCATCGGGTCGCCCTCTTCAACACGAATCAGCTTCAACCTACCCTTCTTGGAAACCTTGCTGATTTCCAGAGGCTTCTTGAATATGTCATACCCGACACCATCCCGCTTCTGCCAACAAGACTTGAAGGCGAACCTTTGGGTATCACGATTGATTTTCTGAAGTAATCCACCACCCATTCCGAACACGATATTGTCAGATGCCCACTGATTGTTACGCATCGTGAACAGGATGCTTCGGATACCCTGATAGTCGATACCGTCACCCCACAGTGTCCCCACCTTCGGATTCAGACACAGATACCCCTTTGAGTTCTTGGTGCTCCCAAAAACACCATCCAGAAGTTGTAGAACATCCAGCGTCGTCGAAGTCGGTTCTCCCGAGTCAGGCCGGAATACGACCTTGCCCCCTCTTGCCAAAATCTTGTCCTTCAGCTTCTTGGCATACACGTTGATGAACCGACGGTAATCGTAGGAGTCAATCACAACACTCAGGATGCCCTTCGGGAACTTATCCAAGAGCATCTCAAATATCTTGAACTCCCCATCAGGACCAAGAGCCGTCATAACACTATGCTCACTCGCCGGAACGGAGTACGCCAATCCTTCCAAACTGGCCCCGTAATAATCATGAGCAACCTCCATGGCGAGAACCGTATCCGTCCCCATGAAGTTGACGATGTGCCCGGCTCCCTCAATACCCGCCGTCTCCGGACTGGCCACACCACGCTGACCAAAATCATGAAGCTGGAAATTCACATGCCCCAGATTGTCCGACGTCTCTTTCAAATAATAGGAGCACAGAATCTTCACCTCTCGACTCAGACTGGCCACCGTGCATGCGCCCCACAAATTGCTCAAAAGCGTTTCCAAGTGATTCGTCAACGCCGCACAAGCCGGGTCGGTATTCTCAACCGTCAACAGCACATTGCTCACGCTCACCGGCGTTCCCTCAGGCACCGCACGAATTCTCACCGGCAATCGACCGTTGTGCTTCCGAATGATGTATGCCCACATCTCCTCGTTGAACGCCGTCGCATCGCCAAAATGATTGGCACACAGTTCCTTGCCCCATGCAATCCCCTCCGGCGTCACGACCCCACCAGCGAGATACTCCTTCAGGAAATACTGAAGCCCGAAGAAAACAGTCTTGTTGAACGTCGCACCCGTCCGGGATTCGAAGTAGCTATACACGCCCTCCGTGCCCTTGGGGTACATTCGCCAGTGTTGTAGCTTGTAGCTGTCTGTGTTCGTTACTATGCTCTTCCTCATTCTTTCACCGCTTCCTTCCTATTACCCAAAAACAACTTCAACCGAATTAACAACGGCACATGCTCCTTCTCGATATCCGACTCCTGTAACTCCCGCCAGTCAAACCACCGAACCTCCGCAATATCATCCGCCGCTTTAGGCTCCTGTCCCGGATTCATTTCGGCGACAAAGAACATTGTCTTGATACAATCGACTTCGCCCCGGTACCGCCAGTCATCAATCTTGACACTACCGATATACCTCACATCGTGAACTAGAAGTTCCGTTTCCTCCTGAATCTCCCGCACGATGTCATCCTCATAAGACTGGCTAGCACCATCCGAGAAACCGCCGATGAACCGGAAATTTCTTTCCGGAAACTTACGACCAAGAAGAACCATATCACCATTCATCACGGCCCCATCGACCGTAGCCCACACCTTCGGGAATTGATTGAACGCCTGCCAGATAGCTCCTGCTCGCCAGTCATAACTTGGCTTGGCCTTCTTGCTTATCTGGGCTCGGACCTCTGTGCCCGAAATGAAACGAGTAGCCTCCAGTTCTAGTGTCTTGAACGAACCATGATAGGCAGAAATGAAACTGGCCCTGCTTCCATACAGGACCGCCGTCATACTAGGCCCGATAAGGTCCCGCACCACCTCATCCAACTTGCGACTCCATAATTCGTCTGACTTGGAATCCTTGATATATACCACATCGATGTCCGAATAGACCTCTTGGAGCATCTGTTTGCGAGCGGCAAAGTCGAGTGGGTTATTACGAGTACCCTGAACCACACTCATGCCGAGGACGATGATGACCCGTGGATGACGAGCCCTCACGCTATCGATCAGTTCCTTGTGAGCCTCGTGCAGCTCAGGAACTTGAAAACGACCGACTATGACACCGACGTCGAACTCTGATTTTTCTTTCATCATATTCTCCATGCTCCACATGGTCTAACTGGTAGGGCAAGCCGGAATTGAACCGGCAACCTGTGGTTTAGGAAACCACCACTCTGTCCAATTGAGCTATTGCCCCTTCACTTCCAAACATCCACTAGGACAAGATGATTCATAAAACACACGCTTCAGCACGCCTACCTTTTCCAGAAGTTCAAGGGCAGCCGCCTCATCTCCCGGCTTATAGAAAATCTCGGGCAGCCTTCCGGGCTCCTGCCCATGTATTACCACCGGTATCTTTTCGGCCATTGCCCCTCCTAATGACTTCGCCATACTATCACTCCTTCTATTCTATATTGCAATATCAATCCATGAATCCGGAACTATCTAACTATCCAAGTCCAAGCTAAATCCTGAGTCCTTGAACCAGTACAACAAGAACTGGGCACCCGTATGCCCCTCCCGGTGGAAACGCTCCGTGCATTCTGACGGAACCTCCCACAACATCTGATCCTTCTCTTCACTCAACAACACGAAATGGTAGTACCGCCCCTGCGAGACGTAGCTTCCGTAATGTCCGTGCTCCTGACTCGCATCGTCAAGACGCACAACCAAAGCGTCAAACGTTCCATCTTCCCTCATATCATACACAAGCAATTCGCAATCGCTGGTGCGTATGGTGTCACCCGCCGCTATCGGAAACCTTGGCTCTGGTATAATCACCTTTTTGACCGGCAAGGGAACAGCGTGATTACACAGCCTATTTTGACAAACCTTCACGCTCTTATCTTTCATTGGACACGCCGCACATACCTTCTTCACACGACATCCTTTCTGGTGGGCCTTGCTGGGATCGAACCAGCGACCTACACATTATGAGTGTGCAGCTCTAAACCGCTGAGCTAAAGGCCCGACTACAAATGCACTCCCAGAACACCATCTACCTTCACATGCTTATACTTCTCCCCCAACCTATCGAACACCTCTCCGTCCGCATTATACCCACCATCCACATTCCATCCCACTTCTTTCATAACCTCTATCCTCACCATAATCTGCAACGGGTCTGTCTGTCCATTCGCCACCGGGACGCCGCACAGAAGTATCGGCGGTTTATTTGGAGCTGACCAACGATCTGGATACACATACACAATAGAACACACCGCAAAATCTGCGCCCGACACATCCAAAGCATTCACCATGCTCGTTAGAAAATCTGGCATGATAATGTTGTCATCATCCAGAAACACAACATACTTTCCTTTCGCCTCCTCAATCAACATCCTTTGCCTTACATTGTTGCCGAAATCGCCATCCTTCTTCTCTCCTAAAAATCGGTATCGAACCCGATTATCACCCATTACAGCCACTAAACGCTCCATGATCCCTTCCTTCTCTCCATCAGAACACACGATCTGTTCCCAATCCTGCATCGTCTGGAGCAAGACGCACCCGATACACCGCTGCACCACCACGGGAGATCGCCGGAATGTCGGAGTGATAATAGAAACAATAGCCACGTTTTCTCCAAATCCCATCCGATTATGTATGCACTCCTAAAACATCGTTCAGCCGCACATGCTTGAATGCCTTGCCTAGATTTTCAAGCGTCACGCCGTCAGACAAATACCCAACCGTCGTATCCCATCCCACCTTAAGTATTGCCTCCCGCTTCACCAAAATCTGCAACGGGTCGATGTGATACAACTTCACAGGGTCTCCCGACAACACCTTTGGCGGCTTCCCAACCTCTATCTCGTTCAATGGCCCGAAATGTATTACCCTACACACAGCGAAGTCGGTGCCCGAATTCTCTATAGCATGTGCCATCTTCTCCAAGTATTCTGGCAAAATAATGTTGTCGTCGTCACAGAACAAGACATACTTGCCCTTCGCCTCCTTCAACATCTCACTCCGAACAGTATTGCCATAGTCGCCATCCTTCTTCGGCGTCGACAGGAAACGATACTTAATTCTTGGGTCAGAAAACCCCTCTACCAACTTCTTCGCCGATTCTTCCTCACCCCCATCAGAACAAACCAATTGCTCCCACGAGGTTGTCGTCTGAAGCAACATACAACACACGCATCGCCTCAGGACAACTGGGTCCCTATGGTATGTCGGAGTTATTACCGACACCAATAGCTCAGCAGAATCCTGTTTGACATCAGTCACCAGCGACAATTCTGTATTAGGAACACCAGCCTCACGGTTGCGATTTCTCCGTTTTTCAATTCTGGTCCTCTCTTCGGGATGGTCCTTCAACATCGCCAGCCAATGCATAGCCCATAGGTCATCCCGATAGAAATATCCATTCTTCTCATGCTCTATGATTCCTTGAGAACAACTCTCTTTGACCACCATAGGAATGCCCGCATTCACAATCTGAATATACTCTTCCTTGTTCGCTGTTCCCACCCGAGGAAAGAATGCTACATCCGCCTCACGCAATATTACCTTCATCTCGGGGTCATAAGAAACCACATCGCATCCCGGAACACTTACGCCCTCGGTCGCTCCCTTCATCATAACCAGCCTGCGAACCCCGACCATCTTATCTGTTATATGAAGGAAATCAGCCAATCCCCATCCGTTGTCAACCATCACAATCGTTAGCTTATCGCTCATGATATTTTTTTCCTCCCCTACAACCTTGCCATCTTCGTCCTTCCCAACATCCAACACGTTCTCCACAAAAAAGTCAGTGTACTCGATTATGTTTTTATAGTCCGGACCCAACATCCGAGGAAGCATCGTCTGCATCTGTCGACCCGCTTCTTCCGCATTATATCCGATATGAGGAGGATGCCAGACCTGCACTCGTCCGTCTATCACGTTCTTTGTCCCCATCTTGCGAGACCGGTAACACATCCACAAATCCTGTCCAAAACCGATAGGACTCCCCTCGGGAAGCTGCTTTATCTCCTTCATCAGCTTCCCTGACGCCGCCATGGCCACCCCCTCAATGACCCGCACACTTCTTGGCTTGCCGTCATAGTTCTTCGGCCACATAAACGGCCTCGACCGCCCCGCTACGCACGGAGTCCAACACCCGAACGGCAACGAATCCTCTATCGCCCTCCGGTAATCCTCCGGGTTGTCCTTCAATTGCACATCGCATCCCAGCACCCACACCGCATCATAATCCGAACAAGTCGCCATCACCTCATTCCACGTTCCAGTCCAATATACATTTGGCCTCGACCGACTGACATGAATAGGAACCTTGTCCGGATCGGAACCATTATCAAATATCTCCACGTCATCAAACACAGGAGCTAAAGCCTCATACAGCTTATCGGCATTATCCGGGATGTTGTGATGCATGATTACTGCCTTCACCCGGTACTGCCACGGCTTCTTGACCTCATCCTGTATTTCCACACGAGACCGAGTTATCTGATTCCACGCCGCCATAATCCCCGTTACCTCTTTCTCAGCAGAATACTCGGCCAGTACGAAGTCGGATGCCTTCTTGCCCATAGCAACTAGCTCATTCAAATCCATCTTGACCACTAAGCTCAAAGCCTGTGCCATCGACAGGTAATCCATATCCGCAACCGGGAAACACAACTCCGGCTTCATAAATTCTGTGCCAGCATACCCGGGCCATCCAACTACCACGCACCCACAAGCCATCGCTTCAGCCGGGGGCATACCGAATCCCTCATTCACACAAAACGACATAAACACGGCACTTTTCTTCAGGGCGTCTGCGACTTCCGATTCGCTTACCCCGTCGAGATTTCTAATAGCCCACCCTTTCGGCCACACACCCATCCAAGCCGTCGTCACAATCGCATTAGCCATTTGTCCTACTTTTCTCGGCATGTAGGACACAATCCTCTCTTTCTCTCCGCAATACCCGAAAGGAGGTCGGTCGAAAGAGTACCGATAACCATACACATCCGCATCAGGGAAGAAATGCCTAACCTTATCCTCCGTATACTTTGACTGGCATAGCACAGCATTAACGTTTGTGTAGACCGACTGAATCAGGTCCAAGTTTCTTCCAAAACCAGTAAAGACATTGAAAGGATTCTGAACCAGTATCACCTTCTTGCACCGCTCCGCACCCTTCAACTTCGGAATCTCCTGAACCACCTCGCTCAACAACAGGTAGTCATCCGGCTCCAGTACGACATCCTCCGAACATATGGTTTTTGTATTGTTCTGGAACCAAGTATACCGAAAACCCCTCGTCGGATGAGCGAAGTACGCCTCTATCCCGTTCTCGTTCAGAATGTCAATATGCCGATACGCCTGCTTGACCCCGCCCGACGCCCCGTTGTCATCACTCGTGCTTGGGAAAATAACCTTCATATACGCCCCTACAACGATTCAGACACCCCTGACCGCCCCCGAACACCATCCCGAAACTCCAAACGCCCGGGAACCACATCAGGGCACGCCGGTTGCACCACGGAAACAAACCTCTCCTGATGCGCTGGCATGTCCTCAAAACCATTTGCCCTGTCACACGTCGAACAAAACGCATCCCGACCATCCTTGAAGAATCCATACTTGCAACCCAACCGGCCCGTATGCCCACACCCCATCAAATCCATCTTGGACCCGTAGCTTGGCTTCTCGTGAACAAAGAGTCCCCACTTATGAATCCAAGTATCGCCCGGCTTCGCCGCTGACATCTCCGGCTTACTCCAATTAGGCGTTCCCTTTGCGCCATCTGCCTTCACATCTAATGGCAACGTCCCCAGTCGATACATAGCCTCGGTCCTGTGAATGTGCGGGTTGTTGCTCCACCAGAATCCTGGACACCTCATATACTGGCCGCTCCCATCCTGACCGTCAATCTTGGTCATCCATTGGGACCACCAGTGCATGAACATGTCCCTCTCGTCGACCATCCGGCGAAGGTACATGAAATCGCATCCGTCCCTCTCCATGAATTCCACGGCCCTACGAAGCCACAATTTGTCCTCGCCCGTTTTATCCTCCGGCAAAAGCTCAAAGTCCGATTCGAGATGCAAGACGTAATCGCAATCCTTCACAAGCTCTATCGCCTGATTTGTGCCAACGGCGCATCCTTCATCCTCGTCGTTATGCAAAACCCGCCACGTCACGCCATACGCCTTCGGCAAACTATCGGTAATCCATTTGTTCGTTCCGTCCGTCGAACCATTATTGTATATGCCAAAAACAAGAGGTCGGTAAAAGCAGTTGGCGAGAAATGAGGATATACACGTCTTGAGATACTCTAAACGTGCGCCGTTTGTCAGTATGGAAATGCCTACGGGTTTCGTGTATATCATATTATCTCCTGCCTCATTATACCCGGCAGGATTGGTTATCTCAGGATTTCCTTCGAGATTTCCAACAACTCTTTGGCAATAGAGTCCTTCAAGGAGAAGCCTCGAACGGCAGCCACACGCATCACAGCATCGGCACCTTCCGAATCCATCGTCTTCTCGAAATCACTATACATCATCTGGGTTGATTCCTTGGTGGCAAAGTTGACGATGTAAAGCTGGCTGAACGGCCCGGCATCCTTCTTAGCCAACGCCCATATAGCCTCCATCGGAGACTGACGTTCCCTTGAAGCGTATTCGAAGGCGATAGTAACCCCATGACCCCGAACCCTCATGACCGGAGCATTGTTGACAACGAATAGTAAAAACTTGTCCCTGTCCTTGACCGGCTTGAATTTGCCGAACATGTCGATCACACTCTGAGGCACGCCCAGCTTCTTGGCATTACCCGGAGCCCTGAGCCACTCTTCGTGCTCATCTACGGAAAACTCCTTGCCCGTCCGATAGTTTATCCAATATCCTTCTCTCACGTTATGTGCCTCCCACAATGGACCCCAATATCAACGAATTGTTACAAAACGATGGCGGCTTTGTCCCGCTGCTTGTCTTTCATTTCCATCCTGCTTTATCATTGGAACCCACAATTGGTACACGACCATCATCTTCGTCTTTATCCAAACAGCCTTTTACCCTCATCAAAGCTGTATACCGGTCTGCCAGAGCCGCATATCGATCCACTAGACCCTTCACTCGCATCACCAACGGAAACTCCTTGTCAACAGTACCATGCTTGTCCATCTCGACATGAGCTGTTGCAATCTCGGCACTCAATCGATTCATTTCCCGACATTGATTCTCCCACTCGCTAAGCGGAATCAACTTCTCATTCGGATGCGCCTCCCTGCCGTAAATATAGTTCATAGTCATTCCTCACATCCTGCCTACGTCCCACACACGCTCATCCTTCCACGGAACACCATTCGTTTCCTGATACGCCGCCAAGTCCCTCGGAGGCTGTCGATCCCACGCATCCCTGCGAGCTTCGCCAAACACCCATGCCTGCCGAAGCACGAGACTCCCCCTATGAGTCTCCGGTGCATCCGAAAGGTCCAATGGGTCCAACTGATACCCATACAAAAGCAGGCTTTCGCCAGCAGTTGTTACGCCACGCATCTGATAGGAACCAGTACCTCCACAAGAACTAGCAATCCTTGTGATAACGACTTCATTCCCGACCATCTTGCTCAGATACCAATCGTCAGTCGGAAGTATTCTTGCTCGCAGTTTTTTCACAACTCGCTCCACGGCTTCATGCACTCCGGCACGTTGTCCTCGATGAACTTCTCCAGCCATTCCACGTAAGACAACTTGGAGCCAGACTTGACATACTCCGCCAGAATCGGAGAGTCCGCCAGTTCCACGGGCACCTCTGAACCTCCACCATCCATCATGAAATGGACGCCCTCGTGAATGTTGTCCTCTTTCATATTCCCGGACTCGAACGCCGTCCCGGTCTTTCGAGGGAACTCAGCGTCCCGCATGTAATACCCGTGCGACTGCAATGTAAGATTGTGGGCCTTGTGCTCGTTGTAATCGAACTCCAGCTCCACCATCGGGTCGCCATCATTCGGATTCTCCCGATACTCCACGATGCGAGCAATCATGCCTTTCTCGCCCCACGAATCATCCCACAGATTCAATGTCAGCCGAACCACCGGCTTCTTGCCTTCATTCAGCAACGCAATGATATCCCTGCTCTTCATTCCTTCACCTCTTCCGCCAGCTTCGCTAGTCGCTCCTTTGCCTTATTGATTGCTGCCAATCGCTCCGGCGTCTCGTCCTCCTTATAGCAGGTCACGTAAAGCTCCCCGCTTTGCCGCCAGAACTTTCCGCCGAAACCCAACGACCCGCAAAACCGCCACTCCATCGGATGATTCTTCTCCGTCTGTTGCTGCACGAAGTTTGCCCGTTCGTAGTTCTCATCATACGCCTGACACTCTTCAACCAGAACGTCATACACCTTGTTCCAAAACACTTCAGCTTTCATTGTCGTCCTTTCTACCCTTCAACTCTATCTCCTTCAACTCGTTCGCCCGCTCCTGAGCCGCTGCCAGCCTCTCGACCGCATCAACCAGTCGAGGAAACATTCCGTCGATAAACCTTCGACCACCGACCGTATCATAGAAATCCATCAGTCCACCCCTATCTCCAATTCCAATTTCCAATCCTTAAGGAACCTCGCCGCACGATCAACCGACACGATCTGGTATCGTATAACCTTGATATTCGACTGCACCGATGCCCAGTAGTTATCCGTCGCCGATGTCTTCCACCCAAACGGACCCCCATTATGGATACGAGAATAAATCTCGTCAGTCGGTTCTCGACCCGTTCTATCCTGATAGACCTTACCGTAATACGTCAGATACTTCACCGCCGACCACCGGGCCTTGCCTCTATCCTTCATGTCCTGCATCGTCAAAACCGACTTGCCCCACTTCTCTCTCATCGCCTTCTTGCCCACGATACGGTTGACGTCGTCGAGGTACGGCTTACGAATCTGAAGAACCCCGTGCGCCCGATACACCATGTGCTTATCACCAACCTTGGACGCATTGCCTTTCGATTCCTTCGACTCCAACGCATTCAGCAGGATATCATCGACTTCACTCGCCACGCCGATTCCTGCCCACAGCATCAGAGCGACTACCATTATCCATGACCTCATTCGTCACCTCCTCCGTTGAGGACCTCCTATACCAAAAGGCCCAGTTTCCGCAGCGTCTTCTCCTTCACCGAACGACTCCACTGCCCACCGCAATAGCGGCATCGGAACCACAACAGGCTCCCCAACCGGCCAAGCAGCGACTCCGCCTTGTTCGTCTCGCTTCCGCACAACGGACAGTTCATTTCCCCACCCCTTCCTCGGCAATCGCCTTCAGAACCGCCTGCTCCTCCAGCCACTCCGCCTCACCGACCTCGCAATCTCCGTATCCTTCGTCTTCCCAGTTCATATCGCCCTCCTAACACTGTATTGCAAAACCTGCCCGGAAATCCGGAACTTTCTAACCTCCCATTCCAAATCAAACCGGCATCATACCACCAACCAGCAACCCTGTATTGCAAAATCCAGCAAAGAATACGGGCCAAAATCACGCCACCTTGCCGACAACTGCCGCCAACGAACCCTTCCACTTCTTGCCATTAATAGTATAGGATATTGGGTACTTTGGACGATTCGAGTTGTATCCCTTGTATACCGCCTCCACCACCCGGCTCCCGTGCATCACGTTAATGACGTCATCAATCTTGACGCCCTTGAGCGATTCCGGCACGAAAGGGTCCCAATCCAGTCCCTGAACCTGCACCTTCTTCTCCACCGCTTCCTTCAGGATGCCCGTAAACGCATTCAGGTCAACCGACCCCACAACTGCCTTGAACGTATCAGCTCGGCCCTTGTAGGCCGAACCAGACGCCTTTACAACAAACACGACGGGCCACGCCGGACGCTCGGGATGCATCTCCGTTACCACGCAAATCGACCCCCGGTCGTCTATGGCCACAACACCCGGCTTCAGATCTTCCAATCGAACACTCATTTTTCCTCCCTTGGAAAGCATCATGCCCTCCACATCTGTATTGCAAAAACCAGAGGCAAATCCGGATAAAAAGAAACCCGGCTCTTCAGAACCGGGTCCTCTCCCCACAAACACCCGAAAAACACGACGCCCTATATCGCAATTTGGAAAAGATATTCCTCAAGACGACTGGTGTCGTAAACCCGACCCATTGATACATCCGACCTATATCTTTTCTGCCCCCTAACATGAACCCGCACATTCGGGAAAGCCCTCTTGATATCATCGACCTTTAATATGCCATCTGAACTATAACTCACGAATACCCACTTTGCTGATGTCGATGACACAATCTTCTTTAAGAAATCCAGACAAGTTCTGCTGCTACAAAACGCACTATGACATTCATTCTTCCAGTCTCTCAATCCAGTCTTGCCTCTTGGTGTTGGATTGTCGTCTCGAACGAACGTCTCGTAAAGATGGTAATTGGGTCCATATTGCCTTTGATTGTATGGCGGGTCAATATAGAGCACGTATTCTTTATGAGAAGACCGAAAACCATCATCGCCCAACAACGAGATAATGTCTCCCCTGAAAGACTCCACCGAACCTCCCACAACTTCCTCTTCACGAAGTTCAAAATCCTCTATCGCTCTCTCCTTGAATCCTTTCAGGAAAGCCGCTTGAACTCCAGTCGTATTGCAAACTCGGCTCATAGCTTCCAATCCACAATACAGAAGGTAATCCCTCACCTTCGCATCTTCAACTCGACTTATCTCGTGTCTTGCCCTGTCAATAGAACAAGCATTGCACGACGTGAAATACGCTCTCGGAGGATGAGACTTGTCACAGAAAAATCTCCTAAAGTATCCGTCCTTTCCAGTCATCTTGTTGATTCGCTCAATCTCCGACTCCGCCCGGTTCAACTGACAGCGAGTCAATCCGATGCTTCCATTAGCAATCACTGATGGGAACGTCATCAAGTCATTCGCAACCACTCGATACCCCAAAGCCGCCGCCGCCCTACTTACTGCTCCAGAACCACTACATGCATCCAAGAAAACGGTCCCGCTAGAAGGGACCGCCTCCTTGATAATAGAAAACATCCATTCAACGAGTTTTACCTTGGAACCAATGTAATCCATCATCACACCTTCCCTTCGATTAGGTTACTCAGTTGTGGATATACCGCTGGCGTCTTGAGAAACGGATGTATCCTCCGAATCGAAGTCTTCGGGGTGCTCGGCAACTTCTTGAGCATGGAGAAGACCCTTAACGTCGAAGTCTTCTCGGTAATAATCGCCTCTCCACAGCTCGAAGCTGTAAATCATACATCCTCCACACGTACCCTTATATTCGGATGACCCAGAATGCCATCCAAGTTTCTCTCCTTGGAACAGACGAGCGTCGAACCTCTTTCCCCTTTTTTCGCATGCCTTACACCTCTCACGCTTCCGGTCGTTGCAGTTCTTACACAGAAGCTGGTAGTGCATGGGATTTTCGCTTTTGAATTCGGGTTCGTTGTATCTACCGCAACGATGGTCTATCTCCCTTATCTTGCCGTTGGTTCTGCCACAACAAGCACAGGGACTAGATCTTCTTCCAGCCGAATAGTACCCTCTAACCTTCTCTGGTATGTTTCTAGGGTTCTTTTTTGCTCGTAATTGATATCCTTTGAGTAATACGCCTACGATTTTTCCCTTATCCAAGGGACGCTCAATGACGAATATTTCCCCCAGCTTACCATCATTCCTAGCCCAGTCGGCACCGTTTCCAAACTGAAGGTCGTGATGCTTAAGTATATCCATCGGGACCATTGAACAGTGGCCATTAGACAGGTCGAGGTCGGACAACTCGACAAACTTCTTAGCCTTTTTACATCTATCCAACACCATATTGGCAAATTCCTCTTTGGACATTTTCTTCATATCCGAAACCTTAAATCTCTGCTTTGATTTCATGCTGTTCCTCTATCTTGGATTGTAAGGGCTCGTATCACACAACAATCTTCTTCAGTATCTTATTCAATACCGGCACCACCATTGAATTCGCCAACATCGCATACCGTTTCGTCATGCACACGTCACTAGGGAAATGAAAATCGGAAGGAAACCCAAACAGACGGCAGCACTCCTCTTCAGTCGGCTTCCTCGCCTGTCCAATGGCCCTATTAACCGCCGCCACGTAGCTGATGTATTCCCCCGAACTCCCATTCCTGCATATCGTTTGTGTAATACAATTGATGTAGTCTTTGTTGTATTCCATCATCTTTCGTTGGACCTTTGGCTTCGAAAGAAAATCATCTGTCGCCCAGTATACATCATCCACATTCCTGTCCAAGACCGATACCAACGAAGGATGATATTCGTTAAATATAGGGAATTGGTAATCACCGTCAAGACACCCCACAATCCATAGTCGCCTGCGGTTATGCGGAACACCACAATCCAGAGCATTCACCACATCAAACTTCACGTTGTATCCCATGCTCCGAAACTTCTTCAGGAGTAACTTGAGAGTTCTGCCGCCATCCATCTTTGTCAAACCCTCGACGTTTTCGGCAACAAACCATTGAGGAGGATTCTTCCGCATCAGGCTTATCACCTTGAGCACCAATTGCCCCCTTCGGTCTTTCAATCCCAGACCCTTCCCAGCCAGTGAGAACGGCTGGCATGGAAACCCGAAAATCAATAGGTCGACCTCGGGTAAGTCTTTCAACACAGACACGTCGTCAAAGAATTCGCCACACTCGTGATTCATCAGATATGTCTTTTTAACAGCAGCATCGTTGTCACAGGCGAACACCATCTGATGATTCCCCAACGACCTCATCGCCATCTCAGGAGCACCCACCCCCGAGAACAATGTTCCTACTCTCATAATGCCCTTTCTACACCACAGCCATGATCAATTTCGTGAGTCGGTCGTTATGCATAATCCACCCGTGCGTTTTGCCGTTGTCCTTCACCCGAGACAGCCGCAGGCAAAGGTTATGCCGCATGTCCTCCGGCATCTCTTCCATGCACACGAACTTCTGGAAGTTCTCCACGGACTTTTTATCCACCTTCACGTCCGGCTGCACCACGTAAGCATACAGTCGGTCGCAGATGACCCCCAGCACGTCAATGCGCTTCTCCCTGCTACCCATCAGCTTCGCAACATGCTTCGGAATCCAGTCCTCGCCTTTGAGCACCTGCTCCGGCTCGATGACCATTTCCACATCCCTCTCAAGGAAGACCATCATGGACGAAACCGTCTGCTCGTCCAGCAACGATGCCGCCATCACACGGAACCGCTTCTGGTTTTCCTCTGACTCCAGATTCGGAATGATCCGAAGGTCCCTGAAAAACTGTGCCAGCGTCCTCGGGTTAGTCCTCTCCGGACCAATCATCATCTCCGGATACGTCAGTACCCAGTTGATGCCTCTCGGGTCGAGCTTCTCACTCTGCGCCCACACCGCCCACTCCTTAGCATCCTCCTTGAGCGTCACCGAACGAATACGAGTCAGAATGGCGTTGTCGATGCTCGTCACCAAGTAGTCCTGCTCGTCCGGATTCGCCGTCAGCACAATATTGCATCCCGGCGGCAGCTTCCAACTCACCATGCCGTAGTTCTGCAAGAGCTGCATGATGCCCTTGATGATACGAACACTGGCTCTATTCCAGTCATCCAATAGGAGAATCGAAGGCCCTGCTTCCCGAGGCACCCAATCCGGAGGCGCATACATTGTCCGGACACCGGCGGAGTGAATCATCTCCCACCCGTCCCTGACATACCCATCCACAACCTCTTCCGGAGCCCAGAACTCCGTCTTGCCCTTCATCACCTTAACATGTCGACTCGGCATTCCATGTAAATCTCCCATCTCCTCGAACTGGGCGATAGGCACGTCGAACACAGCATATCCGGGATACTCTTTGCCATCCCACTGCACCGGCTTATTACAGTGCTGCTTGACGACAGCGGTCTTTCCAATTCCTGAATGTCCCCAAATACAGGTTGCGAACTTTTCGGATGAGCCTTTTTCATCCGCCTGCCTATTGGCCGAGAACGCATCCGCAAGGAACATTTCCAGTTCCTCGTAAGAGACCCTCTCGCCATAACACCCCTGATAGGTATGCTCTTTTTCGTTCACCGGTTTTTCTTCTGACTTCGCCATGACTCTATCCCTTCTTTCTTGCCTTACTTGTTTCCTCCACAAACTTAGCCTCTGCACCACACACCATGCAATTCCAGATATTGCCTCTATCAGGCTTGTGCGCTACCTCCGAACATCCTAAGTCCCGGATGAAATCACCCGTCTCATCCACTTCCCAGTCGTGAACTTCGTGGGCCGTCGTCCCAAACCTCTTATGCTTGTTGCTCTTTGGACAAACTGCTTTCATCATACCTTCTCGTATTTGACCCGATACGACACATCTCTGTTCACACATCCTTCAAGGGCCTTCATCGCCGTGCTCTGTTCCACCGACGTCGCCTCTTGCTTCATCGCCTCTGGCGTTACCGACAACGACTCTGTCACTGACGCCAGAATCCCGGCCTTCTTCAAAGCCTGCGAAGCCTTTTCCACATCCGCCGGAGGAACCACGAGCGACAGCCTACGCTCCACCACTCCCTCCAACACTCCGGCATCGATGGCCTTCCGGACGGCAGAGAACGATTCCTTTGAAGCATCAATCTCGACCTTCTCCACAGCCGAAACAACTGCCGCTGCCAGATTGCCCTTCAGCCGGACACTCGTCTCGCCCTTCTGAATTTGATCCGTCACGCTCTCGGATATCTTCGTCTTGATACCCTTGTCCTCGTAAGTGAGGTTTTTGATTTGGCTATCCACGTCCGAACCGTGGTCGATGAGACCCGCCACATCGCCCGTCGCCACTATCACCCTAATTTCTTTCTTCGCCATGACTCATTCTCCCTTTGCTCTATTATACCCTCGGACTCAGACGTTCTTGTTTTTAAGATGTAACCACCGTCGAAACCCCGCCAGCCTCCGACACGTCGAACGTCTTGTCGGCAAAGTCCCTCAATGGCTGATGATGCGTGCAGAATAGAACCTGCATCCCCAACTTCTCTGACAACGCTCTAAGAAACTGCCCTACCATCTCGATGCGATTGATATCAATGTGCTTCCAACACTCATCGAGAATACAAACCTTATCGGTCTGCTTGGAACCAACCAACACCAAAAGCCTCAACGGAACAGAAATGGTATCAGCTACGCCGCCGCCGAACCCGTCCATATCCCTTCGCACCTCGCCTGCCGGAGTTTCCCGCACCATCTCGATTTCCAAACTGCTCCTATTATTCTTCACCCCGTAAGACAACTCGACCCGATACGTATCGCCATAGATGAGCTTCAAGGCTTCAGACACGACAGTCTCAATCTTGCCCTTCATCGCACCACGCCTTGAATTGGCCAGCTCGGTTAAAAAAAGTAGAGCCTCTTGTCCGATCTCCAACTCGTCAACAATACTTAAAATGCCCACCTCAAGTTTATCTATCTGCTTGTTCAGAATCTCATTCTCAATTTGCTTCTTAACAAGAGAATCACGCCGTAGCTGACATTCTTGCTTTACAACCTCTATTTCTGAAGTCATTGCCTTTCATCCTTTCTGAATGAAGAATACGAGCACATGCCGGACATCCTACCTTCCTCCCCCTGCATCTTTCTTTAACAACAGATTGCCACTCATGCCCCCTGTCACAAATCCACCATACCTTTTCCGTACTACCTCTCCCTATTTTATTGGGATCGAGATTACCATTCTTTTCAGGATGCCATTGTCTTGCTACGTCTGGTGTGGTTGTGACTAAACTATTGTCTGCGCATATCTTATGACCCGTAGCGCAATACGGACACCCCCGTCCGTAAGTCCGATTCAGCGGGCTGGCTTGCCACTCATGCCCCTTGTTACAAATCCACCATACCTTCTTGTTCGATTTTGGCCTCAGATACTTCGGAGAATTACCTTCGTTTTTGGCAGGATGCCATTGCCTCGAAATTTCAGGAAACCTATCCGCCAAACTTTCCCCATTTTTGGGCAAAGGAAAGAACCTAAGAATATCACGATACCCGTCGTCGTTTACAAATTCTCGCCTTGAAATATACTCTGATACGTCCTTACGAGACCACCGCCCTAATTTCAACACAAGGTCCTTAATACAATCCAAGGCATTTGAGTCGGTACGGTACGCACCCTCTTCAAAACAAATGTCGTCTTCTGTAATTGTCGGTAGAGGCGACTGCCTCATTCTTACAACCCTATATCCATTCTTCTTTAAGAATTCTGTTTTCCTCTTATCCCGATTGCGAGCATCCTTATGCCACCAAAAACCATCAACCTCGATAATCACGCCCAAGGATGGAATAAAGATATCGCACTCTTTACCAGAAATCCTCTTTTTAGACTCGCTGTCCGGCCATAGATAGTTGATTTCAGAAAACACTCTTGCCTCAAACCTAGAAGACCCAAATAGCCTGCACTTGGGACATCCGCTCTTTTTCGCCGTTCTATCTTGAACTGTAGATATCCACTCATGCCCCATTTTACATTTCCACCACGCCCTGATATGAGACTGTGGCGTCACATTACATGGATAAATTTCGACATTCTTGTCGACATTCCATTCCACAATCAGATCGGGAAACAACATCGCCAGATTGTTTTCACGAGTCGCCCTATCCCCCGAGCAATACGGACAACCAGCCGACACCGATCCTCTTTTGAATGCCGCCACCATATTCCCAATAGCCGACTTATGTTCATGTCCATTCTTGCATAACCACCACACATCTTTCTTCGACCTTGGACAAATCATAGACGGATTTGACGAACCATTCTTCGTAGGATGCCATCTTGCCGCAATCCCGGGATAACAACTCTCGAGATTGTTTGACGATGATAGTCTTAATTCTTTTCGATTCATGACCATAATATACTACAAATAATCATACAACCGCAACACGAATTTAAGTAGTCGTCTCAAAACGCCACATTTCGTCTCTCATTCTTCAACCCTCACTTTGAATCCGTTGGTCAATATCATCCTCATCTCTGTCCACGTATAGTGCCGGACGAAATCCCCATTGCTATCCATGACGTGCGGGATAATAGGAGCAACACACATCGGTTCAATCCGTCTTGATATGACCGGAGGAACCCACTCTCCACATACATTCAGAAACCATGTCCACAACCGTGCTGCCCTGCAACGGCGAACTGACCGAGCGTATGCTTGTCGTAATGCTTTCTCTTTCATGTTCTACTCGCTTTCGTATGTGCTCCACCCATCAACCCGGCAATCATCATCACGCCACGAACCTCCCCGATCCCTGATCATATCCGACAACGCCTCTGAATCATCCCCGAACGGAATCGGAACAGCACCGCCATTGATGACCATGTTCTCGCCCTCGCTGAACTCGTCCTGATACACCCCCACAATCACCCGCTCTACTCCCTTCGACTTCAGGAACGCCGCCACCTCATTATCAAAACAGACATTGCCACTAGAACCACACGACGTCCTATTACCTACCAGTTCGTCCGGAGTGAGTAGGCACACAACTTCATCCCCTGCACCCATCGTCAGGACGTCATCCTCTATATGTCCCCCGTCATCACCAAGGCTCTTGAAATACGCCTCGGCTGCCGCCACAAACTTGTCGATGTTCTCCTTCGTGATTTTCATGCCTTATCCTTCGTCTCGATAACAGACTGGACCACCCAATCCATCAGTTTCTTAAACACGACGGTATCAAGAATATCGGCATCAAGATGAATTTCCATATCACGTTCAAAATCCTCACTACATTCGGAGCAAATATCGACACCCTTATCTGCTCCTGCCTCGTGATAGTATTCCATGTTGCGTTCCATAACAGCCTTGCGACAAACAGGACAAACAAATCTATCTGTTCCATCTCTCCTGTCTTCTTCGTCGTCCGGTACATATTCAGCCGATACGTGATCAACCAAACGCCTAAGTTGCTCGTTTTCCTTCCTGATCTTATCCACTACCTCAAGTAGGTCCATGCCGTCAGCCAACGCCGTCTCATTTTCTGCCATTCGTTCTGGCGTCATTTTGTCTCCTTTGTCCCAAATATCTTGAATCGTTGCCAAAGCGGACACCTAGCCTCTACCGTTCTCGGGCAAGGAGGCGAGTGCAATTGATGCAACTGGCAGAAGTTGCGCCGGGAGTTCCAGAACGATGGAGAACGCACAGGACACCGCTCCCTCCACTCCGGATATGTCATCTCCATCTTCATTTCTTCAGCTTCTTGCCACAGAACATGCAGAAGTTCATCGCCTCGTGGTTCGTCAAATATCGCCACCCCGCCATCCACCCGGCACACGAGCACCACGCTCCCGGAGCATTTTTCTGCACCAATTCTTCGGCATCGTCATCGGACCCGTCCCAGTCCAGAATGCCCAGTCGCTTATCCTCAGCCCACTGCTCCGATGGCTCCAAGTCGTGATATCCTTCCGACCTACCTAGACTCTTCTCTGTCGCCGACAATTTCCTACTCATAAGTATTCCATGCATCCGCCAGCTCTGATGCGGTCATTTGATGGTCGTATCGACTCGTAAGAGAACAAAACTCCGGATAGGCATTGCCATGACTATCCCGTGGACAACCTACGCACGTCCCCCACCGACCATTACGGCTGAATTGACGAAAACTGTCGGCCATCTCTCTCAATGCAAATTGAGTCTTCTCATCGATATTCACAGATGGTGCCATTTCATCCTCCCGCCAATTCAGCCGCTACCGATCCTACCTCAACACTTGGTCGTCCCCGACCGTCTCCTGCGTTCCATCGGGCATTCGCACAACCAGCTTGGTGCCCCGGTGACCCCGGTAAACACCCTCCACCGTGACACGAGCCTTCCTCGGCTCATCGTCCCATACCGTCGTCACCTTGTCCCCAACCTTGACGTTCCCAATCTTGTTCATGCCGTCACCTTATTCCTTCCGTTTGACTTTTACCTTCCACCTTGCCCCGACACCGTAAAAACGCTTCCTTCAAAAGCAGTTTGGTCTTCGCCTCGTATGCCTCATGCTTCGGCCACAACTCGGCGTAGACATACTCCACTTCCCGGTCAACTTCCTCAGGTTCACCGAGACACTTCCACGCCATCCATACCCTGAACCTTCGCCACATTTCTACATCCCGAAGTACGCCTTGGCGTCTTGAGCGATAGCATCAATCATCCGCCAGTCACCGCTGACGTGCCCAAGCGACCGCATGCCGCTGCCGCCATGCCCGCCTGCGAAGTAACGCTTCACGTCCGCCCTCGTAAACGTGGTCTCTTCGCCGTCCACCCGCACCGTCCACTTTTGCTTCATGTTTGTCATCATATCACCCATCCATTGTCGCCTGCTCTATCGCCATTGTCCGAGAAAATCTGATGCGTTCAAGACATTCTGTGTATCGTTTGGTTTCAATCAAACCCTCACAATCAATCTTATTCATAATCGATAATACATCGTATTCCGAATACATTTCGTACCAAGCCAAGAGCCAAAAAATAGCATCAATTTCATCCATCAAGTACGACCTCGTTTTTACAGCATCAGGCAGTCTTCTTTGCTTCCCATGCAGATAAATCAAACGCTTTGAAATCGCTTTGAGATGGTCTTTTCTACTTTTTGAGCCCATTACACTCCCATCATCTTCCACAATTCCGCCTCGCCCAGAATCTTCGTGCCGAGCTTCTTGGCCTTCTCGCTCTTGCCTGACGCACTATTCGCATCCGCCTGCACGAGATACGTCAGACCCTTGCCCACACTCGACCGCACCTCGCCACCCGCTGCCTCGATAGCCGACTCAATCGCCTTCCGAGGCTTGCTCATTGCGCCGGTCAGACAGAACGAACTCCCCGCCAACGGCCCCGTCGCATCCACGACTTCCACGACATCCACCGCCTGAACCAGCTTGTCGATCATCGGCCTCATCGTGATGAGCCCATGCACAATCGAAAACGCCGTCTTGTCGCCAATACCATCCATCGTCGTCAGCTCCGACGCATTCACATTCAGAACGCTAACCAGCGACTTGTATTTCTTCGCAATATCCTTCGAGGTCGAAGTCCCCAACCCATGAATCCCAAGCGAGTCGAGAAACACCGCCAACGGAATCTGGTTCTTTTCCAGAATCGCCGTGACAACCTTCTCCGCCGCCCGAGTCCCGCCCGTCACATCGATCACCTGCTCCTGCGTCAGGTAATACAGGTCCGGAACGTCCTTGACGTATCCCGCCTTGCACAGCCCCGACACGATGCCGTAACCCACCCCGAGAATGTCCAGCGTCTTGACGTAGTGCAACACCCGCTCCTCGAGCTTGGCCGGACAAGCCGAACCAAAGCACCACAGACTGACTTTCCTATCATCGTACTCGACGGGACCGCCGCAGCTCGGGCACTTCGTCGGATACAGATTTGTCCCCGCCGAAGCCTTCCGGCCTTTCCGTTCGATGACCCGAACAACCTGCGGGATAATGTCCCCACCCTTCTCGATGAGCACCTCGTCGCCTACCGCAATATTCAGAGTCGCCACGTTGGCTGCGTTGTGCAGAGTGATATTGGAAATCGTGCTGCCGGAGACCAGCGTCGGCTCAATGCGGGCCATCGGCGTCAACCGCCCCGTCCGCCCGACCTGCCAATCGATGTCCAGAACCAGCGCCGTCTTCTGCTCCGGCTTGAACTTGAAAGCGACCTTCCCACGAGGACACTTGCCGTTCCATCCCGCCTCGTCTTGGTCCTCCATCGACTCCAGAGCAACCACTAGCCCGTCGATTTCGTAGTCAAGACCCGGTCGCCGCTTCTCCCACGACATTGCCTGCTCGTCGAATTTGGACACGTCGATGACCATAATATCGACCAGCTCTATCGCCGACAAATCGTAAGCCATCCACATCCGCTTCTCGGACTCCATATGCCACACGTTGTCGGAAATGGCGTCGTATGCGAGGAAACTCAGATTCCGGCGACCGGTAACCTGCGGGTCCTTATTGAGAAGCGAACCCGAAGCCGCATTGCGAGGATTGGCAAATGCCCGCTCGCCGCTTTCCTTCAGCTCGTTGAACACCGACTTCTTCATGTAGACTTCGCCACGAACCTCAACCGTAATGGGTTTTGGAAGCGACTTCGGAATGGACGCCATCGCCTTGATGTTGTCAGTGATATCCTGCCCGATCTCGCCGGTGCCACGGGTAGCCGCCTCGACCAGACGCCCGTCCTTGTAGTTCAACCTGACCGCCAGCCCGTCAATCTTGGGCGTCACAACGACCTTGCCGTTCTTGCCGTATTTCTTCGCCCACTCCTTCACGCCCTCACAGGTCGTTTCCTTGTCGAGCGACCCCATGATGCCTGAATGCTGAACCTTCTTGCCATACGACGGCACCGCACCGACTTCGCCCAGCGCCTGCTCGCCAACGGCAATTGCCTCGTTCGCCGGTTGGTCCTTTTTCAGAGCCTCCACGGTCTCCCGAAGCTCCACCACAAGCGCATCGAACTCGGCGTCAGTAATCTCGGGCTTGGACTTGTTGTAATACAAATCCGCATGATACTGAACCAGCTCCGCCAACTCCCTCACCCTCGCTTCTAGTCCGTCCTTCATTGTATCCTCCTACCCCTGTATTGCAAAAACCGTCCTCGAATCCGGAGCTTTCTCATTCCCTCATTATACCCACAGCGGCCCCCGATCTTTCGGGAGCCGCCGTCTTATTTCATCCTCACGCTGCCAGAGCGTAAACGCCCCGACCGACCCGGACAAACCGAGTCTCGCCAAGCTCAAGGTTCCGAAGCAGAGTGCTGTTGAAAGAGTTGTATGGGTCCTTGCACTTGCCCGCATACAGCCCCATCGCAATCGCCCGGTCCACAATCGCCCGGTAGTCGAGTTTCTTACCTTCGACCTTCAGGACCGCCAGCGCCGCTTCCACGATCTCGGACTTGCCCAGCTTCGCCACACGCTTGACCGTCGGACCCTTGACCGACAGACCCTTGGCACCCGTCGTCGCAGCAGCCGCCTTGGCGACCGAAGCCGCCGTGCCCTGCTGAAGTTTTCCGATCTTCTCGGACACGATCACGACCGCCGCCTCGATGCGCTCCTTGGCGTCCTCATACTTGGCCTCTTCGCCCAGAAGGTCCCGATACACGCCCATCAGCTCGGTCAGACCGTCGAGCTTCGTCTGATGGTTCTTAACCGCATTCGCACTCCGCTCAATGCGATCCACTTCCGCCAGCGTCTTCTCGATCTCGTCCCCGATGTGCTCCTCGACCGCTTCCCACACGTTAGCCCGTGCCTCGGAGTCGTTCATCACCCGCTCGGTATAGACACGAGCGCCAGTCCC
>Ga0315284_10001410_pt1 | contig 34268 bp, 9 predicted proteins | sample YL17G09_16_MG_FD_203696 | JGI IMG/M metagenome (GOLD analysis project Ga0315284, IMG submission 203696) | Sediment microbial communities from Yellowstone Lake, YNP, Wyoming, USA - YL17G09_16 | ecosystem: Environmental > Aquatic > Freshwater > Lake > Sediment | place: USA: Wyoming | collected... | reverse complement strand
TACAGTACCTGCATTAACATTATTTAAATCTACAATAAATAATGCTCCTACATTATTAATTAATGATCCAGCTGTTTCTACTACAGCACCAGCTATACAAGCATATTCAAACAGATATAATATTTCAAATCCAGCAGTTTATTTTGAAAATTTGTCAAGTAATATTGATGGTGGTTTAACATTATTAATTAAAAGTCAAAATAACAATATAAATGCAATTTCACCTCAAATAACTACACCTACATTACATATACAATCATCAAAAACAGCATCAACAACAACACAAGTTGCATTAAGAGTAGATAATGTAAATAATATTAATGCAGGTTCAGGTATAGCAATTGAATTTGCAAATAGTGATGCAACTATAGGAACAGGTTTCATTACTAATAGATTAATATCTAAAACAGTAGTTAATACTTCTGAATCATTAATGACTTCTGAATTTGTAATTCAAGGTAAGCAAGGTGGTACTGTAAATCCAGTTGATCATTTAACTTTAAAAAGTACTGGACAATTAAAATTAAATAAATATGGTGTAGGAGCTTTTACAGGTGCTCCTACATATACTTTATCTACAACAGCAAGTGGAGATATTATTGAAACAATTCCAGGATTAGGACCAGCAGGACCCACTGGACCAGCAGGACCAGCAGGAACTAACGGAACTAATGGAACTAATGCATTTAAATATATACATGAAATAAATAGTGTATTTGATGGTGAAATTTTTACAATTTTAAGAACTGCTTTAGAAGCTTGTGGTTTAATTCCTGTAGGATGTTTTGATCTAAGACTTGTTAGTGAAGTATGTGATTTACATGTTAGACTTTATTATTTACTTAGTGGATTTTGGTTTTCAATTCCAGAAAAACCATTTGGAATTGGTCAAGGATATGAATTAAAAATTAATGATACTACAGGTGATATAGTTATTACTTTAAATATGGCACCTATAGATCCAGCAGTAAGAGTAAGAGTTGTTATATTAGCATAAAAAAAGTTGCAGGTTTGTTGGTTTCTGTAACAAACAAGCAAAGCCCTCACACTTGTGGGGGTTTTGTTTTTTCATTACATTTGTAAATGTCAATTATTTTTAGTATATTATTATGAAGGAATTTAACAAACCAGATGTAAAAGCTGCAAGGTATAGACCTAGTGCTAATACTATTTTAAATAAAGAGTTCTTTGAAAACTTTAAAAAAACACATCCTAAGTATAAAGACTTGGATAACAAAATACTTAGAAAAATCATAAAAAGATTTAACCAAGTATTATGTCAAACAATAATTGATACAAGAGATGGTGTTCAATTACCAGAACAGATAGGTTGGCTATTTATAGGTACATGTCAAAGAAGTAAAAAAGATAATATTGATTTTGCTAAATCTTCAAAGTATGGTGTAAAAGTAACAAACAATAACTGGGAAACTGATGGTAAACTTGCAAAAATATTTTTTTCTAATTATGCTCCCAAGCATAAAATAAAGAATAGAGAATTTTGGGGATTTGTTGCATGCAGAGATTTTAAAAGATCTGTTGCTAAAACATATCCTGATAATTGGAATATGTATGTGCAAGTTTTATCACAAGCAAAAATTGATAAAGTTTACAATAATATAATTTATAAGGACTTCCTTAAAAAAACAACTAACACAGCTTTAAAGAGCTATAATGAATTTGACATATGACAAGCATTGGTGACGCAATATCAAGAATTAGAACTACATTAAAAGCAGTTAATGAAGATTCTTTTTTAACTGATAGAACAATTTATTCTTCAATAATTAAATATGGTCAAACTCTTTTAAAGAGAGAAGACAACCAATTTAGATTAATGAAAATTAGTTCTATATTTAAAGTACTTCCATATGCTGAACTTATTGATGTTGATAAAGTTGAAGCTGGTTGTGTAGGTATATTTTCTAATTGTTATTTTAAAAGAACCAAAGAAAAACTACCTACAATATTTGATGGTGCATTAGGTCCTGTTATTCGTACTGTATCTTCAATAGATGGTAGTATAGAAATGTTTAGAACAGATCCAGGTACATGGGTTTCAATAACTAAATCTACTACTTTTAAATATAATAAGAGACCATACTTCTGGTATCTTAATGGTTATCTATATTGTCCTAACATTGATTGGGAGGCCATAAGAATTGAAGCAATATTTGAAGGTAAGGTAGATGCATGTGATATTGATGAATGTCTAGTAAGACAAGATGATCCACTACTTTTTCCAGAATATTTATTTTCTGAAATAGAGCAGTTTGTAATTAAAGAATTAACAATGACTATGCAAGTACCTACTGATGGTGCTGATGATAGTCAAAATATACTTAGATAATGGACTTTAATTATACACTTAAATATAGAACATTTGACCAGTTGCTGGAAGATGTTACTATTGACTTGCATACATTTGCTTTAGAAAATATGATTGAACCTCAACAGTTAATTAAAGTAACTCGTAAGGTAAACTATCAATTAGGTTTGAGAATAAATCAAACTAAAGAAGTTGTATTAGAAGTATGTCATGGTAGAGTAAAGTTACCAGATGACTTTTATGTATTTAATTATGCAATGTTATGTGGTTCTTATACTGAAAGTGTAGGTTATGGTGGAATGCAAGGTGGAACTAACATACAAGAAATTCCATATGTTGAAACTCCATCTAGTGTTAATGTATGTGCACCAATTACAATTAATTGTTCTACATGTAATTCTAATCCATGTAATCATACTGCAGCTTGTCCTACTAATACATGCCCTACAGAATGCTCCACACCCACTATTCCTAGCTCATATGATCCACTTAATCCTTATGGAGATACTTGTATAAGACCAAGAGTTTTTATGAACTGTAAGGGAGAAAAATCTGAACTTATTCAAGTAGTAACTACTGGACAAACAAGAACCTATAGTACACTGCTTCCATTAAGAATGAGAACTAGTCAAGAAATTTCGTGTGACTGTCCAAATTTATATGTAAATAGTTTAGATGAAGGTTGGATAAAAGGTGGTTTTTTATTTACTACACGAGATACCTGTAAAGTTTATTTAAATTATCAAGGTGATCTATCAGATGATGACGGAAATTTAATGGTACCTGATCATGAACTATTAAATGATTATTATGAGTATGCATTAAAACAAAGAATTTTTGAAAACTTATTTATAAACGGAGAAGATGTTACTGCAAGAATGCAAGTAATTGAAGCAAGACTAAGAGAAGCAAGAAACAATGCACTTAGTTTAGTTAATACACCAAATTTTAAAGAAATGGAAGATCTTTGGTTAGCAAATAGAAAAGCTATGTATAATAAATATTATTCAATGTTTATGAGTCATGCTCCAAATAATCATAAATATTAGAAGAACGTAGTCTATAATTATATTTATTTAATCATGGCAAAAGAAAAAGGATTACAAGATACAAATAAAATTTTAACAAATTCTTTTACAAAGGGTTTAAACAAAGATTCAGATCCTTCTTTTGTAACTGAAGGTATGTGGACACATGCAATAAATGTTGTAAATAATACAAGTGAAGGTGACGTAGGTACACTATCAAATGAAACTTCTAATATTTTATGTGCAACTGTTGGAAGAACAATGCCTGTAACAGCAGTAAATAAATATATTATTGGTGCTATATATTTATTTTCTGATAAATGGATAGTATTTACAGCTGGTCATGATGTTATTGGAAATAGAATTACTTCTGAAATCGGATTACTTGAAGAAGATTCATGTATATACAGAGAAATTGTACAAGATGCTTGTTTAGGTTTTGATAAAAGATATTTAATATCAGGAGCATCAAGAGAAAAAGAAGATTGTTCATGGCAAGTGTATTGGGCAGATGGTTTAAATCCTGATAGATTTTTAAATGTTGGTGATCCACAAACTTGGCCAACACTTAATTATGTTTGGGTTGGACTTGTTCCAAATATGAACTATTATAGTAATGGTTCTAACACAACATTTTTATGGCCAGGAGTTGAATGGAATATAGACCCGTCAATTGTAAATGATTGTACTTATGACGTAAATATAAATTCTCTTAACTGTGATAAAATAAGATTGGCTAGATTAATGACTACACCATGTCTTAAATTATCACTTGGTCAATCTGGTGGAACTCTTGCTAATGGAACTTATTTTGTAATTATTGCATATACAATTAAAGGTAAGAAAGTAACAGATTGGTTTTCACAAAGTAACTTTCAATTTATTTATACTGTTGCTGATTTAGAAGGTTCATTAAATCTTGAATTAGAAACAGATAACATAAATTTTGATGAGTTTAATTTAGTTATTGTAGAAGCAACAAATCAACAAACGGTTGCTACAAATATGGGTATTTATTCTACTCAAACAACTAGATTAGCTTTTGATCAAATTAATCCAACTTTTACTAAAATTCCATTAGAAGAATTACCCATTAGAACACCTGTATTTGAAACATCTGATCAAATTACAAATGTAAATAATTACTTACTTAGAATTGGTCCTAAATCTAAATTTGATTTTAATTATCAACCATTGGCTAATATGATTAAAACAAGCTGGATAAGTACTGAATATCCTGCTGACTACTATATTAAAGGAGGCAATAAAACTAATTATTTAAGAGATGAAGTATATACATTTTATATTAGATGGATATATGATACGGGAGACAAAACATCTTCTTACCATATACCTGGAAGAGCTCCTAGAAATTTTACTATACCAGGAGGGCCTACAGTAGCTGAGACAACTCAAGTAAATGATAGAAATGCTTTAGCAACAGATGATAAAGTATTTGAAATATATAATACAGCAACTCAAACTGGATATCCAACAAACATACCTAATGCAGTATTAAATGCAAGTGGTCAGTGGGTTTTAGATGACGGAGGTGTTGTACTTGCAGGTGGTGAAATGGGTTATTGGGAATCTACTGAAGAATATCCTGATAATAGACCTGATATATGGAATCCAAGTGAATATTGTTGGACAGGGTCTGCAGCACAAATACCACCAAATGCTACAGAAGGTGTCTATGATCTATGTGGGAAAAAAATAAGACATCACAAATTTCCAGAAAATTATATTAATAACAGTACTACTCAAAATGCTTTACATTTTAGACCTAATAATAATTCACCAACAGGAGGAGATTCTTTTTTTATAAGATTAATGGGTGTTAATTTTGAAAATATTATATGCCCAAAAGATCAAACAGGAAAAGATATTCCAGGTATTGCCGGTTATGAAATTTTACGTGGTACTCGTGAAGGTAACAAAACTATTGTTGCTAAAGGAATGGTAAATAATTTTAAAACTTATAAGTTAAGAGGTACTTTAGTAAAAAATAGAACTGGTTTATATGCTAATTACCCATATAATACTATTCAACCTATTGGTTTTAGTACTACTACATCTGATCATAATTATAATTTTAATGATCCTTACATACATAATGTTACATCTAGTGGTTCAACAGAAAATCAAGATATGCCTACAGACATATTTACTTTTCATTCTCCAGATACAATGTTTCGTACTCCATTTTTATCTAATACAGAATTTAAATTATATGGAACATTATTAGGTTATGCTGATATGAATTTTATAGAACCAAGTGGACACCCTAAATTTAAACTTTTATCTAATCAAGCCACAATGGCTATAATTATAGGTGGTGTAGCAGAAGCTATAATATCTATGATTGGTAAAAGAACAAGAACAAGTCCAGAAATTTCAACATATAATGAAAAGCTGAGAGGACTAGCAGGAGCTGGTCCAATTAATCAGTCATTAGGTCCAACAGGTGTGGGTGTAAATATTAATCCTGGAACATCTGTACCTGGTTCTGGTGGTATAACGCAGGCTTCTACTGCACAAATTACTGAACTAAATCAATTATACCTTGACGTAGGTTTTTATAATAATTTTCTACTTACATATTATAGTTCAGGTCAATCATTAGGTGATGTAGGTTTAATGTTACTAGGTGGTTATGAAAATACACAAGTTGCTGCTGCAGACATATCTCTTATAAATGCAATTAATTCTCATGCTATTGCTACTGGTTCAGCATTTACTTCAATTTCTGGTTCAATTGAACTACCTGCTTTTGCATACTTAGATCCTGTTACAAGGATACTTGGTTCACTTAATCAAATTTCATATTACTTTTCACAAGGAGCTAATACTACATTAAAAATATTGTATGCACTTACTCCATTTAGACAATATGCATTACAACAAATAAGTCATGGTTATTATGGAGATATGCAAAAACCTAGTTCAACTGACTTAAGTAGATTTAGTATAGAAGATAGTTTTTACCAAAGAGATAATTTGCAAGAAGTTTCTACTTATCAAGATTATTTAGGAGCTTATAAAAGTTATGTAATTAATAATTTAAAAAGATCTGATAATGTTTTTGTAAGAACAAAGTCAGGACCTTATTTTAATGCTGCTTATCCTGATGGAGTTACCATAGGACCTAATCTTATTACATCAGGTTTTCAAGATAAATCTTTAGTTACTTTAGGTACTATAGTTCAAAATACTTCAGATTCAGCATTTATAAATACAGATTTACCTGATTTTACAGATAGAGAAAAAGTTAAACCATTCAGTCTTCCAATTGCAAGTCATTACGGAGCTCTTAAAGTTCGTGTTAGAAATCAATATGGATTTTTAGGAAGTGAGTTTCAAACAACAATTACTTCATGTGAGCAAAAATTATCAGATTATAATGTTGTTGATACAAATTGGACCTGTCCTGTAGATAATATAAACTATACTTTTAGAACAATTAATAAATCTCCAATAATTTTTGGTGGGGATACTACTATTAATAGATATACTGAAAAAAATAATATGATGTACTATTTTGATTGGTTATATGCTCAACCTGATGGATTTGAATATAATTATTTTTTAAGAAATATGATTCCGGCAACAAGATTTAACATAAATAGTATAAAGTATGATGTATCTTTTTTATCAGAAGCCATAACTGTTTCATCTCCTAGTATGCCTGGAACAGGATCAATGCCAGGTGCTTTTTATAACATGGACTATTATGTTACTAGTAGTAGATATTATGACTACACTAATGATACTGAACGAGGAGATGTTTGGGGTATTCCTGCTTTAAATGTTTTTAGAAATACTTATAGAGGAATGTTTACTGTAAAGGATGCATATTTTTATCTTGCTAATTCAGGAGTAAGAGATTTCTTTGTTGAGTCCGAAGTTATTGTTGACTTCAGAAAACAAAGTATAAATGACGGTGGTAAACATTTTGATCCTTATAGATTTACAAATTATGAATTAATGTTTAATATGAACCCTGAAGTTATGGGTAAGCTTAGTGAATTTATTTATGATTATTCAACAAGTGTTTCAAAACTTTATAATCAATATTTTTCACAAGGTATTCTTCAATCAAGATATTATGATCCAAATGTAGCTAAATTATGTTTTACATATTATCCTGATAGGATTATTTATTCATTACCTCAACAAGATAGAGCTACAAAAGATAGTTGGTTTATTTACTTAATAAATAACTATAAAGAATTTAAAGGTAAAATATCAGGAGCTAAAGCAATAAATAAAAGTGGTGTAATAGTTACATTTAAAAATGAAAGTCCTATGATGTTTCAGGGTACTGATCAGTTACAAACTACTTTAGGAACTAAACTTACTATTGGAGATGGTGGATTATTTAGTCAACCTGTTCAGTCCATATCAAATGCAGATCACTCATATGAATACGGTTCATCACAAAATAGGTTATCAGTTATTTCATGTCCTGCAGGAATATTTTATATTTCACAAAACCAAGGACGTATTTTTTCTTATGGTGAACAACTAACAGAAATTTCTCAAGCTGGTTTAAAATGGTGGTTTAATTTATATTTACCTTATAAACTTACTGAAGATTTTCCAGATTATCCATGGCAAGATAATCCAGTGGTAGGTATCGGATGTCAATCAACTTATGATAGTACTAATTCAATTTTATATTTTTCTAAAAAAGATTACAGACTAAAAGATGAGTTTAAAAATAGAGTTACTTATAGACCTGTTAATAGTGCAGGCTCAGAAGATGATTTTATTTTAGATGGTAATAAAAATTTAAGATTTAATTTAGGAGATCCTTATTTATTTGAAAATGCATCATGGACTATGAGTTACGATCCTAAAGCTCAGTATTGGATTTCTTTTCATAACTGGGTACCAGACTTACTTATACCAACTAAAGATATTTTTCTAAGTACTAAAAACACAGGTATATGGAAACATAATTATATTTGTGATGGTTTTTGTAATTATTATGGAGATCAGTTTGGTTGGGAAGTTGAGTTTCCAGTAGTAACCGGTCAATCAGTAATGACAACTAGAACTATAGAATATATATTAGAATGTTATAGAAGAAATTCTATAAATTGTATTGATCAACATCATGTTCTTGATTATAATTTTGATACTGCTGTTATACATAACACAGAACAAGTTACAGGTTATTTAAATTTAAATATTTATCCTAAAAATGATATTAATCTTAGTTTAACATTTCCAAAATTAAACCCGAGTCAAAATGCATATGATATTCTTTGCTCTAAAGAAGAACAAAAATACAGGTTTAATCAATTTTGGGATATAACAAAAAATAGAGATGAGTTTCCAATAGGTTCAGATTATCCACCAACAGGTCCTTTGATTCCAGGTACTACTACTTTGTTAGGGAACTACTCTTCACAAAATACATGGATTACTTCTCCTAACGGATTTACAAGAATTCTTAATCCAAATAATTTAGATTATAATAAAAATGATTTTCAAAGAAAAAAATTAAGACATTATTTAAATTTTGTATCTTTAAAAAAAGAACAGTGTAATGATGTAAACATGATATTAAAAATGAGTAATAGTAAAACTAATTTTTCTCCTAGATAATGTATAATAAAAAAGTTCTTATAGACGCATTAAAAAAATTAGGAAGTGCAAAAGTACCCCCTAATAAAAAGGATATAATTTATGATCCAAAAGGTCAATTAAAATATCCTGGACAAAACACTAGAATACCTAGTGGAGATATTACTATGCAAGGAGTACCCTATCCTGTATATGCTCAACCTAATGTAGGTCAACCACAAATGATGCAACCTGGTCAAAACTATCAGTTTCCAGGAGCAGACTATGTAGATGAGTTTCCTCAGATGAGAAAAGGAGGTAGAACAAAAGGTCTTATATCAATGCCAAAACCAAGTAAAAAAGGTTTACTGTCTAAAAGTTATTCTAGAAGTTTAGATGCAACTAACAAATTTTTTACACAAAATTATTTATTTGCAAAACCTAAGTCTAGAAAGAATAAAGTATTTGATCCTAATGCTAAGTATTATGCAGAAGGTGGTTCTTTACTTACTAAGAAAGTAACATGTAAAAAGTGTGGTTGGAAATGGGATGCTGAAGATGGTGGTAAAGATATTACTACTTGTCACAAATGTGGTGGTCAAGGATTAGTTCATGCACAAGATGGTGGAGAATCAGAATGTCCAGAAGGATATATTATTTATAATGGTCAATGTGTAGAATGGCAAGAACCAGAGGTAATAGAAACTGATGAGAATACAGGATATAATGCAGCAACAGGTCAAATAAATAGAGATACAAGACCTGGATCAATAGAAAATAATGACTGGTGGAAAGAACATGAAGATTTTCATCATTTGCAAAACTTAGCTGGTGGTATGAATACTGCTGGTTTTTTAAGTCAAAGACCTAATAATACTGTAGCATCAGATCAAGCAATAGGTGATTACTATAATAGAAGAGATACTGAGTTAGAAGCACAAACAGATGCAATGATTAAAGCTGATCCTAATTTACAATTTATACCAAGAAATAAATTACAAGAATTTACAGAAGGTTTTCCAGGTGCAAATGCTTTAATGTATCAAGATCCAACTACAGTAGAAGGAGAAGCAAGAGTCCGTGAAAAACAATTTAAAAAAGATGGTAAATCTATATTTCCTAAAAAACAAGATGGTGGTGATATTGATGCAATGACTGGTATGATGAAAGCCAGACTAGCATATGCTAATGAGTTTGGTAACCCTGCTGCTGAAAGAATGATTAACCTACCAGACAATCCTTATCAATTTGATAATGGTGATATTGGTACACATTACATGGCAAGCATGGATAATTATGCAGTACCACAAATACAAGATGAGAATGGTGTACTACAACTTGGAGACTATGGTCCAGAATCTAATGAAGCTATAAGATTTGATTCAGATAAAGATGCTAATTATTTTGCAGAAAACTATAAAGATGTTTCTCCAGGATTTTTAAATCAAAAACAATATGGTGGTCTACATAAATTTGTAGAAGGAGGAGCTGAGGAATCATGGCCTCCAAAAGGATGGCCTCCAATAGGACGTTATAAAGGTTTACTTGACCTTGTAAAAAAGACACCTACTATAAGTACATTTGGTAATGCTATAAAACTTCCTAGTGTTAATTGGATAACTCCAAGTATACCTACTTTACAAAGAGAGTTTAATGTTGAACAAGTTTTAAAAAATAAAAATTTTTTTCCTAATGAAAATTCTTTTCTTAATGCAGTTAAAAATGCAACTGTTCAGGAAATAACACCAGAGATAGATGCAACAATTGGATATAGAAGTGGAACAACTACAAAAGAAGACCTTATTGCTTTAAGTAAAACTTATGGATCTTGGCCTGAATATAGAAATGAAGCAACAATAAATTCAATATATGATGGGTTAAGTTTAGGTAAAGATATGGAAATGCCTATGGTTTTACAATTTCCTAATGGTAACAAAAGAGTTTTTTCAGGAAATACAAGAATGGATGCAGCAAGACAATTAGGAATAAATCCAAATGTACTTATGCTAAATGTACCTGATATGACTAAATTAGCTAACCCTTGGCAAAGGGAAGTATTTCCAGGACTTCAATATAAATCTACAATGTTAAATAATCCAAAAGGTTTATGGACACAAGTTGCAAAAGATGGAACAATTAATGTAGAGAATGCTTTAAAATCTATAGAAAAAGAATCTGCAGGTGATGTAAAAGTTGAACTATTAAAAGAAACTATAGGGGAAAACATTCCTAAAAAAATGGATTTTAATCTTTTTAGAAAAAAAACACAAGAAAGTATTGTTCCTTTAGAAATATCAATAGTAGACCATAGTTCAAATTATGGAGTACAACGCGTAGGTTACCCATCGGCTAGCAGAAATAGTTTTGAAAGAGCATTGAATTTTAATAACCTAGAAATTGCAGAAATTGAAAAGAAAATAAAGGATGCATCATCTAGTACTAGACAATTAAATTCTTGGGATGATGCTACTGACCAAACTGGGATGATGGCTCATGTACCATTTGACAGACCAGTATATGAAGCATTAGGTCCAAATGGTTTAGGTCAATATTTTTCAACATTAGAAGAAGCTAAACAACAAGAAGAAATTACATTACGTACTCTTAATGAAGAACTTAAAAATAGTAAAGATAAATCTATTACTACGTTAACAGAAATGCAAGACTTACCATTAGAAAATAAAACTATTATTTTTAGTAATAAAGATTTATTTGGTGTAGGATCTGATGCTCATAATAATCCTCCTGAAACATTAGGTCATATTCATTTTTTAAGAGATGCTGAATTTCCTGATATACTTTTAGCAACACAAATACAATCAGATCCTTTTCAAAGTAAATATTATTGGAAGTATAATATTAATCGTGAAACAGATGTAATAGGAAGTGAAATTCTTCTAAAAACAAAAAAAATTGAATCTATAAATTATTTGACTGCACAAGAACAACAGAATTTTAATAATGGGAATTCAAATTATTCTGAAGAACAATTGGAAGAAAAAAAACTTAGTAATTTAGAAGAAATTAATATATTAAATAATGATATTAACGTATTAAAAGAAAGGTTAGAACCAATAGTTAAAGAAAATACTCCTAACTATAAACAAAAAGTTTTATTAGATAAGAATCATAAAAAAAGATTTTTTCAAGAATTTTTAAATTATGCTGCTAATAGAGGAGATGTAAATTATATTGCGATACCAACAGTTGAAACTTCTGCTAGAATACAAAATTATGCACCACTTACTAACCAAGCAAACTTAGGACCTCAGTCAAAACTATTAATGGATAATACTAATAGTTTTGAAGAGTTTGTAAAAAAATCTGAAGAAATGTATGGTGAACCTTTTCAGAATGTTCCTGAACAAGAACAATATCTATTAAAAAAAGGATATGAACTTTATAAAAAAGATGGAACTTTAAATGGATTATTAAATGACAAAAGAAATTATAAATCTAAACATGGAACTGTTCTAGGAAATTATGAAGAATATATAAAAATAGCAAAAAAATTAGGATTAGAAATAGAAGACATTATAATTAAAGGTCATACTTATAAAACAATAGTAATACCTGAAGATTTTCTAAAAGGTGTTGGTGAGATTGATGCTTATAGAAAAGGAGGAGAAACTAATAAGTCTATAGAAATAAAGTTAACTTCAGAAGAAATAAAAAAATATGTGGATGGTGGTTACGTAGTAGAAGACCTAGATAATTTTCAAGATGGTGGTACTACAGATCCTCCTCCTCCTTGGAATCCTGATTATCCAACAAACTTTTATGAATTTAAAACTTTAACTCCAGAAGAGAAAGCTGAGGAAGCTCAATTTAGAGAAGACTACAGAAAAGCAGCACTTACTCCATATGACCGAGCTTTAGAAGAGGAACCTCAATTTGCTGATGAAGCAATGAAATTTGTTAAAGGTTGGCATGATTCACCTATGTATAATCAAATGGTTCTTAATAGTTATAATGGTCAACAAAAAAATGCAGACTATCTTACAAAACTTAGAAAAGAAAATATTGCTGCCATACCCCCATTAGAAATTAGTAATACTTCAGGTACTTCTGATTCTGGTTTTTTTCCAGCAGCAACTTCAGACAGCATAACTGGTCAAGTAGTAGTATACCCTGAAGGTTATAGTTATGGACCTTCTTTATATACACATGAATATACTCACTCATCTGATAAACCACGAGAGTTATATAAATGGGATCATCCATCTTATGTAAATAAAAAAAGAGACACATATAGGATTCCTTCTTGGATGGTATATGAAGATCCAAGATTTCCTAAAGAACATCCTGTATTCCATAAGAGAGTTATGCCTAAATCAGATCAGATGTATATTAGTACACATAGAGGAGCTAACTGGAAAGATAATGAAAACTATAAAATAAATAAAGATTCAGGATTCTATACAAATAAAACAGATGACGAACTTAAACAAGAAATGTTAAAGTATGAACATCCTCTTGATGCTTTTGATGATTATAAAAAAGCACACATATCTGGTACAAAAGATTGGATAGAAATGGACAAAAAACAATGGAAAGAATTTGGTCATGATTATGTATCTGAGCCAACAGAAGTAAGAGCACGTCTTGGTGAAATAAGAATGAATGCAAAAAAAGAAGGTTTATATGATCCTTATACAGAACAAATAACTCCAGAAATATTTGAAAATTATATAAATAAACAAAGGGAAGATGATAATTGGCAACCAATGAAACCAATTGACGAACTTAGAATTGAGTTTACAGATGAAGAAATTTTATACATGTTACAAAACATTTCTGAAAATAAAAATGATTCTGAAACAGATAATGAGTTTGATATGCAATATTCTCAATATGGAGGAGTTGCTGATTATCAACTAGGTGAAGAAGTAGATGAAGATACTATGAAAAGATTAAAGAAATTAGGATATACTTTTAATAAAATATAAAATGGCAAAGTACGTAATATCAAGTATACCAGCATCTTTACCAAAAAATCAAGATGGTGGTTTATTTAGAAAAAAGAAAAAGAAAAAGTTAAATTCAATGATGGATTATACTCCTCCAACAGATGAGAGTACTCTTGTTAGAGGTATTGAACCACAAAATACTTTTGGTAATTATTTTAATTCACCGGGAATCCCTACATCAGATTATAAACCTTATAATATAGGTGAACAATATAATACAAGAGTAAGATCTGAATTAGAGAAAGTACCCCTTACTGATAGAGCTACAAAAGAGTTAAGAAGATGTGATCCAAACAATCCTAATAGTGTATGGTATAATGGTAAATGTATGACTGAAGAAGAATATCTTCCTTTATACATAGAAGAGGATCAAAAAGAAAGAGAAGATGATGAATCTAAATTTAATGCTTTAAGTGATGCTTCTGACTCTAAATTTAAAGCTTTTAGAAATGATTCTAGACAAAAGTTAGTAGATGCCATTAATGCTGTAAGAGAAAAAACAAATGATATGCATGATCAATGGGAATCAGAACACTATGATGCATATACAAATACTTTTAAAAACTCTAAAAAATCTGATAAAATAGAACCTTATGATAGAATTCCTGCATATACATTAGATGAGTTAACTCAGGACGGTATAACAAAAAGAGAACTTTATAAAAATCATTTTTATATGAGTGAAAATAAAGAAACCGGAATGATTGATTTATATGTTAAAGATATGATGAAGTCAAGGATTATAAATAATGGTTTTAGAACTAAACAGTTTGTAGATAGTTGGGGATTGGATAAAGATCAAGTAGATAAAGAATTTGGTTCATTTATGAAAAATGCAGATCAACTATATAATGAAAATCGAACTGCAGAAATTTTAAAACTAGCTAAGAAAAAAAATATAACTATTGAGGATGCGGCAAAACTAATTCCAAAAAGTGTAGGATCCCAAAACTATATAAATGAAAATATAACTGATCCTCTTAATAAACAAATAGATGAAACTTTTAACAAATATATAAAAACTATTAAAGATGGTATTGGACCTTTTAAAAAGACAATCAAAAAACAGAAAGTAAATTATGATTTTAATGATGATATATATGACACAAAAGAAAAAGATGGTGTTGTTATAAGTAATGATTTTAATTCTATTAGACAGTATACTAAAGCTTGGGTAAATGCAGGTAAAGATGAAAAGGAAAAAAAATCTAGACAAGCTAAAGTAGATGCAATTTTAAAAAGAGAATATCCTGAAGTTTTTAAAGAATTAAATGAAAATCCTATTACTCAAGGTAATAAAGAAAAAATAAGTACTACCAAACAGTTAGAGTTAAGTGATCATGTATATGTTAACCCTGACATTATGAAGAATGTTACTAATAACAGAAGATCTGATGCATATAATCAATTGACATATCAAAAAAGAGATAGTGATCTAGCTGAACTTACTGGTTATGGTGATGACTACAACATTTATACTCAGAATTTAATGCAAAAACAACTTTATGATCTTAGTGTAAATGCTCTTAATACTAACAATTTTAGTAGTCTAGATAAACTAAAGTTTATAGAGGGTGATAACGATTATAAAGAAGGTCGTATTTATAATGACGAGTATAAAAAAAAGATTGCTGATATATTTAGTTATGACAAATATGTAGAAAGAGTAACAAGTCCTGATCAAATACGTCCAGGAAAATCTACAACACCACTTTCACTTAGTGAAAAAATTCATGACGTAGCTTACGATCCTTTTGCAGCTTTTGATTACTGGATGAATCCACGTACACAAATGTGGCCAGACAATGCTACATCTGATCAAGGATATCAGGACAGAAAAAAACTAGAAAAAAAATGGCAGAATTATGGTCTTGATCTTGGTACTATTAAACCTAGATATAATCGTAGAGGTATGCCTGATCCTAGTATTACAGGTGTATTTAATTTTTTTTTTCAACCTTTTAATCCAGCTAAGATAGCTACAGATGTATATGGTGGTTATGAAAAAAATGGATGGAGTGGTGCTGGAGAAGAATTATCTAATGCTAGTTATGAAATAGCTGATAGAGTGTTACTTGCAAGTACTTTTGGAGCAAGTGCTCTAAGTAAAATGAAATATTTAAGAAATCTATCAAATTTAAATAAAGCATCTCAGACTGCTAGTCGGTTTGGAAAGTTTGGTATTGGTGCACAGAAAGTTACTAATCTACTGAATCGAGCTCCTTTAACAGCACATATAAGTGCAGGTTTAAAAGATTATATGAAGGTTGCACTTCCAGTAATGACATTTGATGCTGTAAGACCTGGTGGAAATTTTAATCAAGCATATAATGATTTTAGTAAAGGAGATAATTGGTATGGAGTAGGAAATCTTGCTTTGGGTTCTTTAGGGGTTTTACCTTATGTATCTTCTTTAAGGAGACCTATTTCATATATTAACAATAAACTTCCACGTATAGAATTACAAAGTCCTAAAAATACATTTGGAATAGGTCGTAAAGATTCTTTTCAATTAGCTAATACTACAGATGATTTTATTAGAAATTATCAAATGGCAGGTATAAAAGGTTTATCTAATTCCAATATGACTGCAGCTCAAAAATTACTTTTAGAACAAGAAATGGCAGCAGGTACAGTAGTCCCAACTTTTACATCTACAGCACCTAATAAGTTACTTCCTAAATTTGATGGATCAATGAGTGGTGCTGATTTTATGAAACAAAATTATGGATTTAATCCAAATACATTAGAAATGGGTCAAGTTGTACAACCTAAAAAAATATTTAATTTAGGAAACAGTCAACTACAATTTGGTCAAAAAACTTATCCATTAAACTTTAATGAGTTTGTACCTTTTAAACCTTCTACAGGTTCTTTCAATAATTATGGTCTACCAAGTAATCAAAAAGGAGGCACACCCTCTAATTCAAATACTAAAAATATAGTAGATAGTTTAAGACAATTAGGTTCTCTAAATAATTTTAAAAAAGGAGGAAGTGTTCCTGATCCTAAACCACCACGTTGGTTACTTAATCTTATAAAACAATCTAGAACATCTTTTGGTGAAGCAAAACAAATAACTGCTACTAACATTGTAAAAAATTATTTTAATTCAACAATAGATTGGTCTAAGTGGAATCCAGATATTATATCAGATAAAAAAAAAATGATAGAATATTTAAATATAGAACAAATTACTAAAGAAAATGGTACTTGGCTAAAAAATTCTGATGGTACAACTTTAAGATTACCTAATGGCAAAAAAGCATCACCTGAACAATTTGTACAATTACAAAGTAAAAGAGGAAAAAAATATTTTGGTAAAGATTATGAAAAGATAATTCAATCTTTTAGAGGTGTAGCAAGATCAGAAAATTTTAATTTTGAATTAAGTGATCTTGATAAAGCTCACTTTGCAGCAGACTTAGAGTTAGGAAAAAATTTTACTCATGATACTTTAAATGAGCCTAATATTATAACTCCTTTTTCAGTGTATAGACCTTATACACAGTTTTTGTTTAATTTAGCTACTCAAAAATCTAATAATAGTGTTGAATTTGATAATTTTGGAGGTAATTGGCAAAAACTTGACTTATCAAATCCTAGTAAGTCAAGGGAAGAATTGAAGTTTAATTTTGATAATGCTGTACAAAAACTTAAAGAATTTAATGAAGATGATCTAACGGATAATACTGATGATTTTAATAGAAGATTAAGAAAAAATCTTGAAGCAAAGCTATTTATGAATGCTAGAAGTATGGCAGAATTTGGTAAACATGTAAAAAATAAAAAAGGTTTAGCAAAAATTTATGAAGATATGCAACAACCAGATTACAAGTTTTTTACTAAAGAAAATCCATGGTATAATGTTGATTCTCCTGCCTGGACAACTCAGCCATCTACAGATGATCTTGCAAACTATATTGAAAACAATAATTTAAACTATGCTATAGTTAAAAATGTAGATGATGGTGGATTAGGAGATGTTACAATTATGCATCATATTCCAGGAAATTATTCAAAATCTTTAGTAGGTAATAATGGTGACTTTGATTTAAATAATAGAAATGTTTTTAAAAGTGTTTTACCATGGGTAGGACTTACAGGTTTAGGTATGGGTTTAGGTAATAATTTAGATTTAAAAGACTATAAAAAAGGAGGTGATGTACCAACTCCACCAAAATGGTTAACTGCACTTTTAAAGAAAGGTGCTTCAATGGGTAGTTCATTTAAAAATTTGTTTACTGTTCCGGCATCTGTAAAAAAAGCATTTGGATATTTTCCTCCAGTAATTCCAACATTTCCAAATAAAACTCAACTTATTGATGAAGTTTTAAATGGACAACAATTAAGTGGTCTAACTGAGTATGGTTCTCTTTTAGATAACATAGATCCAGGTGGTCAAACTTTAGAAGATTCTTTTTATAGAGATCTTGATGCTAAGTCAAAAAAAGGATTTAAAAATGACATACTAGAAACTTTAAGTAAAGCTAGAGATAACTCTAGTTTTAAATACCCAAATTTAGTTGATGTAAAAGATACTGATTTTACTACTGAATCACCTTTTTGGATGACTTATGCTAATTTAGCTAACTTAGCAAAAACAGGAGAGGATTTTAGTTACATTAAACCTAAAATGATTACTGATGCTGATTACTTTACTTTCCAAGATTTAAAAAAACAATTTCATGGTCAAAAAAAATGGCATACTGATATGATGGATTTTAAATCTACATATCATACTAAAAAACAAAAAGATGAATTAAGAGAAAAAGTAAAAGAATATGGTTTACCTTATGAAACTGATCAAGATTTATTTGAAGCTCTATATAAATCAAGACCACAAGATTTTTCTTCTAAAATGTATAAAATAAATCATTTAGATTTTTTAAAAAAAACAGGTCGATATGATTATTTAAAAGCAATATCTAAAGGTGAGTTTGATTCTGATTTTCCACTATCATTTGATTTAAAGCACAAATATTTCTTTAGTGATAATGTAGATAAATTACCTTTTTGGCATGATCAATCATTGAAAGTTGGTGACAATTATATTTCTTATTTAAATGATGCAACAACTCATCGTGATCTTGTTGATTTAACTACAGCATTTGACCCATGGTGGGCTGAAGGTTTACCTAAAAATTATTATCATAGTGGTTTAGCAGGTATGACAGATTTTAATACAGAAAAAAGTTTACTTTTGAAATTTATTCAACTGAAATATGGTAAGAAACGAGCTGAGGAAAGATTAGATTATCAAAATCCTAAACATAAATATCATCCATTACGCACTGACCCAAGAGGTTGGGACCCTAAATATTTAAATAAAACAGGAGGTGTTATAAAAAATTCATTAACATCTAAAAAAAATGGTATTACTATGAATCTTAGTAAATCAGAAATAAATAAATATATAGCTGAAGGTTATATAATAGAAGATGTATAAACTTTTTAAGTTTAATGATTAAATTAAAATTTAGTATATTTACTATATAAAGTGTCTTATGAAAAAATCAGTAACAATAAGAAAAGCTCTTCCAGGTGAAAAACCTGGTTATTACAATAAAACTGCAAAGTTTTTAAAAAAAGCAGAAATGGGTTTAGAAATGACATCAAGTGATGATCCACAAAGAATGAACCTTATTTTTAATAAAGCATATATATCTTTAAAACAATCTGTATTACCAAATATTTTATATAATTCTTTAATAACAGAATATGTATTAGATAAAAATACAGCACTACAAATTATTCAAGCTGCTATACAAAGATTAACTAAAGAAGGTTTTTATGAAGAGGACTTAGATGAAGAAAATAAAAAAGCTGAAGAAGAAGCAGGACAAGCAGAAGCACAACTAGGACAAGATCAAGCAGAAGAACAACAACAAGAAGCATCTGAAGAAGAAGAACGTAGAGTTTCTGATAGTGAAAATGAAGAATTAGCATTATCTGATCAAGGATATTATGAAGGTGAAGAAGAAAATAATAATAGTGCTTCTCATATAGAAGATGAACAATCACAAATGAATGAAGCATTTCAATATGGTGGGTATCCACAATATGGTTTTGGGGGTGAAGAAGAAGAATCAGATGCTGATAATATAACAGGTCAGTATGACAATCAAAAGGGACAAAAAGAAAAACCTTTCTCTATGGAAGATTTAATGGCTATGACTCCAGGTATGCAAGGACAGGAATCATTTCCAGATTTATCTTATTATATAGGAGATTATAGACCAATAGGAGATTCATATCAAAATCAAAATTATCTTTCTGGAAGTCTTCCTGAAGCTGCTAAAGGGGGTTCTACATCTAAGTGGCCTCCAGATTGGTTAAAAAGAGGACTTAGTGCATATAGATCAACAAATCCTCTTTCAAGTCTTACAGGTTTACAAAAAACAATTCCGGTTTTTTCTGGTATAGGTCATGTTATGGGTAAACTTCCTTTTGTTGGAGGTTCTTTTCAGCCAAAATTAGGGACTACATTTACACAAAATAGAAGTGCTCTATTTGATTTATTACAAAATCCTGACGTTAATACAACAGGTGTATTTAGTAAAAATGGTTCAGGTCAAACAGGTGGTGATGGAACTTATCAAGTTGATAGATTAAATCTTTACCAAGATGATTTAAAACAAATTATTTTAGAATTAAGAAAAAATAATTTTACACCTTTTAAACTATCAGATTTAGATGACAAATTAAAACACCGTAATTATAGTAATTCTAATTACGATCCTAAAGTAGAAGGGCTAGGTGGTCTTAGGGCTTTACAAGATGGTTTGATAAGTGGTATATATCCTCCAACATCAAAAATAGTAGGTGGTACAGATGATAATGGAGTAGATTTCTTTGAAATAAAACATACATTTTTACCGGATCAAGACTTACCTTTTGGAGCAACACCCTCTAATTCAACAGAAACAACATTTAAAAATAGATTTTACTTTACAACTGATCCAGTAACAGAAGAAGTAAAAGTATTTAATAATCTTGGTGGAGATTTAACTACTGGATCTAGAACTAAGTATGAGATTACTAGACCATGGGGAACGTCTACTTTTAAATTAGGTAGAGATCTATTAAGGGAACCTGTAAAAACATTTTTAGGCAATAATGATTCAACTAATATAGCTGATGAAAACATATTTGGCACACCTTTTCCTAGTTACAGAGCAACAAGTTTTGGTAAAAGTATAATTCCTCGTTTTAGTGAGATATCAGATATAGAACCAGCTACCTTAGCTACATTAGGTTGGAAAGGTAAAATTGGTAGAGGACTAGAAAATTATGCATTAGGGACATGGATTCCTCAAGTATTTGGAGGAAACAATCCAATAAGAACTGCTGCTGCAAGTGTTAATAAGTTAGCATTACCAACATTTGGTTATTCTAATCCTGCTCTTGGGCCTAATGTAATTGATCCAGCTAATGAATCTTATGGTTCAGACATAAAAAATGCTGTCAACTATAAATATAGACTTGGTCTTAGAACTTCTGCAATTCTTGGAGGACTAGGTTATGTAGGTTATAGTGCTTATGATGCAATGTTTAATCATTGTCAATGTGATAACCCACTTGAAAAGAACTATAAACCAAAAGATGTTTTTGGACAATGTACTTGTGGTACAGAAGTAGGTTCAAGAAGAACTTTAGATCCTACAGGAGTTAAATATAATGAGACTGTTGATCCTAAAAAATTACAAATGCCTGATAGTATGCAATTTTTAATTGATAAAGGAATGGCACCAACTGATTATAATTACTGGAGAGAAAAAAATAAGTTACAAGGAGAATTACCAGAGGATGATTTTAAAAAGGGTGGGATTACAGAATCAAATTTTATAAAAAGATTTACTTCAAGATTTGAAGAAGGTGGAGATGCAAAAGATCAATCATTAGGTAAAGGTAATAGATATGATACACTTACACATGATGTTGAAAAAAGAAAAAGTGAATTTAAAAGTATTTTAAAAAAGAATTCTAATGTTGCAATTACAAAAGAAATTTATAAAAATGCACAAGGTAATCCTGAAATTTTAAATATGATAATGAAAGATGGTAAGGTAGAAGATCTTGCTGAAAATACTGAGACTCCACAAGCTCAGTATGGATTATCTGTTAATAAAGATGTGCCTGATTGGTATACAGGATATAGTGGTAGAAGAAATTTACGAGAATATGATAACATATTTAAAAAATTACAAAATAGTTTTCCAGAAGAATTAAGTTCATATGAAAATTATTTGCCAAATTTTAGACCTGACTTATATAATAATCAACAATCATATATTAATGAAGTAGAAGATATAAATGAATCTATAGCTAATAATAGACCTCTTTATGGTTCAAAATATAATAGTGCAGAAAAACAAGCTAAAGATGTTGAAGTACAAAATTATATGAAAAATATACCATTGACTGAAGGAATGAATTCAGCAGATAACTTTATACCTTTTCCAGAAGTATCAAGAGAACCTGTTATGGGTGAATCATGGGATAACTGGTATACTTCTGATGGTAATACTCCAGGATTTGTTCCCGATAATAGAATTTGGAATGGAAATGATTGGGAAGGTGCTCAACAATATGGTGGATTTACAGATTTTGATTCTGAAAACCCTTTATCAAAATTTATTTATGGTGGTTATAATTATGCAGAAGGTGGAGAAATGGATGAACCTTGTCCTAATGGAACTCATTGGGATCCTGTTTTACAGGATTGTGTTCCTGATGAGAATAAACCTAATATATTACCTACAAGAGAACAACTATTTAGTGATCCTGAATATATAGAGAATATAGATAGACTTGAATATAATAGAGATGTTAGAGACTATAAAGATTATAGAATTGAAAAGTTAATGGATTATAGAAACAAAAACTATAAGGGACCCATGAAACAACATGATGATGGAACACCTTATCCTGATAGAGATTCACCTGAATGGGAACAATATTATAATTCAAAAGAATACCAAGATCTAGATAATAAAATTCCTGATCCTCAATTTACACCAGGATGGCAATTGCAACATCAATCACCAGATAATGCACCTAATAATGTAGAACATTATCCACTAATTGGTCCATGGAATGAAGAAGATCAAAAAAGATATGATGAACATTTTGAACCAGCCACTGACGATTATCCAGAAAACTGGGATGAAAATGGTAACTTTTTGTATAAACCAAAAAAGGTAATACAAAACTCAAAAGAATTAAAGGAACAACTAAATGATAGGTATGAAAATTGGTGTCCTTGTAGTAAGAAAGAAGAATTGATGGTTAATGGTAGACCTACTGTTAAAGAAGTATGTGTTCCATGTGAGCAAGCTGAATATGGTGGGCAAACTTATAATAATCAAAACTATAGTCTAAGAAGAGCTCAAGATGGTGAAGAAATACAAAATACAGACGGAGATTATAGAATGATACCAAAAAAACTAAGTAAAGCTGAATGGTTACAACAAGAACAAGAAGGTTATATTAAAGATCAAAAATATGCTGATTTACAGGCAAACAGACCAGTTTTAAGTGATGCAGAATATAATGCAAAATTTGCAACTGAGGATCTTGGTAGTGATGATAACTTTAATGCTTATAATAGTTTTTATGATAAAAGTAAAACTGAGTTTGAAGATTATGAAACTCCAGCTTCTAATAATTGTCCTCCAAATTATACTTGGAATGGTACAGCTTGTGTGTTAAATACTCCTAAGACTAATACTAATACTAATTGTCCTTACGGTTATGTATGGAATGCTTATTATAATCAATGTATTCCACTTGCAACTAGGTCTCCAAATGGTTATTACCCTAATAGAAGATCTAGTAATTTGTTGCCGTGGAATTCAATGTTTAGAGGAAGAAGTTATAACTTAAGTCAAGGGAGCCCATATCATTTACAATCTAGAAATCCTTATACAGGTGAATTAACTGGGGTTCCAATTGCAAGATTTGTTACTAAAAAAGGAATTTTTGGAAAACCAAAAAGATGGACTGATGTTTATAATATTGGTGAAGAATCTGTAACGGCAGCTCAATTAAAAGACTACATGGATCAAAAATCTGGTCCAAAAAGAAAACAAGTCAATACTAATGATAAACAATTTGACACTAAAAATACTGGAGTAGTAGAAAGATATAATCGTGATCATAATGATCAGATTACTGATGATCAATGGAATAACATGTCAAATTACGAACGTAAAGGAATAAGAAAAGGTCAACGATATGAAGATAAAGAAGATAGAAGAACTGACAGATATGATCAAGGAAAAGGAATTAGATATAATAGTGATCAATTTGCACATAATGTAGGTCAATTTACAGATAATGTAGGTAAAAAAATAGATAATGTACGTAGAAAAGTAGATGATGTACAATTTAAAATCCGTCAAGGTCTAGGAAATGCAGGTGATAAAGTACGTTCTGGAGTAGATAAGACCCAAGGAGGAATTCGTAGAGGTTTATTAAGTGTAGGTGATAACATTAAAGGTCGTTTTCAAAGAGTAAGAGGAGCTCTTAGAGCTCAAGAATATGGTGGACAATATGATTTTAGAAATGGTGGTTTAACACAAATGGTTATAGGTGGTCCTCCACCTTGTGGTCCTGGTGAAATAGAAGATCCAAATACAAAATTATGTATAGCGGCACCGGGTTCAGGTGTGTTAAAAAATAATTCTATTAATAGTGTTCCTGGTTCTCCTGGAACAATTGATTCTTGGGGAGGAACAAGAGCAAAAATGAATCCTAATATACCTTTTGCAGCAAATCCAGGTGCATCTATGAAACAGATGATGGGTTTAGATACAGAAAGTATGAAATCATTTACTAATTTTGATGGCTCTCCAATAGGTGGAAAACAAAGTAAATTAGTAGGGGTTGATAATAAACTCAATACTATGAGAAAAATAGATCCAGAAGGTACTTTGAATGCTGCTGATGCTGGTGTTAATGGTTTCATTGGTATGCTTGATAATGTTAAGTCAAGAGCAAAAGAAAAACAAATGTTACTTGATAATTCAGATCCTTTTAATAATATTGCTATTACAAGAAATCAAGATATGGGAGATTGGGGAGATACTGGTCATAAATTTGGTATGTTTAAATATAATCAAGAAGGCTCTGATAGAAACAGTAGAGCAACATTTGGTAGATATGGAGGATATATGGAAGATGGTGGAACCTATGAAGATGATGAAGAAATTTATATGACTCCTGAAGAATTAGAACAATTCTTAGCAGCAGGGGGACAAGTTGAATATTTATAATATAAGCTATGATAAAAGTTAGAATAAAAAAATTACCTTATGCAAAAACTGGAACCCAAGTTAACGGTGCTTTAGTAACTGATGAATCATCATTTAATAATACTGATAGTCAGGGGTATATGGGGAAAAAAAGACTTAAGGAAAGTAAATATATAACTGCTGTCCCTAGAGAAGAAGCTAATCTTGAAGCAGAGGGTGGTGAAACAGTATATGGAGACATCAATGGTGATGGTATGCCTGAGCATAAAATCATTAAAGGACCAAGACATAGTAGTGGAGGTGTTCCATTAAGTCTTCCAGATGATACTTTTATATTTAGTGATACTAAAGGTATGCTTATTAAAGATCCAAAAATTCTTGCTATGTTTGGAAAAGGTGGTCCAAATAAATCTTTTACACCTGCTGAAATTGCAAAACAATATGATATACAAAAATATAGAAAAATTCTTGAAGATCCTGACACAGATGCAATAGAAAGAAAAACTGCTGAGTTGATGATTAAAAAGTATGTTATTAAACTTGGTTGTCTAGCTCTTCAACAAGAATCTCAAAAAGGTTTTCCACAAGGTATTCCTGCTGTTGCAAAACCTTGTATGGAAGCACGAGGATTAACTGAAGAAGATATTCTACCAGATACCTCTATAAAAGGTTTAAATGAACAACTTAAACAGGATATTGAAAAACAAAAAGGAAATCCTGGAGAACAAATGAATCAAGGTCAAGAAATGGAACAAGCCGAAGAAATGAATCAAGGTCAACCTGTTGCTCAACCTCAACAACAAATGTCTCAACAACCACCATCACAAGAGGAAATGATGAGATATGGTGGACGCAGAAGATTAAGAAGAGCTCAAGAAGGAATGCAACAACCATCTGAAGAAGAAATGATGATGATGCAACAACAGCAACAACAGCAAGGTCCACCACAAGATCCACAGCAAGGACAAGGACAAGATCAGATGTCACAAATCATACAAGAAGTTACTTCTGCTCTAGAGAGAGGTGCTGACCCATCTGACGTTGTCATGTCTTTATTAGAAAATGGACTACGTCCTGAAGATATAGTTCAAATATTTCTTCAATTGGGAGCCTCTAATGAAGAAGCATCTTCTCTAGTAGAACAAGTAATGAGTCAATCTCAAGGTGCACAACAAAGTCCAATGGGCCAACAAGAACAAATACCCCAAGAAAATGCTGATCCAAGAATGTCTCAAGAAGAAATGATGAGAATGGGTGGTATGAGAAGACTGAAGAAAGGACAAGAAGGTATGGAACAACAAGGTGGTCAAGATCAAGAAATGATGCAGATGTTACAACAAATATCTCAAGCATTAGAAAAAGGTGCAGAACCACAAGAAATAATTTCACAATTATTACAAAGTCAAATGCCTCCACAGCAAATTGAACAAATTTTTGTTCAGTTAGGTATGCCACAAGATCAAGTAAAACAACTTGTAATGAGTGTTATACAACAAATGCAAGGTGGACAAGGTCAAGATCCAAGACAACAAATGGACCCAAGACAACAACAAATGTCTCAGGAACAGATGTCTATGCAAGAACAAGATCCAAGACAGATGGAACAAGCTCCTATGGCACAATATGGTATGTCTATGGGTGGTTATGATATGCCTTTCTATGATATTCCAGAAGCTGCTTATGGAGCATCTATGGGTTCTAATATGGCTAAAGGTAATTCTAGAAGTAATTCTAGAATAAATCTTCCAAAAGCTCCTGGTGGTGGTGAAGTAACAATTGATGCTACTGGTAAAACACCTGAAGAACTAGATAGATTAATATCTGATGCATATAAATTTGGAGGTACAGATAAGAAAGGTGCTGATAATGTAAAAATTAAAAGAACAGATGGTCAAGGAAAAGTGACAACTACAACCATAAGAGGTAATAAAAGAGAATCCTTTATAAATGAAGGAAAGGATATTGATGTGAATGATTTAAAGGGTTTTCCTGATACACCTTCTGGAAGAGTAGCTGCAGCTCAATATCAATTAATTGAAAAAAATCTTTCAAATCCTAAAGTAAGAGCTGAAATTGTAGCAAATACTAAATTAGCTCTTGAAGATCCTAAAGCTTATCTTGGTAAAAATAGTGCTCCTACTGATCCGGGAGACATTAGAAAAACATGGACTAAAGTTCATGGAGCTCTTCCAAGTGATGATGAAATTATTAAACAAGCATTAAATCATCAAAAAAGAAATTTAATGGCTACAGGATATGATGTTGATCCTCAATTATTTAATGATACTGGTAATAGACTTGCATCAATATCAGAAATTCTTTCTAAGAATCTTATTAATCCTAATACAAAACCTCCGCGTCCATATACAGCAGCTGAACTTACTCCAATATTAGCTGACTATACAGCCAAAGGATATACTAGTGTTGCAGCATTATCAGAAAAAATAGGTATTCCTTTAGATCCTGTGGGAAAAGATAGAGTACTTCAACAAGCAACAATGCACAGTTATGCTAAATCATATCAGAAAAATCAATCTGGAGCATATTCTGGTGATAGAGATTTAGAATATGCCATGGATAATTTTTTAGGTGGTGTAAGTATGGTACATGTTGGCAGAAGTGATGAAGAATCAATGGGTAGATTATATGGTCCAGCAGGTGCTAAAATTTCTCCATTAGATGATAAATATGACTATGCTAATAATAAATGGTATCAGACAGACAATAGGGGACGTCTTGTACGTGGTAAATATACAACATACGGAAATACTACTCTTGGACACCAGTATATGGTTGCTAGTCATAAATATGCTGAAGATCCAGATAAAGAACCTGGACCAGGCCCATGTACTTGTGATGTTAATAAAAAGTTTTTAGCTGACGGAACAACTCCAAATCCACAGTACCGTGAGTTAGATCCAAATGGAAAATGTAGTTGTGATGAACAAGAGAAAAAGAAATGTCCTTGTCAAAAATCTGATGGTACTGTAATAGAGATGACTCCAAATCTAGATGGTTCATGTCCTCCATGTGAAGAACCAGGTGAAAAACCTCCAGCTGCATGGTGGTTACAAGATACAATTAAAACTACTGGTGCATTTGCAGATCAAATGGGTATAAAAAAATATATGCCGTTTGCACCTCCTGTTGCACTTCAAAAACCAAGACCTGTTTTTCAGGATCCTACAAGAGAACTTGGTGCTAATGCAGAAGCAGCAAAAGTTCAAACTGAAGGAGCTGCTCTGTTTGCAGGAGATCAGGCATTATCTGCACAATCATCAGCTATTCAAGGTCAGCAATCTAAAAATGCTGCTGATATTCTTGCTAAGTATAATAATGCTAATGTTAATATTGCAAATCAATTTGAGTTAAAAGGAACTGATATAGCAAATCAAGAGTCAATGTTGAAACAAGCAAATTCTCAAAGATTGTATGATCAAAATACAGTTGCAAATCAACAATTTGATAATGCAAAATTAGCTATGAGAAATCAAACTAGAAATTATTATACTAATGCTATTACAAATAAATGGAAGACAGATGCATTAAATCAAATGTATCCTGACTATGCAGTTGATCCTGCTGTTGGTGGAAGAATGTATCATACACCTAATACTAGGACTCCAAGTGGTACAACTTCAGGAAAAGACTGGCAAAAAGCACAGGATGAATGTTTAAAAGAAAATCCTAATGCAGACTCTAAAACACTACAAGATTGTAGAAATGCTAAATTAGGTACTGGTACACAAATTAATGGTTCTAATCCTAATATTATTAATCAACAATACCAAGGTCAAGGTACTAGTAGAGATGGAGGAGCTGTGTATGAAGATGGTGGATTTGTACATATTAGTTCATGGCTTCCATTTTTAAAGTAAACTTTATATATTTATTAAACTTAAAAAATTTTAATAATTTTACACAAAAATAAATTATGGCAACGTACCTCCAAGGTGTAACAGATTATATACCAGACTATCAACCTTTTCAGCCTGATCTTAATTTCTATGGCAATTTATTACAAGCTAAACAATCACAATATGATTCTAACTGGAAAAATTTAAATAATTTATACAGTTCATTATACGGTGCTGAATTAACTCATAAATTAAATATTGAAAAAAAAGATGAACTTTTAAAACAAATTGATTTTAATCTTAAAAGAGTTTCAAGTCTTGATCTTTCATTAGAAGAAAATGTAAATCAAGCAATGCAAGTATTTAAACCTTTTTATGAGGATAAATACTTAATGAGAGACATGGCTTATACCAAAAATTTTACTAATACAATTTCAAGAGCTAATTCTTTAAAAACATCTAAAGATGATAAACAAAGAAAACAATGGTGGCAAACAGGTATTGATGGTCTAGAGATCAGAAGACAAATGTTTAGAGATGCTACATTAGAGGAAACTTTAGGTATGAATAATGTAGATTATACTCCAAATGCTCATGCAATTGAGGATTATATGAATCTTGCATCAAAATTTAAAGTTGGAGCTGTTCAACAACTTCCAGATAAAAGTGGTTTATATTTAGTAAGACAAAAAAATGGACAGTTAATATTACCAACTCTTCAAAATATGTTTTTAGCAGAATATTCTAACAGACCAGACATTCAAGCAAAATATAAAGAAGAAGCATTTGTTGAAAGAATGAATTATGCTTATACAAATAAAGAAAAGTTTGGTACTGTACTTGATGCTGAAAAAGATTATATTACATCTAAATATGAGTATATTAAAAATTATGCTAAAGATAGAAATAATGTTGCTAAAGATGAACTAGAAACTAATGAGCAACAAATTGCAAATGTTGAGAAAGAAATTAATAATAATGATATACGACCACAACAATTTACTTATCTAGACAGATTAAATGAAGGATTAAAAGTTTCAGAAACAGTTCATGCTAATGCATCACAATTAAATCAACAAGTTAATGATCAAAGAAGTGGTATTAAAGACGGAGAAATTGAAGACATATTATCTGATCTAGAGGTAGCACGTTATAAAATTGATTCAGGAATGACTGCTATTAAAGCAGAAAAAGATATTATGTCAGCTGCAAATACTTATGCTATGACTAATTATGAACTTGAATATAAACCTAATGCAGTTGGTCTAGCATTTTTAAATCATAATAATGCTCTTTCAAGACAAAGAGAAGCAGCTAGTAATAGACGTTCTGAAATAAAACAACAAAATGAAAATAAATTAGATCAACTACAAAAAGATCATGAAAATAAAATGTTTCAAAAAGCTGTTGATAGTAATTTGAAAAAAAATTATTGGAGTTTTGATAAAGAAGGTAGATTAGTTACTAATCCTCAAGCAAATGGTTTTAATTTAAATTTTTTAATGCCTAGTCCTGGTAGTAATACGGAAGGTAAATATACTTTTGATGATATGCAAGAATTGTCTAGAAATAAAATGTTAGACGGAGCACAAGAAGGTGGTGATCACCTTATGAAAACAATACAAAATGGGGTTAATAGTGGTACATTTACTGCAGCTCAACTTGCTTTCTTTGTAAGTAAACTTAGTTTAAATAAATCTGACAGAGCAATAGTTGATGACGTTTTGAAAAAAGGAGGTTCTACTAACAAACCTGAAATGACAAGATTATGGAAAAATATATGGAGTCAGTATAGTAAAAACAATAGTACTTTTATTAAAGATTTAGCAGGTACAGGTCAGTTATATAATTTAAATGAAGCTGTTTCATTATATGCTGAACAACATGCAGGTAGTAAACTTACTGAAATGTATTCTGATGGAGATGCTGCTTTAAAATTAAATCAATTAAGTAGGGTTGATGATGCATTAAATGTTGTTCGTAACACTAATATTTCTAATATTAAAAAGAAATTTAGTGAAGATTTAAGTTATATTGTGGGTAAAGTAAAAAGTAATGATCCTAATACATATGCTAATGTTACTCAAGAAAAGATTGATCAAGCAGTTGAACTTGTTATAAATAGATATGCCTTAGATGGTAATGGTCATTTAGAAGAATTTAAAAAAATGGCACCTGAAATAGATAGACAAATTTCTTCAATATTAGGATTTAGTATTGGAAAATCTACTAATCAGAAAAAAGAAGCAAGTTGGTTAAACTATGTACTACCTATTACTGCTGTAGCAAATTATTTTGGAGATGGAAGAGAAACAGTTAAAGATCAAGCTTCTTGGGTAAGTGATGTATTTGATAATTCATTTGAAGAAATTACAAAAATGGATTCAGATAAAGGTGGTTTAACTGCATATTTTCCTAATATAGTTAAAAGTGGTACTGGTAATGAATATGGTATTGCTTCTGAGACAGGTGTTGTAAAAGTTGCTCCTGGTATAAACTGGGATCCTGGAAATCAAGCAGCAGCAAGTATGTTTACTACAATTCTTGGAACTTTATGGAATCAAGATAAAACTAAATATAGAATAACACTTGAAGGTAATATTAAACCTAATGATTTAGATGCTAATACTGGTATTTCTCAAAGTGAAGCACTTGGTATTGCTGCTGAAATGAAACTACAATTAAATTCAAACAATGAGTTACAACCATTTTTTGTAGGTGCTAGTACTGTATCTATGGAAAATGATAAACTTGGTTCTATGAAACTTATGGCACCAAGAGATGTGATTGAAAAAGTAATTAAAAGTATGTCAGGTGGTGGGGATGCAGATGCTCTTAAAGCTAAAATTGATAAAATTTATCAAAATGGAATTACATTTATTGCACCATCAGATGTATGGGGTGGTAATAAATTATATGGTAGACAATTTCCATCTGCAACTGAAATTCTTTTAAAAACTGGACCTTATACATATAGAGATCCTTCTGGTTCTGGTGAATATACAATACAAAAATCTCCAGGTGCTAGTGATTATATTTCAAATATAAGTGCTTATGAAATGATGCCTGATGGTAGTAAAGTAAAACATGATGCTTTTTGGAAACTTGATGTTAGAAGTGGTAAAGAAATTGATGAAAAAGAACTACAAAATAAAACTATGATTGATGCAATAAAGGTTATAAATTTTCAAAGATTTCAACAGATTGTAAGAAGTGGTGATCAAACAAAAATTGAAGCAGCAAAACAAAATTTTGGAGCAACAGTTAATGACCCTTTTTGGAATTTTAATAATAGATAAATGGCTGAGGAATTAATAGATGCACCAGAAAATATGGAGAATCAACAAGCAACTGTTGATCAATCAGTTATGCAAAATACTTTACAAAATGTTGCAGTAGATGAATCACTTGCTCCAACAATAAATTGGCAAGATAATTTTGCTAACAGAACAAATTTTATTACAGATAATACATCAGGTATATCTCCTAATGTTACTCCGTCACAAGTAAAACAAGACCTGAACTCACCTGATCCACCAAAGGGTGCTGTTAGAGCAATATTAGATAAAGGTGTTGCTCAGATTAATAACATATCTGACATGGGTTCATATAGTGAACCTTATGCTTATGATGCATCTCCTAAAGGAACTTTCAGAGCAAAATATAAATCTTATGGTCAAGAAACTTTTAATAAGATTGGTTTTCATCCTCTCATAGATAATGAAACTTGGTTTAATCAAAATACTACTTTTGGAGATGACATTGCAAAATGGGCAACAAATTCTGCATGGCCAATGTTATCTAAAGGATTTATGGATCCTATTAGATCTTACAAAAGTATATTAGATGGTAATGGTTTATTTTATGCAGATGAACAAAGTGCAAGAGATTATGAATATTATAATGCAATTGGTGCATCAACTAAAGGTGGTCTAGGTGGGTTTACTGTAAATCTTTTAAATTCAGCATCTTATTCCATGGGTATACTAGCACAAGGAGCAACTGAAGGTGCTTTGATAGGTTTTTTAGCTGGTGGGGGAACTAAAGGAGTTATTGAAGGTGGTAGTTCTTTTTTAAGAAAGTTAGGAAGTTTACCTAAAGCATTAATTGAAACAGGACAAGCTACACGTACATTAATGCAAGACATAAAGAATTATTCAAATATTTCAAAAGCAAAACAATTATTTAATTCTGCAGCAAAAAACTATGGAAACTTTTTAAACCCATTACACAATACTACTCAAGCTTTTAATCAAATAAAAAATACTGATAATATATCAAATCTTGCAAGAAGTGTTACAACTGCAGGTGCTTTGTGGCATGATGTAATGGCAATGAACATGGGTTTATCTGAAGGTAAACTTGAAGGTGGTTTTACAAGAAATCAAATATATGATAGACTATATAATGATCATTTATTAAAGAAAGGAACTCCTCCTACTTTAGAAGAACAAGAAAGTTTTCAAAGACAAGCATCTAAAGGAGCTTGGTGGAATACTTTAAATAATACAGCATTAATTTACTACTCAAATAAATTGGTTTTTCCTTCTATTACAAATGCTAGTTTTCTAAGAGGACTTCCAAAGTTTGGTTTTGGAAAAGTTGTTACTAATGTAGGAAAAGAATATCAAATACTTTTTGAACCTGGAGCAAAAGCTCTTGAAGGTGTTTTTGCAAAACAAAAAATAAGTTTAGCAAATGCACTTAAATCATTAGTAAAACCTGCTACATATGGAAAAGTTGGTCTTAACTATTTTAAAGCTAATGTTGTAGAGGGTGCTCAAGAAGTTTTTCAAGATATATTACAAGATAGTACAGAAAAATATTATGTAAATACTTTTTATAATCCTGATTCTAGAAACTTTAGATATGGTACTGGACTTTTAGGAGATGCAATTAGTAAACAATGGAGTTCTCAAGGTCTTGAAACATTTTTGTCTGGTTTTTTAATGGGTACAATTTTACAAGCCCCTGGTAAACTTAAAAATTATGCAACTGTAGGTTATAATGATTATTTTAAAAAAGATGCTAGTTATCAAGAATATATTACTGGAAGAGAAAAATTAGCAGATGATGTGGTTGGTGAATTAAATACCATGTATAAAAATGGTCAATTTTTCTTAGACCCTAGAATAGATAATTATGCTAATCAAGCATTAGTATCTAATGTTGTAGATGATCCTGATGGACATACTACAAAAGAAATAAGAGATGCTGAGTTTGTAGGTTTTCAATCTGCTGTAATTAGTTCA
>Ga0315284_10001409_pt1 | contig 34305 bp, 52 predicted proteins | sample YL17G09_16_MG_FD_203696 | JGI IMG/M metagenome (GOLD analysis project Ga0315284, IMG submission 203696) | Sediment microbial communities from Yellowstone Lake, YNP, Wyoming, USA - YL17G09_16 | ecosystem: Environmental > Aquatic > Freshwater > Lake > Sediment | place: USA: Wyoming | collected... | reverse complement strand
GCAAGTATCAGCCAATGTATTAACAAGAACATGACCAGATAGTTTACTCTTATCAAGAGCGTCTAATCCAGAAGAAAATCCAATAGTTTCTATAATATTATTCATAAATATAGGATATCCTTTCTTTTTTTACTTGTCAAGTACTATCGTGGGCCCATGCAAAGTATGTCATAAGCGTTGTTATCAGGAGTTGATCCGTTGACATAACACTGAACTTGAAAACTAGTTGTACCAGAGTATGTGTTTGCAGCACAATATCTAGAACCAGTTTGTATATCATTCACCATACACACTGGAGTCGCAGAGAATGTATTCGCTGCGAAAGTGCATGTTGATGATCCTGAACTTTGAGCCGTACAAGAAATCCAGTTTGGTGTGGATTGCTTCGATGCGACTCCCGCCGAAGACATTCCAGACCGTTCGATCCTCTCCGCACCACTGGAGTTAGAAGTGACTGATCCGACTAAAATCGGAGCTGTTTGTGAATAGTATTCTGTGACTTCGATGAAACCTGAACCTCCTACTCCACCTGCGAAACCGCTAGTTCCAGCAGTACCAGCAGTACCACCAGATGGAATCGAATAAGAATAGGTAGAAGCAGGATTCGGAATAATTGCTTCAATATAACCACCAGCACCACCTCCCGCACCTGAACCGCCATTAACTGTATTTGCAATTCCACCACCACCAGCACCAGACCCTGAATTTGCAATAGCAGAAAACCCAACCCCTTGTTGTCTACTTCCACCAGCACCTCCAAACGGGGATGATGCTCCAGTACCACCAGCAGGAAGTGGTGTTACGTTTAGTGTAGCAGAAGTTCCACCACCACCAGAACCACCAGATAAAGCAGTTCCATAGGCAGGAGAGGATATTGTGGCAGTACCACCACTTCCTCCAACATGAGTAGCACCACCAGAACCACCATTAGCAGTTAGAAATGTACTGAAAGTAGTGTTACCACCTGCACCACCTGCACCACCGAAACTGTTCTGAGCACCACCTGCACCACCACCTCCACCACCAACCATTCTAATTTTTAAGAATGTAACACCATTGGGACGAGTATATGTAGTTCCAGATGTAAGCGTTTGAATCGTAGGAGCACGTTGTTGCTCAGGAGTTACAGCTTGTTGGGATGAGGATGGGAAGTACCAAACCTTAAATACACCCGGCTTTGCTGTGGTGCCAAATACTTGCGTATTATTCGCATCACTTACTGCGGAAAATAATTGCCAAGTTACGTTAGATTTTGGGTCGGTATATGTAAAGGATTGAGAAATCCCGGGATACATTCCAGTCGCAACTGGACCCTCAACTGTTGTTGATATTTCTCTTGCTGTAATAGTTCCATCAGTAAATTGATTTGTCTGAACCGTTCCATTTGTACCATTAGCCCCAATAGTACCTTCATACTCAATTCTATAATCTCCAGCAGGCATTGAAGTAAATTTAATCGATGGTAATTGTGTACTTCCGAAAGAAGTATCAGCCACAGCACTTCCGAAGGTAGCATAAGTACAACCAGTTTGGGCAGTATAAGCAACAAGAGTGCTTCCTGCTGCGGCTCTCTGCCAAGAACCTGCACAACCAGTTACTTTAACACCACCCAGAAGACGTGCTTGACTAACGGTTCCGATGTTAGTAGCTCTACCATAATTCATATTCGCAACATTTAAACTAGATGTCCCGCTATTTCCTGTTACGTTACTAATACGAATGGTAGTAGAGTTGGTAAGATCTCCACAAAGAACATTCAACGATAAAGACGCTTGAGCAGGAGTAGCAGAAAGTACTTGAGAGCCATTTACCACACCATTGATAAGGACTTGAGCTTGTACAGCAGATCCAAGGGAAGCGATCTTATAGTCAAAGGTTAGTTGACAGTTTTGGTTTTTTAATGAATTATCTAAAGTATCTAGTGCAAATTCTACGTAGTCAGTTGTATTGTTTGGAAGTGTAATTGCGAAGTCTGAGATACCAGTAAGAGGAGTAGTAGTATTCTTAGCAACAGTTGCTGTACCACTTACTGATACGTTTGATGTACCATTCATACCAAAACTATTCTTTACATAGTTCTTACCTTGTACGGCACTTGATCCTTGACCAAGTAGATAATTTGCAAGAATGCTTCTATTTGTATTGTTTACTGACATTTTATTTCCCCTTCTACCACACTAGTGGACTAGAATTTATTAAAAATTGCGATTAACTTCAAAGTATCTATCAGAACTTGATATATATTGGAACTCTATAACAGAACCAGAAACTAGTGTTGCATTACCAACTAAACGTAATCCCTTTGCACTATCTGTATCAACCAATGTAACAGTATTTGAATCACTAGTTCCGATCAATCGAACAGAGGCACCATTAACCGGAGCAGAACTACCAAATGCTGCTCCTGCTAGTGTTACGGCACCACTAGAACTAGCAACCGTAAATACTTGTTGTCCATCTGTTAAACTGATGCTGATTGTTCCACCACCGGTTAACGATGTACTAGAACCTACAGTCCATCCACCGGCTTGTCCCCAAACGAAGCTAGATCCGTTGTATACAAGAGCTGTAGACGCAGTAGGAGCTGCTGCAGGAAGAGTCACTGTATATGAAGCACTAGCTGAAGCACTTGCAGACAAGCTCACTGTTTGTGAGTTATTAGTAAGTACTAAAAGTTTTGCAGAAGCTAATGTAACACCTGTACTAGTTACGGTAGCCGTTGTAACTGTAGCATTTTTAAGAATTAAGTTTTGACCTGTAGGTGAAGTTAGTGTCAATGGACCAGCAGCAATACCAGTAATAGTATCAGCAGTTGCTGTATTGATGATAGGAGAAGTAAGAGTCTTGTTAGAAAGTGCTTGAGATCCAGTAAGAGTTGCTACAGTACTATCAATTGCAATAATTACTGCAGCACTACCGTTAAAAGATGTACCGGAAAGACCTGTACCGATGGTAAGAGCGTTAGTAGTGTTTGCTGTAATAGTAGCAGATCCACCGAGAGAAATTGAGCTACCGTTAACTGTGATGGAACTATTAGCTAGATTTGCATTTGAAATTGCTGCTGTACCACTCAAGTTTGAGTTAGTAAGTCCGGTGATTGTATTAGATCCTGCAGCAATAGTTTTGTTAGTAAGAGTTGCGCCTGCTGTTTCTGTTACAACAGCTTCATTCGTAGTTCCGTTGTGAATCCGTAGCTTGTTGTCACTTGATAAATACTCAAGATCGCCTTTTGTTGTATTTAACGTACTAGCATTAGGAACTACCCCGATACCTTTTACTATGTTTTTAAATCCACTTGCCATGTTCTATTCCCTTTATATATCACTTACTAAATTTGTTTTTGCATTATAACTGATAGTACTAAGAGCACCATCATAAGCACCACCGATTTGAACAGTTGATAATAACAATTGATCACCACTCATTGAAAATGTATGATACGGAGAACCGTCTGATTGTCTTTTACCTTCAAACTCATGTTGCAAAGTCCAAGTTGATGTAATTGTATTGAAAACTGCAGACACAGTTCCGTCTTCTGCTAATGTATCAAGAGCAACGCCGTTAGTTCTGTATATTGCGTAGCTAAAAATGAAAGAACGTACTGAACCAGATGGAAAAGAACATCCACTAATATCAATTCCGCTATTTGTATCTGAGGTAAGAATTTGTACACGAGGAGAAATATCAAATTGAGAAGCAATTGCTGCTAGTTGGTCTGCTACAGCTTGTGCGAATTGCACAACAGCGGGTGCCCAGTTTTGGTCAGTCCCAGATGTAGGGAAAGAAATTACTTGAGATCCGATTGTTAATTTAACTGACATCTTTATCTTCCTGTTTTGGTCCGTTCAACTTCTTATTACCAATGTGAATTGCACCAATGGCACTAAGAGCCGCTGCGTAATCTACTCCGCTGAATGTATCCATCTTAACTTTGTCCATGATTTCAATACCAGAGAGTAATAGTTTAAAGTTTATTATCGCAAACCCAACGATCACCATAGTCGTGGTATAAGATGGTTTACCAGTTTTCTTGTTCTTGATGATGAAAAAGTCTATTAATTTCTGTAACACTGCTTAATACTAGTTGTTAAAACCTATTCCCCTTGCTTTGCTTTCATAAGTTGCTGTAATAATTCATTATATTCTGGTCTACTGTCTTTTAAATAGGATGGATCTAAATGTGGGTCATAATCTGCGTTATCTTTTTTAAATTCCCGCATTAATCCCCTTAATCTCTCAGCATATTTAGGATCTTCTAGATTTTCAACAAGATGAGGATTTGTAAAAGAAGTGGATGGAGCAAATTCGTTTGATGCTTTTTGTACTTTGTCGATTGCAATCTTTTCAAGTTGAGGGTTTTTAGCAATATTTTTAATTGTGCTCATTGCGCCGCCAGCACCCATGCCCATATCAACAACGGATTGAATATTCTTTGCATTTTGAATTTGATCGTACTGTTCCGGATCGTTCTTCTTGATATACTCGTCCATGATAGAAGGCTCAGAAAGAGCTTCCATTTCTTCTGGTGAGTAATTTGGTGCTATTTTATCAAATAGAGATTTAAACTTTGACATGTATATAGTTGTTAATATACAAAAAAGCCCCTAGAGAATGTCCCTAGAGGCTTTTTTTAAGTATTTAGGCAGCTAACTATTGTTGGTTAACAATATCAGTAACGAGAACGTTACGGCCGGGGGCACTGCAGAAGATCGCTTGATCTGTGTACAAACGAAGTTCGTATCCCGCTGCTTGTTCAAGGTCGCGGAAGAACTGGTCACCCTGACCCGGACGTTTGAAGGTGATGTCAGTAGAACCTACACGAGACCAGTCTTCGATAGAAAGCATGTATGCATAGCCTTCTTTAACGTATACACTTGGAACGATCTGAAGAACACCATTTTGAGAATGGAATTCAAGAGCTTCAGAACCGTTTTCAAGTTTAGTCTTAGAGTAAGAACCATCGTATTTACGAAGAGCAGCTTGGTCGTTAAGCATGTTAGCCCAACCACGAGTGTTCACCATACATACCAATTTACCTTCAAGACCTTTTTCCACAGCACGAGAAACTGCAAGGTTCAATTTAGAGAACGAAAGTGCTCCAGATTGTGCAGAATACTGATTACCACGGAACAAGTTATAAAGACTTGTATCGATGTTAAACAAAGTACCAGAAGTCTTAGCGATAATCGCGTGGATTCCGATAAATTCGTTGCCGTAAGCACCTTTGTGCCAGATAATATCACCAGCAGTTTGAGCAAGAGAAGAAGCCAAAGTCAAAGTGCGAGTTTCAAAGTTAACAGCAGTGATTTTAGATTCACCGCGAGAAATAGTTCCTGTTGAATCACGAACTTCAATAGTCAAGCCTTCAGCTCCAGCCCAGATTCCCGGTGCCCATTCAGCAGTAGAAACTGTGATAGAAGCAGCGGTAACTGTAGCAGAACATGTACCGTAACCTTGTTGTCCGTAAAGCATTTCGATCTCGATCTTTTTAGACATAGAACGAAGCATGTTTGCTACCAAGTATTTGGTTGCATCCATGAATGCTTGAGCAGAACCTTGAGCAGCACGAGAAGCAGCTACGTAACCGATGAAAGAACGAAGAACTGCTGGAGATCCTTTGATCTGAGCGTCTTTGATCTGTCCAGCTACTGGAGCGTTCAAGTTGAATGCATCTTCGTCAGAACCAGCGAAAGTTACGCCGTGTTCAAGACCAAGGATTACTGGTTGGTGATAGAGATTTCCCGGTTGTTTATCTTTAGACATGAATTTAATCATGTTCAAAAGCTTAACTTGATCCGGAATCAAATTCTCTAATTTATCTGCATAAGTTTCTTTGAATAAACCATTCAAATTACCTACTGTGTTATTTGGAGTACTAAATGTATTAGTTGTAGACATTATTTATATTACCTTTCTATTATTCAGATACAACATACTTAAGTGTAATACTGTCAGCATCTGCCATAGCAGCTCCAACAGATAACTTAACAGAAGTTCCACTGATTACTTGATTTGATGCAACTACCGGAGCATTTGTTCCAGCACTGTTATCCATAAAAGTCGCTAGGCGAACTTCTTTGATTGACTCTTTTACATCGATTGTTACATCATTTGCGCTTACAGATACGATTTGTGAATCGGAAAGCTTAACGCAAATTTCTTGTACTTTGAGTTGACACCCAAGTACCGCTTCGTCTTTTGCTTGATAAGAAACAGACATTTTGTTTTTTCCTTTGTTTAGGGTTATTGTTTATTTGGAATACATTTCTGTATATCCGCTTTTGCTTTCGATTCGGTAGCATCAAATCCTAACAGGGTATTGACACATCTACATCTAGTCCACATTTTTAACTATTACCATTAGTTGTTAAAAGCCTTGTAATTATTATGATTTTTTACTTGACTTCTAACAACTATATGATATCATTAACTTTTTAGATCTTAAAGAAGTCCTTCATTGAAACTCTATCAACAGGTTTAGAGTCTACCTTTTTAGTAGAGCCTACATCCTTGATTGCAGCTTTGAGAGTGGCAGGAGTTGTCTTAGCTTTAGCAAGATTTTTCTTTCTCACTTTATCTAATACATCTTTACCAATGAAAGATTCAACTTTGTCTTCACCAAGAGCATTGATCAACTCTTTAATGTCAGATTGAATTTCTTCTTTTACAAGACCAATTACATCTTCTGGTTCAAGATTCACACCATATTGAAGACCATCTTGCATATACTGAGCAATTTTCTTAACAACGTAAGGAGATTTTGGAATACCAGCTTGATCGATAACCGCAGTCATCTTTGTATCAATGCGTTCGTATTCTTGTTGTGTCAAACGCTCGTATTCACGCTTGTCAAACTCTTCTTTTTCAAGTCTACGCTCATCTTCAAGTGCTTTTAGCTTCGCCTGAAGTTCTGCACGTTCTCTTTGCTCTGGAGTCATTGCTTGTTGTTGTAATTCTTCTTCAATAATCATTGCTGCAAATTCTTTTGGGTCGATTCCCATTTGCTTCAATGTATTTTTGGTGTCACCTTTAAGTGATTTTACAAATTGATCAACTTGAGAGCGAAGACTTGCTTCACTTTGCATTGACTTTTGTGCTTTTTTAGAAAGCTGAAGATTCTTCTTCATGTAATCAGCTTGATCTTCATCAATTTCAAACGGAAGATCTTCCTCATACTCTTCACCATCGATTTTGAGCATGAGTTTATTAAGACGCTTCTTTTCAGCAGCGGCTTGTTGAGCTGGTTGTTGTTCTTGTTGGGGTTGCTGACCTTGTTGATCAGCTTGAGGAGCTTCGGAACTAACGTCCAAAGCTGGAGCACTGCTAGGTGCTTGATTATTGTCTTCCATATTGTTTCCTTTGACTATCCAGTAGAGGGTAAGTCTTTGGTTATCGATCTCGAAATGAGGTACGATTACAATTAGTTGTTAAATCTTGTACTTCTTCATGTTGTTCTTATCTTTTGCAAGCTGTCTTTTAAGACCAACAAATTTACTCATAGGAGTTTTAATAGGTTTTGGAGTGTTTGGAATAGAAGGATCTGGTGTAGGATTTTTTGGTCCTTTTAATAATCCAGATTTAATCATTTTATTAAATTTTGACATATTATCTTCCCATTAACGATTTTAATTTTTGAAAATATGATGGATTGTTTTCATTTTCTTCCATATTTAAAATTGAAATTGGATGTCCAGTTCTTGGACTAACCATTTGTCTATTGTCTTCCATGTTTCCTGTATAATTATTTGGATCAGCAAGTCCTTTTAATGCTCCACCAAGATTCATTGCATCAGAAGCTACAAATTGATCTTTAGTTTGAAGATTTAGATCATTTGGGTCTTTTTGTTTCATCTTTTCTGCAACAAGATTTCTTAAAAAGTCCATTATTTCGTCCGTTGTTTAATTTTATATTTACGCATTTCTGCTTTGTTTGCAATTTCGCCGATAAGTTGTTCAGTTCCGGGATATACGCCGGCTGCAATAATTTTTTCAACAAGTTTACAAAGAGATTCTTCCATTTTTAATTGATGACTGTAAAACGTTTGATTATCTTCAACTGCAATCGATGGAGCATCTGACAATTTAGCAACAACCGCAGTTAACATTGGTTGAAGTGCTAGATGTTCTTCGCCGTAAAGACCAACGATACGTTCAGCGAGGCTATCAAAATCACCCGCAACTTCTTCGTATACATCACCAAAAAAAGAATGATCAGAATGAAACGATGATCCTTTCACTAAATGATGTGCATTTTGCGAAAATATTTGCATTGCTCTTAATAAAACTAATAATTCTTTCATTTTTTCTCCTATGCCAGTACGCCCGGTCTTACGCTTTCTAATCTAAAATCGACAAAATTAACTCCAGCACTTACTGCCACTACTTTTGCCTTTGGTGTATTCCCCATTGAATTGCTCGTTTGAAATATTACAGAACCAATAGGACAAAATTCACTTAAAGGTAATTCTGCTATTGTATAAATTTCAGTTAAAGCTCCGGCTTGTGCATTTGGTCCGTTGTTATAATGATTTTGTCCTAAAATTCCTATGAAAGGAGTGTTAATATCGTTTGTTGCAAAAATGTGAATAAGAAAATATTGAGTGTTAGGGACTTCAGCCAAACTCCAAACTCCTGCTGTATTTAAATTATAAGCAGGTCTTGTTCCTGTGTATCCAACTCCGTCATAAATTAACGAAAAACTATCAGCATTTTTTCTTTTCCATGATCCATTTGATCTATACAAAATAGGAAAAGTAGCTTGAGATGAAAGATCAAACTTAATATCTTCATCCCAAATCAAACCAGATAACGCAGTAAATTGTGCATCAGCATTAGTGTTACCCGCATTAATAGTAAATCCAGTGAGTCCGCATCCATTACCATACACAGCACCACGAGTAGTGTGGAGATATGCATGAGTTTGACCATCCATAGTAATACCATGACGTTCATCACCAAAAGTTACAACGCGTTCGCTTCCCGTTCCACTTGCATCCCAATATATTAATGCACAATAAGCAAGAACACTAATTAAACTTGTGTCAAATGTATTTGTATACGAAAGAGTACCAACACTATCGATGTAAAAATAATAAGTACCTGTTGTGTTAGGAATAGTAACAGTTTTAGATGTTGTGATAGTGCGTTTTATTGATGCAACATAAATAGAATAACTAGTAGTTACAGGAGCAATAGTAAAAATTCTTGTTGTATGATCAAAAGACATTGTAGAATCTGTTCTGTTAACAAATCCATTAGGCTCTTTCATATCAGCAAATGCATCTGATACTACAGCAACCGAAGTAGATACAGCAAGTGTAGTTGGATATGTAGTATTATTAGGGGATAAAAGATTTGTTACTTTATTAGAAACGTCTTCTTTAGCATTCCAAGTAGTTTTTTCTGTATCGGTAACAAAACGGTGTGTAGAGTCTTGAGAAATCTGATCACCAGAATAGTCACCAGATTCAGCAACAATATCGCCCACTCTTCCAAATACAGAGGTAACTAATGTACCTACAGCAGGTTGACTAATTAAAATCCAAGTTTCTGTTGTTCCGTCATAAGAGTAAATGGAATGCGTATCTAATTGTTGAACTAGATCTCCATCTTTTGGTAATAATGCCAAACGATCTGCTGCCGTAGGAACATCAATAATACCATCATCTCTAATGTTACGAAAACTATCCATTATTATACCTTCCCATTAATAGATGCGGTAATAATTCCAGAGCCAGAATCACAAGTATAGCTAATTTTTACGTAAGCATATCCAGCTTTTTCAACATTTATCATTCTTCCGCCCGTTGTTCCAGTTGGAATAAAACTATCAACTTGAACGAATGGTTCGTCTGGACTATTTGAAGCTAATAAAGCAATAGCAGGGTTAACTGCGGAAAATAATGACCAAGAAATTTGAACACAATACAAAGAAATACTTTGAATATTTAATGGATCTGAATCAATGTCAGAACTAGCAGAAACCGCATCGAGTAATTTTACATTTAATTTGTGTACAACAAAATCTGACATATTATTTACCTATTTTTTCCATAAGTTTTGAAAATTTCTTTTTACCAACATTTTTTGACGTAAATTCTTTAGCCTTTTCTTGACTAATTCCAATTTTTTTAGCAAATTCCGGATTATTTTCCGCTGCCTTCATTAATTTATATTGAGCTTTACTTTTTGCTGGCATAGTATTAGTTGTTAATTGTAAAATAATACCTATGTATTTAATTTTAAATAGATTTTTACACAAATTCCTAAAATTGTTAAGAGTAACACAGTATTTAACTTAGAAAAAAACGTAGGTCTATCGTAAAATCTTACTTTTTTAGTAGTTAAAACACTGTTATTATGTTTTGCCATGCATTATTCCTCAAATATTGTAAAGAACTTCCCTGTATCTTTATTATCTGGACTAAATAAGTATTGTTCAGAATCGCCATCATGCCAGAATGTAAGAGTTCCTGTATGGTTTAAGAGTTGCGTTTTAAGACCTTGAGAGGGGTAACCGTCTAACCAGCAATTCTCTCCTCCATAAAAAGAACTAAATTGTGGATAAGTAACTGTAGGTGGGACATATGGAATAGTGTCAGCGAGTTCAAAGATATCAATAGTGGAAGTTCCATCCATCCAGTAGAACTCAGTATTAGGATCTACAGGTTTAGGAGCTTCTGGTACTATACCTTGAAAAGGATAACCATCTACCCAAAATTTCTCAGCCATTAGATAATCTCCACAGTCCAAAGATCTGAATTAATCCATCCGGTAGTTCCGTCACAATCTAATACAACTCGAACTACGCCGTTATCCGTTACGGCTGCAGTTGTTCCAGTTATCTTTTCAAATGCCCCGTAAGCTGCTGCAGTAGTTGTTGCTAAAACTGTGTCTGAAGTAATACCAATCGCAGAATCTTTTAATTGAACCATTCTTACTTCTGCTCCATTATAAACAGTTCCATCGCCAGCCACTGATTTTCTTATCCAAACAGAAATCTTAGCTTGTTTTCCATTAGGAACTGCAATTCTTTTTTCAACACTTCTTAATTTTGAAGCAGCACTATTTGGAGTAAGACGTTGGCTTGGAGCTGCAACAACATAAAATGAATTATCTAATGTTACTACTCCGTATTTATAATAAGACTTTTGATTACCAGCAGTTTGATCGTGTCTAGCACTTTGAACCCAAGATTCAACTGTGTAGTTACTTTGACCATTTATTTCTGTTGTAGAAGCAAGAAGACAATTTCTAAGTGTAATTTGATGCTGATTTCGCAAACAAACATCAGTAAAATCGGCTGTAGTATGCGCAACAGGACTTCCAATTACACAACTATCCATAATATTATCCATCGCATGATTGTTAAATACAACCCCATTTGCTTGAGGGTATGCAACTTCTCCGTAAATATTTAAATTGTTAAACATCCAATCAAATGCTAACGTTAAAGTCATTCCACGAGTTGCATTACCGAAGAAATAACCACCTTCAATCATACCGTTTACAGTACCACCGGTTGCCAACCCCATTCCTAGTCCATCGGCTAATGATCTGTAAGACGTAATATTTGAAAATATAGCCACAGTGTTAGTAATATCGCAGTTTATTTGAATTACCATATTAGTAGATGTACAAGAGTGTACTATAATGTTACTAGCTGTAAACGGAGAAACAATTAATGTACCAGCAAATGACATACCCGTAGCTGATGAACCTGCTACGTTTAAGTTTGTAAAAGTTCCAACTTGTCCAGCAAACACCATTCCGGTATTGTTATGCATTGCTGTTCCACCAATTGCCCAGCAATTATTCACAGTGATTGGAGTTGTATTAACAACAGTTAAAATAGCATTTGTAATTTGACGATAAAAAACACAATCCGAGATAGTAGTAGTCGGTGGAGTTACCGAGTTGATATACAATCCAACAGACGACGCTGCTTCAAAATTTCGGAAAGAACAACCTGTAACAGTAGTTGATCCTGCGGTTTGTTGAAACTCAACACCACGAGCATTTGCTGTTGCTGATCCCATTAAAGCAAGTTCAGTGTATCCAAGTGTAACCGCAGCACTGTTCTGCGCTACGATAAATGTTTGAAGTGCAATACTTGTTCCGGTAATTTTAACATTTCTAGTTAAATTAATAATTTCAGCTTTAGCTACGTTTGAAAGTGCAGATCCATCGTGATTGAATGTAATAGCAGCAACTGGAACGGTAGTTCCTGTAGCATTTCCTGACATTAATGCCGTTTCACACTCAGCAACAAGCCTAGAAGTAGATGCAAGTGCTAAAGAATCTCCGCTACTCCAACCGGTTGAAACATCCGTTGTTAATGAAGTGGCACCTGTTACTACGTTTGAAGCTAAATATGCTTTAGTAGTTTTTGTTGCACCATAAGTGGTAAAAGAACCATTACCACGAACATTTATTCCGTGTTGGATGTTTGTTGTTTGTGTTAATGTAATAACAGCAGTTGATGTTGAAGGCATCGGAGAAGCTTGTGTACCAATTGTGGAAGTTCCTCCGTGATTTGTATACCAGCCTCCTCCGGTTAGAGTCATAGGATAGTTAGATGCACCTGCAACTGCCCACGCTAAAGTTGCGCTATTATTAACTTCAAGAGCAGGTTGAGCTGTTGTACCTGTTCCAATTGAAACACCTGCGGTAACATTCATTGTAACGGTATAAGCGGTTGAAGCGGCTAATTGAGTGTATTCACTCGCTACTAAAACTTGATCACCTGCCGCTGGAGCTTGCGTTGTTGTTGTTCTAAGCCCAAACGTCCAATCATTTGCCGTCGCTGACTTACGCATAAAGTTAACACTAGCAGCAACAGAAGAAGAAACTTGAACTGTATAGTTTGTTGCAGCAAGTAGGAGAACAGGAGCAGCAAATTTAAACATCACCCAAGTTCCAGTGGTAGTATTGGGTAAATCTAGAAGATTAACGTCGACAGTAGTTCCTGCAACAGCAGCAGCACCTGTTGAGTTAAATAAACGAACTGAAACAGTTCCAGAAGTACCAGTTCTTGTTGCCACTTTTAAAAGAATTGCATCAACCGTGATTGCTCCCGGAGTAAAGGCAACGCCTGATGTAAAAGCTACAGCGGATGCACTATTACCAAGTTCCTGTGTTGTAATAGCAGCAGTCCAACCCGTAGTTGAAATTACTGACCATCCGGCAGAATTGTTCCAATTTGTACTTGAATTATTTACTACAACTGCCATTAGATTACTCCTTCTTCAACAACTGGAGGTGTTTCATCAATTGTTGGTTCTACTAATACTTCTTCAATTATTGTTGGTGCTGGTTCTATAATTTCAGACTCTGCTACTATTCTATCTATTTCAATATAAGCATATCGTCTTAAAAACTCTTCGTCAAGCAATTTTTCATCAATTCTAAAACATTTTTCTATACGGTATTCATTAAACAATATGTCATCTTCACGAGCTTCAATAATTAAAGTGTAATTTATGCTATCATATTGTTTGTGTTTGTTAATATATCTATACGAATGAACCATCATTAGTACCCCCTAGTGATCGCAATCACATCCCATTTAGAGGTTGTTGGATTATATATTGCCCCAATATAATCGGTTGCGTTCGCTGTTTTTGATAATGTTATGCCTGTGAGATCTAAACCGAAACTAAACGCGGAATTAAAAGTTAATGTTCTTCCTCCAACGGCATCCTGAGAAATGATCCAAGTAACACGTTGTCTTGATGTTCCCATTCCTGTTGGAGCAGCTAAAGTCCTATTTCCACCTAATGTAACAGAAAAAATATTTCCTTGTGAAACATCGGTGTTAATTGTTGCTCCATCAGTTAAAGCTACTACAGATGAACGGAAATAACCTGTCATTGTATCGCCAGCTTTTAATAAATTGTCAGAAGCAGCACCTGTTAATGATGCAGTGATAGTACCTGCAGTAAAATTACCAGAAGCATCGCGTTTAACGATGGTAGATGCTGTATTTAAATCAGTAGCTGCTTGTGTATCGTCTACGGATGTTGCAATTTCAGTTGATGATTTTCCACCAACAAAATCAACCGCAGTGGTGCTTTGTCCACCTGAAACGTCTCCAGACAATAATCCGGTAAATGATGCAGCAGACCCGCTTACATTACCAGTTATATTAGCTGTAATAGTTCCCGCACTAAAGTTACCACTTCCATCTCTTTTAACGATGGTTGAAACGTTGTTTAAATCAGTTGCAGCTTGAGTATCATCAACAGAAGTAGAAATTTCTAAAGAAGTTTTTCCTCCTACTAAATCAACTACTGTTGCGCCTTGAGTTCCTGTTACATCTCCTACTAAAGAACCAGTAAAAGACGCTGCAGATCCGCTAATATTCCCTGTAATATCTGCAGTAATAATTCCTGCACTAAAATTCCCTAATGCATCTCTTTTAACAATAGTGGATGCAGTATTTGCATCTGTTGCTGCTTGCGTATCAGTTACTGATGTTGCCACATCTGCTGCTGTTGCACCACCAACATAAGACACTATGGTGGCATTTTGAGTTCCAGTTACATCACCAAGCATGTCAACAATACCTAATATTGTTTTATCTATAGATCCAGTGTATCCACCCAAAAATGCTGAAGAAAAATCCACTTCCCAAATAGGAGTAAATCCTCCAACAATTGTTCCGTTAATGAAATCTGTTGGTCCAAATAGCTCACAATCAAGCATTCGTACTACAACAGAACCTTCTGCTTCAACTTTATCTACAATTTTAGTATTTTCAAATATATGGAAACCATTTTGAAGAACAGGAGCTATAACAACTAAAACTTCACTAAAGTTATTTGTTCCATTTATTGTTCCACCGAATAAATTAGATTCGGTCATTGTTAATAGAACATTATTGTTATTATCACTTCTATTAAGTGAACCGGCTGAACATCTAATTTTAATTGTACCATTTAAGGCAGCATTTGCATTTAAAGTTAAAGAATCATAATTTAAGTCTTCAAGTAAAAGACTTATATTTGCAACAGTGGACGTATGAGAGAATCCATTAGTTACTGTTGTAACACCTTCGCCCATACCTTTAATTGCAATTTGATTAGGCAAAACCACCATAGTTTCTGTATACGTTCCCGGAAAAAGCTGAATAGTTGAACTAGAAGGAGCAGCAGCAACCGCTGCAGCAATAGTTTGATACGGTTTTACAAATGAACCATCTGCCGTTGCATTATTTCCGTTTGTTGCTACATAAAATAATCCGGAATGACTAAATTGACCTACAGCTACTGCATCATCGGAAGCAACACCATCAGCAATTTGTCCAACTTTTTGTCCATTAAACTTAAATTTACCAGAACCTGTGATAGAAAAATTTAAATCTCCTGCGTCTTGTCGAATAGTTCCTGTAAATCCGGTTGAGTCTTGTAAATCAATACGACCTAAAGAAATTTTTGTTCTTTCAATTGAAGCAGGATCGGTAAATTTTATTTGTTGAGAGGTATAATCAGCAACATATGTTCCAGATTGAACTTTTAATCCACTTGCTGCATTGATTAAATCTGCATCATTAATATCGTTATTATTAACTTCTATATCACCAGTCATTAATCTGGTGCCATCTGTTCTAAAATACTGAGGATGGTCGTCTGCACTTAATCCAAGAAGATTACCGTGAACCGCAGAAGCTGAAATACCGCTTGCTTTATATTGAACAACAGGACGTTCATCTCTAATTTGCTGAAGAGGTAGACCTTGACCAACAATAATACTAGAAATTAATACCATATTGGCATTAAAAAATGGAGGAGGAGTCGGTAGCAATGCAGCTTCGGCTTGAACTAACGTATCATAATATGCTTGTGCATACACTAAAAAATATTGTTGATCAGCTCCGTCGTTTACTATATATAATGAATGTTTAGCAAATTTAGTAGCAGGAATTAAAACTAATCCACCCGAATTATTATCATATTCCCAGTTATTAACTGAACTTGCTAAATCTTGAATGGTAGAACCTTTAGTATAACCGCCTAATCCATTGCGATAAAATTCAGTAAAGAATATAGCAAGACCTGCACTAGGATTAAACTTGTGAGTTCCATAATAATACTGACCGCTAGTAACATCAAGTCTTCTTGGTGTAGAATTTTCAGATACGAGTGATCCGGTTACATAAACTGGACCAAGAGCATTCACGATAAAATCATGAAGTTGATTTCCAATATGATATGCTTCATTTGCAATTGGTTGAATTAAATATACGGAAGATCCGTTTGACAAAACTTTACCAATAAAAACATTTTGATAGGTATTTGGTAAACTTAACGAAATCGCTAATGTACCAGATGCATCTATATAAAGATAAGTTGCGGAATTGGCAGAAACTGCGATAGTTTGAGTAGTCCAAGTAGTATATTGTAAATAATCCGTTGGATGTGAACCAATAGAAACATAACCTGTACCACTAGCAATGGTAACATTTAATCCAAGGTAGCTAATACCACCACCGGACATTAAACCCATCGTAGATTGTTGTTGCAAAATCTTTGATACTAATGTTTCTTGTCCTGAAACGTTTCCATGTAAGAAATCGCCTACAATAGTTGCGCCAGATTCTGCTGTAATTTGTCCTGCTGCAAAATTTCCACTTCCATCTCTTTTAACAATGGTAGAAGGAGTGTTTAAATCGGTAGCAGCTAATGTGTCGTCTACAGATGTAGCAACTTCTGCGGAGGTTTTACCACCAACAGCATCGACTACAGTAGCACTTTGAGTTCCGCTAACATCTCCAGACAAAGATCCAGTAAAAGACGTTGACGTTGTTGCATTACCTAATAAATCGGCGGTAATTGTACCTGCGGTAAAGTCTCCACTTGCATCACGTTTAACAATAGTGGATGCAGTATTAGAACTTGTAGCTGCGTTTGCTGCTAGTTCGGCTAAATGTACATCAGAAGCACTAGAACCACCAACAAAATCAACTGAAGTAGTATTTTGATTACCAGAAACATCACCACTTAATGATGTTGTGAAAGTAGAAGCTGAACCACTAACATCCCCTGTAATATTTGCAGTGATAGTTCCAGCGTTAAAGTTACCAGAAGCATCTCTTTTTACAATGGTTGAAGCAGTATTAGCATTAGTGGCAGCATTAGCTGCTAATTCAGCGGAATGCACGTCAGCCGCGCTTGATCCGCCAACATTTGCAACGGTTGTTGTCATTCCAATGCTTGTAACATCTCCAGTTAAGTTTCCTGTTATGCTACTTGCACTTGTTGCTGTTGTTGCGTTACCACTTAAAGACGCAGTAATGATATTAGCAGAAAAATCACCAGCAGGATCTCTAAAAACTAATGTAGAAGCAGTGTTGCTAGACGTAGCATCTTCAACATCTTGAACCGCCGCTGCAATTGCTGCTGCTAATTTCCCACCAACTTGAACTACTGTGGTTGCTGCTGCTCCCGGTCCAGTTGCCGTAACATCACCAGTTAAAGATGTAATGGAAGAAGATGAACCAAGCGGAATAACTACGCCAGATGAATCTTTAAGATAAAGAACGTTATCTGTTTTAGAATAGATAATACAAAACCCAACCGGTGGTGTCGGTGGATCGGAAGCTAATTGTTGAAAACCTAAACTACCGGGTGCAATTGCCATAAATCCTCTTAAATTAACATTAATTCACTGTCAGACCCTATTTGAATAGAGCCAGTTGATGTTATTATTATTCCTGTTGCAACCATATAATGTTTATCTGGAATTACAACAGCATCGTCAATTTCTTTTCTACCTACAAATCCTTGTGCTTGAACTGCTCCGCCATCTTGAACGGATGCGTTACTACTTTGTACGAGTTGTCCCGTTGTTCCGTCCCATGTTGTAATAGCATTATCAGTAGAAGTAGTTGGTCCTTGTACTCCTCTTTGATAAAAATCTAATGTTCCGGTTAGCGGATTAAACTTCCAAGGCATTTTATGTCCTTACAATAGAAACTATATCATTTTTAGTTGCATCGGTGTATACAATTGTTACAGTTGCTACGGTCGATGTGCTTTGTTTGTAAACATATATCTCAGTACTTGTATTAGGATACGAAGGATAAATAGAATCGTATCTAAATGGCACCAACGAATTCATTTGCAACGTTTGTTGAAATCCTTGTTGGTCAACACGCATAGCATGTTTAGTACCACTAATATTTCCATCTTCCGTACCAACAACTACAACGCTATCACCTTGTGTCGCATCAACAATTACGTTACTATCAATAGATCCATCTGCATTTATTTTTAAAGTATTCCCAGTATTAGGATCTTTAATCGCAATATTAGAATCTTCAGCATTAATAATCACTTCACCAATAGAAGCGGTTACTGTTGCATCTACGCGTAATCTATCGGAATTTTCTTCAAATGCTCTTTGAATTATCTGTTCTTCTGATAGTTGTGTATATGGTGCGTTTGGGCCTTGAGGCATATCTTATATAGTTGTTAATTACCCTTGGGGCATCATATCGGCAGGATTGGTCGGAAGATTAGCAAATTGTCCCGGCGGTTTAGCAGGTTGTGGAACCATTTGACCACCAGCAACACCTTGACCCGTAAGCATATCTCCTCCTTGTGGTGGACTTGGTGGTTGCATCATATTGGAAGCACCCGGACCTTGTTCTCCGCCTTGTGGTGGTGGCATTCCCGGAGCCATTTGAGGAGCCATAGGAGCTTGTAACGGCTGTTGTTTAATAAGCATGAGAAGATCTGGATCTACAGTTCTCAAGAAATTGATGTGTTCTTGAATATGATCTTGTACAGATTGACGAAGAGCAGGATCTCTACGTAGATCAGGGTTAGCCATTACAGATCTGTGTTCCATAATGTGGATACTATGCTCATCTAACATATCTGCAAGTACTTGTTCGCCTTCCATCATACGTTCGTTCTCATCTTTAATAAGAAGCAATGTATTCATATCTGATTCGTACATGGTTTCTAATGAACCTGTATTCAATACTTCAAAATATTGTTTAGGATTATTAATAACTCCCATTTGAAGCATTTGCTCTGCCATTTGAACACGACCAGCGGTAGTTCTAGAAAGAGGATTACCGATGGATACAATCACACGTTGTATAGAATTGATGTCATCACCAACAAATTCTTTAAGAAGTGCTTTATTGTTTTTACCAACAAGAGCAACAGTCTTAGGAGTCTTAGCGTAGTCCTTAAGAATGTTAATGAGAGATCCGCCTAGATCTTCAATGAGCTTGACGTAGTTATTTTGAAGACCAGAAATGAATTGTAGTGCCATTGATTGAATCAACGCAAGAGCAGTACCAGACTTCAAAGAAGATTGTGGATCACCGCGAGCAACTGAGTTAACTCCGGAGATAGTTTCAGCAGACTGAATCAAAATCTGAAGGAAATCAAATACTTCCTTCGGTGTTTCAGTAAGATTGAGAGGTTCTGGTTTCATGTTACCCTCAATAATGTTCATTGCACCTTCTAAGCTATTGATACTAAGATCAGCACCACGAGGTACAAATAGATTTTGAACACCAAACGCACTTTGATTGGTCATGATCGTGCTATACAAGGAGTTAATACCTTCTTGTAATGGGTACACATCAAACATTGGGGTGTATCCGTAAGGAGTTCCCATGAATTCACCAGCAGAGATACGGTAAACCGGGATGTCTCTGTATGGAAGTGGCATATCAAGAAGGATGATGTCACTTTCTAGGAACAAACAGTAGCGACCTTCTGGCATTGCTTCAGTACGCTTGTGATAAAACTCGTATACAGGAATATCATCTGTGCTATCATTAGAAAAAATCGCAACTCTGTACACATTGTTCTTATCTTTTGTAGAAATTCCGTTAATTTTATCAGCAAGTTCTGGATATTTTGCAATTAGATTGTGTTTATTTTTAAAAGTTCTTAAAATAATCCATTCGTTGTTCCAATTTTCTTTAGAACCGTCAAAAACTACGTCAAATGGAGAATGAGTAGACCATTCTAACTCACCTTCAAAGTTCTTTTCTCCGGTTTCTGGATCAAAATCATATAGTTCCCCAGAAGTTGCGTTCCATTCTAGTCTAATAAAGCCAGCACCAAGTACAATTGCCATCTCAGTTGCAGATCTGATAGCTTCTTCTAGCTTCTTTTCGCGCATGTAGTAGTCAAGAATACCATTTGCCAAATAAGTTTGAGCTAAAGATTTGTAATCTGTATTAACAGAACGAGCTTCCATTGCGGGACGATTGGAAGTAATCATCACCAACATGTGTTGAGCAATATTTCTAAAATGATTTACAGAAAGTACTGTTAACTCACCTTGCTCACCGCTAAATCCAATTTGATGGGAAGCTCCGTTATAATTATCTTGAAATTGTCCGTGGTAGAACTGCCACATTTTTGCTAGTTTGTCTAAATAAAAGTTAGCATCTAGTGTATTGTAAAAGCTTTGTGCTTTTGCCATACAAGCACTGGCTAATTTTTCTGGGTCTTGTGCAGCAAAGTATACATCTTTTGGTTTAATGTCTTTTTGTTGATCACTAAATTGTTCGTTCATAATTATTTACCTTTCGGTTTCCAACTAAGCATCTTTTCCATGCCTTGAAAATCTTTTACTTTATCTGTTGTCTTAATACCTAGAATCTGTTTGTAAACATCAACATTACTTATAGTTGTTGATTTGTTGTAATTTGGTGTATAGAACGCATCTGATTTAAGAGGACTTTGATAATCCGATGGATATGGGTTCTGGTCTGGGTTAACAGCCTTAACAAAATACACTAGTGCGTCAATGCCATCATAGTGAGATCCCATTGGACATTTAGCAAAATCTTCCTTGTTGCTTCCTGACCATTTTCCATCTTTCAGGTGTCTTATCAAGGTCTTACACTTAGGATCGATGATCACTTTACCAGAACCAAGGAGAGTACGGAGCCAGTTAATTCCTGCCATCTTCTCTTTTTTATCGGCTAGATCAAAGTTAATAGTGTAGTTGGAAAACTTTTTAATCTCATTAATTACAATAAGATTGTGATCACTAATTCTTTTTTTAGGTTTAATAAACTCATTTGTTAAAGGATTGGTCCAGAGTTCCTCTTCCTTTTTCTTAATCTGTCCTGTTAAAACTGGTAGATGCATCTCGGGTCCGTATGCAACTAGTTCGTCTTGAATAATGATTTTATCTGAACGAAAATCGTAGTAGCCAAAAACAAGAACAGTCCAGTCTTTAAGCCCAACGTCCATCGAAGTAATTGCATGGAAATGCGGAGGAGTGGGCCATTCTTTGACGATATCTTTAAGGAGTTCATCAGTGACTTCTGGCAATACTGACCTACTCTTTGATTTAATAATCTTACAAAGAAACTCACGTTGAAACTCCTCAGACATTTCGCCACCCATTGCGTCTGCGATTGTCTTAATATTCTCTGGTGTTAATCTTGGGTTATCATATACAGTACGACGAATGAGAGTGCCTTCTGCGTCTGCCTTTTCGATGTACTTTAAAAATTCATGGTCCTGATCTTGTGGTGGAGTTCCAGAGATCAATAGCTTTCCATTTGTAGTAAGCAATGTTGGAAGCAATACAGAACTAATAGCGTAGGTAAGCTTACTAACATCTTGTGCCTCGTCTACAATGGCAATGTGAGCAAATCCCCCACGGATAGAGTCAATGTTACCAGCTTCAGCTCCGCATAATTGAATCACAGATCCATTTGCAAATCTGTATTGTTTCTTTTGTTTGATATATGTTGGCTTAAGATCAGCAGGACAGCTCTTCGCTAAGATGTCGTTATCAATAATAGGAAGAATGAAATTCTCAACCTGATCTTTTGTTGGAGCTACATACTTAACAACAGAGTTAGGATTCTTTAAGCAATACTCAATAGCTAATACACAAAGAGAGAATGACTTACCAGAACGACGAGCAAGTAACCATGTCTGAACTTTAGCAGGATTTGTATGAAACAATTCGTACAAAGCCTTTTGATTTGTATCAAGAATCCAACTGAGGTTGGCTCTTCTCCACAAAGCTTCGAGTGCTAAATTCTTTGGTATTTTAGTTTCCGACATCTATTGCTGCAGCTTTCATTAATTCTTCGTCGGACATTCTAGAGATACCTAGTTCATCTCCCGGTTTCTTACCGGCTTTTACTTTAGTAAGTACTTCTGTGAATGTTTGGAATTTTTTAGTTTCTTCTAATGTAAGCTCACGAACAACGGCTAAATCTTTTAGAAACGTAAGTTGTACTTCACAAATCAATTGCTCGTTTGAAACGCCTAGAGATAGATCAAGCGGCTTCAATCCAATGGAAGGAAGATTTTGCTCAAGCATTATCTTTAGTGATTTGTTCTCAGATTCGAGTCTTGCAACATCATCTCTGAGTTTTGTAATTAAATGGAATTGGCTGTCGGAGTATTCTTGCAACTCTTTAAATCCATCTTCCATTTGATCAATACTTACCAACTTATCCATTAAGCACCTTTACGTGTCATCATACCAGAAGAAAGCTTCATAGAAGCAATGCTTGTGCGATTCTCGTCGATAGCTTTTGCCATCTTCTCAATCACTTCGTTTTGTGTTTTAACAATGCCTTTGACTTCTTCTAATTCTTTTTTAACATGGGATTCAATTTCTTGGATCTCTTTGTTTTTTTCTAAATAGTCTTTAAGAGCCACTACAGCAGCGATGGCAATAATGGTTCCCATTTCAGAAGCACTTACACCCGTAATTAATTCTTTTAGAACGAGTGAAGATAGGAGTAGCAACGGTAAGTGTTGTTTTACTTGATTCATATATTTCCTTATAATGTTCGTAACTCGGTTTGGTTGATGTAAGCTGCTATGAAAAGTTAATTGTCCGGACGGGACGATCAGCATTATCGCGCTTACCTTATTACACCTTTAGTTGTTAATTTATTGCTTTTTTTGATATTATCGTTTGCCCATAGTGGTTGTAGGTTTGTGTAATGATTTAATTTATAAACTTCTTCTTCGGTTTTAGCTAAAGAAAGTGGTATAATATGATCTATATGCCATTCCCCATAGTTATCCCAGTTCATTCCGTCTGTAAATTGAGATTCTATGTGTAATTTAAGTTCCTCTAAAGTACACCCAAGATATTCTGAAATTTTAGTAGTTTTACTTAATTTTTTTTGTTTTAACACTAAATACAATCTCGTTCTAAGTCTATGTTTTAATTTGAATAATACATCAGTTTTTAACTTGTTATTTACATATATTTTTTGTTTTTCTCTTAGGATTTTTCGATTTTCTTGTTGATATTGTCTTTGTCTTTCCTTTTCTCTTGTCTTTTTCTCTTCTTCTGTTCTTTTAATTTTTTGTTCTTTTACTCCAATAGGTGGTATCTCTGTGTTTGTTTTATTTCTTTTATTACGGGTTTTATATTTTATTATATGTCTATGACAATCCGCGCAGTTTTTTCCGTTTATAATTTTTCCATCAATATCAACGTACTTTGTGTCTTTTTGATTAGGATACTTTCCCGCATTATATCGTGCTATTTCTAATTTACATGTTTTACATATTATCGAGTCTTTTTCCATATATACAGTTGTTAAAACATTAAACAGTATTGTTTCTATTTTTCTAGAATAACAACTAATTGTATGATAACTGCAAAAGAACTAAACCCACACGGATACAAACTAGATAAAGAACAACAAGACAATCAGGATAAATTGTTAAAAGCTATTAACATTATTAGAACGGCTTGGGGGAAGCCAATGACTGTCACTAGTGGTGTTCGTAGTGCGGAAGATCAAAAGCGCATTAATCCTAGTGCTCCAAAGTCAAAACACCTAATCGGGGCTGCTGTTGACATTGCAGATAACGGAGATTTATATAAATGGTTACAAGGAGATGGAGCTAAAACTCTTGAAGAAGCTGGATTGTATTGTGAACTAGATACGAAAGGTTGGGTGCATTTCCAGTGTATTCCACCGGGATCTAAGAAGCGTTGGTTTAAAGCTTAAAGAAATTGCCACAGATCTTTTTGATCATCTTCTTCGTCTTGTTCTCTGCGACGCTTCTCTCGCTCTAAACGCTTTCTCTCTGCTTCTTGCTCTTCTCTTTTACGAGTACACAGAGCTTCTGTTACTTCCTCTTTGCATTTAGTGCAGACCATGTACTGTTCCAAATGGAACCCTGTTTGGACAAAATTACAAACATCGCGATAGCAGTAATTTTTAGCCATTAGGTTGTGACCTTGACTTATTACGTTTACGTTGAGCTACTTCACTTCTATGACATTGTGGGCACTTGTGTCCCGACCATTGTTTCTTTGTCTCAGGATCAACCCAGCGCACATCTTTTTTATTTGCGTATCTACCATCCATGATACGGGTCTTAGTTTCGCCACAGCCCTTACAAACGAGGATTGAGTTTTCTATTTGTGCTTCTTTAATTTCTTCCATAGAATAAGTTGTTAATACATCTAGAAACTATAATTACCTCACTACCTCACACTTATCCTCAGTACAAGTGACACTATAAGATGGTCCCATATCTATCTTACAATTTTTCCTAATTAACTCTAATTGTTGTTGTAAGCCCTTATAATGTTGTTCGAAGAACCAGAACTCATATGACATCAAAGAGACCAAAGCTATGATTGTTAAGAGATATATAGACTTCATAATACCTTACCAATTACGTAATATAATCCCATCATTGTAACTATAATCATTAAATCTGCGCTCATTTTTGTCTCTTTAATTCTTCTATTTCATCCCTAAGATTCTTTATAACGCTTACTAGATATCTATGTGCCTCATATTGATCTATGTATGCGTAATCTGACTTCTGTTGCTTTTCCCATTCTAGTGCTGCAAAAAATCCCGCTTTAAAACTACCACGATCCTTTGCTGATGGACCCTCCGCTCCCATTTCCCATGATTGTGAATCTTCCCATGCTTTCTTAAATGCTTCAAATTCTTCGTGTGTCATTCTTCAAACTCCTCTTGAATCATTTTTGGGGTCTTATTACAATCTATACAATACAGAGATATAACAGTCTCATTGTCAGGTCCAATCATCTCATACCAGTTATGGATCTTACAAGGACCACTGGGAGGAGTTTCTAGATCTTTAGCTGCTGTTAGAATATTTGATAGAACGTGTACTAGGACTACGCCTAATAGGACGATCATTAAGATGATGAGAAGTTGCTCTGGTATCATTCTAGCTCCGGTAATGAATAAATAGCGTGATCAATTGCATGACAAATCTCGTCCTTAATATATGCCTGAAAATATTCATCTGGAAATGTATCAATGTATTTTTTTACATGATTGAGCTGATTAAGAGCATTTTGGATTTGTTCTTTTTCTTCTAGAGTCATGCATATACCTCTAAAACAGTATATACAAAGAGAAGGAATGTGTCAAGGAAAAGTTTCTAGAACTATAGACATAGTAATAGTTTGTAAATAGTTACTTTCTCTGTGACTTTGTAGCGAGCGTCAGCAGTAGCGGATCAAGTACTTGTTGCTTCCGACTATTTACCTATTACATAGATAGTTGTTAAATCGATGAACATATTGATATTATAGACTATTTGATTAAAACACCAAAGCGAGCCAATCTAATTGGCGAGCTTTTTCTTATATATCTATTACATCTACCATTACCTATTACGTAACCTAGCACTTGAATGCACTACCACAGTCGATATTCTATCTCCTTTGTAGTTAGCATTCTTGAATGCGTCTAGATCTCTCTTCTTCTTAAAGACTCCTATTAGCTTCCTATAAGACTTTCTACCAGCAATATACAAGCAGTAACATAGCTTACCATCAACAGTCTCCACTCTAGTTTCTAGAGACAATACAATAGGACTACAATCCTTGTACATTGTATATCCAATAGACTTGTACCTCTTAATCCAAAGACTAATAGATATCTTCATATCCTTTGGATTAGTTTCTAGAATCCTCAATACAAGATGAGGTAGATCCTCCTTCATAGTCTTGTATTCTCCGCTAGTCTTTATTTCATCCAGAATGCCTCCTAGATGCTTCAAAGCATTAGCACTACCAAACACCTGTACTAGCTTACCAGAGTCATTCTCAAGAGCATATACAAAGCTACCAGACAATGTGACAAGAGTTTCTAGAGGTAGTTTACTTAGATCTAATAGATGGTCCGCTTCATGTTTCATAGTCATATATATCAAGTTGTTAATAGAACTCAATACAGAGCACTTGAACTAGATGGCCCAACCAAATGCTCTATATGAGAGTAGGGAAAGGTTTCTAGATGAGAATTTAGCTATGGTTGTATGAGCCTACGTCGTCGTTACCTCTATCCAAAACACCCCTACCCCCCTATCAACGAATCCAGTTAACCGAACATCCACCGAACAAATAGAATTTGAAATGCCTTGCAAGATTCATACCATACTAAAGAGTATACTATCCTCCTGCAAGAATCGTGCCTAGCAAGAAGCATGCCAAGTGCATTGGCTATCCTATGAGTAGCCAGTGACTATCCATTGGCTATCTAAAAACTTATCCACCAAGTTATCCACCAGATGAGAGAGTTATCCACCAGAGCGTGTGAATTGTCTAATCATTCTACCTAATCCATCTAATCAATCCATTCAGTTTACCACTTCAAACTATTCTACGAATCTAGTTGACATCATCCTATCTATGCTATATAAGTCTAATCATGAAACACCTATTACTTATAGTCCTTGTATCCAGTCTAATCCTTTACGCTGTAATCACTCCCATTGACGCGCTGCATGCTGCGTTGCTGTCAATCCCTCACTAGTTCGATCATGTGCTAGAATCGGCGTATAGAGCAAAGCCAGTCAACTAATCTAGTTGTAGCTGTCTATTCTTTATACACTGTCTAAATAGTTTACACTAGCGGCAAGCTCTATGCCATTTCATCCATTGTTATCATTGGGTATTTACTTGGCATGGTCGATGCATTACTATATTGTAACGGGGAGTCAACCCGACGGAGTATAACTAATATGTCTAAACAAGAAGCTATCAACGAAATCAATGTACTGAAACAAAAAATGCTTAATGAGAACTTGTCTCAAATCGAATATAATCGCTGCCTAGTTGCATTGATTGCATTATATGAGTCCGCGCTCAATCCAAAGGTGAAGGGGTAATACAATGAAAACAGTTAACTTAATTGAATCCATTGAATATATGATCAAACAATTAGAATACCGAATCGAGCACGGAGATTCAACCAACTATCAATTAAATGGGTTGAGTATGACTTGGGATGAAAAGCAAGCGTACTTCATGGGTCAAGTTACTGCAATGAAAAACATCGTAGAAGATATTAAACACTCACAAGGAGTAAACTAATATGATTGACTATTCTTTAAATAATGCAATTTTAAGACTTGCTCCGCGCTTTATTGTATCCGATAACGCACCGGATACACTAGAATCATTGACACGCCAGAACTCAAGTAGTTTAGTTGTATGGGCTGGTGCGAGTGATTCAACCATTTTCGGTGACAAGTCAGTCAATTGGGCGTTTCGGGCTTGGCACGACTATTTACACTTAAAGTTGAATGCTGAATTCAACGAAAAGGGTGAAACAATCGTTGCCATTGAGCAAGCGCGTCAACTTAGGAACGACGCACAAGGTAGAATTATTACAATTGAAGTCATTGAACAACTCAACTATTTTAATAAACATGGTCACTTTCCAGTTGATCAACTAAAGTTCTTTAATGATACAATGAAAGGAATTAAGTAAATGAATAACGTTGTATATGTAGATTTTAAACAAAAAGCATTGAAACCATACAATAAACGAGAATCATTGAAAAATAAATGGGATAAGGTTGATCAACTAGATAAGTGGATTATGTCAACGTTAACCATTAAACAATTTGATCAGTATACAAAGTCAACTAATTTCATGGTACGCGCTCAGTCTTTAAAAAAGATAACTAAATCATTTAAGTTGAACAAGTACGCAAGCGAAATGGTTGACCTTATCAACGAAATTCGTTTAGAAGAAAATACAATTGAAAAGGTTTACACTTCCAATAATGTGCCTTTTTAATAGACACTTGACTAAACTTTAGACACCTAAAAGCTCTCTATTCAAATATAACAGTTTATAACGTGGCATAGTGCATGCATTATAGTATGGTAGGAGATAACAAAAAATGAAACAATTAACTAAACGTAAAAACAAGTTTTCCAAAAATATCCACCACGTATTGGGCCTAGCTAATTCAACGGATTTCGTTGAGGGTGAAAAGTGGTATCGTGATGCTCGATTGTATAGTTTTGAACTATCAAAAAAATATGGTGTTAGTTTTCGCAAGGTTTGCGCAATTCTTGCTGCGTTATCCCCGCGCAATAGATGGCAACGAAACAAGGAAGACGCTGAAACACTCATTCAAGAATGCTTAGGACTCATTCCTTACGGCAAGTACGCAACTTACGGCGCAATGGTAGACAAAGCGCGTCGCATCTTCGCATCAAAAGTTGATAGTATCCAAACAATGTTAACAATCCTTAACGGTCAAAAGATTTCCGCTTTTTTCCTTAATATCTATGATTCTAATAGTCAATGTGTGACAGTAGATAGCTGGATTCAACTAATTTCATTGGGTGAATACCTTGCGGTAGATAAACGACCTTCGTTGACTAAAACCGATTACAAGTTGATTGAAGAAACGATCAAAGAACTTGCCTCAACTAAAAAAGTTGCGCCTCCAGTGATGCAAGCTGTTCTATGGATTTCATTTAAAAGAATGACCGAACAAAAGGACTTCAACTAATTAAGTTTACTCCGAAAGTCGGACTAGTTACCCGACTTCCTTTCAATGAATTCCGTTGATGCAAGAAATTGTGTCAACGGTTTTTGTTTATTCAAGGACTCAACTAAATTCGTTTAATGATTCAATGATTTTCGTTGAGCGTTTATTTTTCGATTTAAGGGTATGATCTTTTTTAGTGGTGGAAGTATTACTATTAAAAAAACTATCGGGAAATCGAAACGTCGTGCAAATTTTTGTATTATATCGTTGTCTATCGATATTTTGAAACAATAATATCAAAGCTATACAAAAAATACGAAAAGTGTAAAAAATATAGTCAATCGACTACTTTTTATACACTAAAAACTTGTAAGATGCATTTTAAAGGTGTTACAGCTTGGCACACAGCATGCATTATATAATACCAGAAAAGGTAGGAAGTAAAAAATGAATAAAACAGAAGTAAATGAGTATAGAATATTTGTTAACGGACTATTCGGAAGAAACCGAAAAGTTAAACGAGAAGGGTTTAGTCTTATTGAGAAACCTTTTGATGCGCCGATTTTAGGAGAAGACGCGCTTGACTTACTTGTATCAATGAAATTAAATGATATTAAACTAAAATACGGTAAAGTTAGTGTTACAATGAATAAGGTTACAATTGAAAACGATAATGGTGTAATCATTAGAAGTCAATTACTTCAGTTTAATGTTGCGCCGATCAAAACTTATGAAATCAAACAATAAAAAGGAGAAAATAAAAATGAATAAAGTAAATACAACGAAAAAGGTTTATCAGATTTGGCTCAATGTTCCGTCTTGGCTAAAAAAAGGTGAAACGGAAAGCATTGTATATAAAGAATGCGAAACTTTAACAGACATGGGATATTTTCAATACGAACTAATTAAAGCGGGATACATAAGTTGGTTTCAAATTGTTGAAAATAACGACAAGTGATCAAAACTTAGACACTCTTTTAAGCTCATCTCAATTATAACACTGTTAGACTTGGCATGAGGCATGCAATATATACTAATAACAAGGCGATAAGCCAGAAAAGGAAATGAAACATGAATACAGAAATTACGACACTTGATACGAAACTTGAAACGCTATCAAATAAATACAAGGTAGCATCAACTAAAGCCATTGCGCAAAAATTTAAAGATTTGGGCTTTACTGTAGACAAATACCAAGAGGCAAAAGTACGACGCGCATCTAAAAAAGGATACCAAAAACACCTTGTAACATTGTCAAACGATACGCTATTAGGTGGAGCGAAAAACGGAACTAAATTGCAAGTGTTAGTGACTAACAGTCATGATGGCACGTCAAGTTTAGTTATTCAATTGGGAGTCTATCGCTTTGCATGCGCTAACGGCTTAATTGTAGGCGAAACTTTCGAAAAAATCAATATTCGACACACTGGAGATATCGTAGAAAAAATCGAAGAGAATGTAATGAGAATCGTTGCACAAGCGAATCGATTGAATGATGTACTTGAAAAAATGAAATCGACACAACTTGATGCAGAAAAAACACGAGAATTTTTTGACCGTGCTGTTAAATTACGATACGAAAATAAAACATCAAGTGATGTGGAAATTCCAGTGTTAAGAGAAGCCGATGAGGGAAACAATGTATTCAACCTTTTTAATAGAATACAAGAGTCCTTGATTCGTGGTGGACAAAAGGCAAAAAATAAACGTGGAAATCTAAGAACGGTTAAGGAAGTAACGTCAATTGATAACCTTAAGCGAATCAATGAGGGTTTATTTGACCTTGCCGTAGAATATTCAAACGCAGCTTAAACATATATTAAGGAAGATATAGCAACGAAGTCCGTTGACCTACTAGGTTGACGGGCTTTTTTGTTTTTAAACGCTTGAAATTCCCTTGATGCAATTACCCTAACTTTTCTTTTCGTGGTCAGAAATCAAAACGTCGTGCAAAGTTCATTGTCTTATATGACATATTAAACGCGCTTTAAAATGTTACATAGAACATATTAAAAGCATCAAATTGTAAAAAGTTTAGACACTAATGTAATATTTATACACCTATTTTGTATTATCTCAAATATAAGCGGCGAACAGCTTGGCACAGTCAATGCATTATAGATATACAAGAACGGCAAGTAAGCCGAAAAGGAAATAGAATGAAAACAAAAGGTACAGTGAAATGGTTTAACGACGCAAAAGGATACGGCTTTATTAGTACAGAAACAATCAACGATATTTTTGTACACTATAGCGCGATTGTTTGCGACGGGTTTAAGACGCTATCAGAAGGCGAAACTGTAGAATTCGAATTAAAGCTTGACAAAAAAGGAAGCCCGCAAGCTTGGGAAGTGACAAAGGAACGATATGAAGGATGAAATGAATTTAGTTGAATTAAGTGCTCACCTTGTAACACTCGAAGGGTACTCACAAAAAAACTTGCCCGATGATATTAAGGAAAAACTAGAAGCAGAAATTCAATTCTGGAAAAAAGAATTGGAGAAAAAACAATGAAAAAGATTAAGAGTGCAACAATTGGAAACGATACGCTAGAACTAAAATCATATCAAGGTATTTACTACATTGTACACAATGATTTACCTGTAACGAATTCAGTTGAGTATAATTACGTTGACGATATTTTTAACAAATTTTTAAAACAAATGAAGGAAAATTAACAATGCAAAAAACATGTAGATTTTGTTATAATGTTTTAACACTTGGAAAAGTTCATTATTGTATTGACGATAAAATACTAGAAGAAAAAGAAAATTTGAAAGGTGATGTCAATAATTTTGCGGGCATTCTTTTTAAGGCGCGTAAAGATAGAAAATTGACACTCAATCAAGTTTCTGAACAAATAGGAATATCAATGCAATATATTTCACAACTAGAAAATGGTATACAAATTGCACCATACCGAACAATTGAGAAACTTGCAACTTTTTATAATTTAGATAAAAAAAAGCTTGCAGAATTAAAATTAAAAAGTACTAATGAATACAGAGAATACGAAAATTATTTGAAAGGATTAGCATAATGGAAAAAGTAAACTTAAATAGACTTCTAAGAGATATTGAAATAGAACATATCAGAAGAGCATTAGAACACACGAGTGAGAATATCGCTGCTGCTGCTGAGTTATTGGGACTTAAGCGTACATCATTAACCATGAGACTATCAGGACTAGGAATCGAACTAAGAAGACCAAAACAGAAGTTTTTTAAAGAAAAGGAAGATATCAAGAACCCTTTTCTTGTTAGACACAAAAACAATATTGAAGACGATCTGTGGAATGAATAGACACTTGTATAACTATTAGACACTTAAAAAGTACCAGCTCGAATATGACTCATATAAAGGTGGCACGGCACATGCAATATAAGAATATAGGAGAATGTATGAAACATTTTAAATTGACAGAAGAAAAAATTGAAACAGCTTTTGGTACGCTATATAGAATAGAAGCAACACAAGACATTGGTGCGCCTCATTATATTAAAAAAGGCACTAAAGGTGGATATGTAGCAAAAGAAGATTGTGTATCCGGCAACGCTTGGGTATCCGGCGACGCTCAGGTATCCGGCGACGCTCAGGTATACGGCGACGCTTGTGTATCCGGCGACGCTTGTGTATCCGGCAACGCTTGTGTATCCGGCAACGCTTGGGTATACGGCAACGCTTGGGTATACGACAACGCTCGGGTATACGACAACGCTCGGGTATCCGGCAACGCTTGGGTATACGACAACGCTCAGGTATCCGGCGACGCTCAGGTATACGGCAACGCTCAGGTATCCGGCGACGCTCAGGTATACGGCAACGCTCATATTGATTCAATTTCCGCAATTATTGTGATATGTATTGCAATGAAATACAGCATAACAGTTACAAGAAAATTGATCTTTATTGGTTGTCAAGTTTTTAAAAGATCAGAACTAAAAACTATTACAAGAAAAAAAGCAATTGAATTAGGTTTACCAAAAGAATACCACAAAGCATATGTACAAATGTTAAAAGGTGCAATGCTTTTAGTTAAGGAGAAACAATGAAGTATCCAATTGTATACAAGCAACTAAAATTGTTGATCAAGATATGGGAAAAACACGGCGGTGATGATAAAGAAACCGTGATTAAAATGATGAAAGAATCAATGAAAGAAATTGAGGAGCAAGTAAAATATGAAGATTAAAAAAACATACTTACCAACAATTAAAGGGCTAGGAACAAAGCAAAGACAAGGATACAATACAAGAAAAGGAACACCGAGAGTTCATGTTTACAAGGTTCAAATTTACGGTAATACTTATTTCAAAGTTCAACTACATAGAGGGTTGCAAAACGTAAGTAAGTATTTCAAACTGAAAAGAGAAGCTAAAAACTTTGTAATTGAACTATCTAAAAATAAGGAATGGAAACGTGAACTATAAAATTGAAATACAAAAGGTATTGAGTAATAGTATAAAAGGCTATTGGATTGTTATACAATTCTTTCAGGACACGAAAAGCAAGTGCGGAGCAACTTACACCGTACATGTAAAGACAAAAAAGGAAGCAAAAGAATGGGAACGAAAAAACAGAGAATGGTTAATGATGACAGCAAAAAACTTCACAGGAGTCTAAAATGAGAAGCGAAACAGTACAATTTAAGAATGAACCAATTGATCTAGGCGACGTTACCTATTATGTAAATGGAGAAGCTCATTTCATTGTTGATCCAAACTATGGAGCAGATGCAGATGGCAATAGAGGACGTACCGTAAGGTGGTTTGAACTTGATGATGTGGAAATCTTAGACGAGAACAAACAAGAAGTAATGGTATACAAAGAACAGGCTGCGGTTTTAGACTACATTCAAGACAATTGGAAGAACTTTACATGATTATTATTACATTGATTATTTTTATCGTTATTGTAACACTAGGAGGCATTTAAAATGAAAACACGAGTAGAATTCACATACAACCAAATTGACGTTATCGCAACGGCGTATGTCCTATCATCGGGACTAGTCACTAGACTAAATTTGTATTATCCTGAACTAGACGAAACGGAATACCCAACAAGTAAAAAGCTAGTAGACGATATTAAAGAAACTGCAGAGATTCTTTTGTTAGAAGAAAGCTCAACACCTGAGGTTAGTTTCGATGACTAACTTTGACAAAGAATGGTATCTTCTACTATTAATCCCGCTTTTCTTTTTACAGATGAGCAAACCAATTGAAGTACAACAGAAACCAAATTGCTTTCCCGACTATAGGTATCCTTATGGATGCATGAGATTCGAGAAGCTACCTTAAGGAGTAATATGATTGTAATTACTAAAATGAAAGACAATACATACAGTGTATCCAATGGTCAAGAACTAGTCAATGATCAGTCAAAACCCCTTGCAATGGCTCTATGCTTTTGGGAGTACGGGATTAGACGAGACATGATTGACATGGCATTCGATACAATGGAGAAATACAGAAACGATATGATTGTATTCTTTAATGATACAGAATACACAACAACAAAAGTTGACTATAGTAAGGTA
>Ga0315284_10001408_pt1 | contig 34313 bp, 29 predicted proteins | sample YL17G09_16_MG_FD_203696 | JGI IMG/M metagenome (GOLD analysis project Ga0315284, IMG submission 203696) | Sediment microbial communities from Yellowstone Lake, YNP, Wyoming, USA - YL17G09_16 | ecosystem: Environmental > Aquatic > Freshwater > Lake > Sediment | place: USA: Wyoming | collected... | reverse complement strand
GTCCGCGATTTACGGCGTGGATCCCTCCGCCCTCGTCACCATCCAGACGATGACCAGCACCTACTCAGAAATGCTGCTCGACCGGCCGGTGCTGCAGGGGGTGATCGACCAGCTTGAGCTGCAATCCACGCCAGAGGATCTTAAGAAGACCATCTCGGTGGATACCGTAACCAATACGCAGCTGCTGGTGGTCACGGTCAAGGGTCCGAACCCGACGCGGGCTTCCGAAGTTGCCAACTCGATCGCTTCGGTCTTTGCCGCCCGCATCCGTGAGCTTCAATCACAGCGCTATGCTGCCAGCCGCGAGGGCCTGGCCAAACAGGTCGCTGACATGGACCAGCAGATCACGATCACCAGCAACCAGATCGAATCCACTTCCGATCCGGCCGCTTTGCAGCAGCTCCAGGCCCGGCTGACCCAATATCGGACCATCTATTCCAGCCTGGTGACCAGCTATGAACAGGTGCGCCTGGCTGAATCACAGACCAGCACCAATGTGATTGTTTCAGAGCCGGCCGCGGTCCCGACAGTGCCGGTCAGCCCCAAGACAACCCGCAACACGTTACTGGCCGTCCTGGCGGGCATGTTGCTGGCGGCTGGAATGGTGTTTGCGGTCGACAGGCTCGACGACACCATAAAGGACCCGGATGAGATCCGGAAAAAGTTCGACCTGCCCATCCTGGGAATCATCGCTTCGCACGAGGCGCCTGAAGATAAGCCCATCGCGCTGGCCGAGCCGCGCTCACCGACGTCTGAAGCCTTCCGGGCGCTGCGCACCAACATCACCTTCTCGGCTGTTGACAAACCTCTGCACCGGATCATGGTTACCAGTCCAACGCCGCAGGAGGGAAAGACCACCGTCACGGCCAACATGGCTGTGGTCTTTGCCCAGGCTGAAAGAAAAGTGGTGTTGATCGACGCCGACCTTCGCCGGCCGCACATCCATAGCAAATTCGGACTGTTCAACCGCACAGGCCTGACTGATCTGTTCGTCCAACCGTGGGAGCATCTGTCGGGCGTGATCCAGTTCAACGCCGTCTCGGGCCTGGGGGTCATCACCTCCGGGCCCCTGCCGCCCAACCCGGCTGAGTTGCTCAGCTCGCAGAAAATGTCTCAAATCTTCGATCGATTGGGCCAAAATTTTGACCTGATTTTGGTCGACACGCCTCCCCTGCTGACGGTGACGGATGCCGCCGCCCTGGCAACGGGAATGGATGGGGTCATTCTGGTGGTCAAACCGGGTGACACAAAATTGACCGCCATACAGCAGGGGCTCGAACAGCTGCGGGCGGTGGGGGCGCGCGTGCTGGGCGTCGTGCTGAACGAAGTGAACCCGGGCAGTCGCAAGTATGGTTACTATTACAACCGCTACTCGAAGTATTCGCATTACTATGAGAGAGATGACTCCAAACCAAAAAGGACGAAAGAAAAAAGTAAACCCGCGCCTGAGAGGGTAGATTAAGAGTATATCGGTTCTTATCATAAGAAGCCCAATAATCTTTAAGCCATACGATCTATATGTATCATTTTTCCGTTTTTCAGGTGCTGAAGCGAGACGAGCTGCAGGCCTAGCTCAAAGAGCGCGGGATCGGGACGGGAATTCAATTTTCACTACCGGAAATATCGTTTACTTGTAGGAGTGAGCTATTAAGAAGAGGTCTTCAACATTCATCCTGGCTGGCATTCTGTTGGTCGGAATTGTGGTCTTGGGTATCTATCTATTCAACCTGTACCGCCAGCCGCTGGGCCAGCACCTGGCCCTCATACCGCGGGCGACGACCACCGCCCCGGCTGGCCTGGAAGGGGCTGCTCCCTCCATCGCTCCGGTGGGCGCGGCTGATTCCGCCAGCGGCGAGGTCTGCGGCCAGCGCGGGGCTTTTAACGTCCTCATCATCGGCTCGGACGCTGCCGATCTGCGCGGCCCGCCCGGTTCGGACCTTACCCGCCTCGCCCGGGTCGATTTTTCCCGCAAGAAGGTCAGCACCTTTGCCCTGCCCCGCGACCTATGGGTGGATGTTAACCGCCTGGGATTCCAGAACCCACTCATCACCGACACTACCCTGGGAAAAGCTTATTATGAAGCCCACGAGCGCTCGGTCCAGGCTGAAGAGCCCGGCAAGATGGCTGATGGCGCCCAGGCCTCGGCCCAGATGGTTCTCGACAACTTCGAGGTGACCAGCGACCACTACCTGGTGATCGACCTGAGCCAGCTACCCGCATTGATCGATGCCATCGGTGGGTTGCCGATCGATATCCCCGAGCGAACCACTGATCCCTGGATTGGCATGGTCATCGAGGCCGGTCCGCAGACCCTGACCGGTGAGCAGCTCAAGGCCTATGCCCGCGCCATCCCCGACTCGGACTTCGCCCGCATCCAGCGCAACAACGTCATCCTCCACGCTCTGCGCCTGAAGCTCCTCGATCCGTCCGTGTGGATCAAACTGCCCACGCTGTACGACCAGTTCAAGCAGATGATCGTCACAGACCTCAGCCCGCAGCAAATCTTCAGCCTCTTCTGCCTACTTAAAGAGGTACCCAAGGAAGAGATTGCCATGGAGCAGGTCGAGCCCGAATGGACCTCCCCCGGCCCGTCGGATTCGCTCCTGTGGGATAAAGCCAAAGTCACTTCGGCGCTCAAGCAGCTGGAGTTGCTTCCGTAGCGAAGCCGAAATAGGATGGCGACCCCTGAAACAACGGGAATGGATGGGGTGATCCTGGTGGTCAAACCAGGTGTCACAAAATTGACCGCCATACAGCAGGGGCTCGAGCAGCTGCGGGCGGTGGGGGCGCACATACTGGGCGTCGTGCTGAACGAAGTGAACCCCAACAGCCGGAAGTACGGCTATTATTACAACCGCTACTACTCAAAGTACTCGCACTACTATGAAGGGGACGCCACCAAACAAAAAAGGACGAAGGAAAAAAGTAAACCGGCGCAATAAATGAAAGTTTAGGAAGAGATCGAATATTATTATTTGGTGCTATACATTCTTTAAGCCAAACTTGCACAGGCTGCAAAAAGAATCTCACAAAATGTTAAAAGGGGGTTGGGTAAAAACGTTCGATATCGTTTTTATTACTATTAGCTATTAAGTCAACAATTAACATGAAATCCGCTTGCTATTTCTGGACATCTTCCTTACGGAAAAAGAATCGCAATGGTAACATTTAATCTCTTTAATCATAAGAATCTGAATATTCTATTCCTATTCACGATAGTTTTCATGGGCAGTTTGTTGATTGGTATCCTATCCGGTCTATTCTCCCCACTTTGGGTCCTTGCAGGAATTGCAGCCTTAGCTTTCTTCTTTGTTTTAATAAAAAAACCTGAGATCGGCTTGTTAAGCTATCTGATACTAACCTCAACCATTATAGACAATAGTCTTCTGCCAAGATTACCGATCGGCGTAGGTAGATTATTAATCACCGATATCATCCTTCTAGCACTGTTAGGCTTAATCATAGTACGTGCGTTCCTAGAACACGATTTCAAAATCGTTCATACGCCACTTGATTTACCTCTAATTGGTTTTTTGGGAATTGCTTTTCTCTCTACCTTCATAGCAATTAATCAATCCCGTTTGACATTCAATGGTAGCTTGGGGGAAATCAGGGTCATTATGAGCTACCTGACCTTTTTTGTTGTTACCAACCTAGTAAGGGAAGAACGACAACTGCGCGTTCTTTTAAGAGGTCTGTTTTTCTTGGCAACAGTCGTCGCTTTAGCGATGATTGCCCAATATCTTTTAGGGAATTATGTTCAAATATTGCCGGGAAGGGTTGAAACTCTGGGTACGGAGGGTGTGAGTTTCATGGGCGTAACCCGCATTATCCCCCCGGGCGAATCACTTGTTTTCGTTGCTTTCCTTGCCATAACTGTAACTCTCGCAATCGATAAATTGAAGTTGAAGAATGTACCACAAATACTCATATGTGGCCTGACTGGGCTGGGTGTGATGTTGACATTCAAACGAAATCTGTGGATTGCAGTTTTTATCGCATTATTGCTTTTGGCGTTTTTGAGTTGGTGGAGGATCAGGCTGAAGATGGTCGGTGGAATCCTGGTGGTCTTATCTATAGCAACCATTATATTATTGCCAATTCTCAGCCAGCCGGAGTCTGAGATGAATAAATTGGTTACTGGAGCATTCGATAGACTTGCTTCGCTAACCAATCCAAAGACGTTTGAAGATCCGGATAGCAGCTTGCGTTGGAGAGATTTTGAATACCAGTATGCCTTACCGCAAATCATATCTCACCCTTTATTGGGGTTGGGCCTGGGCACTAAGTATCGTCCTTTTGTGTTAGGAAAAGATTCTCAAGTATCTGATCTACGTGGTTTTATCCATAATGGACATCTGGGTATTATGGTTAAATCAGGTCTATTAGCGTATGGTAGCTTTCTTGCATTTTCATTGATATCCTTAATCCACGGATTCAAGTTCTGGCGACGAATTCCCAACAAACAATTCCAAGCTATTCTGTTGGGGTTTTCTCTTTCCTACTTAGGAATACTGATTGGCTCTATAGTCAGTGCAATGATTGTAAAACCCGCATGGACCCCTGTAATTGGAATTATGCTTGGGATTAATGAGGTTATCCTAAAATTGGTTAAAAATAAACTGATTATGTATGGGTCAATAGGAGAATGATGTCAAGTTTTGTAGAGGTGGAACCCGGAATGGATAAACCCCCGATGGAACTCAAACAGAAAGCATTGAAAGGTATTATCTGGTCAGGCGCTCAAACTTGGGGGGGACGGGCGGTTTCATTTATCGTCTTCGTGGTGCTTTCGCGTCTTCTGACCCCGGAGGCTTTTGGCCTTGTGGCGATGGCCTCTCTTTTCATTACTTTTATTCAAACTTTTCAGGATCAAGGATTTGGGGATGCAATCATTCAGCGGTCGGATCTTCAACAAGAGCACCTGGACACGGCCTTTTGGACAAACCTGCTGACTGGTGTGCTTCTTACATTAGTCAGCATTATTTGCTCGGGATTGATCGCCACCTTATTCCACCAACCTCAATTGGTACCGATTATCCGTTGGCTCTCGCTAAGTTTTATTTTGGCGGGACTGAGCAGCACACAACAGGCAATTCTACGGCGTCAGCTTGCTTTTAAAGAATTAACCTTGCGATCGGTCTCAGCCATTTTTGTAGGTGGAGTCATCGGTGTGGTGTTGGCATTTCTCGGCTTTGGAGTATGGAGTCTGGTTACCCAAACCCTTATTAATGGTCTAGTTGGCATTATGGTGTTATGGCGCGTCAGCCATTGGCGACCCAGTTTCCATTTTTCAAAAAAACATTTTCATGACCTTTTTACGTTCGGCGTCAACATCATTGGTATGAATATTCTGAATTTTTTTAATAGGCATGCAGATGACCTTCTCATCGGTTATTTCTTAGGACCAACCCTGTTGGGTTTCTACACCATCGCTTACAAATTATTTGGAACTATGACAGAATTATTAACCAGCGTTACCAATGCTGTGGCGTTTCCAACTTTTTCGCGATTGCAAAACGACTCTGAACGAATGCACCGTGCTTTTTATCAAGCCGTGCATTACACGAGTTTAATTGCTTTCCCGGCTTTCATTGGAATGGCGGTAGTTGCCCCAGAATTGATTCCCACACTCTTCGGTCCCCAATGGACGATAAGCATACCCGTACTGCGGGTACTAGCCTTTATTGGAATTCTGCTCTCGATATTTTATTTTCATAACTCCTTGGTTATTGCAATCGGAAAACCCTCCTGGCGCCTGGGTATGATTTTCCTAAATGCAATTACTAATGTAATAGCCTTTGCCATAGCAGTACGTTGGGGGATTATAGCAGTAGCGGCTGCATATGTTATTCGTGGTTACCTGATTTCCCCGATCGAATTCTGGATGGTCCGCAAATTAGCCAAGATCGATCTCGGATTTTATTTCCATCAATTTATTGGGCCATTAGCAGGGTCATTGGCAATGACTGCCGTTATTTTAGGATTGGAATACCTGTGGACTGATGCACTCAGTATACAATTACAACTGGCTATTTATGTGATAACCGGATCTATTATTTATCTTTTGACAGTGCGATTGTTAGAACCTTCCTTATGGCCTGGAATAAAAAATCTTCTTCGATTGGTTTTACCTGCACGGTACTTTCCGAGGATACAGGGATCATGAATCAGACCATCCTTAAACGAGTATTTTTATTCGGCTGCCCGCGGTCTGGTACCACATTGCTGCAGAGCTTGGTAGCAGCAAATTCATCTATTGCTTCATTTCCCGAGTCCCACTTCTATGAAGCGCTTTTCAGTAGAAGGCGCTTGCTCTCAGCTTTTGGATTTTCCTCTCGCCGAGTCAGGTCGCGCTGGAACCTATTCCTCGAGGAAATAGGGCATCCAGAGCTGAAACTGATGTTACCCAAATATGCCATTTTGCCCCGTCAATACTCGAATGCATTTGTTAAACTTCTTGATAGGCTTACGTTAGAGCAGGGAAAATCTATCTGGCTTGAAAAGACCCCAGGACACTTGAATTTTATCGACCAGATAGAGGAATTGGTGAAGGATATACGATTTGTACATATTTTACGTAATGGCGGAGATAACATAGCTTCTCTATTCGAAATGGTAACTAATTATCCTGAAACCTGGGGCCGCTGGAATGGTTCGATTGATGAGTGTATTCAGCGTTGGATTATAGCCACGCGGACTAGTTTGAGATATTTCAACAAGGAGAATCACCACTTGGTTAGGTATGAACAATTGGTGGCAAATCCCAAGTCGGTACTTATTGACCTCTGTGAGTTTATAGGTGTGCAATTTGAGGAAAAAATGATGTCAGACTATTCAATCATAGCCGACCAATTAATTCTAAAAAGGGAGCCATGGAAAGCCTCTGTAAAAGAGCCAATCTGGACTGTAAAAAAGAGTAAGTTTAATGATTTATTAAACGAGGAACAAAGGCTATATATACTTGCCCATATTCCTAATGATCTATTGGATTTTATCATCCACGAAGAACAACAAGTAAGACAAGTCTGTGGATCATAATGCCTTATCGTGCATGATAAGGGCACTTTACAAGGAAGGTGAAAGATGAAGGTTCTTTCTATTGCAGGTCTCGATGTCACAATCCACCCTAACCACCGTGCACACCACTTCATTGCCTTTCTTGAGCGCCTTGGCATACAGGTGGACGTCATATCCCTGACGCCGTTCTACACAGGCCCATGGTCTGCGAGTCCTTGGACAAGATTCCAGTCAGGCCTTCACGAGAGCATTGGCAATCATATCGCAATAATCAAGAGGAAGACCGGCGTTGAAGTGACCATACGTAGACTGCCAGCCCGACTGGATGCCTTTGCGCAAGATTTATGTGCCTATCTGCATCTGGGACCGCTCGCTGGAAAGCAATACAATGTATGTATCTTTGGTAATCTCAATAATGTTTTGCTACCAATGTTCCTGAAGAAAAGAGGTTTGGTCTAAACCATCATATATGACGATTGGAACTTTTACTCTGGATTCGACAGATCATGGCTCTGGAATCGCTTGACGATATACTGGGAGCATCTCTGCATATCGCTCGCTGATGTGGTTATTACGGTTGGCAGCCTGCTGGCAGAGCTAAGGAAAAGTCAGGGCGCAGTTCGGACATTGGTCATCCCCAACGGTGTTAAATATCACCTCTTCGCAGCGGCGCAGCGAAAGAGACCACACCCACCCACACTAGTCTACACTGGACAATTGGCTAAAGATTGGGGAGTAGACGTGTCAATCGAAGGGTTTGCCCAGGTCCACAGAGTTCGAGAAGCAACCCCAGGAGGAGTAGATGAGGATGTGCGTTCACGGACTATTTGTGCAACGGACATTAATTCCAATAAACTGCACAACAGGGCGTCGCTTTGCTAAATTAATCGGAGTTTCAGATACCGAACTATTGCCGTTGTCATAACAGGGCATCCACCAGAATAGTCACACAGTGATAGTGTGACCGAGGTGAGTAATGAGGATATCAGTATATATTACTTCTTACAACCAAAAACATTACCTGATTGAAGCCATCGAAAGTGTACTCAATCAAACACTGAGGCCATTCCAGATCATCATTACAGATGACTGCTCCACGGACGGTTCGCAAGAGGTGATTGCTGGCTATACGTCTCGCTATCCTGACTTGATAACCCCCAATTATCACGCTCAGAACCTAGGTGTGTCACAAACTCGTATAGACGCCTTACGGGCAGTAACTGGCGATTACGTTAGCCGTCTCGATGGTGATGACAGGTTTATTTCTACGAAGCTTGAAAAGGAAGCAAGGCTGCTTTCGGATAATCCGAATGCCCAAATTGCCTTTTCGGACCACTATTTTATGACAGTGGATGGCATTCATACTGGCGTCTGGGCTGGGAAAGAATCACCACCCCAGGGTTATGTTTTTTGTCAAACCTTTGCGAGGGATTTTCCGAGACACAGTCTTTTCAAGATGGACTTGGTCAATTATCAAGCATGGATGAAGGTTGGCACTTACGATCCAAATTTATCTTTATATGAAGACTACGATATGTGCATTCGTCTAACAAAGCACCTTCAGGTTACCTACTACGACGAACCGCTGAGTGAAAGGCGTATTCACCATCTTGGGCTATCAGGTGCAAAAGCTGCCCAGCACCTGGCGGCCTTGGAATATATTTACCGAAAGAATAAGCCTCTTCTGGACGACCTTAGTGTTTTTGAACGCAGAGAAGTTGAACGGAATTTAGGCGGATGGATGGCAGCAGTTGCTCTGCAGGCTGCGAATGAAGCAATAAGAGATGATCCAAATCAGCGAGGCGGTAGAGCACGGGTTTTCAAATGCCTTCTCCAGTGCTTGAAATACCCACCCCGCTATCTTCTTAATTATAAAACGATATTTAGGATGCTCTTGCCCCACAATGTCTATGGGTGGTTGAGGGGGATATATCGCATAGTAAATCTGGAGGAATAATGTTGCAGAAGAACGTGTTTAGACTCTTAGCAATCAAATACAGAAAGTATGCCGTCAGACTGACACCCTTTGTGTTGTCCATTACGGCATACACCTTACTACTGTGGTCGGTCTACACACTAATTGTGTTTTTTATTGAAAGCACTAAAGGAGGAATTACTACTGTTGTCTTGTCCAGAGAGTTGATTGTAAGTGGCTCCGGGATCATTTTCACATTACCTACAACTATAGGCATACGCTATTTGGAGTCGCATGTACGACTTACCACACATCGTTACACTTTTGGGATTTTGTGGGTACTTTTTATGTCCATGGCATGGTGGAAGATAACACAGTTTGCCCTGATATTCGCTGGTTTGGTCAAGACTGTCCCCACGTATGGTCTGCTTGAACAAGGTTGGGTTAGTATTCCTTTCGTAGGGCTATTGTTCTGGATGACCTATGTCATTAGGAGTTATACGGCAATAAAGGTCGAAACCCGGCGCAAAAGAGCCTTCGAGTTGCACCCAAAGGCACTTGCTGCAAGCGATCAATTGGATGTCTTTGAAATCATTGCGAGCCTAGATGGATTGAAGTGGGCATATGAAGAATCTCGATGTAATGGAGATAGTCTCCTGGAGTCTCTACAATATGAACTTAGGCTATCATTAGATCCTAGGTACAACTTTCCAATGCCGTTGCCGGTTGCTCTGACCTTTCTCCATAGGGAAATTGAGTTGAGGTGCAAGGCTAAAACCCAGTCAGTGACGATAAAAATGAAACCGAAAGCTTCCTTCCCCCCAAAGTTTGTCGTTGAACCAGCTTTACTTTGCGCAGCTGGGGCATTTATAGCCGAGTACGGGCTTTATCACGGGAATGCAAATTTAGCGCTATACATTATTTTCCAAGAGTCGCCTATACCCTGTATCGAAATACAGACAAATATAAAAGTAAGAGATCTTTGGTTCGTTCTTGATGAACAGAGCCCTGCACAAAAAGCCAAGAATCGCCTAGTTGAGACGCTTAACCGGTATGCTTCAAAAGGAACCATATTCGCCAGCGCACAGGATTCGCATGGTTGTTTGTTATTCCAGGTTTCGGTTCAGCTCGATTCTGCCACAAATGCGATATGGGAGAATATAGAACAGACTTTAGGCCACGACACACAGCTCTTGTCAAAGTGCGCTTGGTCGGAAGGTAGCAATCGAGTATACGGGAACAGTGATGTGATTCACAAGATTCAGCTCATTGGTCGGGATAATTCAAAACCGCTGATACTTGCGGAAGAGTATAACATTCTTCGACGGTTGGAAGGCATTGAAGGTGTACCATACTCCCCTTGTTACAAACAGTACGCGAATTTTGCAGTGCTTTCATATAACAAAGTTCATGGAATCCCAATAAGAGAATACCTAGCGCATTGCAACTTCGATCGCAGAGCGTGGTTCCAATGTATCGCGGATCTATCTGCCCTTATGAATAACATCCATAAACGGGGTGTATTACATCGGGATCTTAGCCCCAACAACATTTTCGTTCAAGAGGATGGTCGGGTTTGCCTTATTGACTTTGATCAGGCGGTAGCAGGTGTGAATGGAGGCCAACAAGTTGATAATAAGGGTAAACGTTTTGGCGTCATCCCACCATGTGTCTCAATACGGCGACTGATTGAACTGCTCGGTATAAGAGATGAGTATATGACGGTTGTAAAGGAGCTTAGATCGGCCTGGAAGATAGGAGCCCGAAGCAATGCCAGTTCACCCGGACACAACCTTGCCTACTACCGTTGGGTCTTCGGCGATGTGGAATTGCCTGGCGAACGCGATTGGTTCAGTCGGTGGGACATGATTTACAGGGCTCTTCGGCAGTTTCTTCCCGGCGCTCGCGTACTTGATTTGGGCTGCAACATGGGCTTGGTGGCGAGCTATTGCATGCTGTATGGCGCTGAACATGCTACTGCCGTCGATATACATGACGATGTTCTTGAGGCAGGGCGCAAATTAGCAAGAGCAGCAGCCGTGAGTATTGACTTTCTGAAGGGCGATCTGAACTCACATGACTTCATCAATTCTATTCTCGAAAAGCAATATGATCTTGTGATTGCACTCTCCATAGTGCATTGGTTAAAGACTCCGGAAGAAGCATTAAGAGTTCTAGCGATCGCGCCGATGGTTTTGTTCGAAGGTCATAATCCGCCATCAGTTGAGATGAACTTGCTACGTGGGTTGGGCTTTCAAGAGGTACAACTTATTGGGTACTCTGAGAGATTGCGGGGATTTTATTTGGCTTGCGGAAGGGTCTAACCAACTACTGGTTGGTGCTTTCGTGCTAGGACAACTAAGTGTCTGATAACCTCACAATAAAAGGAAGAAATTGAGCATGCATGTGGGTCTGGTAGCTCGAGGTGATACCGCTTACACGCTTGACTTGGCGAATCTGCTTCATGAGGCAGGTTTGTCCGTAAGCTTGTATTTGTGTTATGAACATACCGTACTAGAGGTAGGCACTCATGACCGGCCAGTAGAGCGTCTTTATGAACTTGGACTCTTACCTTCAGAATGCAGGGTGCATCTAATAAAGCCACCTCGGATGCGAAATCCATTTTCCCTTGCAACATACTCCAGATTGAGCAAAACCATACAGGACGAGGGTGTAGATGTAGTGCATATCCTGGCTGGGCCCCATGAATTATGGCTGGCAATACTTGCCTGCCTCTTGCGTGCTGTTCCTGTGACAGGCACTATGATTGTACCTAAACCGAATGTAGGAGGGAAGATTCCGCCATTTCTCAATAGGGCAATCAATAAGCTTCTCGCCAATGGCTCTGACATAATCATTGTGAATGGCGAAGATCAAGTCAAGTTCATGCAGAATCTCTACGGAATGCCGGCCAACCGAGTGGCCTTTGTGCCGCTAAATGCTCGTACAACGGCTGTTAAGTGGTCTGTACAGAGAAACGCTGAAGAGCCCGGCACGATTCTCTTTTTTGGCGACGCACATCCTCACAAGGGATTGGAATACCTTGTGCGGGCCCAACCTATTGTTTCCCGCCAGGTCCCCCATGCCTGCTTCTTGATTTCAGCCCATGGAGAGGATCTGCAACGTTGCCGTCAAATGATCGAGGATGACAGCAAGTTTGAAATCCATGAAGGTTATATTTCGGCTGAAGGAATGGCAGGTCTATTTCAAAGGGTCTCTTTGGTGGTTTTGCCTTATCTAACTGCTTCAACGAGTGGTGTGTTGATGATAGCCTATAGCTTTGGCAAGCCGGTCGTGGCTACGAAGGTTGGTTGTTTACCTGAATACGTGGAGGACAACATTACTGGTGTACTTGTGGATCCGGCCGATGTGGAACAGCTAGCTGAGGCTATAATCCGCTTGCTAACCGATGACGCTCTCCGCCATCGTATGGGAGAGAATGCTAGGCAATGGGTAGAGGCGAAAAATAAAGAGGTTGCCGGGCAGACGATAAGGGCTTATGAAAAGGCGATAGTATTTCACGCAACTTCGTGAAACGTATAATTTTAGTAGTAGCAGGGGCAGCGATTTGAAGGAGATTTTATAATGCTTATATCGCACAAAAATAAGTTCATATTTATCCACATATATAAAACGGCGGGAACATCAACTATGGATGTATTTCTCCCCTATTCTCGTTTGATTGACCGAATGGCATATGACTATAAAATTCCAAGAAAACTATTTGGAATGATCGTTCATCTAATGGGGTGGCATGATGATGGGATGAAACAGTTTACAGGATTCCACACACACGCCAAAGCCTATGAGATTAAGGAAAAACTAGGGAGCAGCATATTCGATTCCTATTACAAATTTTCCTTTGTTAGGAATCCTTTTGATTTTCTTGTAAGCCTCTATTATTACATTTCACAAGATAAGAATCATCGTCATCATGGCGTGGTAATCAATATGAGTTTTTAAGAGTTTTTAAGATGGCACATAGCGACTAACCCACCGCATCAACTAGACTTTGTTACAGAACCACACAGCGACAAAAGACTTGTTGACTATATTGGTAGATTTGAAACTCTTGAAAAAGATATAGCTATTATTCAAGAAAAATTAGGTCTCAATATTAGAAGTAGCATTAAACACAAGAACCCCTCAATCAAGAGAAAGAGCAAAGACTACAAGAAGTATTATGACAAGGAGGGGATGAACCTTGTGGAAAATTATTTTCAAACCGATCTAAACTTGTTTGGATATGACTTTGATGGTTTTACCGAAAATATGCCGATTATGCAAAAATACTAACAAAGCGCTCCATTGCCGCCAGTGAGCGTTATTGCTAACCTAAAAATGAAATCAAAGTCGATTAGATAATCCATGCCATTGGAGAATGAAATCTCACATGCGCCTTAGTCATACTCATCAATACCTTCGTATAAAAATTGGTTGATTTGGGTTATCTTTTCCCCGTTTCTATGCTTTTACTATCTTTGCGTTACTAATTAAAAGTAGCATATGTGACGGTCAAATTCCAAGAAACGCTGAAATTTTATAGATAGCGATCATATCTTCTAATGGATTCGATAAAATGAGAGCAACTTTTATTGCTTGGACTCGCTTTGACCGCCGCGCCGAACTCTTGGCCCAGCATCTGGGGGCAACAATCCACTTTATTTACCATGGTCGAAGGGGGCAATTATTGCAAGCACCCATTAGATATCTAGTGCAAGCCTGGAAAACCTGGTGGGTCTTGTGCCGAGAACAGCCTGAGGTTATCTTTATCCAGAATCCTCCGATCTTCGCTGTCGTGATGGCATCCCTCTACGCTCGATGCTATGGCGCGCATTATGTGATCGACTCTCATACCGCTGCCTTTATTTCATCAAGATGGAGTTGGTCGGTGGGATTGCATCGTTTTCTTTCAAGTAGAGCATTGGTGACGATTGTACATAATACGTCACAAGAAAAGATAATCAATCGTTGGGGATGTCGATATTTTGTGTTAGAGGATCCGGTAGGTGTCTACCCGACTGTTGAAAGTTTCTCATTCGACGGGCAATTTAATGCGGTGGTAGTAAGCAGTTTTGACACGGATGAGCCACTTGATGTAGTGTTTGAAGCAGCCACAACACTTCCCATCGTAACTTTCTATGTAACAGGTGATAATAGTCGCTGCGACCCAACTTTATTAAAGAAAAAGCCTGATAACTGTCGATTAACGGGGTACATTCCGTATCAACAATACATCGGGCTCCTGCGAGGAGCTGACGTCATAATTGACCTTGTTGATAATAGCGACACCCTGCTTTGCGGTGCCTTCGAAGCCGTTTCTATAGGAACGCCTTTGATTGTATCTGACTGGCCAGTCTTACGGGAATGTTTCCCCATTGGAACGGTACATATTCCCAATACTGTGGAAGGAGTTCGTGAAGGTGTGCGCCGGGCACTGCAAGAGAACGTTCAATTGCGGCAAGAGATTCTGCACCTGCGAGAACAACATCAGGTTGAATGGTTACATAAGTTTATGGAGTTCCAACACTTACTAAGCAAGAGTTAAGCGAATAATTTTAGATCAACCAGCAAGGCATTAGTAGTCGGTATAATAGTTAAGGAGAATAATGGTGGATAAGGCCCGTATATTCTTAGAAAAGGTGTGATTGGATTATGTGTGGAATTTGCGGAATATATTCTTATAAGAGCAAGATGCTTGTGAGTCAAAACCTTTTGGCTGGCATGATGACATCCATGCAACACCGGGGACCAGATGATGATGGATTATACATAGAGAAGAACCTTGCAATTGGTATAAGGCGCCTCAGTATTATTGATATCGAAGGCGGCCACCAACCGATGTCCAATGAAGATGGCAATATCAGGCTTGTTTTCAACGGAGAAATTTATAACTTTCCTGAACTCCGTTCGACTTTGCTGGCTAAAGGTCATGTCTTTCGTACCCGCTCGGATACAGAGACGATCATCCATGCTTACGAAGAATGGGGCATGGAAAGTTTTGCGCGTCTTAACGGTATGTTTGGTTTTGCATTATGGGATCGCCGGAACCAGGAACTGATACTTGCCCGTGATCCTTTTGGGATTAAGCCTCTTTACTATACCGAATATCAGGGAAGACTGATATTCGGCTCAGAGATTAAAGCAATATTAGCTGACCCTGAAATCCCTCGTGAGGTAGATCTTGTTGCACTAACCCAGTTCCTGGCTTTTTCTTTTGTGCCATCTCCGTATACCATGTTTAAGGGTATCAAAAAAATACCACCCGGCTATGCAATGTGTATCACTTCGGATGGTACCAATCTCAATCGATTTTATCAAAGGGATATTGTTATTAAAGACAAGAGCAGCGTTGAATGGCTTGAAGAATTACGCAATCAGATTGAAGCTGCAGTGGATCGTCAAATGGTTGCAGATGTGCCCGTTGGTGTTATGTTAAGCGGAGGAATGGACTCGGCTACTGTGGCAACACTCATGCGAAAGATTTCCGGGCAGCCCGTCCATTCATTTACAATAGGTTTCACTGGAGATTTTCAACAGAATGAACTAATTCAAGCCAGACGCAGCTCAGAATTAATTGGTACGACCCATCATGAAGCCCTTATATCTTCAGAAGAATTTGTCGAATTTTTACCTAAATCAATTTGGCATCTTGAAGAACCCATTGCCAACCCTTCTTCACTTCCATTTTATTGGATTTGTCGTCTTGCTCGAGACTATGTCAAGGTGGTATTAACAGGGCAGGGCGCAGACGAACCGTTTGCAGGATATGGTCGTCATTTGGGAGAATATTATGGAGATTGGTACAGAAGAACACCACACGCGATTCGAAAGTACTTCCTTATTCCCTTGGTGGACGCATTACCCCGTAATGAGCAATTAAAGCGAGCCGTCCATTCCCTCGACATTCCCGAAACTCTTTCAAGGTTGACACAAATTTATTCGATCTTTGATGCTGACCTTAGACAACGTCTTTACAAACCCGAGATGCAGTTCGAATCTCAGGCGAATTTAGAGCTGATTGTGAAAGAATGGCAAAGTGATGCACTGCACCTCGACAGCCTAAACCAGATGACATACATAGATGCGCGCTTTTCCCTTGCAGATAATTTGCTGATGTATGGCGATAGAATGTCTATGGCGGTTTCTTTGGAGGCTCGTGTGCCATTCCTGGATTTGGAGCTAATGTCGTTCGTGGAGAGTATGCCAGCCCGTTATAAAATCCGCGGCCTAACGCAAAAATACATGCTTAAGAAAGCCGTTGCAAAGTGGCTGCCATCTGAAATTATTAAGCGAAAGAAAATAGGTTTTGCAACACCGATTGACCAGTGGTTCAGCAGCGAATTGCGAAATTATATATCAGACAAACTTTTGGGAAGTGGCTCTGCTTGTAAAATCTATTTCAACCCTGTAACGATAAAGAAGCTTATTGCCGATCACGAAAGCAAGCGCCACGATTATAAACGCCACTTATTTAACCTATTAAGCTTTGAATTGTGGCATGAACAATTCATATCCCCAATACCGTAGAAAGTATTTGCGAGGGAATCCATCTAGCCCAACTTGAGCTAAGTATTATGCAGAGGGACATCTTGATTCTAAAAGATAAGCTTCTTGTAGAGTGGGATCAGAAGTTTACGGAGCTTTTTCAGCTATTATCAAAATCACAGGAGAAAGCAAATTGAATCATGACTTTGCTTCTGCATAGATAGGGCATTGGCAGACAAGTAGATCTCATGGGATTTAATATGAAGAATCCGATTTTCATCGTAGGTCTTCATCGCTCGGGGAGTACCTTATGGTTCAATTTGATTACCATGAACCCAAGAGTATTCGGAATAGAAGAGATGCATTTCTTGACGCCACCCTGGCGAAAGGATTTTCGATACTTTCTGAGAACAACCATCGGCGATTTGTCGAAAGAGGAGAATATCAGAAAAATGATCGATCTGATGTTCTCGGGAAAAAGGATCCTTGGTATTCATGGCGATTTTTGGTACTACGAAGCAAAGAATTATGATGAACAAGCTCTGAAAGAAAGGATCTGTAGCAGGATCCTGGAATCGGACAAATCCCTCGGAAGCATTTTCAAAACGCTCATTGAGGAAATCCCCCGGCGCTATGGTTTCAATAGATGCTGTATTCATTTTCCCGTTTTCGTGAATTACATTCCCGACTTGCTGGAATGGTATCCAAACGGCAAGATCATTCACATTGTCAGAGATCCAAGGGCCATGGCGGTATCCAGGGCGAATTTCCGGGGGGAAAGAAAATTAAGAAATAGAAAGATAATTATATTGTTTGCTGTTCTGCAGTATGTGTGGACATCCAGGCTGCATTGCAAATACAAAGGACTCGACAATTATGCTCTTTTTCGGTATGAGGACCTGTTGGCTGATCCGGAGAGGACCATCAGGGAATTGTGTAATTTTGCTGAGATTGATTTCGTTCCACAGATGCTAGAGCCCAGAGAGGGACAGGCTTCGAGTGTGACGGGGGAAAAAAGTGCTGGGTTTAACAAGAAAGCAGCGTCTCATTGGAGAAAGGCAATCTCCCCTTTGGAAGAGAAAATAATTACCGCACTTGCAAGAAAAAGTATGAAAAGATTTGGATATTATGACGATACAGCACCTTGATAAGTGCCCGAAAATAAGAAGTGCTTACTAATCGTGGATTGAATACAGTGATCGGCGTTATTTGTCACGATGATGAAAGAAAAATCGTCCAGGAGTTCTTTGAGCTATTCAAAACGCCCTGGGAATTGTTCAATTCCACAAACACCTATGATGTGATTGTTTCCACCCGACAGGAGATCCCAGAAAGCAACGCCAGGCTAATGCTTCTTTACTCTTCAAAGCCGACGCGTTGAGGGGAAATCGAGGACCTTTACATGGCAGTCATAATTCGTATTGATGTTGATAGACCATTTGGAAAGAGAAGCATACTTCACCAGGCAGCAAGCAGAGTTGCCTCTGAGTTGTATTTTCCGAAGCTTCCAGGATTGAACTACCTTGGTGATCTGCAGGGAATACTATCATTGCTAGATGAGAAACAAGTACCTTCGTATGTATTTTTTCGGCGCTGTACATGGCCTTCATCCGCAGTCATAAGATTAATGGAGGCAGGCAATCATGTGTTTGGGTTGCACCTAGAAAATTCCAGGTCACAGAAAACCTTCGGGGCAGAATTGTACAGTTTTGAGCAACACATCGGGAGGGAAATAAACGTGTTTTCAAAGCACGGATCTGGGCAACATCATTATGGCCTATATCATTACGCTCCTTACGAGCCGGAGAACCTGCGAATTTGGGGAAGGGAGCTTGGGATGAAGGCATTCTTTGGCAATCTTGAGGATCCAACCATAAAGCCGTATGTGTTCGCCGACAAATTGCAGGTATTCCCTTCAGCATTTTGGCTTGAACCACAATGGCGAGATACAAAACGGTTCACAATCGAGTGGCTGTGCGAAGAATCCCGTTCCCGGGACATTGTTTTGTTGTTGCATTCTGATAACGTCACTGCTGATACTCAAATAATGACCGAATTATTGTATCTACTTGGTAGATGTAGATTTTCTCTCATTGTTGAACGATGAATTGTAAAATGTAAAAAGCAACTCATTAAATAATCCCCAATCTTGCATACATAGGAAAATAATCATTGTATAAAATTTGCATGGTGGCTTTCACACATTATTCCACAGATTCCCGGGTGCGGCGGGAGGCAGAAGCTTTGGTGGATCGTGGGGACCAGGTAGATATGATCGGATTGCGGAAAAATGGGGAAGAAAAGGTCTGCAAGTTAAATGGCGTTCGTGTCTACCAGATCTCTGTTGGACGGTATCGCGGGTCTAACACTTTTTCATATTTTGTTAGCTATCTCTTTTTCTTCATCGCCGCCTCAATCCGGCTCATCTCATTACACGCAAAAAACTCCTACCAAGTGATTCAGGTACATACCATGCCAGATTTCATGGTATTTGTGGCTCTTATACCGAAAATTCTGGGGGTAAAAATTCTCTTAGATGTACACGACCTGATGCCAGAACTTTCCTGTTCAAAGTTCAAACTTAAAGACACTGATTGGCTGATACGCTTCATCACATGGATAGAGCGATGCAGCATCCGTTTCGCCCATGCTGCTATTGCCGTCCATCAACCCCATCTTGATGTTCTTGTCCATCATGGAAACCCAGGCAATAAATTCATAATTCTACTGAATCTCCCCGATCCGAAGATATTTTCAAGGGGATATGTTAAGTGTAGTGAGAATCATCGAGGATTTGAACTGATCTATCACGGAATGTTGGCAGAGCGAAATGGATTGGGAATCGCAATACAAGCCGTGGCTAAACTGCAGAAAGAAATTCCTGATCTTCAATTAAAAATCATTGGAGAAGGCGACGCTTTGCCCAACCTCCTAAAGATGATAGAGAGTGAAAATTTGCAGGCTTGGGTTAAGATCCATCCCGTAATACCTCTAGAAGAGCTTGTACCCATTATTGCAGAGGCAGATGTTGGTATTGTACCGATCCTCTACGATGACTTCACCAGGTATATGCTCCCTGTCAAACTGCTCGAGTATGCAGCTTTGGGGATACCTGTTATTTGTTCAAGGACTGAAACGATCCAAGCCTATTTTGATGAATCAATGGTCGCATATTTCACTCCAGGAGATGTAGATGAGCTTGTCGACCGCGTACGGGATCTCTATTATCACCCAGAAAAGAGAGATGAGCTTCGGGCTAATGCAGACCGATTCAATCAAGCGTATAACTGGGCAAAGCAGAAACAAGTTTATTTTGATCTTATCGATCATTTGGTTTCTGGAAAATTATTCTAATTGGGATTCGAGGAAAATAAAACAATGAAATCCACTATCCTGGTTGTTGGGTTGGGAGAAGTTGGGAACCCTTTATATGAGATCATCAAGGAGCATCACGAAGCTATCGGTGTGGACATTGACCCGGTTGAATTACATGGCGAATGTGAGGTTATGCATATATGTTATCCATTTAGTATTCATGATTTTATTGGTCAAAGTGTTGCATATATCGAAAAATATAAGCCGCACTTGACAATAATTAACAGCACAGTGGCTCCCGGCACTACCAGAACGATTTACATTAAAACCGGCGCTTCGGTAGTCTTTAGTCCAGTACGGGGTAAACACTTCAAGATGAAGCAAGATATGCTTCATTACGCCAAATTTATTGGGGGAATTGACGAAGAGAGCAGCCAGAGAGCCGCGGAACATTTTCAATCAATAGGCATGAAAACGAGAATTCTTTCCAGCCCAGAAGCTGCGGAACTGGCAAAACTGACTGAGACAACCTACTTTGGATTAATGATAGCCTGGGCGCAGGAGGTGGAAAGGTACTGTGATCAGTTTGGAGTAAATTATGACCAGCTGGTTTCATTTTACGATGAAATTGCATTCTTTCCACCAGTAAAATATACACCCGGGGTAATCGGCGGTCACTGCGTTATGCAGAATATAAAGATTCTGAAGACTGTTTTTCAATCAGATATACTTGATGCAATTGAGAATTCCAATCAATTAAAAATCCAAAGAAAGGAAACCGATAGTTAGTAATTTCGTGCAAAACGTTGACTGGTATGGAAATGGAATGGGAGGAGATATTCATTAGATGATAAATAAACCTGAGAGTCACGACCAGAAATGCCAGATTCAAAGCATGCCTAAAATGGGAAATGAAAAAGGATTTGATGCTGTAGAGCGTCTTCCTTTTCAAAAACGCGCAAGACTCGCACTTAGAAGAAATCTGAGCCTGAATTTTAGGCGGAGAGTAAAAAGAATTCTTTTGAACTTAAAGACCTCGTGGAAAAACATAAATCGCAAACCCAATATATCTACCGATCATTCCATTTCTCTTAAGCCATTAAATTTGAAAGCAGGAGAGTGTGTTCGGGTCCGGACTAAAGAGGAAATCCAGGCTACGCTGAATCAATGGAATGAACTGAAGGGCTGTGCTTTTATTTCTGAGATGTGGCAATATTGCGGGACAACTCAGCGTATCTTTAAACTCGTTGAAAGATTCGTTGACGAACGCGATTATCGGGTTAAATATGTACTTGGTGTTGTTCTTCTGGAGGGGGTGAATTGCAATGGGACGAGTTTTTATGGAAAGTGTGACCGGACCTGTTTCTTTTTCTGGCGCGAAGAATGGCTGGAAAGACTTCAGGAATAAGATCCTATGAATCCACGCAGCGATCCAATGGCCAGTCAATTAGATGTATGTGTGTCGGAGAAAGAAAGCGATCCTGATTGGGATGCATTCATAGCAAGCGTGCCTTATGGCCACCACGTTCAAACGAGCCTGTGGGGCCAGGTGAAAGGTGTATTAGGTTATCGCGCCATAAGGATCATTGTTTGCCGAGATGGACGAACTGTTGCTGGCGGGCAGATCCTGGTGAGGCAAATAACTCCTTTTGTGACAATCGGTTATATGCCTAAAGGGCCTGTATTTTCGAGCTGGGATCCAACTTTAGGAGAGATCCTCCTCAGTGAATTGAAACGAATTGTTCAAATCAATCACTTCTTTCTCCTTGCCGTACAGCCAGCTAACGAAGTTTCAGAATTGAAGTTGCTTTTGATAAACCGTGGATTTAGATCCAGCTGGTTGGAACTTGCTCCAACTGCCACCATATTACTCGACCTGTCGCCAGAACTCGATCAAATCCTGGCCCTGATGAAACGGCAAACCCGTCAAAACATTCGCCGCAGTGAGCGCGAAGGGATGACAGTGCGGGAGGGAACAGAGGCAGATTTGCCTGCCTTTTACGAGCTACACCTGGTCACTAGCCAACGGCAAAAATTTAAACCTTATCCAAGAAAGTACTTTGCCCAGATGTGGCGAGTCTTTTCAACTCAAGGCTTGATAAGCCTGATCCTGGCTGAATATCAAGGTGCACCTGTGTCGGCTTTGCTGCTTGTCTCGTTTGCGGATATCGTGATTGCGAAGATCTTGGGTTGGTCAGGTCAGTATGCTGAACACAGGCCGAACGACGCTGTATTTTGGGCGTCCATTCAGTGGGCTAAATCCAATGGCTACCATTGCTTTGATTTTGAAGGGATAGACCGGGAAGGAGCTGAATTGATGGTAAGCGGGCAACCCTTACACGAAGAGCTACGACACACTCCAGACTTCATCAAGCTAGGGTATGGCGGTAAAGTTGCTTTAATGCCCCAATCATACTACTTCGTGCCCAGCCCCTTGTTTCGCTGGCCTTATAACAAAATCTTTGGACTAAGGGAGCGCAGACCAGCGATTTACGAGCAGTTGGACCGTTTTAGAAGGCGCTTTGGTTAATCATTTTTGGTCTTGATCATCATGGTACAACAACGGTCTCTTTCTGGGACGATTTCATTTCTGCCTGTAACAGATGAGCGCTGGATAGCTTACCTTTCCGGGAATCCACTGGCGAACATTTTCCACCACCCCGCTTGGTCACAGCTTCTGGCAGAATGTTATGGGTTCAGGCCATTTATATGCGTTACTTGTGATACAGATGGCAATATTTTGGCTGGTCTACCGGTTATAAAGATTCAAAGCTGGTTGACTGGGCGTCGTTGGGTATCTTTGCCGTTCACTGATCACTGCATACCTCTTTATGAAGACTCTTCTGCGCTTTGTTGTTTGATCGATGAACTGTTAAATCATGCCCAGGCGCAAGGGATTCGAAACGTTGAATTTCGAGGAGAATTCTTACCCCACCCTAATATTCAGCAATCCAGACAATATGCCTGGCACACGCTCCGATTAGAAGAGGATTTTGCAAAGGTTGCCTGCCGCATCCATACCATGCACCAGCGTAATGCCAAAACGGCTTTAAAACGGGGAGTACATGTGACTTGGGGGAAGAGCACCGAGGATTTGAAAGCTTTTTATAAGCTTCATCTGGAGGAACGGCACCGGCAAGGCGTTCCAGTGCAGCCCAGGCAGTTTTTCGCATTAATCGGAAAGTTCCTTTTCAATGCAGGTTTGGGATCCATCATTTTTGCCTATAAAGATGAAAAAATAATCGCTGCTCTCTTGTTGCTAAACTATGGCCAGACACTAACCTATAAATATGGAGCCTCCGATAAAGCCAGCCTTAGTTTACGCCCAAACGACCTTCTATTTTGGACAGCAATCCAGTGGGGATGCGAGAATGGCTTTAAGTTGTTCGATATGGGTCGCACCGATTTAGATAACCCTGGCCTGCGCAGATTTAAGAATGGATGGGGGGCCGATGAAATGCCGCTCAATTATTTCACTGTTTCTCGAACAACGCGGAAGCCAGTCCCTGGCAATCTCAATCTAATGAAGATCGTGAAACCAATAATTCAATTGTCGCCGCGATGGGTCTGCCAATTTGCGGGTGAATTGTTATATAAGTATTTCGGGTAGGATCAATTAAGTGGGATATAAAATGGTGCTTGAATGAAATTGAAGGAGTGGTTTTCTGTGCGAGGGCCCGTTTATACTCGCCAGCGGGCCAGGAGCCTGCTGACCAGATATCGGTTCTCCCCCTCAAAGGCCATGAACCGGATCGACGCTTGCTTGAATGGCTTGGCCGATCACGACTGTGCTCCCACTTTTTCTACACCCGGAATAGTGGTGAAGCATTACCCACAATTTATCCGTCGTCTTCAGGAAGCTGGAGCAGAAATTGCTGTTCACGGTTACCAGCATGTGGATTTAAGTGCTTATCTTGTAACCTATGCTTGCAAACAATTGGCTAAAGCTGTCGAGGTCTTCAACAGGAATGGAATAGATGTTCATGGGTTTCGCTGCCCTTATTTAGGATGCACCCATGAATTGCTGGATTCGCTCCCAAAAGGATTGTTCGGATACAGCAGCAATAAAGCCATATATTGGAATTTACTACAGGGTATTGATGATGGTTACATAAATCTCGTTCGTGATACACTGCGTAATTTGTACCACGCTGCGTCTTCCACGGATGCAATTTCAGTGCCCTATACTCGGCCCAATATGCTGGAAATCCCGGTGAGCTTGCCAGACGACATGGAGTTATTAGATGGACTAAACTTAACTCCCGTGGAAGTTGCAAATACATGGTGCCAGGTTCTCAAACAAACTCACCAAAGGGGTGAATTATTCAACTTGATATTCCATCCCGAGCTGGCCGGGCTCTGCGAACATCCGATTTTTGAGGTTTTGAGTTGCGCGAAGTCATTGCAACCTTTTGTCTGGGTTGCCCGGTTGTGTGACATCAGTGAATGGTGGTCCGAGAAATCCAGTTTCAAGGTGGAAACTACGTTGACTTCAATCGGCCTGCGGCTTGTCTTTATCTGTTCGCCGGCGGCCACGATCCTCGTCAAAGGATTCGATCTTCGTGACTCTGGAAGCGCCTGGGATGGATCCTATCAGCGTTTGCAGGCTAAAATTCTGGAGATGCCAGCCTCTCCACGCCCATTCCTGGGTCTTTCGGCTAAAGTATCTCAGAAAGTCATTACATTCTTGATGGAACAAGGATACATTCTGGACACAACTGAAACCGCCACTGGATGCGGAATTTATCTGGATGAAGCCATCCTGGCAGGTCTAAACAGCGAAACTGCTCTCATCAATTACATTGAGGCGTGTTCCGGTCCACTCGTCCGGTATTGGCGCTGGCCAAATGGGGCTAAAAGCGCGCTGAGTATTACTGGGGATTTGGATGCGCTTTCTTTATTAGACTACCTATCGCGATTGTACAAAACCTAATACGATCGATTAAATTCGTTTTGCTGGATCGTTCCCTAGGCCTCATATCCAGCAATCATTTGGGTCTGCCTGAGGCCTAGAACTCATAAGCTCCAATTTCAAATCCCCCACCAAGCGGGCGAGGATCTCCATCATAATCGTTTGTTACTGGAACCGCCACACCTGCGTCGATCACCGGGGAATTTGCTTGTGGGTGATAATCAGAGGCGCCCGGGTTAGTAAAACGAGGATCAACATTCCACTTATCATGGGCGGGAGGGGGATTGGCACATACATAATTACCTACCCTCATGCAATCCGCATTTGAGCCATCACTATTGAATGCCGAATTATAATCAATTGATTGACCGGTAGTATCACCCGTGACAGTGATTGTATGGTAGGGTTGATTATAAAAGATATTATTATTAACAATCGAATAAGGAGCATTGTCCAAACCAATGGCATTGGGCCAGAATTGGTGAAAGGTGAGATTATTTATCCATAGATTGTTGTAGATATATAAGTGATGAGCATTTCCTGAACCACCGGTATTAACTCCCGTATATGCCACGATAATATTGTTTCTAATTGTAAGATTATTAGCACCACCAGAAAGCATGAAACCGTGTCCGTTTTCGTTCTGGGCTTGACTTTGCAGATTCTCACAGTAATTCTGTTCAAAAATGATGTTCTGTGCCATTTCATTAGAAGTGCCAGTCCAGGTTTGAAAACAATCAATATGGGCATCATCGATGTAATCGTCTATTGCTGGATTAATTCCAAGAGGCCCATAGGGAATGTCATGTATGAGGTTTTTTCGGAAAACATGCCCCTGGCCAAAGAATCGCATTCCATCAGCATCCAGGCCAGATACGCCAGGGTAGTCTGGGCAGGTTAAATGGTTGGGGTTATCGGCGGCATTATCCTCGACTGCCATTAGGGTCGGGTGACATTGAACGGATCCCCACACCTCATTCCCTTCAATTAGGTTGTTACGGCCATTGACAGTGATACCTGCCATTTCGTTATGATAAAGCTGGTTGTTTCTAATAATGTTGTTGCTAGAAATGGTTGGTTCGCTTGGAGTGCCATATATATAGATGCCTACAAGAGCATTATCGTGAATGTAATTAGCTTCAATAACATTATTGCTGCCGCGGAGGTAAATACCAGCGCTGGTACTTGAGCTCCATCGAACATAATCGGTATTGGCAATTTCAAAACCCCGGATGGCGATGTAATTTGCCTGAACATTAAAACCTTTCATGGTCACTGCGCCGCTCGCCTGGTAGGTGATGGCTGCACCTGAGCTGCCTGAACGCGTCACCTGGACCCGTTGGGCTGCATAATTTCCCGCTTGCACAACCACGGTGTCTCCCGCAATCATGGTGTTGGCAGCTTTCTGGATCGTCCCCCAGGGCTGACTCTGGGTGCCAGGATTGCTATCATTACCTGTTGGAGATACATAATATGTCGTTGATGCGGGCGGAGGGGTAGGAGGTACGCTCGTCGCAGTGGGAGTGGGGATAAGAAATATGCTCGTCGCAGTGGGAGTGGGGGTAGAAGGTACGCTCGTCTTGGTTGGCGTGGGGGTAGGAGGTAGGCTCGTCTTGGTTGGCGTGGGGGTAGGAGGTAGGCTCGTCTTGGTTGGCGTGGGGGTAGAAGGTACGCTCGTCTTGGTTAGGGTGGGAGTAGGAGGTAGGCTCGTCGCAGTGGGCGTGGATGGGAGGCTGGTTGCAGTGCGCGTAGGGGTAGGAGGTAGGCTCGTCTTGGTTGGCGTGGGAGTAGGAGGTAAGCTCGTTTTGGTTGGCGTGGGGGTAGAGCGTACACTCGTCGCAGTGGGCGTGGGTGTAGAAGATACGCTCGTCGCAGTGGGTGTGGTTGGGAGGCTGGTTGATGTGGCATCACTCTGATAAGTCAAGTAGATGGCTTCGTAATCTATCTTTGCATCTCCACTCGCGTCACTGGAAAGCAGCCTCACACGGATCTCGCCTGAAGCATCCACGAATTGATAGGGTTTGGCGGCCGCAAAAGTTAACATTGTCCAGGTATTTGCTGTTGCATTTATGCTGGTTCCCAGGAGAGTCCAATCCTGGTTCGCCCAGTTATAAATAAACCAGGACCATTGCTGGCCGCTGCTGGCCGTAGCCATGAAATTTATATTCAATAGCATAGTTTTCAGAGCGGTTTTCTTGTTATTTGTGTAGAGTGTAAAGACCTGGATGCCTTCATAAACCACCCCGGGTGTGGTGAAGAGCACATAAGCTTCGGCATTGTTGTCCTTTCCCGATTGGTCATTCACAGCCATGGCCTTCACCGACTGTCCGCCGGTACTCCCGGACGTAGTGGTGTAGGATATGGGTGTCAGGTTCTGGTCAGAAGACAGGGCATTCACAGATTGGACTGCGTAGGTCAAACGGGAACTCCTGGCGTTTACGGTGGAGTAACCCTCAAGTATAAGAGTGATTACAAAGAACAAACAGGTGAACTGGTAAATTGCCTTTTTCATATTCATATTGTCCCTATCAAAACAAAACGGTTTGGAAGAATCAACTCCAAGCCGTTTCACTGAAGATAATCTTTGGCGACTTGGCAGTCATAGCAGACTTGCTGCTTTAGACCCATAGTTTTGCGCCCCCGGTTTTCACCGGGTTTGCCTTTATCGAGATTGATTTTAAGTTACTAGCTTACCACAGGTTTGCCTTTTTCAACTGCTTTATCCATATTACTATATCTACAATAACACAATTTCGCTGCGTAGAGCTATCATTTCTGTTAATTACTTATTTGGTAGTTAGCTTACGCTAATTCAATCCTGACGATGGGATGCTACAAAAACCAGGCAATGATACAATCTACCCTAGCACATCTGAGGTAAAGAATCGCCTTGTTTAGGGGCTTTAGGGGGGATGCAAGATAGATAATAACAAATCACCAAGAATTATCATGAAATACAGGAGCAAAACATTATGAAAATCCCCTTTGTTGACCTTCGTGCGATGCACGAGGAAGTTCGTCCCGAGATCGAAGCCGCCTTCAAAGACGTCTTTGATCATTCATCGTTCGTCGGAGGTTCGTATGTGGATACCTTCGAGAAAGACTTCGCTTCGTTTTGTGGCGTAAGCCAGGCGGTTGCCTGTGCCAGCGGTACCGATGCGGTCAAGCTGGCTCTGATGGCTGCCGGAGTATGTGCAGGCGATGCGGTCATCACTGCTTCGCACACCTTCATTGCCACCGTTGAGGCCATCACCTTGATCGGCGCACACCCGATCTTTATCGAAATCGATTCTGACACCTATCACCTTTCCACGGCAGCCCTGGAGAGATTTTTGCAGGAGGAATGCCGCCTGGGCCCGGATGGACATTGGGTGGACGGTAATAGTGGCCTGCCGGTCACTGCGGTCCTGCCCGTTCACCTCTACGGCCTGATGGCCGATATGAAACCGATCCTTGAGCTGGCCGAGAAGTACAACCTCAAGGTGGTGGAAGATTGCGCGCAGGCCCACGGCGCCAGCTACGTGCTGGATGGGAAAACGATGAAGGCGGGGAGCCTGGGTGAGGCGGGCGCCTTCAGCTTCTACCCCGCAAAGAACCTGGGCGCGATGGGTGAAGGCGGCGCGGTCACGACACAGGATGAACAAGCCGCCCAGCGTATGCGGCTGTGGCGCGACCATGGCTCCAGCCAGAAATACATCCACATCTCTCCGGATGGGTGGAACGGCCGCCTCGATGCCCTGCAGTGCGCCATATTGAATATCAAACTTAAGAAGCTGGACGAATGGAACGATCGCCGCCGCCAGGTTGCCAAATGGTATGGGGAGCGTCTGGGTGGGAACGAAAAGATCGTCCTCCCGTCTGTTCCCACCGGAAGAGAGCACATCTATCACCTTTACGTGGTGCGAGTGCAAAACCGCGACCGGGTGATGAAGGAATTGGGCGCGCGCGGCATTAGCTGCGGCTTGCACTATCCCATCCCACTGCATTTGCAGGCTGCTTATCGCGATCTTGGCTATCGCAAAGGCGACCTCCCGGTGACGGAAAAGGTAACCGAATCGATCCTTTCTCTGCCTATATTCCCGCATATGACCGAAGACATGCTGGATTTCGTTTGTTCCGAAATAGAGAAGGTGCTGGAAGGCAGGATGGAGGCGGTTCGCACAGCTTAAGTGGGATCACCACGGGGGATTTGCGCGCGGTTTCAAATTCACCGATACCAAATTAAGTCAAAAGAAGACAGGAGGGCTTTTGTTATGAATGCTCCAGAGTTTTGCCGGATTGCCCCGGATGTTAAATTAGGAAAGGATGTCAAGATCTACGGTTTCGTCAACCTGTATGGCTGCTCCATAGGTGATGAGACCAAGATCGGTGCCTTCGTTGAGATCCAGGCTGGAGCGCTAGTTGGGAAAAGGGTCAAAATCTCCAGCCACACATTCATCTGTGAGGGCGTCACCATCGAAGACAATGTCTTCATCGGACACGGAGTCATGTTCATTAATGACCGCTATCCGCGTTCGACGAACCCGGACGGATCGAGCCAGATCGGCGAGGATTGGGTCTGTGTCCCGACGTTGATCAGTCGTGGGGCCTCCATCGGCAGCAACGCCACCATCCTGTGCGGTGTGAAGGTTGGCGAGGGCGCGATCGTGGGCGCGGGAAGTGTTGTAACAAAAGATGTACCCCCTTATACGATCGTGGCCGGCAACCCGGCCAGGGTATTGCGCAAGGTAGAGTCGATTCTTGTTGAAAGAACTTTAGTCACACCCCCAGGAGACCTGTTATGAAAACAATGACCATGGATGGTACGGAGTTTCTATTGTCAGACTTTAGGAATCCTGCAGTCGCGAACAGTTATCTGCTCTTCAAGCGCCTGATGGACGTGCTGATCGCCCTGGGGTTGATCGTGCTGTTTGGGCCATTGATGTTGTTGATCATGGCCGGCATTCGCATCTCCTCGCCGGGGCCTATTTTTTACTGGCAAACGCGGATTGGGAAAAAAGGCAAACCGTTTTCCATGCTCAAATTCCGTTCGATGCAGGTCAAAAATGATCCGGATTTGCACCGAGCGTACGTGCAAAAGTTGATCCACGAAAATATACAGCCCGGCGCTAGCAGCAAATCCAACCTCAAGATGCTGGGCGACCCGCGCATCACCGGCTTGGGCAAGTACTTGCGCAAGTTCAGTTTGGATGAGCTGCCGCAGTTTTTCAATGTATTGAGAGGCGAGATGTCGATGGTCGGTCCGCGGCCCTCCTTGCCCTACGAGTACGAGGTTTACAAAGAATGGCATAAACAGCGCTTGATGGTGCTGCCCGGTATCACTGGTCTATGGCAGGCGATGGCGCGTAACACTGTCTCGTTTGATGATATGGTGCGGATCGATATAGAGTACATCCAGTCCATGAACCTGTGGCTGGATCTCAAAATCATGTTTCTCACACCGATCGTAATGATCCGAGGGAAAGGAGCAGGATAAGATGAGCGAACCAAGAATTCACAACCCTATCCGCGTGGGCATCATTGGTCTGGGATATTGGGGACCAAAGCTGGCACGCAATTTCCACGGACTGGATGGGACCTGCATAGTAGCGATGGCCGCTGATTTGCGCCAGGAACGCTTTGCCGATTTGAAAGAACTCTGTCCGGGTGCAGCTGTTACAAATGATTACAGGGACCTATTGAATGGTTCCCTGGATGCAGTCGTCATTGCCACACCGGTCAGCACGCACTACCGCCTTGCGAAAGAAGCGCTGCTGGCCGGCAAACACGTGCTGGTGGAGAAACCGATGGCCGGAAATGTGATCCAGGGCGAGGAGCTAGTGGCAATTGCGAAAAAAAACAACCTGCGCCTTATGGTTGGCCATACCTTCCTGTACAACCCGGCGGTTGAGACGGTTCGGCGTGTGATCCTGGCGGGCGAGCTCGGCGAAATCTACTATCTGAATGCCACGCGGGTCAACCTGGGCCTGCTGCAGCCCGATATCAATGTCATGTGGGATCTCGCTCCACATGATCTCTCGATCTTCAATTTCATCCTCGACCAGGATCCAATCAAGGTGAGTGCTGTCGGGGGAGTGTATATAAACAAATCGGGCGGGCTCCCGGAAGTGGTGTACGTGACACTACGTTACCGTAATGATTTGATCGCGAATCTGCGGGTAAGCTGGCTGGACCCCGTAAAAATACGTCGGCTCACGGTTGTGGGCAGCAAGAAGATGCTGGTCTACGATGACATTAGTGAGCACAAGGTGATGCTCTACGACAAGGGTGTGCACGTATCTCCCTTTTGGGTCAACGAGGCAGAGTACCATGCACCCTACGGCAATTGGCCCGGGCCTGACCGCCGACGCAAAAGGCGGCTAAATGAGGCGGAGTTCCATGCATCCTACCGCAATGGCCCGGATAGCAAGGTAACCGTCGAGTGGAGCGAGCCGTTGCGGGCGGAATGTCAGCACTTTATCAATTCCATACGCAATGGCTCCGCCCCGCGCAGCGATGGGGAAAATGGCCTCAAGATCGTCAAGATATTGGAAAGCGCGCAACGCTCGCTGGTGAATGGTGGACTCGAGCTGGCCATCGAGTATTGACCCCGGCTAGGGCGTTGACACAGGGCGGTAAACAATAAAGCGATCCCCTTCTGCTATGAGATTTTCCGCACGTCACCATAGAGGGACCCTTGGCAAAATCGCTGAACCCTTCCGCCGCATCCCACTGCCCGTTCATTGGCCTCAGGGATGATTCGAGGACGTTTTTTACTTATCCGTCTACCGGCAACCATTGTTTCCACTGCCGGTTTCCCGCCGTCCCGCTCCTGACGCACCAGGAAGCTTATTGCCTGGGTGGTAAACATGCTGGCTGCCCGCTCTACCGTCAGGACGATAGCAAACCTTTTCCGCTCCAATTTAGAGCCGGTAAGGGTCACCGTGCTGCTCGATCCGGATCAACCGGAAGGCTACTCGTTATTTTCATTGGCATCCTCTTACTAGGATTAGTTGGATTCATATTTTTTCAAAAGTTCGTTACCCCTCCTCTGATGATACCTCAGCAAACCTTCCCGACGCAAACCGTCCCGACAGACATCCAGCCGTCTGCAACGATCCTCCCTCCGACCCGTAGCCCGGCCCCAACTTCGACACTCGTTCCAACCGCCACTTCCCTTCCGCCGGTGCATGCGCTGGAAGTCCAGATTATTGTCGGCGATCACAAATTCATTATCCACCGAGTCGTTGAGGGGCAGACATTCGAGATGCTCGCCGTGACCTACACCACCACTTCGGAAGTCATCCGGGCGCTGAATCCTTCCCTCAATCCTCCCCTATTGGCGAATAGTGCCATTGTTATATCCCCCGGCCTCCAATCTATAGATCCAGCTTTGCCGGCTTTTCAAGCCTATGAAGTCACTGAAGCGGAGATCACCATCGACGAACTCGCTGGAAAATTAAATGTCGACCCTGCATTACTGAGGCACTACAACGCCTGCGATGATAACTGTCGCCTGGCCGTAGGAGACTGGTTGATCATCCCGATCCCTAAATGAAAGAATAGGGATTTCATTGCTTGCGGTTTGATGCGATATGCCATCCGTTTTGTTCGTTTGTACCGCCAATCAATTTCGATCCCCTATTGCTGCGGCTTGTTTGATTGATTTTATCCATCAAGAGAATCCGCTTGAAAAATGGAGGCTGGAAAGTGCCGGCACCTGGACAAAACCCGGGCTGCCCGCCTCCCCACTTGCGTTACAAATTGGCCATCGGCTTGGCCTGCGCGGGCTTGAAGGCCATATCACTCGCCAGGTTAGCCAGGAACTCCTCGACCAGTTTGACCTGATCCTGGTCATGGAGACCGGTCATTTGGAGGCCATCGCTAGCGAGTTTCCTAATGTCGTTGATCGATTGATGCTTCTTTCTGAAATTGTGGATGGCGCCCCATATAGTATCCTGGACCCGGCTGATCAAGGCAGCGATCCGGATGAAGTTGCCTCAGAATTGCAGATGTTGATTCAAAAGGGAGGCAGCAAGATTCTAAAATTGGCAAAGACGCTTCATCGCGCCAGGCGTGCTCTAGACGAAGGCGATTCATAGACCATGCAATCGAATGAGCAGTTGGACTTGCTGAAGCAGATCCTGGAGAACCTTCGTTTTCCGGATCGCCTGGATGCACATCCCTGGGCCAAGAGCTTGACGGTTCGGGAGGCCGTGGAGCGTGATCCCTCTCTGGCGGAGAAAAGCCCCGGCGCCCAGTTGAGCATGACAATTGGGGAGCTTTTCCGGCAATTGATGCCAACCACGCCACCGCAGGGTGGGAAGCGGCTGGATACCCGCTGGGGGCATTTTGGCATCCTGGCGGCCAATTATTTTGCGCCCTTATTATTTGGGCGCATGTACCCTCGCACTTTACGGGAGGCCTGGCGGCGTATCGACCAGGCCATTTTATTATTTGTATATGGGGTATCAGTCAATCAGCTTACGCCGGAACAGATCGTAGCTTATCGGCTGGTAGGGGATGAGCCAAACTGGGCAGCCAACAGCACCATCAGCGACTGGCACCGCAATGGCTTACAGAATCTTGCAGACCTGTTCCTCAACCACGAGAAACATTTGAGTCTTTCTTCAGGAGAGCCTTCGGTCTTGTTCGAGGGCGAAAACGATGGCCGATACCGCAACCGATCCAAACCGCGACAGGCAAAAGGAGCAACTTCAAATCACGGGCGTCTGCTCTGGCGGTGGGTCAAAGCATTCATCCTGGTTGCTTTCCTGGGAGCCATAATTTTTATGGGCGCTAAAGGCTGGCAGGTCTACCGTCTGATGCAAGCCGTTAAAGGGGACATAGCTAACCTGCAAGAGTTGAACCTGACTTCCCTGCAGCCGGAGACGCTCGAGCAGGTGGGGCCTGTGTTGGATAAAGCACATCAGGATATTGAGACACTTCGGACAGAGGTTTCACCCTGGTTGTGGTTGACTCCTGGCCTGAGTTGGGTGCCCATATACGGCGGAGATATCCAGTATGCCGGCGACCTGCTGGAGATGGCTTCCGGTTTAATCCAGTCTGCTTCACAAACCTACCATACCACTTTCCCGATCTGGGTGGCTCTCCATCAAAAAGAGGGAGATCTCAAAGCCTCGGAGCTGACCGGAATGTTGTTGAATGCCCAACCGGCTTTGTTGCAGTCCCAAACAGTTCTCCAACAAGCCATTGAAACACGCCAGCGGATCGTCCCTGAACGACTTTCGCCTACCACACATTCCTGGTTAGACCGTGCAGAACCCTATGTAACTTCATTGGATGAAGCCCTCTCGTTGGCCTTATCCCTGCCCCGCCTGCTGGGAGGCAGTCAAGAGGGCCCCAAGACCTATCTGGTTCTGGTCCAGAACGAAGACGAACTGCGCCCAACCGGCGGATTCATAACGGCGGTCGGCAAGATGGTGGTCTGGAATGGAGAGTTGATCAGTTGGAACGTCGAAGACTCCTACAGCGTGGATGACATCAACAAAGCCTATCCGCCCGCTCCCTGGCAGATGCGCAGCTTCATGAACATCCCCATCCTGGTTTTCCGGGATGCCAATTGGTCCCCCGATTACCCGACAGCCGTCCTATGGGCTGAGTATCTTTACGCCTACACCAATTCCTTTTCGGTGAATGGGGTCATTGCCATTGACCAGCACG
>Ga0315284_10001407_pt1 | contig 34315 bp, 33 predicted proteins | sample YL17G09_16_MG_FD_203696 | JGI IMG/M metagenome (GOLD analysis project Ga0315284, IMG submission 203696) | Sediment microbial communities from Yellowstone Lake, YNP, Wyoming, USA - YL17G09_16 | ecosystem: Environmental > Aquatic > Freshwater > Lake > Sediment | place: USA: Wyoming | collected... | reverse complement strand
TGCAGTCGTCGCGGTCGAGATAATCCCACCGGGTATACACGATCATGCCGTCGTTATTGACGGAAGGATTCCATTCGTTGGTTTCATGATAGCTCAGGCAGACGATGTCGCTGCCGTCGTCTTTCATCGAATAGAGCGTGTAGGTCGGCACGATACGGGGATGGCAACGTCCATAGCCGCCGCGCCGTTCCGAGACAAAGACGATGCGGCCATTGGGCAGGAAGCAGGGATCGAAATCATTAGAGGGCCCGTCGGTCAACTGGGTAAGACCGGTCCCGTCGGCGTTTACTTTGAAGATATGGAAGCATTGTTCGACCGTCCATCCTTCCCCCGATGCGGGCGACTCGACCCAGGCAAAAAGGATCGTCTTTGCATCGTATGATAGATCCGGAGAGAGGAAACCGCCTCCGGTGAGCGATCGGCCCTGCAATCGCCCATTCTGGACTTGGGCGCCCGCGAGCAGGTCGGCGGCCTGAGGTGTATCGGCCGTTGCGCCGGTAAGCAGGTAAAGACTCCCCATGCCGCAGGCATTGAAGCCGAAATACTGATCGCACATGTGCTCGGCGCCCGAGATTCCGGTTCGAACAGCCGGGCAGACATCCCGTGTGATAAAAAGGATCGAGTCGGGGAGCAGAGGGTTATCGATGGCTGACAAAAGGGGAATTGCGGAAACCGCCACCACGATGGAAGCACGATGCGCTTTCATCGTGAAATGAAAAAACGAGATTCGGAATAAATGCGGATGAATCATTCACATATAAATATACCTTAGAGGTGGTGCATTACCCGCCTCCGGCGGCTTAGAGCGTGGCTGATCCCGGTTGACTGCCTTGTTGTGAAATTGCAAAGGGTTACCGAGGTCATGGCGCGCCGAGTCCATCCGAAATGCATGAAGTTCAGGTCTTCGCTCCTACCTTTGGTTTCCCGCGACTTCTGACCGCAGTTGTCCCGCTACTGGTTCCATGGAGCAGCAAAGTTGTCTGATCCTCGACGCTCCACTCCAGGACATCCCCTTTGGTGAGGCCGAGCGTTTCCGCCAGAACCACCGGCAGGTTGACGTAGTACGAGCTGCATTGCCGACGGGCGAGCGCTCAGAGGCCTTCGAGCGACGACGCTACGGTAAGCACCTTGTCGAGATTGGTGATTTCGATGAGTCGTGCCATGTACGAATCGGCCTTGGAGTCGGCATTGAGCACGATGAGTGCGCGCTTGTCGGCTGAGAGCATTTTGTGGTAGTAGATGATAACGCCCAGGCCATGGCTGTCGATGTATTCAGCCTTGCTGAGGTCGACCACAACCTTCTTTGCCGGTCCTTTGAGCAGTTCCTCCAGGCAGGTCTGCAAATGCTTGTCTCCCTCGCCCTTGACCTTCCCCGCCAGTTCGACAACCGGGATGCCGTTGTGGTCGTTGACAGTGAGAATCATCGACATTTTCGTGCTCCCTTCGTTCTCCCCGATTGCACCTGACCCCGATGCGCAACGCTCGGTTTGACCTATAACTTGTCCACGTTGTCAACAACTTGGAGGATGCGTGACAAGCCGGTCGTATCCAGTAGACCCCTAATATACGACAATGGGTCGGGATTCTCGTTGATGATGACGAGGCTTCGTCCTTCCTTCTGCAGAGCAGAATGATGGAATACCAGGAGTCCCAGAGCGTGGCTGTCCATGAACTCGGTGTGCGAGACATCGATCGCGATCTTTGGCGCACCCAGTTTCGCTGCGGCCTTGAGGTCGCGGGAGAACCGGTACACCTCTGAGTCCATGAGCGCCCCCATCACCCGAACAATGGGCACCTGGTTGCTCTCGGTCTTCTGGATGTCAAAATCCATACTGTCTCCCCAATCACTCGACGTGCACCAGTGGAAGGTAATTATACTTGGAGAGAGTTGCGGTGCGCAAGAGGTTCGTTGAGTTCGACTGTGGGACTTCGTGGAGATCGGGGCAGTGCAGCGGGCGGCAGTCCAACGCTCTGTTCGCCCTGCCGCACAAGCGAAGATCCGTGCGAGGACCGGTTCTTCCAAGCGGGCCGAGGTCGAGTCCGAGCCTGAGTTCGAGGGCCAGTCTCTCGGAGTCTGCGCCCATCACCTCGGAGAACGTTTCCCGGCCCTGTCCTGGACAGAACCGAGACACATGATTGGATCGCTTGCACTCCGGACCGATATCAGCAGCGCCATCGACTGTGCCCGGATGGTTGGGTGCTTCATCGCGGCCTGGGTCATCCGCAGACCATCCCCGGATACAAGCACCTCCCGCGTAGCGCAGATCAGGAGGTCCGCTCAACTCACGCAGCCAGGGATTCGCGCTGTCCGGGTCTGATCCCTGATCCATCGACCCGATCTTGTAGTGGACAACAAAATTGTCTCGACCCTTTCAGGCATGAAACATCTTTGTACCACTACAGCGTGCGATCAACATGGAGCCGCAGCAATAAGAACGGCGAATCTGCGTCAATTCCCGTGTTTCCGCATTGGTTGGGCTCAATCCCCCTCCAATGGCACAGATATTGTTTCATCTATCACCCCCGGCGAGAGCGATGTCGTCGGTTAGGTCGACCATTCGGTCCCTCGACAATAGTCACAATCAACCAAAGGAGTTTTTCGTGACCAGTAGAAGAGAAGTGACCCTTTCGGTGCAGCCCCGAGAGGTGTGTACCAACAACACCACCGCCCGGGTGAGTGAGTATTTCGGCATCAACACCTTTGGTGACAGCACGCTCAAGAAGCTGGTGTCTGAGAAGACCCACCGTGCCTTCAAGAAGTGGCAGGAGGAAGGCGTTGTCATCTCCATGGCTCAGGCCGACGAAATCGCCAATGCCATGAAGGAATGGGCCATTATCAAGGGCGCCACCTCCTACACGCACTGGTTCCAGCCCATGACTGGTCTCACCGCCGAGAAGCACGACGGCTTCATCTGGGTCAATGGCGACGGCCAGGTGTTGGAGAAGTTCTCGGGCAGCAAGCTCATTCAGGGAGAGCCCGACGCGTCGTCATTCCCCTCCGGCGGCATTCGCGCCACGTTTGAGGCGCGCGGCTACACCGCATGGGATCCCTCATCTCCGGCATTCATTGCCGAGGTTGACATGGGCAAGACGCTGTGCATCCCGACCATTTTCATCTCCTATACCGGCGAAGCGCTTGACAAGAAGCTTCCCCTGCTGCGCAGCGACGCGGCCCTGTCCAAGGCTGCCGTGGAATTTCTCAAGCTCTTCGGCAGCAACGCGCGTCATGTGTATTCGACCTGCGGGCCCGAGCAGGAGTACTTCCTCATTGACGAAGCGTACTACAAGCTGCGCACCGACCTGCAGCTCACCGGTCGCACGTTGTTGGGCGCGGCCTCTCCCAAGGGTCAGCAGCTTGAGGATCAGTACTTCGGCTCCATCAAGGATCGCGTGCTCAACTACATGTACGATGTGGCCGAAGAAGCCTACAAGCTGGGTATCCCTGTGACAACCCGGCACAACGAAGTGGCGCCGCACCAGTACGAGTTTGCGCCCATCTTCGAGCGCAGCAACCTGGCTGCCGATCACAACGTGTTGCTCATGGACATCATGAAGAAAGTTGCGCTTCGTCACGGACTGGTCTGCCTGCTGCACGAGAAGCCCTTCGCAGGTGTCAATGGCAGCGGTAAGCACGTGAACTGGTCGCTTTCGACCGATCTGGGTGAGAATCTGCTCAACCCGGGTGAGACGCCGGAAGAGAATCTGCAGTTCCTTGCAGTGCTGACGGCGGTCATCTCTGCGGTGCACAATTGCTCGGAGCTGCTGCGCGCAACAGTGGCCACGGCCGGCAACGAGCATCGCCTCGGCGCCAACGAGGCCCCGCCTGCCATTGTGAGCGTGTACCTTGGCGAGCTGCTCTTCAAGATCATCGAGCAGGTCGAGAGTGGAAGGCTCAAGAAGGCAAAGCGACAGGATATTATTGACCTTGGCGTTGGCCTGCTGCCCAAGTTCCTGCGCGACAGCACCGACCGCAACCGCACGTCGCCGTTTGCCTTCACGGGCAACAAGTTTGAGTTCCGCGCGGTAGGCAGCTCGATGAATATTTCCACTGCAATTGCCGTGATCAACACCATTGTGGCGGAGTCACTCACGCAGATAACCGCCAAGATCAGAACCGCCGCAAAGGGCGGCGACCTCAACGCGGCAGTGATGAGCGTGCTCTCCGACACCATCAAGGCGAGCAAGGCCATTCTCTTCGAGGGCAACAACTACTCCGAAGAGTGGGTGAAGGAAGCGGCCAGGCGCGGGCTGCCCAACATCGCATCGAGCTCCGAGGCGCTCAAGGCCTTTGTCAAGCCTGAGTTTGTCAAGATGTTCGAAAAGCACGGTGTCTTCTCCAAGGTGGAGCTGACCGCACGCTACCACATCTGGCTCGATATCTACGAGAAGGTGCTTGACATTGAGGCAAAGACCATGTCGGACATGGTGCTCACCGAAGTGGTGCCTGCGGCCATCGAGTTCCAGACACAGATCGCCGGGAGTCTCGCGGCGCTGAAGGCGGCCATCGAGGACGAGAAGGGCTTGCTGGAGGCCGGCGTTCTTGACGATCGCAAGAATCTGCTGAAGAAACTCTCCTCCGACATTTACTACGTGAGCAAGAACGTGGCCGAGCTGCACGCGGTGCTTGAGAAGGCCGAGCACATGGACCTGGAGAAGAAGACGGCATTCTTCTTCACCACGCTGAAGCCGCAACTTGCGCACATTCGCAAGCATGTGGATGGGCTGGAGCGGATGATGCCCGACACGCTGTGGCAGCTGCCCAAGTACAAGGAGATGCTCTTCGTGTCGTAGGTTGGCGATTCGCCGCGAAGCGTAGGCAGGCAACGGGCGTCTAGGAAGGGGCGCCCGTTCTGCATTTGGGGAGGGGCGCGGTCGACGAGGTCGCGCTCACCCCATCTGCGGGGCCTCAGATCAGCTCTTCGGCAAGAATGGTCCGGACAAAGTACCCGGCCGACGCCAGGTCGGAACTGGGTGGAGTGAGCGAGATGAGCACGGGTTGGACTGTCTTGCGGGGGAACTTCGCCCGCAGCACATTGGCCTTCCTTTCGGTTTCTTCGATGATTGAGCGACCCGGTGCGGATGTAGAGTACTTCATCTCGCACAATGTCAGTACATGGTCGGCGCGATCGAAGACCAGGTCAATTTGGGCGCCATCCTTGTCGCGAGCCGGCGACTGGAAATACGGGCCGCAGGTGAAGCTGATTCCCGAGAACTGCAACAGGTCGGCAATTCGTCGGGCATGCTGGACACAGAGGTACTCAAAGGACCGCCCGCGCCACGCCAAATACGCCGGTGTCGTCCAGACCTGGTTGAATCGCTCGGGGTTGGTCCCGGCTTTGATGTCTTTGAGTGCAGGCTTGATGAACGCATAGTAGAACCGCAGATATGCGTCGCTGAGAAAGTACTTGACTATCCGTGTATCAGACTTCCTGCAGAACGGCGTCTGTGAGGAGATGAATCCAGCCGCTTCGAGGTCGGCCAGATGCGTCGAGAGTCCGCCGCCCTTGGGGGTGCCGGTCACCTGCTCTATTTGAGGACGGGTAAGGCCGTAGCTTTGGTGAGCCAGGGCTCCCGTAATCGCTTCGAATTCGGGGTTCCTCCCGAAGTGACCGGCGAAGATTCTGCCGTATTCCTCGGTGAGAAATCCAGATTCACGAAACGCAAGATTGACGAGTCCGAGGCGTACAGACGGCTCTTTGGAGAGGAGGCGGAGGTACTTAGGAACACCTCCCGTAAGCATGTGGGCCTCCAGTACCTCTTCCACCCCTCTGCCTGTGAGAAGCTTGGCGGTCTCGGTCAGCTCAAATGGCTTCAGGTGTATGACGGTATCGATCCGGCCGTAGAATGCGCTCGATCGGATCACCTTGCCGATCATGAAGGATGCAATCGATCCGCAGAGCACCAACCCGGCCCCGTTGACTTTCGATAAGTGCCGATCCCACGCAACCTTCAGCTCGGAGACTATTTCGCTGCGGTAGTTTGCCATCCACTGAAACTCGTCGAGAATGATGATGCAGGGCTTCTGACGGATCTGCTCGAAGAGTGCGTGGAAGGCCTTTCGCCACGTGGTTGCCGGCGAGCCCGTCGTAACAGGCTGCCCCGCGTATACCGAGAGGTGGAAGAGAAAATTTGCGATCTGCTCCCGCTTCGGTCGGTTCTCGACCCCCTCAATCGTGAGTGTGGGCTGACCCGCGAAGGCAGTCTCAATCAGGAAGCTCTTGCCGATTCTGCGCCGACCGTAGAGAGTGGCCACGCGAGGCTCTGATCCATTGAGCATCCCTCTGAGTGCTTCCAGTTCGAGGTCGCGACCTATGAATGGTGGGTTTGGGCCCATTATTCCTCCCATGAGTATCAAGAATATACATTATGGGCGGAAATTATTCAACAATTTCCGCCCATAATGCCTCCAAAATCATCGTAGGGGCAGAAAATGTTGTCATCCCCCGCCTGATTCCATTGGAGGACCATACCCACCAGTCGCGGTTGTGAGGCACCGGGAAGCGCGCTACCGCGACTCACGGCTGACCGCTCCCCCACACGTGGCTGCGTGTATTTTGCCACGATCACCCGAGACGTGCTGCATGATTCGCCTCATCCGCGACAACGAGCTCGATGCGCTGCTCGACCTCCACCAGCATCTGCACGCCCACGACGATCCGCTGCCGGACAGCGCAACCGTCGAGTCAACGTGGAAGGACATTGCCTCGGATCCCCGCATCCGCTGGTTCGTTGACGAGCAGGACGGGCTGCTGGTCGCATCCTGTCACCTGGTGATGGTCCCGAACCTGACGCGCGGATGTCGGCCGTATGGAGTCATCGAGAACGCGGTCACCAGGTCGGAGTATCGGCGCCGGGGCTTGGCGACCAGTCTGCTGCGACATGCACTCTCGTATGCGTGGGAGAGCGGCTGCTACAAAGTGATGCTTATGACCGGCTCGAAGCACGAGTGGGTCCACTGTTTCTACGAGAAGGCCGGCTTCAAGAAGGACGCGAAGACCGCATTCCTCGCCAAACCAGCGTAGCGCCACCATCTGTCCTGGAAACCCCATGCCGAACCTCCACCCGATTCTCCTCGCGCAACTCCCGGTGCCGCAGTTGGCGCCGCAGGAGTGCACGGGCAACCTTCCGTTGGCCGGGGCAACGCTCATCGTGCACGCGCATAGCAGCGGGGGCGCGCCGGAGCTGCAACCGCGCATGGTGGATCAGTCGTTGCAGTCGCGCGCAGGCGATGCTGCGATGGTGGAGCGACTGGCCGCGTCGGGGTCAAGCTGCGTGGGCTTCACCTGCGCGGTGTGGAACGTGGAGCGCACCGCGTGGATTGCGCGACGTCTCCGCGAGCGTGCGCCCAATGTCAAGATCCTCCTCGGTGGCCCGGAGATCGCCGTAGATGCGCCCGTGGTCCTGGACACGCAGCCGTGCTTTGACTGGGCAATCGAGGGTGAAGGCGAGGGCGCAGTCGCGGCCATGCTTGCCGGTGCATCGCCCGACAGCATCGACGGCGTGCTCCTGCCTGGTGGCCTGCGTGCGTCAGGACGCGTGGCTGCCGCGTCCACCACCACGCTGTCGTCGATCCACGACCCGTTCATCTCGGGTCTGGTGCGCCCTGAAGCCGACGGCGTCATGTTCGCCGAGTTCCTCCGCGGCTGCAAGTACCGCTGTTCATTCTGCCACTACCACCAGGGCCGGGCCGGTGCCTCTCGTGCAGAACGTCCACGCAAGCAGATTGCCGAGATCTTTGCCTGGGCTCGCGCGCACGGGCTCGCTGAGATCGGGCTCCTCGATCCGAGCCTGGAGCAGCGAGATGACTTTGCCGGGTTCCTCGACTTCATCGCGTCAGTCAACACGTCGAGCATCGGCATCTTCTGCGAACTGCGCGCCGACTTCGTGGACGACACGCTTGCGGCCAAGCTCCATGCTGCCGGCGTGCGTACGGTTGAGACGGGCCTGCAGTCGGTGAGTGCGGAGGCGTTGCGCGCGTCGCATCGGTCGGTGCATCTGGAGCGATTCCGCGTTGGGGCTGAGGCACTGCTCGACCGGGGCATCACCATGCGCACCGATGTGATGGCAGGGCTTCCCGGTGACTCGCCCGAGGGGTTGACCCGGACGCTCGAGTTTGTCGCAGAGAACGGGTTGGTGCCGCATATGCAGCTCTTTCGCACGCAGGTACTCCCGGGCACCACGCTACGCACCGAGGCTTCGGCATTGGGTGTGCGCTACGACGAGGGGCCACCGTACCTGGTGCGATCGACGCCGACGTGGGACGAAGACGATCTTGACGGGTGCTTCGCCCGGTCGGAGGACCTGCTTGACACGTCGTTCGCGCCGGAGGAGCGTCCCGTGCTGGCGGAACGTTCATCGCAGGCGGCCGCCACCACGCGCTACCACGATGCGGGAGTTGCCTGGCACTACTGGTTCGACCTCGATCATTCCGACGGTGTACGGGCGGCAGGTGCAGAGCTCTTCGACGAGGCTGCGGCTGCCGTGACACTGCACCTCCGGACATCTGCGCCCGCCGCGCACACGGCGCCCGCCCGCAATCTCGTCGAGCGGTTCATTGCCGCCAACCCCTTCTGCGCACTGTCGGTGGTGGTCGAGCTTCCGCCGCATGCGCCGCTTGACATACTCGATGAACTCGACGCCGCCTGCGAGGCGAACCAGCACGGTAGCTATGTCACGCGCATGTTCCCCACAGCAGCCACGATCCGTCCCCTGCGTCGGGTCTTCGCCATGCTTCCCTCGGCCAAGCATCGGGGGACCAATCGGGAATGGCTTGACAGAGTGCGCGATGTGGCAGAGGTGATCTGGTCGCTACCCTGCGACACGGCAGAGAGTGCGCTGCGGTCGGCAGCGCATATCCGGATGGGCGGCTGGGACTACGTGTTTCTGGACATCCCGTCCGGGGCTTTGGGCGCCGACGTTGAGGCGTTCTGCATCGCTCTGGCGAAGACGTGCCGATGCGCAGATAGCCTCTTGCTGCCGGGGCTGCAGCTTCACTGGGCCATGGTGAGGGTGGCGGAGGCCCTGCCGTAGTGGGGAGTGCGGAGTTCAGGAGGATCGATGCACTTCCCGGTCAACGCCGGCTCCGATGTTCGCGCGATGGCACCGGTCGTCACTGGACAACACGTGCCCACCCAAGGCTTCGGCGCACGGCTTCCTGCCATCCGGCGTAGAGCCGGTCTTGCGTCTTCGGGTCGCCCGCCGGACCGAACGTGCGGTCGGCGCCCAGGACCTCGGCGAAGCTCGCCTCGTCCCAGAACCCGCACGAAATGCCGGCCATTCCCGCCACGCCAAGGGCCGTGGTTTCGGTCGCTCGTGCCCGCACAACCGAGATCCCCAACATGTCAGCCTGGAATTGCATCAGGAAGTCATTGTGGGTAGCACCACCATCCACACGCAACGTCTTGACAGGACGGCCCATCGAACGCGTGAACTCCTCCACCACATCGCGCACCTGGTACGCCATGGATTCCAGTGCTGCGCGAATGACCGTGTCGCGATTTGCCTTGCGCGTGAGGCCGATGAGGAGGGCGCGCGCATCAGGCGCCCAGTACGGGGAGCCGAGTCCCTGGAATGCGGGGACGAAGTAGACACCGTCATTGCTTCCAGCGCGAAGGGCGGCCTCTGCCGTCTCTGCCGGACCAGCGATGATACCGAGGTTTTCCTCCAGCCACTGCACGGATGCTCCGCCCATGAAGAGGCTTCCCTCCAGCGCATACCGCACACCCTGGCGCGTTTTCCAGGCGACGGTGGAGACGAGTTTGTCGGATGAGACAACGGCCTCCCCAGTGTTGACGAGGATGAAGATGCCGGTCCCGTACGTGGCCTTGACGGTGTCTGAGTCCCAACCACGCTGCCCGAAGAGCGCTGCCTGCTGGTCGCCGAGCATGCCTGCGATGGGGATGGGGTGTCCGAAGAGTGCAGTGTCGGTGTATCCAGCCAATGCATCAGAGTCCCTCACCTCCGGCAGTATCTCCTGCGGGATGCCGAAGAGGTCGAGCAGCTCCGCATCCCAGCTCAGTGCCGCAATGTCGAAGAGCATTGTGCGGGAGGCGTTCGACGGGTCGGTGGAGTGCGCTCTGCCCTTGGTGAGGTTCCACAGAACCCACGTGTCGGGTGTGCCGAACGCCAGCGCTCCGGATTTCGCGCGCGCATGGTCAGGGTCCGTCTTGTCAAGGACCCACCGGATTTTTGTTGCCGAGAAGTACGGATCGATGAACAGGCCGGTCTTCGCCTTGACGAAACCGCGCGCTCCGCTCAGTGCCTCGCACATGCCGGCGGTCCGGCGGTCTTGCCACACAATGGCGTTGCAGAGCGGCTTTCCCGTAGCCCGATCCCACACGACAGACGTCTCCCGCTGATTGGCAATGCCGATCGCGCGGACCGATGCTGCGCCAACCGCGCCAACCACCTCGGTCAGCGCGTCGAGCGCGGTGCGGCAGAGCTCGACCGGATCGTGCTCGACCCATCCGGGTTGCGGGTAGTGCTGGGTGAGAGTGCGGTATGCCTGAGCGACGACAGAGCCGTCGTGCGCAAACGCGATGGCGCGGTTTCCGGTTGTGCCCAGATCCAGGGCGACGATGACATCACGAGTGGCCATGCAACGCCCTTCACAGATGCGGCGGAGGTTTCAGCACCCAGCCCAGCCGTTCCCACACACCCGCATTCTCCAATGTCAGGAATGTATTGACAACCTGCGTCATATCGAACGTTCGCAGATAGCCGTAGGCCTTGTGCGGATTGCTGCACCCCATGCACTCGTAGTTGTTGTACACAATCCGGTCGATCGGCCGAACGCCATGCGCGTTCTCGTGGTACTGGGTACGCAGGTTGTAGTTGAGGCAGGTGACATCGTCGGGATCGGAGAAGTTGAGCCACCGCTTCCGGATGGATGCGGGCGTTGGCAGCGGCACTTCCGCAGGGCCATCCAGCGACATCTCCTGACGGATCTTCTTGACAATCACGGGGAAGCCCAGCGGTGCGCCGAAGGTCACCAGCGAGTGCACGGGAATGTCGGGCACTACGTGTGTGAGAACGTCATAGGCAATGATCGACCCCATTGAATGCGCCAGAAGCATGATGTTGCTGCCTCGGTGACGTTGGAGTAGCTGCGCCAATTCGCCGCGGATCAGTTCTTTGGCCGGTCGCATGCGGCCCGCGCTGTCCTTGAGCGACCCGTGGTAGTAGACCTCCAGCTCCTCGAACATCCGATGCAGAATGACTTCGGAGATGACCCCGATGTTCATGAAGCCGGCGGGTCCGGCAACCAGCTTGAGCAGTTGTTCATGGATATCGTGTTTGAGCTTGCGGCGAAACGACTGTGGCTCGCGTGGTCCGAAGTAGGTGCCGGGCACGTATGGCTCCCACATGTACTGCGGGTGACTCTGATCGGTGACGTTGGGGTTTTGCGACTTCTCGTGCAGGAAGTGCGCCCAGTGGGCCATCTCGAAGGTGAAGTGCGGCACGGGAAGTTTGACAACACGGAATCCCTCGGCAATGGACTTCCGCCACCAGTCCGACAGCACATACCGGGGCGGCTTGCCGCGCAGTCCGTGGATGCCAATGATGACCGCTTTCATGGCACAGCTCCGGGCTTGACGAGTTTGACGGGCGGGATCGTGCGCGTGCAAACCACCGAGATGCCCGTACCCTCGAAGTCTCGGAGAACGGGATCCCCTCGCTTGACAGGCACCTGCACCAGCAGCGTGTTGAGTGCCGCCAGAAGCGCCGGGACCATCTGCTTTGGCAGTGGCGCGTCGGTCTTGACCGGTATGCACGGCCACTCTGTGGAGCATGCTCGCACCACTGCCGTCACCACTCGTCGGGGGTCGGTGGCCTCCTGCCGGCCGTACGCCTCGCCTTTGGGGCACTTGTTGCCGGTGATCACCAGACCCCTGGCCGTCTGCGCAACGTCCAGGTGGCAGCCATTCGGGCATGCGATGCAGATCATTTCCATGGTTCAGTCCGTTTCGTCACCGCAGCAGCGGTCCAGCGCCATCGTGGGCGTCAGAGTATCGCAAACTCCAGCGTCTCGTCCTTCTTCACCTGGAAGGACTCCTGTTTCGAGATTGTCACCAGAAGCATTTCTGCGGGCCGCACGTGGCGAAGCGCAGCCCTGTGCACCACGTTGTCGCCCTGGCGCACCACCAGCTCCGCCTTCTCACGCACCACGCCTGCACGCATGCGGAACCGCGTCTCGCGTCCCGATGCGCATGTGTTGGGAACCACGTACTTCAGGTTTGCCCCGGCACTGACTGGCACCGCGTACCGCTCTTCCTTGGTGTCTCGGCGCAGGTACGAAACGACGCTGCGTCCACACAGGTCGGCCTCTTCGGACACGAAGTCCACAAGATCATGCACGTGGAGGACATTCCCGCACGCAAAGACTCCCGCTGCACTGGTCTGCAGGTCGTGGTCGACCACCGGGCCATTGGTGTTGGCACTCATGCGAATGCGGGCGGAGCGTGTCAGTTCGTTTTCGGGGATCAGTCCCACCGACAGCAGCACTGTGTCGCACGCCAGCTCAAAGCCGCCATCGGTGGACGGAACGCCATTGACAAGGGGCGATACGCAGACACCCTCCACCCGGTCGTGGCCGCGTATCTTCGTCACAGTATGGCTCAGGTGCAGCGGGATGCCGAAGTCCTGCAAGCACTGCACGATGTTGCGCGTGAGTCCCGACGGGTAGGGGAGAATCTCCACCACGCCAAGCGCCGAGCAGCCCACCCATGTCATGCGCCGTGCCATGATCAGCCCGATGTCGCCGGAGCCGATGATGACCACGCGCTTGCCGGGCAGGAGGCCGTCGACATTGAGAAGACGCTGTGCCAGACCTGCGGTGAAGACGCCGGCGGGTCTGGTGCCGGGAATGCCGATGTTGCCGCGATTGCGTTCGCGGCATCCCATGGCAAGTACGACGGCTGCGGTTTCCAGCTCCAGAACGCCGTGGATGGGAGAGTACCCGACAACGCGCTTTGTCTCGCCCGACACGTGCATGTCAACGACTGTTGTTTGCAGGTACAGGTGCACCGGGAGCGCCGCCAGCCGTGTCACATATTCGTCGGCATATTCGGGACCCGTGAGTTCCTGCTTGAAATGGTGGAGGCCAAAACCATTGTGGATGCACTGCAGGAGAATGCCGCCCGGGTGTTCCTCGCGCTCGACAAGAGCGACCTTGAAGCCGGCCTCGCAGATCGCGCAGGCAGCGGCCATGCCGGCAGCTCCTGCGCCGATGATTACTGCGTCGTAGCTTCGTGGTGTTGGCATGGTGACGGGCTCAGCGAACAGTGATCCGTGAACAGTGAACAGTTGGTTTCGTTGGTGCCATCCGAGTCGCCACCCAACAGACCATCCGAGATCGACGAATCCCACGATCCGTTCGTCACTCGTAACACTTCGACTACGCTCAGTGCGACGCTCGCTTGCTCGTAACTCGTCACTTCCCGACACCCACGATCCGCACTCCGTTGTCAGAGGAGACGTAGCGCGCTACGTCTCTACAGGTGTCGGCGTGTACTCGTCGGTCTCCTCACTTCTCGATTCTCCTATCCTCCCTGTTACCATGAAACTCCCCCCCCCGCGCTTGGTCAACTCGGTCACATCTCTGCCGGTCTCACGCGCAAGGATCTTGAGGATTCGGTATGTGCAGAATCCGCCCTGGCAGCGCCCCATTCCCGCGCGCGTGTAGAACTTGATGCCGTCAAGCGTTGTGTGGCCCTTGCTGATGGCCTCGACGACCTCTGCTTCGGAAATCGTCTCGCACCGACACACGATCGACCCGTAGTGAGGATCCTTCTTCACCAGCTCGGCCATGGAGGCATGCGTCTGGGTGCGCACGGTGATCGGACGCGGAAGCGTGGGCTTCACCCGGGACTTTTCCGAGAGCTTGAGGCCGGCCGTCTTCAGAAGGTCCTTGACATACTCGCCAATTGCGGGAGACGCGGTCAGCCCCGGCGACTGAATCCCTGCCACCTGGATGAAGCGAGATGCCTTGTCCGATGCGGCGATGAAGAAGTCGCCGCTGTCGAGCGCGGGTCGCATGCCCGTGAACGAGGTGATGATGTCGCGTCGGGAGACCGCCGGCGCCATGCGCACGGCCTGAAGGAAGACGCGCTCGAGGTTCTCGCGCGTGGTCGTCACATCCTCCTTGTCGTCCACATCCTCGACCGTGGGGCCGATCATGGTGGTACCTTCAACCGTGGGGATGACAAGCATACCCTTGGAGTTCTTCGCCGGGGTGGGGAAGAGCACGTGGTTGGGGTGCGCGTCCGACCCTCTGTCAAGCAAGTACTCCTCGCCTTTTCGCGGACGGATGGTGAACTTCTCGGCACCGAAGATCGCGGACACCCGGTCTGCGTAGAGTCCGGCGGCATTCACCGCGAAGCGTGCTCGCACAGAGGCGCCGTCTCGGGACACTATGGTGTGGATCCCTCGCTGCGTCTTCGCACTCACCACCTCGAAGTCGGTGCGGATCTCCACGCCGTTCTGGTGCGCACACTCAACCAGCGCGAAGACAAACACGTACGGCTCCACGATACCCCCGCTGGGCGCAAAGAGTCCACCCACTGCATCGGTACTCAGCTTTGGCTCGAGCAGGCGCATGCGCTCGGCGTTGCAGATCTCCAGATCCGGCACCCCGTTGTCCATGCCTTGACGATAGAGATGCTCAACGGTCTTCATCTCTTCTTCGGAGAATGCCACGACCATCACGCCCACGCGTTTGTACGGGAAGCCCAGTTCGTGATGGAGCTTCTCGAACATGAGGTTGCCTTGTACCTCGAGCCGGGCTTTGAGTGAGTCGGTCTTGTGGTGGAATCCGGCGTGGATGATGCCGGAGTTGGCCTTTGATACGCCGAAGCCCACGTCTACGCACTTCTCCAGCAGCACCACGTCGAGCTGGTATGCTGAGAGTACGCGGGCAATGGCTGCTCCGCAGACTCCTGCGCCGATGATGGCCACGTCGTAGGTTGGGGTCGTCTTTGTTGACATATATACTCTAAGCCGCCGGAGGCGGAGAGGCCGGAGTCCAGATGCCAGAGGCCAGCCAGAATCCGGACACACTGGTGACAGGTGCGAAACATCTACGCAAGAAACGTAGCAGTCACGAACAAAGAGTCTAAGCCGCCGGAGGCGGAGAGGCCAGATGCCAGAAGCCAAAGGCCAGTCGGAATCCGTGACTTGACAGGTACAAAGATCTACGCAAGAAACGTATTAGTCACTGACCGAGACTCTAAGTATACCATCGGAGCGCTGGTGTTGAGTAGTTGGCGTTGGTGGAGTCGAGGAGGGTTGCGCAGGTCTCTGCTGTCGGACCTCACCCGGCCGCCTCGCGTCTCCTTCTCCTACAGGAACGGAACAGAGGCCCTGGCGGGTCGGGGGGGGCTCCCGCGAGCCGTGGCACATTGTAGATTAATTGGTTGATAGTTAATGTCCTAACCAAAAGGCCGCACCGACCATGGCTGCCAAACAGACCCTATCGCGAAGCAAAGCCGGGAGTGCTGGCGCGCCCGCTGACGGACTCGACGCCCTGGTGGTGCTGGGCATCCTGCGCACGGCCAAACAGCTCAATCCGCTACTCGATAGTGATCTGCGCGAACTCGACCTTACGGGGTCGCAGGTCAAAGTGCTTCTTCTTCTTCTTCATGCGGCGCAAGACGAACCGCTCTCCCTGAGTGATGTAGGACGCCAACTGGTGGTGACCAAAGCAAACGTGACCGGACTTGTCGACCGCCTCGAACGCAAGGGGTTGGTGCGCCGGGCGAGCGGTACCGATCGCCGGGTCTTTTTCGCGCAACTCACCCCGCAAGGTCGCGCACTCGTCGACCGAATCCATCCCCGACACCAGTTGGTGCTGGAGAGTCTCACGCATGACCTCAGCCGCAAAGAGAAGGAGCAGCTCGTGCAGACCCTCACCAAGCTGCGCAAGACCGTCCGCACACTGTTGCCGCACCACGCCGGAAGCAACCGGCCGTCCGTGAGTCGCTCGGAGGTAACGCCGTGAGTGTCAGCACCGCGGGTTCCGCCGCAGGCCCGTCCGATCCCGCCCCATTGCCTGTTGTCGGCGCCCTCATCGAGAAGCTGAGCCCCGCGCTCAAGGCGCATGCGGACGGCTTGCGCAGAAGAGGCGAGTCGCTCCTCGCCCTGCTGGCGACAGACATGACGCCAGAGGGACTCTTCGCCGAGGGCTTCATTCTCTGCACTGCCCAACGAGTTATCTCCGCGAGTGCGTCCGGGGGAACGCTCATCGTCCATGCCGAGGTCCCAACCAGCACGATTGTGTCCATAGAGCGCGTGGAATCGCACACCGCATGCCGTGTTGAGGCACACACACGCGAGAAGGCCGTGGTGCTGGGACTCCTTCCCCGTCCTCGCTGCAGCGTCCTCGCGCAAGTGTCCGAGGTCCTCGCACCGCACATGGCGCCACCGGTAGCCGATCAGACATCAGCGCCCTCGTCAAGCACCGCTTCCGGCGCCGCCAACAAGGGATCGATCGGGGGCTCGCACTGGCACGATGGCGGATGGCACGGCGAAGACGGCGGTCATGGCTTGGGCGGCGCCTGCGAGAAGTGTGGAAAGCCCTTTCCGCACCGGCTCGGTTTCTGCCCCGACTGCATGGACAAGCGCACACTCTACGTGCGCCTGCTCGCATTGGCCCGACCCTATGCCACGCCCATGGCCGGAAGTCTGGCGCTCATGCTCCTCATCACCGCCATCGAGATGACGCAGCCGCTGCTCACCAGGATTCTGGTCGACAACGTGATCCCCAATGCCGACTACCGGCTCTTTGCACTGGTGATCGGCGGCATTATCGCGATTTACACATTCAGTTCCATTTTTTCCGGCTCTCGTGGATATCTCATGGCCTGGCTTGGCGAGCGCATTGTGCACGACATGCGCACGCAGGTGTACGCGCACGTGCAGCGCCTCTCAGTTGACTTCTACGACGAGCGGCAGACCGGCTGGATCATGGACCGTATCAGCGCCGACACCAGCAATTTGCAGAACTTTCTGTCGGAGGGCTTTCAGGACTTCATCCGTGATGTCATGACAATCATTGTGATTCTGGGCATCATGTGCACCATGAACTGGCAGCTCACGCTTGCCACGCTGGCGCCCGCGCCCATCATCTTCTTACTCACCATGCGTTTTCGGCGCAAGGTCCACCGCATGTATCACAGCGTGTGGCGCAAGCGCTCGTACATGACATCGCTGCTGTCGAGTGTGATTCCCGGTGTGCGTGTTGTCAAGGCATTTGCGCAGGAGAAGCTGGAGTCTGACCGCTTTGAGAAACGCAGCCGTTCGTTCATGGATGCCAGTGTTCGAACCGCGCGGACGTACTCCACGTTCTCACCAGTCATTGACTTTATCACGTCTCTGGGCTTCATCCTGGTGTGGAGTTGGGGCGGGTACCTGGTGATTTCGGGCAAGGGCGTCACCGTGGGCACGCTCATCGCCTTCATCGCATACCTGTGGCGTTTCTACGGGCCCGTGGGCAATCTCAGTCGATTCAGCCAGCGTCTGGAGCGGGCGTCCACGTCGGCGCAGCGTGTCTTTGACGTGCTGGACACCATGCCCAGCGTCAAGGACCCGGAGACCGGCACGCAACTGCCCCCCATCAAGGGAGAGGTCGTCTTCCAGAACGTGACCTTCGGCTACAACCCCGACGAGCCCGTGCTTAAGGATGTCTCCTTCACTGTGACACCGGGCGAAATGATCGGCCTGGTGGGCCCCAGCGGCGCAGGCAAGAGCACCATCATCAATGTGCTGAGCCGGTTCTACGACGTGGACCAGGGGAGCATTCTCGTGGATGGACATGACATCCGCGATGTGACCATGGGGAGTCTGCACCAGCAGATCGGTGTGGTGTTGCAGGAGCCGTTTCTGTTTCACGGAACAATTGGTGAGAACATCGCGTACGGCTGCCCCACTGCCACGCACGAGCAGATCATGGTTGCGGCGCTTGCGGCAAACGCACACGACTTCATCATGAACCTCCCCGATGGATACGACACACTGGTGGGCGAGCGCGGGCAGCGGTTGTCCGGCGGCGAACGGCAGCGCATCTCCATTGCGCGGGCTATTCTCAAGAACCCGCGCATTCTCATTCTTGACGAGGCCACTTCAAGCGTTGACACCGAGACTGAGGCGGCCATCCAGCAGGCGGTGGAGCGGCTCGTGCATGGACGGACAACCTTTGCCATTGCGCACCGATTCTCCACGCTGCGTCATGCAGACCGCCTCATTGTAATTGACGAAGGCAAAGTCGCGGAGGTGGGCACTCATGAGGAGTTGCTTGCCAAGGAGGATGGACTCTTCAAGCGGCTTGTTGACATCCAGACGAAGAGCGCCCAAATCGTGGCAGTGGGAGGATAGGCATGCGCAAGAACCCCGATATCATCCAGACCGAGTTCCGTCGTCTGAGCCCTGCCAGCGTCAAGCTGCATGGTGACGCGTTCAACCATCTGGTGCTGGAGCTGGATGGCGTGGTGTACGAGCGAGTGAAGCCCGTGCGCTCGTTCCCTCTCACCGCGGCAAGCACTTGCGTCTTTCTGCTGGACAGCGAGGGAAACCAGATCGGGATGATCCCCGACATCACGGAACTGCCCGCCGACAGCCGTAGTGTGCTTGAACAGCGGCTCGAATCGCTGTACTTCAGCACGCGAGTCGTGGCGATCGCCGGTGTCAAGTCGCGACACGGGGTGACCACTTGGAACCTGCGCACCACCCGCGGCGACACTACCATCTACGTGAAGGACCGCAATGACATCCGCACGCTGCCGGGAAAGCGCATGATCCTCACCGACACCAATGGGATGCGGTATGAAATCGCCAACATTGACAAGCTCGACGACAAGAGCCAGGGGGCGTTGGAGGCGGAGACATAAGGGCGGAAGCCAGTCGTCAGCAGTCACCGGTCAGCAGTCAGGCGCCCCCACCAATGCCCTGTCCCAGAATCTTGGCGCAGCGGGCAACTCCGGACCCACTACCGTGCAGACTCCACAGCTTCAGCATCGCACGGTTCCCCGCGTGCTTCCCCTCGCTGATCAACGCAACGGAGGATTCTCGGCGCCGGCGCTGGACGAGGCCGACTCCCCGAGCTTCTGCCGGACCTCCTCGGCCTTCTCCGGCAGCCCGTTCCTGGAGTAGTGCTCAATGAGTGCGGCCCCGGACTTGTCAATGAGGTCGGCGTCCTTCATCTGGGCCGCAAGAGCGAATACCTGCTCCAGTGCCTGCACGTCATCGATCTTAAGTCGCAGGGCTGTGGCGAAGTCGGCCCCGGCGCTGTCTTGCTGCATCTTCATCAGACGCGCAATGCCTCGCCCGTAGTATCCCGACCAACTGCCCGGGTTCACGGCAAGAAGCTCGCTGCAGAGCGCAATCATCTCGTCGTAGCGGCCTTCTCTCATGTAAATCGATGAGATGTCCATGTATACCCTCTCATCGCGGCCGTTGATCTTCTGCGCCTGTAGGAACCGGCCGAGTGCAGCCTTCGTGTCGCCTGCGCTGCGAAGAGCGATGCCAAGGTCGTAGTGCATCTTGTAGTTGTCTTTGGTCACGTTGATTGCATGCGAGAAGAGCACGAAGTCGTTCTTCCACGTTGCCGTCTGCGCGCGAGACCCCAGGACCATGCCCAGTGTGAGAATGACACCAATGGCAGCGCCCGCGATTCGGAATCTGGTGTAACGCTCCAGGAATCCGCACGCTGCCCATGCGACGACAATCGCAATGCCAATTGCGGGCAGGTACGTGTATCTGTCGGCCAGCGCCTGATCGCCGACTTGGATGAAACCTATCACCGGCACGAGCAGCCCAAGGTACCAGAACCATCCGGTGAACATGTAGCGGGCTTTGCCTGCCTTGAGGACGGCCAGCACCGACACGGCCACCACAGCAGCAGCGGCGAACACGAAGAGCGGAACAGAGACCCGCTGTGTGATGAACGGGTGCGGGTAGAAGACTGCCAGATTTGTGGGGACCAGCATCATCTTCAGGTATGCCACGTATGAAACGAAGGCGTTCATGAATCTGGACGCCAAATGGAGATGATGACGGAGTGGTGGATCATGCGATCCACGATGGCGGTGGTGACCACCGGATCGCCCAGGTAGTCGCCCAGATCTTTGAAGTCGACGTTGGTGGTGACGATGGTTGAGGCTTTGGTGTAGCGTCCGTCGATGACTTTGAAGAACAGGGAAGCGTTGCGTGCCGATTCCTGCTCCAATCGATCGAAGCCGAGTTCATCGATGAGAAGTACTTCAGCGGAGAGATAGGCCAACAGTTTTCGCTGCGGCAGTTTTGATTCCACGATTCTGCGCTCCATGCGCCGTTGGACCAGATCGGCGGCCTCCAGAGCCAGCATTCGCTCCAGGAAGAGCGAAGGGGGAAGCTTCTCTTTGACGGCAAGAGACAACTGAGCGTCAAGCTCCTTGTCCATTCTGGTGAGTTTGAGAGTCTTCAGGTGAGCGCGGATTTTGTCCAGTGTCTGTTCGTGAGTCTTCATCCGGCTTGTCCTTGTTGAGGAGATGGGAATATTCGGCAAGATTTCTCTGCTTGACTATAGGTAGCGCTTTCTCCGGCTCCAAGCGGGCTTTGTCATTGCGCACCGATTCCAAAGTGCGCGGCTTGGCCATGGCGTGTACGATACGCCCGACGGCATCGGCGTCGAAGGCGTGGTATCGGCGTGCCCGTCCGCACGCGCGGTCGATGTCCTCGGCGCTGTAACATTCTTTGAGCATCAAGATGCGGCGCGCATGAAAGCCGCAGTGGTGCGGATGTTTGTTTTGCAGCCCCGCAAGAAACGCTTGCGCATTATCCCCCAGACGTGGGGGGGGGGTAGCATAGCGGGCCCCCGCGCGCGGCAGAGCCGCGCCGTTAGCCAAAGAAACAAACCCTTGCATTTATGTCGAAAATGACATATCTCTAGTCTATGAGTCCCAAAGACAAGCCATTGGTCTGGTTGCGTGGAAGGATAAAGTCTCCTCCCCTATCTGATGCCGCAAGACTGGAGGCTGGATTCTTGCTCAGGAGGCTTCAACAGGGGGCGAAACTCTCGCTGCCCCAATCAAGACCAATGCCCAGCATCGGCAAGAGGTGCCATGAGTTGCGGATTGACGATAAGAATGTGACATGGCGTATTATGCATCGAATCGATCCAGATGCAATAGTGATCCTGGACATTTTTGACAAAAAGACCCGTGAGACACCGAAACGCGTGATTGATGACTGTCAGAATCGAATCCGGCAATATGATAACGACTTGAAAGGATGAATTATCATGAAAACCACCAAGAGACAGAAATTGGAGAGCAAAGGCTGGAGTGTTGGGCCTACAACTGACTTTCTCGACTTGAGCGCAGAAGAATCTCAATACATCGAACTCAAACTCGCCCTGAGTCGTCAGTTGGAAAAGAAACGCAAAGTGAAGCACTTGACACAACATCAACTCGCCAACATTATCAGTTCCAGCCAGTCACGTGTCGCCAAAATGGAAAAAGGCGATATGAGTGTATCCCTTGACTTACTGATTCGGTCTCTTCTTGCACTCGGAACCTCAAAGAATGAACTCGCAACCGCAATTGTGTCACCGAGTTATTGACATACCACATTCGAATATATTAAAGCAAGAAGGCTAACCAGTCGTTCTCGTGTCCAGATAAATCCCAATCGGTGGGAGGGACAAGGATGTTCCGAAATCCGATATTGTTGCCCGGACGGTGAAAGTCCATACTGAGGACCAAAGCCTTGCCAGCAGGTCAATAGATTCGCCATGTGCGGCTCTGAAAGGAGCACGCATAAAGCTGCACGGGTCGAGCACGCAGGCCGAGTCATGGAGCCCTGAAAAATTGTATAGTTGTGGTCCGCAAGGATAAGGAGCGCACACGCGCTTCGAAAGTCGACACATGGACGCAGTGGAAGACGGAAGTGACCTGCATTCACGGCATATATGCAGGGAGCACCACCGGGGTCTGAGAGACGGGGCATGTGTGTACAGGGGTAACTGGGGAACTGGAGAGGGCCTCCTGCTTTCCTTGTAAAGCAACACGGACTGATACTATCGACAAAGCGCCGGGCACAAAGCGAAAGACTCCGGGCGTCAGGGTCGCGTTCTCCGACTCACCGCCTGACGAGATACGAAGAAGAGAAGGTCACAGGGTAACTCGGATCGAGCGTTAACCGCGAAGTGAAGAGGAATGGGCAAAGGCAGTCTTAGCCGGACGTAGTACCGAGGGATGAGACCGTTGGGGAGGAGCCAACATCAGGCGCTGAAATACTTTCGCGACAACTGCATGGCGGGCAATGGTTGCTGGATACTCGATCTGGATTTGAAGGGCTACTTTGACAGCATGGATCACAGGTTGCTGCTTGAAGCAATCAAGAAGCGAGTGAATGGCGGTGGGCTTCTGCGATTGATTGAGAAGCGACTGAAAGCGGGCGTCGTGGACCAAGGCAAGGTCGAACACGATGACACGGGCACGCCGCAAGGGTCGGTGGTCTCTCCCATGCTGTCAAACATCTTTCTGCATCATGTTGTGGACGGATGGTTTGAGAGGGAGATGAAACCTCGCCTTGCCGGAAGGAGCAGCATCGTGAGGTTTGCGGATGACATTCGAATCACCTGCGCAAAGGAGGAAGACGCAAGGATGGTCCTTGCGAAGCTGAAGGAACGACTTGCCGAGTACAAGCTGACAATCAACGAGCAGAAGACGAAACTGGTGTGCTTCCTAAAACCAACCGCAGGCCAAGAGACATGCGAGAACTCCACGGTGGATTTCCTTGGGTTCACGCAGTACTGGGGAAAGACGAGAGCTGGTGGCTGGACAATAAAGAGGCGGACCATGGGAACGCGTCTGAGGAGAGCCAAGAAGCGAATCTGGCAGTGGAGCAAGGAGCATTTCCATGCGGAACTGTCGGTGCAGCACAAAGTGTTGAGCGCAAAGCTCCGAGGTCACTGCAACTATTACGGTGTTCGCTGTAATTTCGAGCAACTGCAAAGTATCTTTGATTTTACGGTGAAGACGTGGTTGCGGTGGCTGAAGAGGAGATCGAGCAAGCACGGGCTCAACTGGGAGAGGTACAAGAAGCTCCTGGAGACGTATCCCCTTCCCACACCTCGCATCACGGTGTCATGGGTATGAGTGCGCACGCGCAGGGCAGCCAAGGTATGCCTGACGAACCGTATGACCGAATTGGTCACGTACGGATCTGTGGGGGGGACGGGCACCGTAAGGGTCGTTTCTACCCGGAAACCATGAATTGTGCCGGCCCGATAGTAAGTCGAGTGTGTGAAGAGTTTGTGTTTGATCACTAAATGGTAAAGGCCGGCACAATCAGGTTAACGCGCCGTTCTGCGGAGCAAATTCGTGGGGGTCGGGTTGCACTCTTCCGGCAACTCGACATGCTTGAGGCGCTCTTGGCTGCCGGCACCATTGTCAACCGGAAGCTGTCGCTCAATCAGGAACATCCCCGGAATTCAGCTTGACATGGAGATTTTTCGGTTCTATACTGCTGAAATGTGGAGGTCTCTTCCTCATGTCAAGGATTCCTATGTGTCCAATCGTCCGTCCGTGGCCCCGCCAGGAATCAGCTCGTTGAAAGGGTTTGACAGACGTACAATCAGCATCCTTCACAGACGACAAGTTGCTGTGTTGCGTGCGATGAGTTGCAGCACACTACCGCGATCTTGACACTCAGGAGTTGACAAAAATGGCTCTCGTACCAGGTCTCGCATCCGCGAGCGATCTCCACGCTAAGTTGCAGCGTGACGCGGCGATTATGGTCGAAGAGGTGTCCTGCGACGCCTTCTTCAACTTCGTTGTCACGGGCTACTCCCTGATTGACTGGACTATGAATGATCCGGCCATTCCGAACCAAGCCAAGACGGATCCGGAGGTGTGCGCTCTTTATGCGGACAAATGGCTCAAAGTGTGCGGTGACCTCGCCACAGCGGCAAAGCACTTTGCTCTTTCGAAGCGCAAAGCCATCACCACCTCAGCAATGTCGCAACAGGGCTATGGTAAGGGGCGCTACGGAAAGGGCCCCTATGGAGTAGGAGAAGAAAGCATTTCGGTTCTTCTCAATGATGGGACCGAATTCTCCGCACTGGAACTCGTCGCGGGTGTTCGCGACACGTGGCACTCATTCTTCTCCAGACACGGGATATAGAAGATGGAAATTCACATGGCCCATGTTCAATCTGTTTCGCGATACCACTGAGAACCATATTTTTGCATGCAAGACCTCTTTTGAGGTCGCTCTATTTGGCGCTGAAGCGAGAGACGAAAAGCCCTACAATGCACTGACAAAAATGGATTCAGAACTGAGCATAGAGAACAGGGTCAAACGGTTGTTGGACTGCCTATTGGATCCCACCATCGCACCGCCAACAAATTGTGTGCGCTGGAACAAGATTTCTGACTTGGTCTGACTGCCGTACTGGAACAGGACAGCGTGGCATGAACCATTTTCAATGAGGCTGTTTCTACGCATCTCGTCCCCAATCCACCTCACGGCGCGGTCGTAGACGAATATGGAGGAGGGAACCAAGTGGAACTGATGTTAGCGAATCTTGCGTTCGCAGAAGACTCTGAACAAACATCGCTGTTCTCTGGTGCTGATGCTGGTATGCCGGAACGTGTAGCTCGATACCCAAAATTCAGATACATGGGTTCAAAGGCCAATTTGCTCCCCTGGATTGCTGGCGTGCTTTCAGGGATTGATTTCCAATCAGCCTGGGATCCCTTTGCCGGCAGCAGTGCCGTTGCGTACCTACTGAAAGCAATGGACAAGCGTGTTGTGGTCTCCGATTTTTTGAATTTTCCTGTCGTGATTTCCAAGGCGCTGATTGAGAACCCCGGAAGACACCTTGATGGGAGAACACTGCGTGCGCTTCTCAAGGACACAAAGCCGGAACACTGTTTCATCGAGAAGACCTTCAGTGGCATTTTTTTCGCGCCTGAGGATCTGCGTTTCTTGGACCGTATTTCCTGCAATATCAGATCGATTGATGACCCGCACCTTCAGGCCGTCGCCATGACCGCGCTTTTACGATCGTGCTTGAAGAAGCAGCCCCGTGGAGTCTTCACCATTTCGGGTGACCTAAGCAACTACGACGATGGACGCCGAGACTTGCGCCTCTCGATTGAAGAACACTTCCTGGAGCAGCTGAACGAAATCCATGGTGCGTGCTTTGATAACGGCCGACGCAATAGGGCCCTGCGTGGAAATGTGTTTGAAATTGATCCTCCACAAGTCGACCTCGTCTACCTGGATCCACCATACGTACCGCGGTCCGACGACAATTGCTACATCAAACGATACCATTTTCTTGAAGGTCTTTCTTGCTATTGGCAAGGTGTGGAAATTGACTACACCACAAAGACTAGAAAGATCGCCAAACGGTTCACTCCATTCAGTTATCGAAGCCATGCCATTGAGGCTTTTGACCGGCTTTTTAGGGTCATGCAGAACAAGAAGATCGTTCTTTCATACAGCAGCAACGCCTATCCCAATCTGGAGGAATTGCAGAGTCTCATGGGTCGATACAAGCAAAGAGTCCAGGTTTTTTCGAAGGCTCATCGATATCACTTTGGAACGCATGACGCCGTCAAGCGAGCCCTAACCACTGAATACCTTATTGTGGGGCAGTAATGGAACGAAGGAAACAAACACTCTCTGAAATTGTCAAGACGCTGAGCGCGTTGACCACTGATTGGGAAGACCCGATCTCCAAACGAAGCATAGAGATCATTCATTCACTACCAGTCAAGTCCTCCTATACTGCCGAGGATGTGGGACGTCTAATCGACGTGGACTTCAAGATCGGCCTCTTGGTCATTCGGTTGTTCCTGGGCATCTCGGATGACGATATGGAATTGGCACTCAAAGACCACCTGGGTGTTCGCGGAGCTGGAATCAAAAGATACAAAGCAGACCGCAACGTCTATCTGGACGCAATTGTGAGCATGGGTATCTTGGATGCAATGACCGAAATAGTGAACCGCCCGTTATGTTGGAGTGATATTCTTGTGGAACGTCTTCGGTCTGGTCGAGGGAAGGCCATACGCGGCCAAACGCGAGGCCGCAATCTCGAGGACTTTGTTGAAAGTATTCTCAAAGACATATTTGGCTCAGGCCGGTACGAATGTCGATGCCAATTTACGGGTTCAAATGGTGAGACCGCAAAATGCGACTTCGCCATTCCCACCAAGACAGATGCGAGCATCCTGATCGAGGTGAAGGGGTATGGCGCCACAGGGTCCAAAATGACAGACGTCATTGGCGATATCGAGAAGATTCTCAAGCAGAAACGACATGATACGACACTGATATTGTTTACAGACGGTGTTACTTGGACACGGCGCCTATCCGATCTCGAAAAGATTGTTGACATGCAGAACAGAGGTCTAGTAGCCAGAATCTACACAACAAGAATGGCGAAAGAGTTCAAGCATGACTTAGCAACTCTGAAGGACGAATACGGAATCTGATTGTACCCCCAGCGGTTTGACGGTTCGGCTGTCTCTCTTCGATACATACCTCTTCGATCGTTTACGTCAAGAACTCCGTTCGCGGTAAGTTTTGGGGTTCATCTACGTCAAGAGGAGCAGAACATGTGGGTGAACACGGAATGGAACTGGCTCGACACTTCCGACTAACCTGTAAACGCCAGTTCCATCCGGTTACCAAACCGTGATGACAACGCGGATGTCGAGTGACGCGGGCTGCAGGAGGATTCCGACCGATGTCCCGGCAAACAACCTACATCCCCGGCGAGGACCCTGAGGGCAAGCCCATGATCTCGGTCCTCGCCAAACGAACGTAGGTCTTCCCCGGCAGGCGCATTCCGATCACTCCCCCATCATTTCCAGCAATTTCTTCACCGCACCCGGCAAGCGCTGCGTGCTCTTTGCCGGCATGTCCGCTGCGCTCTTCCCATCCCCATATTTCCCCCGAACGCCACGGAGCAGCCGGTAGTCTCCAGCTATCAGGAATGTGCGATTCTTCTTGAGAAGATCGAGTATTGAGTTCTCTCCATCGCCGTCCTCATCCGCGTCGCCATATCCGCAGTCTTGGCTCAGACGGCAGTGTATCGCCACGACCGCGCGGTCTTCCTTCCAGTCAATGGCCACGCCCTGGTCGTCCGTGCCGGCAAAATCGCACTTCTTCAATTCGCGCAGTTGTTCCTTGTCGCAAGGGAATGCCATGGCCAGGGTCCACCAATCGTAGCTCTCGTGCGCCATGACGTCGTAGTATTTCTCCATGAGGGGCTCCCACCCGCCCGGCAGATCGGACCATTCGCCGTTGTAGAAGAAATGCGCCCGTGTGTCGGTGGGTCGGACGCGGCTGGAGAGCTTGGAGACCGCGGCCTTGTCGTGCGCGGTGAGTTTCTTGTCGATGGCGAGGAACTCATACGAGGTCGAACTGTGGTCGGCCTGAAAGCCTCGGCGGATGGACAGGAATTTCATGGCGGATCCTTTCTTCACTGGGTGACGGGCCGGTTCATTCCCCGAACACTGGACGCGTCGTGCCCGGGGCATCGCTTTTCAGAATCCAGGAAGGATAGCTCCCCTCGACAGCGTCCGGATCTCTTATCCATTCCGCGATCTCCTCGGTTGTCGCATAGGGGAAACCACCGGACGTGCAGCCGATCATTTCCTGGATTTCCTCAATGGTCCGGTCGGGCACATAATCGTATCGGTCGTTCTTCTTTCGGCCGGCGCCTTCATCGCATTCCGCGTTTTGCAGCCGACGCAGTTCCTTGACCGCGCGTTCCTGGCTTACCCCGTAGCGGTCCATATATGCGCGTACGGTGATCGAGCCGTGAAGGGAAAGGTACTCCTCGGCATCCATGGCGCGTCCGGTCTTGCCTCGTTGCGTTAGTGGCGGCAGCACCGGATCGGGGCAGAATGGATCGCCGCCGAATCCGTCGGCGGCGAATGCCCGGCAACCTCCACAGTGCGGTTTCGCCGCGCAGAGCCCGCAGTTGCTGTGCCGAAAACCCGGTTTGTCGCGGAAGTTTCGGTAGGCGCGCAGCACCGGCGAATGGTCCCAGATGCGCCCGTCGTCATCGCGCAGCAGATTGCCGCAGTGATTGACGGGATGCACAAGCTGCGAGCACGGGTAGACCGAAGCGTCGGGGGCAAGAGCGATGATCCGGCTGCCCGCAACGCATCCTGCGGCGCCGTGCTCTGCGGCCAGGGCGAACGGCTCACCGCCCCCGATAGCCAATTGGAAAGCACCCAGCCGCGCGATCTTGTCCACCAATTCCAGGGCTTGCGGCGTCGGCAACTCGCGGAGGGATGCCCGATTCGGCAACCGCATGGCATAGCAATCCGGGCATTGCGAATCGCAGCGATAGGTGATGGCCCAGTGGACGGTCTCGGGCCCCGACAGCCATGGAAAACGGGCCTGGAACTTGACCGGCGCAGGTTGGGGCGCAGACTCGACGGATAGCGATGCGATGGGCGCGTGCTCCAGGATCCCAAGACGAAGCGCCTGGTCCACGAATGCGGCGATTGCGGCATTGCGGTAGCGATCGGTCGTCATCGGCAAAGGCGCCGGCGTGCCGCGCGCGGAGTGCAGAAGGAGGAATGCCTCCCTGTCAACCTGGCAGAGCGTACCGCTGCGCGTGTCAAATGCCATGCCTCCGAAGACTTCCGGGCGTAGTCTGACGGCGGGGTTGAGAAGGTAGGATCCATCGGTGCTCATGTGCACGCTCCGGCGGAGATTGGTCCGGTAGGAACGCACATAATATGGATCTTTCCCGGTGAGCAGGCAATCTTGAGTTGCCGAGGGTGCCGACGGGCTCCGAACCGTGAGCCCGTCGGCACCCTCGATACAGACTGCGGCCACACTTCGTTCCGCTTTGCGGGATCAGTGCGACGCTCGGAAAGCGGCGGGAGCGTATCGAGACGAGCATCGAGCACCCGGGTAGTTACCATTACTTTCGGTGGTGGGATCAGGGCAAGAATGGGGAATGCATTGGATGAGAAGTTCTGGAATTCAGGTATATTCATAGGGCTGAGCTCGCGTCACACCCGAGACTCGCCCCGTCCCGATGTCGAGAGTGATTGACGACGTGGTGGACTGGGTCACGATCGAATCTTCCACTGACCTACTGAGCGACGCACAGGGGCGGTGGACGTCCCCGTACGGGCACTGGAGCTTCAAGGCAAAGGATTCCGCGTTCAAGTCGCAGCTTACGAAGCGAGGACAGCAGAAAATGAAAAACCCCATCTGGCCTACATGAGATTCTGACGCGTAACGTCAGGGTTCGGCTAGACAGGGCTATATCTACAATAATAATACGATATTTCCACGGAAAAGTCAAACCCGGGTCGGAGTTCCTGACTAACCTTGGGTGGTGGCGCACTGCGATGGCGCATGCTGTCAAGTGGTTCTGCGCTGAAGGAGAAATCGAATGTCCTGGCAAAGCATCTACATCCCCGGCGGTGACCCTGAGGGCAAGCCCATCATCTCGGTGCTGGCAAAGCGTACCTACGCGATCGCACCAGGCACGCTCAAGCTGTCCCCGCAGCAACTCCCACTTGTCGAGCAAGAGGAGTTCGCCGATCCCGCGAGCCCTCTGTACTCCGATGTGGTTGCCGAGACCGATTTGCTGGTGTGGAAACCGACCACGGACGTTGTCGTCCTGGGCAGCGCGTGCACTCCGCGCGGCAAAAAAGCGTATCATCTCGACTGCGGCGTGTCTGTCGGGCCCCTGCGCAAGACCATCCGTGCGTACGGCAATCGTCGCGTGGAGAGCAAAGCGTTGCGCGGCCTGGTGCTGACCGATCCCGAACCCTTCTGCGAGATGCCGCTTGGGTACGCGCACGCCTATGGCGGCACGTGCGTGACCAAAGATGGCACCACTGTCACCTACTATCCCAACCCCATTGGTAAGGGCTTTGAGATCCGGGGAGGGTTCGACGATCCATCGGCACTGCAGGTTCCGAACCTGGAAGATCCCGACTCGCCCGTCACTCCCGACAACATCGTGCTGGCCAGGTTCGAGGAGTGGGAACACGCGCCGCGTCCGGCGTCGCTGGGGTGGACGCGCCGTAACTTCTTCCCGCGGTACACCTATGCGGGCGTGCTCCCCGAGTATCTCGAAGCGGCGCAGAAGAACATCAAAGATCGCGCGAAGGACGATCCGCGGCTTGACGGATATGCTGTCCCGCGCATGGACTTCCGGATCTACCAGGGGGCATCGGACGGATTGTGGGGCAAGCAGCTTATCGGCAACGAGGCGGTGTTGCTGTCGTTTCTGGATCCGGAGTCGCAGACGGTGCAATTCGCACTGCCCGGGGAGCTGCCTGCCATGAGTCTGGACATTGGCGATGGCGCCAAGGCGCTGACGCCCGTGCTGCATACCGTGGTGATTGACATGACGCAGAAGTTGCTGTCCATGGTCTGGCGCGGGGCGTTGTACTACGGCGGGCTGGAGGAGTTGGCGCGGGTGCCGAAGCTGGAGATGAAGGTGGAGTGAGTGCGCGGAATCGGTCTTCTCACCGAACAAGGGGATGATGATGTTTGGGATGTCTCGAGTTCTTCTGCCGATGGTTGTCGCGGTGCTGAGTGTTCACGCAATGGATGGCGATTCAGCGAGGGAGGCGGTGGACAGTCTCGTTGAGATTTCCGATGGCGATCAAGCCATTGAGATCGTCGACGAAGAGGATGACGCAGGCATCGCACAGGAAGAGGATGTGCCAAAGCTGACCATCGCCCAAGTCCGCGACGAGATGGACGGGGCAAAACGGAAGACCAAGGTAGGTGTTGTCCTCACTGTGGTCGGCAACACCTTGACAATGGCGTCGGTAACCGGGACCGCTTTGTGGGAGAGCTCCTTGCGGAGGCAGTTGGCATCGGGCGCTGACTCTGACCTTTCCGGCACTGTTCTGGACTACCTTCCATACCTGGCCATTGGCTTCACCGGAGCCGGCCTTACCTACGTCGGTGTTCCCATGGCATTCTCCGGTAAGTCAAGAGTATCGGGCATTGGGGAAGATATTGGGCGGCCATCTCGATTCTTCGCTGAGGCGCGACTCCCCTATTTTATCGGCTGGGCGCCTGAGGCAGTGGCAATCTTGTGTTGCACCGTGAGTGCCTTGGAAACTGACCGAAGACAGCAGGAGATGTTCACGAACGTTGCGCTGTTGGCATGCGCAACCAAGTGCGTACTGTGGTCCGCGTCCGCCCTTGTCTGCGCACGGACGGCCAGTGCCGAGTCAGAGGAGATCGAGAGGAAACTCTCTGCTCCGCGACCTACAGTGTCTCTTTCCGGCAAGGTCTACGGCAACCGAGGGCTTGGCTTGCAGGTCAACTGCGCGTTCTGAGAGATGCCGTCTCGTTCCACTTCGCACGGATTCAGAAATGTCAAGAGACTCCCTTCTCCACTACCAACCGGGCCGATTCGCCTACCTCATGTCGGATCCGGCCACGCAGGAGCTGTGGGCGTTTCTCACTGACAGTGCTCGCGTGGCGCAGATGATCGAGGCCACGAACATCGGGCACCCGGCCATCACACCGCTGCTTGCAGAGATCGAGACGCGGTTCAGCGCGTTCCTCTCCTCCGACGCTCAGCGTGATGACGATGCTGCGGTGCTGGTGAACAACATGATCCTGCAGATCATGACCCACGAGGGCTGCGATCACCTCGCGTGCGGTCTTTGTCCGCAGGGGCGGTTTATCAAGGTCTCGGGCGTTTATCGAGCCCGGGACTGATGCCTCCTCGACTCCGATGCGCGGCACGAGGTCACATGGAGGGGGAGGAGGGCTTGGGTGGCAAAGCCGGGCGCCGCACTGAGCCCGGCCGAACGTGTGGCGCGTCATAGGGCGGTGCCAAGCCTCAACCACCCGGTGCGCGACACCCACGAGCATCGTGCCCGGCCTGCAAGACGCACTGCTTCGTCAAGACCAGTGCCCGAGCCGCACGAGGACCGCGGTCCCGGAGTCGGCCGCATTCCCCCACCGGTAGGAAGAGCCCCCGGACCTGCGCGAACCCATGGCGAGTCGCCCCGGCTGCGCTTGTGCGCCAGGACGGACAGAGGGGGCGCTGGAGCGCCGTGCGGCCGGACCCGTCCCGCACCGCGTGCGGGACACCCGGGCCGGACGCACCGGAGGCGTCAGCCGGAGCCCGGCGAAGGGCCGACCGCAACGCGGGGGCGCCCAGATCGGAACCATTCGACGAGATGGCCAGGCCCGGGCACTTGCGGACCCCACAACGCTCAACTATCTTATCTGCCAGGATCAGTGCCTCGATACGTCGATACACCCGCAATGGAAGGACCGCATGGGACCCCGCGTGCTTGTGGCCGATGACGACCTCAATGCTCATCAGATACTGCGCGACGTTCTGGAAATCAGCTTGCACAACGTACACATCGACAAGGCTCTGGACGGGCCGAGTTTTCTCAAGAAAATCCGCAGCGGGCACACCTACGATCTGCTGCTTCTGGACTACGACCTCAATGACAAGGCCGGCGGCGCACACCCGGTGACTACGCTGCAGGGCGAGTTCCCCGAGCTGGCCCGGCGAACCATTCTGATGAACGTGACTGCCAAGGATCAGGCGGACGACTCGCGGGTGGCAGCCATGCCTTCGGTGCACAAACCATTCTCGCTGGATGTGCTCAGCGACATGGTGAAGAAGACATGTCGCAGTCGGTGATGTTGGAGTAGACCGTCGACGTTCCACCGCGCGGTCCATCGATGCGGGAGACCCGGAAATTGCCGAGTACCAGAGTGCCCACCACAGCATCCCCGCTTTGCCCCGGCGCAATCTCCGTGTGCATGATTGTCAAGAACGAAGAGGCCATGCTCGGCCGCTGCCTCGACAGCATCGCGGGCCTTGCCGACGAAATCATTGTGGTGGACACCGGCTCCACCGATGCCACGGTTGCCATTGCAGAGCAGCGCGGGGCACAGGTGGTCCGCTCCGACTGGCGCAACGACTTCTCCTACTCCCGCAATATCTCCATCGAGCATGCCACGTGCGAGTGGATTCTGTGGCTCGACGCCGACGATGTGGTGCCGCCGCACTCTGTGGCCCCCCTGCGCGCGCTGGCATCGGAGAAACCCGACAAGGTGTTCGGCTTCTGGATCCGCAACGAAAAGCCCGGCGGCACGGGCTCCGACTTTGTGCAGGCGCGCATGTTCCCCAACAGGCCCGACTTGCGCTTTGAGCGGCGCATCCACGAGCAGATCATGCTGAGCGCGCTGCGGGTCGGGATGCCTCTTGTCAACAAAGAGATTGTGATTGAGCACCACGGATACGCCGATCCGGCAACCGTGCGCGTGAAGTCGCAGCGCAATATCGACCTGCTGCTCAAGGAGTACGATTCTGCCTCGCCGGATGCTGTGATGGCCGTGGAGCTTGCCGATTCGTACCTCATGCTGGGAGACCTCGACGGAGCTGCACAGTGGTTCCGCGCGACCGTTGAGGTGCCGGGTGCGGAGAGGGCCATGCCCGAGATCGTCAGTCACGGCCATCTGGGCCTGGGCAAGGTGCTCAACGAGCAGGCGCGCTTCGCCGATGCACTACCTCACTTCGAGAAGGCGCTGCGGTTGTGCCCCGACCGGCCCGACGTGTTGTACAGCATGGCCGTGTCGCTTGAGCGCGTGGAGCGGATCGAAGATGCTCTTGCTGCGCTCAAAGCAATTGCCGCACTGAAGCCGCGTCCGCTGTCGGTGAGTGTTGACTTTCGCGAGGCCTCGATCAAGGCATACCTGCGCATGGAGCGGCTGCTGTGCCGGACGGGGCGACTCTCCGAGGCTGAGGCCGTGGCCCGCGAAGCCCTGGAGCGTCACGGCAACCGACCCGAAATGCACTCCATGCTCGGACGCGCGCTCTTCCGTGGCGGAAAGTATATGGACGCGCTGCACGCATTCGAGGCGAGTCTGGGCATTGCGCAACAAGGCAACCTCGATGCGTATGCCGGGCTCTGCTGCATCTACGTGCGCGCCGACCGCATCGAAACCGCTGACAAGACGCTGGAGAGCGTCCGGCCGGGCTTTGCGCCCGCGCCCCGATATCTGGCGCTGGAAACGATGATCCGCAGCGAGATGGCGCCACTGCCTGCGGTCGCGGATCCCGCGAAGGTCGCCGAGGAACTCGCGTATCTCAAGACTGTTTTTGCCTGGGACACATTCTCTACCGGAAAGGCTCCTGCATGAACGACGTGCTCACACTACAGCCCAACTCGACGATTCTCTTTCAAGGCGACTCCATCACCGATGCGGGACGGGGCTCCGATCCGTCTGGGATGGGCAGCGGCTATGCGTCGATGGTGGCGTCACTGGGGAGTGCGCTGTATCCCGA
>Ga0315284_10001406_pt1 | contig 34316 bp, 30 predicted proteins | sample YL17G09_16_MG_FD_203696 | JGI IMG/M metagenome (GOLD analysis project Ga0315284, IMG submission 203696) | Sediment microbial communities from Yellowstone Lake, YNP, Wyoming, USA - YL17G09_16 | ecosystem: Environmental > Aquatic > Freshwater > Lake > Sediment | place: USA: Wyoming | collected... | reverse complement strand
ATCAGGCTCGCATCGCCTTCAGATAATCTTCCCAGGAGCGGATGGACTTGGATATGTCGTAGTGCGTGCTGGCCAGTACCAGGCAGACCGCCCCTGGAGAAAAATCGTACAGCCTGATAAAGACCATGCGCGGCGTGTAGACCCCTCGCGTGGGATCGTCCAGCACGTAGGTCTGAGTATTCGTCCCATCCGATAGGTCCATCTTGAAACGGCCGGCGGCGGCGATGACTACCTGGTCGGTGTCGGCGTGAGCGTGCCCCCCCCGGTCGGTAATGATGTGATGCATGTAGAATACGCGCTTGATCTCGAAGGGAACGTCTATCTGCCCTTCGACAGAAGTCAGCACCCCGCGCCCGTCCACCCGCGACGGCAACTCGACCCACCGAACCCCAGGGATTGCGGATTGCGGATTGCGGATTGCGGATTGCGGACTGCCGATTGCGGATTGCAGATTGCGGATTGCGGATTTGTCATTTGCCATTTGTCATTTGTTCATTGTTCATGCTCGTCTTCACGTGCTCTTTGCGCACCACCAGTTTCCACCACAGCATCCACAGTTGTTGGGCAGTACGCAGGAGCCGTCGCCAGTTGAAGAACTGGGAGATGCCGTACTGGCGATGATAGTGGTGCACCGGCACCTCGACGAAGACGCATCCGGCATCCTGGAACTTTTTCACCATCTCCAGGCAAATGGTGCCGGTATTGCTTTCCAGTTCGATCTCGTCGAAGATGGAACGCCGGATCAGCCGGAAATCGCAGTCCACGTCCCGCAACTTGAATCCGAAGGCCAGGCGCACGATGTGATGGTACAGCCGGCCGATGATGCGCCGGCTGAGGGGGTCGTGGCGCGCGATCTTGTAGCCGTTGACCACGTCCACACCCTCGTCCAACGCTGCCACGAGCGCAGTCAGTTCGAGCGGGTTGTACTGGGCGTCGCCGTCGGTGTAAAAGACCCACTCCTTGGTGGCGGCGGCAAACCCCGAGCGGAGCGCACCGCCGTAGCCCCGGTTCTGGGGATGGTGAATCACCCGCAGTTCCGGGTAGCGGCTGGCCAATTCCTCCAGCACGGCGGCGGTGTAGTCAGCGCTGCCGTCGTTGACCACGACGACTTCGTAGTCGTCGGTCACCTGGCGCAGGGCCAGGAGGGCCGTCAGCACCATGCTGGGGATGGTGCCGCCGTCGTTGTAGGCAGGAAAGAAGGCCGTGATGCTCTTGGGACGGATCATAACTGTCTCCTTAATTCCTATGCAAGCCTCCGCTGGCAAGCCCCCCACGCTGGCAAGCCCCCCACGCTGGCAAGCCCCCCACGCTGGCAAGCCCCCCACGCTGGCAAGCCCTCCCACGCTGGCAAGCCCCCCACGCTGGCAAGCCCCCCACGCCAGTGGGGGGTTCCGTGACTGCTTGCCCAGGCCTGGCGCAGCAGTGACCCCACCCCCACCTGCGGTGGGGGCTTCTTGCGGCTGCGCCTGACTCCTGGTAGAATACCCTCCATGGAACGGGTCACCATCCGCAAACTCGACCACGCCGGCCGCCAGGTCACCGCCTATCCCGGGCAGGTCTTGCGACGCGCTGGCGCGTCCATCGTGTTACGTACCGGGTGGAGCCGGCCGCCGTTGGACACCGGATTCGTCCTCCTCGAACCTGGTGACCGCTGGACGGAGTACTTGTACACCGACCGATGGTACAACATTTTCGAGATTTGCGCCAGTGACGGGCACCTGAAGGGCTGGTACTGTAACGTCACCCGCCCGGCCCGCATCGCGGCCGGCGAGGTATCCGCCGAGGACCTGGCGCTCGACCTGTGGGTGCGGCCCGATGGTCAGATGCTCGTGCTCGATGCCGACGAGTTCGCCGCCTTGCCGCTTTCTGATGGAGAGCGCCAGGCCGCCCAGCAGGCTCTGGCTGAATTGCAGGCGCTGGTGACGCGGAGGGTACCCCCCTTTGACCGGAGAGACGAGCATGGGTAAGACGGCCGGCCTGCGGCGCTGGGAGCTGTGGGGCGTGGTGGTGGTGCTGCTGGTGGCGACGGCGCTGCGCCTGGGAGGTCTGCGCGACGTGCCGCCGGGCCTGCGCTACGATGAACTCCTCGACTACCGCATGATCGGCCGTATCCTAACCGGTGAGCGCCCCTTATATTTCGCCGAATCGTGGGGCGAAGAGCCCCTGTTCCTCTACTTGCAGGCCGCCACCCTCGCGTTGGTGCCGGCCAGCGATTGGAGCCTGCGCCTGCCGGCGGTGCCGTGTGGGGTGCTGGGAGTGCTGGCGGCGTGGCTGGCGGCGCGGCGGCTGTTCGGCTCCCGCGTGGCGCTGCTGACCGCGGCCGGCCTGGCGGTCTCGTTCTGGTCCATCTTTTACAGCCGGGAGGGCATCCGCATCATCGCCCTCACGCCGTTCCATGGTCTCATGGTCTATTTCGTCTGGCGTGGGCTGGAACGGCTGCCGGAGCGGCGCCAGTCCGGCCTCGTCCCCTCAGAGAACACACCCGGAGGCCCGGCTTCAGCCGGGGATTCCCCGCTGAAGCGGGGCGTCCGTACCCTGGTGCAAAACACGGCTGGAGGCCCGGCTTCAGCCGGGAGCCCCCCGCTGAAGCGGGGCGTCCGCACCCTGGTGCGTTGCAATCCAGGCTTGCTGGACTTTGTTCTGGGCGGCGGCTGCCTGGGCCTCTCGTTTTACGTCTATCCGGCCGCCCGGCTGGTGCCGCTCCTGTGGATCCTCCTCTGCCTCTACCTGGCGCTATTTCACCGTCCCCTGTTCCAGCGTGCCTGGTGGGGTCTGCTGCTGGTCGTCCTGGTCGCCGCCCTGGTCGCCGCGCCGCTCTTACTGCTGGTCTACGGCCCGGCCGGGGTGGAACAGCGCGGCGGGCAGTTGAACGAAGCGTGGCAGGCACTCCTGGGGGGGAATCCAGGGCCGGTGCTTGCACTGGCCGTCCAGGTTGCAGGGATGTTGGTGTGGCGGGGTGACCAGGACTGGCTCTACAACGTCTCCGGCCGCCCGATCTTTGACCCGTTGACGGGGGCCTGCTTCGCGCTGGGCGTGGCCCTGTGCGCCTGGCACTGGCGGCAGGCACGTTGTGGGCTGGCACTATTGTGGTTGGGGGTCGGCCTGGCCCCTGCTGTGATCGCGCCCCCGCCGGCCAGTCTCTCTCATTCCATCGCGGCCCAGCCGCCGGCCTACGTCCTGCTGGCGGTGGGCCTGGACGCGCTCTGGCGCAGGGTGCAGAAGCGCTGGGCCTGGGCAGGGCTGACGTTGGCGGCCGGGGTCGTGGCCGTTCACGGTGTACTTGCCACCCACGCCTACTTTGTCACCTGGGCCTCTGCCCCCCAGGTGCGGGAACTCTACCAGGGCGGCATCACCGCCGTCGCCCGCGAACTGGACGCGCACGATCCTCCCGGCCCGGTGGCGATCGGCGCGCCCTACGTCAACTACTGGCAGCCCTGGAACATTGCCGCGTTTGACCTGGCCTTGCGGCGGACAGACATGCCCGTGCGCTGGTTCAACCCGGCCGGGGGTTGGATCTGGCCGGCCGGCCCCGGCCCCACTACCTTCTACTTCCCGGCCGACCCGCTGGCCCCCCAGTCCTTCGACCCGGCGCTGAAACCCCTCTTCTTCGCCGATGCTACGCTCTTACCCTCGGCCATGGACGACCTGGCCGCTTTCCGCGTCGCTCATCCGGCGGCGCTGGAGGAGCGCCTGGGCGCCCTGGCGCAGCCAGCGCTGGCCTGGCCCCCGGACCTGGCCTATCTTCCGCCGCCGGCCTTGCCCCTCATCTTCGGCGGCCGTTTTGCGTTGCTGGGGGCAGAAATGCAGGAGAGCACCGTCTCCCCCGGCGGCCAATTCCGCCTGACCACCTATTGGGACGTGTCGGTGGCCGACCCCGCGCCGGTGGTGGCCTTCGTGCACCTCACCTCCGACGGGCAGGACGTGTGGGGCCAGTACGACTGGCTGGACGTGTGGCCGGTGGGCTTGCAGCCGGGCGACCGCTTCGTCCAGGTGCACCCCGTGCCGGTCAAGCCCGAGACGCCCCCCGGCCTCTACCACGTCCAACTGGGCCTCTACCGCCCCGATACCCTCCAGCGCCTGCCCATCGCGGCCAGCGTCGCCGCCGCAGCCGACCGCGTCTGGATAGGCGAGATGCAGGTCAATCAGGGATCAGGGATCAGGGATCAGTGACCAGCATCCACCATCCAACCTCCAACCTCCAACCTCCAACCTCCAACCTCCATTCTCCATTCTCTATTCTCCCTCTTCCCTGCTCCCCTCTCTTGACATCCCCCGCCTTTTCCGTATAATACTTGCTGTTGCAACAATTCGCATTAAGGACCCCAATCATGTCTCATTGCCACACATTGATCGCCGCATTGCGCAAACAAGGGTACCGTCTCACTCCCCAGCGGGAGATGATCGTGCAGGCCATCGCCCACGCGGGCCGTCACGTCACAGCCGAGGAGATCTTGAAGCAGGTGCAAGCCCGTGCCAAAGCCGTCAACGTTGCCACCGTCTACCGCACGCTGGAGTTGTTGGCGGAGTTGGGGTTGGTGAGCCGGTGCGACCTGGGGAGCGGGAAGATGTACTATGCCACGCTCCGCCACGGCCCGCACGGTCACCTGGTCTGCCGGCAGTGTGGCCGGGTGGTGGATGCCGACTACAGGCTCATCGAACCGCTGGCGGAACAATTGCAGGAGCAGTACGGTTTCGACGCCGATCTGAACCACTTTGCCATTCCCGGCCTGTGCGCCGATTGTCGGTCCAAATCATGAGTCCAATTCAGGCTTTTGTCTAAAGGAGGTACAGCCGATGTTAGCCAGTGGAATTCTGACTTCTCCTGCACCGATGCACATCCCCGACGGGTTCTTGAGCCTGGCGGTGTCGCTGCTGTGTTGGGTGCTGGCCGCCGTGGGCGTGGGCCTGGCGCTGTGGCGCAGCGGCAAGGGGTTGGGGGAACGGCAGGTGCCGCTGATGGGGGTGCTGGCCGCCTTTATCTTCGCCGCCCAGATGCTCAATTTCACCGTCGCCGGAGGTACCTCCGGCCACCTGCTGGGTGGTGCCCTGGCGGCGATCTTGTTGGGGCCGTGGGCCGGCATCTTGACCGTGACCACCGTCGTCGCCATCCAGGCGCTGTTGTTTCAGGACGGTGGCCTGCTGGTGATGGGGGCCAACATCCTGAACATGGGCGTCATCGCCACGCTGGTGGGGTACGGCGCGTACCGGGGTGTCATGGCCCTGGCGCGGGGGCAGCGCTGGGGCACGTTCGCCGGCGGCTTCGTGGCGGCCTGGGCCTCGGTCGTGCTGGCGTCGGTCGCGACGGCGGTTCAACTGATCTTTTCTGGTACCTCGCCGGCCGCCGTGGCCCTGCCGGCCATGGCGGGCGTGCACGTCCTGATCGGCATCGGCGAGGGGCTGATCACGGTGGGGGCGCTGGCCTTCGTCGCCGTGGTACGGCGCGACCTGGTGGAACCGGCCCGCGTACCAGCCAGGGGCTGGCGCTGGGCTGCGGTGGGGCTGGTGCTGGCCCTGGCGGTGGCTGCGCTGGCGCCGCTGGCCTCGGCCTATCCTGACGGGCTGGAGCGCGTGGCGGAGGACCTGGGCTTCAGCGGGGCCGCGCAGGACGCGCCCTACCAGGTCATCCCGGATTACGCGTTCCCGGGCATCTCCAACCAGGCGTTGGCGACCATCGTCGCCGGCCTGGTGGGAACGCTGCTCGTCGCCGGTATCGCGTTTGCGGTCGCCCGCCTCCGCCGCCGTGCCGTTCAGGGGTCAGTGATCAGCGATTAGTGATCAGGGATCAGTGGCCAGCATCCAACGTCTGACTTCCAACTTCCAGTATCGAGTATGCACATCAGTTCACTCGACGCCTACCGCCCCAGGGCCAGCCTCATCCACGCGCTCGACGCGCGGGTCAAACTGGTCCTGGCGGTGCTCTTTATCGTGGCCACGGCACTCACGCCTGAGGGAGCCTGGCCGGCCTACGTGTTGCTGGCGGCGCTGGTGTTGGGCGTGGCCGTGGCCTCGCAGTTGGGGGTGGGCTTTGTGTACCGGCGCTCGGCGCTGGCGCTGCCCTTCGCCCTGGCGGCGGTGACGGTCGTCTTCTCCACGCCGGGGCGACCCCTCCTGGCGACCCAGGTGCTCGGTATGAAACTGGCGCTCACCGGCGCGGGGCTGGTGCGCTTTGCCAGCATCGTACTCAAGTCGTGGCTCTCAATGCAGATGGCGGTCGTGTTGACCGGGTCCACTCCCTTCCCGGCGCTGTTGCAGGCCATGCGCTCCCTGCACCTGCCCAAGATTCTGGTCGCGGTCGCCCGCTTCACTTACCGCTACCTGTTCGTCATCGGTGACGAGGCGTTGCGGCTGATGCGGGCGCGGGCGGCTCGCAGCGGTGCCTCAGAAGGGCGGAGCGGCGGGAGCATCTTCTGGCGGGCGCGCGTGACGGGCAGCATGGCCGGCAGCCTGTTTCTGCGCAGCCTCGAACGCAGCGAGCGCATCTATGACGCCATGGTGGCGCGGGGGTACGATGGCGAGGTGCGCTCACTCCGCTCACCTGCCCTGCACCCCCGTGACTTGCTCGTCGCATTCCCTTTCGCCCTGGCCCTGGCCGCCATCCAATTGCTGGCACGCATAAGGTGGTGATGGCGATGGATTCCAGCAGCGAACCTCTTGCCCCCGGCTCCCTGATCCGCCAATCCTACCGGTGTTCCGATGTACCCATCGGCCCCCACCGGCCGAATCACGTGTTCCCTCCGCCCTCTGCCCCCTGCATCGAGATTCACAACCTCTCGTACGCCTACCCCGATGGCCGCCCGGCGCTGCGGGACGTGAGCCTGAGCGTCCAGCCGGGGGAGAAGGTGGCGCTGGTAGGACCCAACGGCGCGGGCAAGTCCACCCTGCTCCTGCACCTCAACGGCATCCTGCGCGGCCAGGGCACGGTGCGCGTGATGGGGCAGGAGGTGGCTGAGCCTCACCTGTCCCGCGTCCGCGCGCAGGTCGGGCTGATCTTCCAGGATCCAGACGACCAACTCTTCTCCCCCACCGTGTTCGAAGACGTGGCGTTTGGGCCGCTGTACGCCGGGTTGGCGGAGGACGAAATACAGCGCCGGGTGGCCTGGGCCCTGGACCAGGTGGGGTTGGAGGGATACGCGGAGCGCATCTCCCACCACCTGAGCCTGGGGGAGAAGAAGCGCGCCTCCATCGCCAGTGTGCTGTCTATGCAGCCGGCCATCCTGGCGCTGGACGAGCCGACCGCCGGGCTCGACCCGCGCACCTGCCGGCGGCTGATCCGGCTCCTGCAAGAGTTGCCGCAGGCCATGGTGGCCGCCACGCACGACCTGCGGCTGGTGAGGCAGGTCTTTCCCCGCACCATCGTCCTCGACGAGGGAAGGATGGTGGCCGACGGGCCGACAGCCGACCTCCTGGCCGACGAGCGGCTGATGGAGGCGCATGGACTGAAGTAGGGCGGTAGAAACCGGGTTTTTTGGAAAAACCCGGTTTCTTCCAGGTCATGGCATTGCCGGGAAAGCACACCAATGCTATAATGATGATGACGTAACAGCGATTGGATTCGTGTATATGGAGTGAGCGTTATGTTCAAACCTCAACGCTTGGATTTTGATGAACTCTGCGAACGGCTGCGTGCGTACGAAAGCAAGTATGGATACTCGACCATTGAGTTCTATCGTCGGTACGAGAACGGCGAATTAGGCGACGACGATGACTTGATGATGTGGGCTGGCCTTTATCACCTCTATCTGACGTCGCTTCCTGTGCGACAGTTTATGCAGATGGAGTACACGCCAGCGTGATTGTTGACGATTACTTTGCTGCCGTTGAACGTGGCTTGCGGCAGAACGTACAGATTGGCAGAATCGAGAGGCCAATCATTTGCCTGGCATCGGATGATTTCAACGGTCTCATCCGGTGCCGGGTCGCTTTTTGGGACGATTCCTATCTCGACCTCTACGAGGTTGTCAGTACCGAACTCGGGTACCCTGTCCGGGTACACTACGCCTATACCTATGTTCGAGAGAGGGAACGCGTATTCCGCTACGACAATGCCCCACACCATCCCGAGATTGTCACGCACCCTCATCACAAGCACACTGGGCCATCTGACCGCCTGTCTCCAGCCGATCAGCCGAGCCTGAGCCAGGTCTTGGCAGAGATCGAGGGATGGCTGGGTAGATAGACCTGAGAGGCGCAATATCTTCTTACTTGGGCTTCCCCATCCGTTTTGCATGTGCGGCTGATCTGTGCTACACTGTATTTGTTGGCAAGCCATGCCGGGGCACGTCATACCGTCTGTAGCGCAGCGCCTGCTGGCTTGCCTGGTGGACGACGAGCCTCCCCCGCGCAGCTTGCCCTGGGGAGGATAAGGAGAGGGGGCTTGTATGTCAGACCAGGACCTCAACGCGCAACTGGCGCAACTGCGGAAATTGTACGAGCAGGGCGTGCTCTCCGCGGAACTCTACCACGCAGCGCTGGCCGGGCTGGGCGTGCGGCCCGCGTCCGTGTTCGGCCAGCAGGGCCAGCGGGTTGGGGCGCAGCTCAACGTCGCGGGCGACTATATCACCCAGCAGGTCGAGCCGGGCGCCAGCCCCGAGGCGCTGCGCCGCGCCTACCTGCACCGCCTGGCCCAGCAGACCCGCCGGTTGCCGCTGGCGGGCGTGGACCCCAAGGCCGCCGGCGACGAGCGGGGCGGCGAACTGCAACTTTCCGCCGTCTACACCGCGCTGCTGACCCGGCAGCCCGAAGAGGCCACCTTCCCGAAAGCTGGGAGCTTTCGGGAAGGTGAGACGCGCTACCTCTCGGCGCTGGAGATGCTCAACTGTGAACCGTGCCTGGTGCTGCTGGGCGAGCCGGGCAGCGGCAAGTCCACCTTCGTCAACTTTGTGGCCCTGTGCCTGGCCGGCGAGGCGCTGGGCGACGGAGATGCCAGCCTGGCCGTCCTGACCGCCCCGCTGCCGGCCGAGGAGCGCGGCAAAAAGCCCCAACTGCAGCGCTGGGACCACGGCCCGCTCCTGCCGGTGCGCATCGCGCTGCGTGACCTGGCCGCCCGCGGCCTGCCCGCTTCCGGCCGGCGGGTGAGCGGCGACGTGCTGTGGGACTTTATCGTCGCCGAGTTGGGCGAGACGCTCAAGGAGTACGCTCCCCACCTCAAGACGGAGTTGATGGAGCGGGGCGGGCTGGTTCTGCTGGATGGCCTGGACGAGGTGCCCGACGCACACCAGCGCCGCGAGCAGGTCAAGCGGGCAGTGCAGGATTTCGCCGCCTGCTTCCCGCGCTGCCGCTTCCTGGTCACCAGCCGCACGTACGCCTACCAGCGCCAGGACTGGAAACTGGAGCGCTTCAGCGAGGTGGTGTTGAGCCCCTTCACGCCGGCCCAGGTCGCCCGTTTCGTGGACGGCTGGTACGCCCACGTCGGCGCCCTGCGTGCGATGGACGCGCGGGACGCGCAGGGACGGGCGACGCTATTAAAGACCGCCATCGAGCGCAGCGAGCGGCTGGCCGAACTGGCGGCGCGTCCCTTGCTTCTGACCCTGATGGCCTCGCTGCACGCCTGGCGTGGCGGGAGCCTGCCGGAGAAACGGGAGGAACTGTACGCCGACGCGGTGGACCTCTTGCTCGACCAGTGGGAGAGCCCCAAGGTCGTGCGCGATGCCGACGGCCTGCCGCTGGTGAGCCAGCCCAGCCTGGCCGAGTGGCTCAAGGTGGAGCGGGCGGTGGTGCGGGCCGAACTGAACCGGCTGGCCTTCGAGGCGCACCGCGACCAGCCCCAACTGGTGGGCACGGCCGACCTGCCCCAGGAGCGGCTGGTGGGCGGGCTGATGCGCGTGGCGCGCAATCCCGACGTCAACCCGGCCCGCCTGGTGGAGTACGTGCGCGACCGGGCGGGCCTGCTGGCGGCGCGCGGGGAAGGGGTCTACACCTTCCCGCACCGCACCTTCCAGGAGTACCTGGCCGCCTGCCACCTGACCGACCACGGTTTCCCCGACGACCTGGCCGACCTGCTGCGGGCCGACCCGCAGCGCTGGCGGGAGGCGACGTTGCTGGCGGGGGCCAAGGCAGCGCGGGGCACCGCCTCGGCGGCCTGGAACCTGGCGCAGGCGCTGTGCTACCGCGACCCGCCACCGGCCGGGGAACCCACCATCTTGCCCGACGAAGCGGATGCCTGGGGCGCGCTGCTGGCGGCGCAGGCGCTGTGGGAGAACGAGCGAGAGCGGCTGGCGCCGGTCTCCGAGCGCAACGCGCCGAAACTGGAGCGGGTGCGCGGCTGGCTGCTGGCGAGCGTGACGCAGGGCTGGCTGCCGCCGGTGGACCGCGCGCTGGCGGGGGAAGCGCTGTCCGCGCTGGGCGACCCGCGCGACCTGAACGAGTTGGTGGAGGTGCCGGCCGGGCCATTCCTGATGGGCAGCCGTGACGACGACGAGAGGGCCCGCGCCGACGAGAAGCCACAACACAGGGTGACCCTGCCCGCGTTCAGGATCGGCCGCTATCCGGTGACCAACGCCCAATACCTGCGCTTCGTCCAGGCGACCGGGCGCAAGTGGCGGTCGGACGTGGGGCGGCAGCCGGAGCGGGCCACCTGCCCGGCGGCGTACGTCTCCTGGCACGACGCGCGGGCCTACTGCGGGTGGCTGACGGACGTCTGGCGAGCCGCGGGGAAGATCGCCGCCGATGAAGTCGTGCGCCTGCCGACCGAGGCAGAGTGGGAGAAAGCCGCGCGTGGCGGCCTCCCCTCTTGCTCCCAGGGAGAGGGGGCCGACCGCCGGTCGGTTGGGGTGAGGGTGCCCCCCTCTCCCTCCCAGGGAGAGGGGATGGGGGTGAGGGTGTACCCCTGGGGCGATGAGTGGGACGGGACCCGCTGCAACACCGAGGAACTGGGCCTGGGGGACACCACGCCGGTGGGTATCTTTCCGGAGGGGGCCAGCCCCTACGGCTGCCAGGATTGCGCCGGCAACGTGTGGGAGTGGACAACCAGTCTATGGGGCAGAGACTGGTCGAAGCCAGAGTTCAAGTACCCTTATGATTCCACCGACGGGCGGGAGAACCTGGAGGCGGGAAACGAGGTGCTCCGGGTGGTACGTGGAGGGTCGTTCTACTTCGATCGGGGCGCCGCCCGGTGCGCGTACCGCTACTGGAACTACCCACGCTTCGACTGGAGCTTCTTCGGGTTTCGGGTGGTCGTCTTCCCCATCTCTCCCGCCTCTGCCCTCTGAATCTCTGCGCTCTGGAACTCTGGATGGATTGCGGATTGCGGAATGCGGATTGCGGAATGCGGAATGCGGAAATAGGGAGGTGCAGCGATGGATTTGACGCTGGACATCTGGAAGGAGCAGGCGGCCGGACAACTGCGCAGGATCGGTGGCTGGCTTGAGCAGCGCAAGACACAGGATGCGCCCTACCTGGTGTATGGCGCGCTGTGCGGGTTGAGCCTGTGGCCGCTGGTGGAGGCGGCGCGGGCGGGGCAAATGCTGCCGGTGATGATGGCGCTGGGGAGCGTGGCTGCTGGCGTGGGCGGCAACCTGATCGCCGAGCAGGTGCAACGCTGGAAGGAGCAGGCCGACGAAGCGCAGGTGGCCGGGTGGGTGGCCGAGCGGGCGCCGGCCGACCCTGGGCTGCGCGAGGCGCTGGACGGTATCCTGGAAAGGCTGGAGGCCGTGGCGCAGGCCCAGGCGGGGCTGAGTGAGGCCGACCGCCGCTGGTTCACCGAAACCCTGAGCCAGGAGATGTCCCAACTGGGCAATCTGGCCCGTTTCAGGGCTACCCTCAGCGGTCCCGGGGCCATCGCTCAGGGAGAGGGGGCGAAGGCTGTGGGGCAGGGGGGTGTGCTGGTCGAGGGGGAGGTCCACGGCGACGTGGTGACCGGCCAGAAGAGCACCGTGTTCGACCAGCGCGGCCAGCAGGTCGGCCAGCAGACCAACGTTGCGAAATCGTAGAAACCGGGTTTTTCCCAAAAACCCGGTTTCTTCCAGGTCAAGTGGGCCTGTCACGTTGCCAGAAGCGAACGGGCCTGGTATAATCTGTCCAGATACGCCTGCCGGGAAAAGGGGTTGAACGAAAGAGGCGATCCTGGAGCAACTGGCCGAGGTGCAGGCGCCGATCGAAGAACAGATAAGGGTGTTGGTTCGAAGAATGGAAAAGTTTGAGGACGTAGAGTCCAGGATGGGAGACATCCTGCTGGAAATGACCTACCAACGCCGGGCCGGTTCATATCTGGGGCCGGTCTTGCGGCGAGTGCGGGCGTGGGTGCCTTTCGAACTGGAAGAGGAGCTGGAGCCGCGCCTGCCACAGGCGGACTATCTAGACCTGCTGCGGACTGACCTGCTGATGCGGGGCCAGCCGCGGGAGCGCCGAGACATCGGTGAGGTCTGGCTGGCGGTGGAGGTCTCGGCGGTGGTGGATCGAGGGGACGTGGAGCGGGCGGTGCGCCGCGCCGGGCATCTGCGCAAGGCCGGGTACGTCGCTTTGCCCGCCGTGGCGGGTGAGCAGGCCACCGAGGGGGCAGAAGATATGGCCCAGCGGGAAGGGGCGCTGATGATTCTGGACGGTAGCGTTGCGTTTTGGGAGCAGGCGCTGAGCCAGGCCCTGGCTGCGTAGCGAGGCAGCAGGTGTGCGCGGCGAAAACCCTAAGGGTCTGCCAGACCCTTAGGGTTTTTTGGTTTTGCGTGCGTATCCAACCTGTGCTACACTGTGTTCGGTGTAGAAACCAGGTTTTACCTTCCCCACAGGAGGATCGGCGACCATGGCGGGACAAACGATACTTGACCTGGACGCACTGCGGGCCGAGATGGCCGGGCTGCGCCGGACGCTCGACAGCCTGGCCGACGTGGCCCGCCAGGGGCTGCCGGTGGCCGAGGCGCAGGCCCAGGCCCGCGAGCGCATGGCGGCACTCGAAGCGCAAATCGTCGCCCTCGGCGACGTGCGCGGTGACCTGGTCACTGGTGCCAAGACCACCACTATTGACCAGCGGGAGCAGCAGGTGCAACACCAGGTCAACGTGGCCCACCTCTACCAGGTCTACCAGGCCGCGCCGGGCCGCGCCGAACTGACCGAGGAGGCCTTTCAGAAGGTGCTGGCCGACTACCTGGGCTGGGTGATCGGCGAGTACGGCTACACCCGCCTCCACGGCCTGCAGTCGTTGCAGCAGAGCGGTGCACTCGACCGGCCCCTGGACCGGGTCTACACCTCCCTCGTCGTGCGGCACCGCCCGGCGGTGATGCCCGGGGGGGAGATTGCCTATGAGCGGCGAGCGCGCCGGCCTGGCACAGACGAGGAAGGCGTGGCCCCTGAACCGCAGCCGGTGGACATGGCCGACCTGCTCACGCTGGGCGAACGGGTGGCCATCGTCGGCGGCGCTGGCTCGGGCAAGACGACTTTCCTCTCCTTCGTAGCGGTGTCGCTGGCTGCCGCACTGCGTGGCGAGCGGCTGGACGTGCGCCTCAAGCCACCGGCGCCCGCTGCCCCGCTGCCGGTGCCGCTCCTGGCTCCCCTGCGCTTCTGGAAGGTCTACCGTGACCAGTGTGCCCAGGTGCCTGGCTTGCGCGTCCTGCACGGGCCGGACGAGGGTTCGCTGGGCGCGTTCTTGTTGTGGTTCCTGCGCGCCCGCTACAAGAACTTTGAAGCCGCGGGCGACTTTTTCGACCGGTTATTGCGGGGCCGCCAGGGCTGCCTGATCATGCTCGATGGGCTCGACGAGGTGGTCAGCGTGGCCGAGCGACGCACGATGCAGGATGGGGTGGAACGGCTGTTGCGCAGCCAGTACCCCGACAACCGTTGCCTGGTCACTGCGCGCGAGGCCGGCTACCGCGACGCCCCCTTTGGCAGCGACTTTGTGCGGTGCGACGTCCAGCCCATGGACGAAGAGCAGATCGCCCGGCTCGTCGGCGCCTGGTGTGACCAGATCTACCCTCAGCCTCACGATCGCCAGGCGTCGTGCGAGGACCTCGTGCGCGCCATTAGCGGCCTCAACGCCGAGCGTACCGCCCGCGGCCAGCCGCCGCTGGTTGCCACTCCGTTGATGGTGACGATGGTCGTCAGCGTCAAGTACAGCCGCCGCGAATTGCCCCGCGAGCGGGCTAAACTCTACGATGCCTGTGTAGACGTGGTGCTGGGGAGCGAGTACTCTGGCCGTGAGGATGACGCCGGTGCGCGCCGGGGAGTGGTCACGGCCGGCGGCCCGCCCGACAAGCAGCGGGAGTGGCTCTCGCACCTGGCCTTCCACATGCAAAAGGGCGGCCAGGCCGGGGCCAGCCTCGACGAGCCTGGAGTGCGCGCCGTCCTGGCCCCGGCGCTACACGAGCGGGGCGAGGAACCGCTGCTGGATCCTTTCCTGGCGGAGGCGAGTCACCGGGGCGGCCTGTTCGAGGAGCGGGGCGGCCGGTTCCAGTTCATGCACCTGACCTTCCAGGAGTACCTGGCGGCCCAGTACCTGGCCCGGCAGTGGACGGAGCAGCCCGCCGATTTCCTGGCCCGCATCGTCACCGACGAATGGTGGCGTGAGTCCCTGCTATTGACGGTGGGCAGCCTGGGCGCGCCTACCCCCTATGAGCCCCGCTGTGCGTTCATTACCGCGCTGTGCCAGTTGCCAGCGCGATTGCCTGTCCAACTGGCCGGCGCCGAACTGGCCGCGATGGGACTAGCCGACCTGACTGATCCGGAGCCTGCGCTGTTGGACCTGGCCCACGACCGGCTGGCCGCGCTGCTGGCCGCCCCGGGCCTGGTCGAGGCCAGGCCGGCGGCCCGCGCTGCGGCTGGCCGCGCGCTGGCGGTGCTGGGTGACCCGCGCGACCTGGACGAGTTGGTGGGGGTGCCGGCTGGCCCATTCCTGATGGGCAGCCGTGACGACGACGAGAGGGCTCAGGACCGGGAGAAACCGCAGCACGAGGTGACGCTGCCCGCGTTCAAGATCGGCCGCTATCCGGTGACCAACGCCCAATACCTGCGTTTCGTCGAGGCGACCGGGCGGAAGTGGCGGTCGGACGAGGGGCGGCAGCCGGAGCGAGCCACCTGCCCGGCGGCGTATGTCACCTGGTACGACGCGCGGGTCTACTGCGAGTGGCTGACAGGTGTCTGGCGAGCCGTGGGTAAGATCGCCGCCGATGAACTCGTGCGCCTGCCGACCGAAGCGGAGTGGGAGAAGGCCGCGCGCGGCAGCCTCCCCTATCCCTCCCAGGGAGAGGGGGCCGAGCGCCGGTCGGTTGGGGTGATGGTGCTCCCCTCTCCCTCCCAGGGAGAGGGGACGGGGGTGAGGGTGTGGCCCTGGGGCGACGAGTGGGACGAGACCCGCTGCAACACCGAGGAACTGGGCCTGGGGAGTACCACGCCGGTGGGCATCTTCCCGGAAGGTGCCAGCCCGTACGGTTGCCTGGACATGGCGGGCAACGTGTGGGAGTGGACGGCGAGCCTGTGGGGCCATTGGACAGGTGAAAAGGCAGAGTTTCAGTTTGGTTATCCGTATGATCCTGCTGATGGCAGAGAGAACCTGGAGGCAGGAGACGATATGCTCCGGGTGATACGTGGAGGGTCGTTCGGCTCCGAGCGTGGCTCCGCCCGGTGCGCGTACCGCCACTGGTACTACCCTCACTTCGACTGGTACGGCGGCGGGTTTCGGGTGGTCGTCTTCCCCATCTCTCCCGCCTCTGCCCTCTGAATCTCTGCCCTCTGGAACTCTGGATGGAATGCGGAATGCGGAATGCGGAATGCGGATTGCGGATTGTAGATGGCGAATGGCGATGAGCGATTACGCTGAGCACCTGGAAGGAGGGGCGGCCGAACGTGGGCGAAATGTATGACCGGCTCTGCAGTTGGAGGAACCTGCAGTTGGCCCACCAGAAGGCGGCGCGGGGCAAGCGGGGCAAGGCGGCGGTGGCGGCCTTCGAATACAACCTGGCCGACCACCTGCTGGAACTCCAGTACGAACTGGTGGCCCAGACCTACCAGCCCGGTCCTTACGATTCCTTCATCATCCACGAGCCCAAGCGCCGCCTCATCAGCGCGGCGCCGTTTCGCGACCGGGTGGTCCACCACGCCCTGTGCAACGGCATCGAGCCGCTGTTTGAACAGAGTTTCATCGCCGATTCCTACGCCAACCGGCTCGGCAAGGGCACGCACCGCGCGCTCGACCGGGCGCAATCCTTTGCCCGCCGCTTTCCCTACGTGCTGCAGTGCGACGTGGAACAGTTCTTCCCGGCGATTGACCACCAGGTGCTGCGGGCGACGCTGGCCCGCAAGATTGGTGACCCAGACGTGCTGTGGCTGGTGGAGCGGATCCTGGCCAGCGGGGTGGGGGTACTGACGGACGAGTACCGCATGCGCTACTTTCCCGGCGACACGCTCCTGGATGCGCTGCGCCCGCGCGGCCTGCCCATCGGCAACCTGACCAGCCAGTTCTGGGCGAACTGTTACCTGAATCCCTTCGACCATTTTGTGAAGCGGGAACTGCGCAGGCCGGGCGAATATGGAAGAGGCCCGGCTCCTGGGCCGCGCGCCCTGAGCCGGGCCAGCCATCCCTCTTGGTCCTCACCTTCCCGAAAGCTGGGAGCTTTCGGGAAGGTGGCGGCAGTGGCGGCAGTGGCGAGAAGGAGGCAACGTGCCCTATCGTGAAGACATCTTTTTCCCTGGCAACGTATACCACATCTACAACCGGGGCATCAACGGAATGCCAATCTTCGCCTGTCCAGACAACTATATCTACCTGCTGGGCAAGGTCAAACGATTGCTCGGGGAAGTGCTCGTGACTGTCCTGGCCTACTGCCTGATGCCGAACCACTACCACTTTGTCCTACGGCAAGACAGTGACGTTCCCATCTCGGTCTTTATCCAGCGGCTGTTTCAAACCTATACCCAGGCATTCAACAAACAGCAGGGGCGCAGTGGGCCGCTCTTTGTAGGGCGCTTCCGGCACGTCCACGTGGATCGGGACGAATACGTTGTCCACCTATGCAGATATGTTCATCTGAATCCGGTGACGGCGGGATTGGTGTCGGATCCTGCGGATTGGCCCTACAGCAATTATCTGGAGTGGATAAAAGGCCGCCCAGGGATGCTGGTGGAGCGTGCCTTTGTGCGGCAATATTTCCCGACGCCGGATCTCTATGTGACCTTTGTGCAGGACCACATCGCGCCTCACGTGGCACAGCAACTGCGGCCTTATCTGCTCGACCTTCCCGAAAGCGGGGAGCTTTCGGGAAGGTGAAGGATCAGGAGAAGCGGCGACTACAAGAGCGGATCGCCGGCCTGGAAGTGAAGTTGGCCAGAACCTAAGGCTTGTCACCGCGGCAGGTGAACCAGAGCATACAAGCAATCGAAGTCCAGCCAGGCGAGCATGAACTCATCCCGTGAGATTGTCTGTGGAGCGGCAGGAGAAGCAGGATCATTGAGCGTAACATGATCCACATCCATGGCAATGACGACAACGGCGTGGGCGGTTTCGCGCTTCCAGTAGGGTAGATGAGCGGTGCGCAACAACACAATCGGTGGAACCCCGTCGGTGAGGGCCTGTATCAATACACGCTCGTCGGTGGCGGAGGCATACGTGACGTCATAGCCGTGGCGTTGCAGGTTCAGCACCTTGAAGCCAGGTGTGCCCAGGTCCGAGGTTCCCATCACCTGGCACAGCCACTCTTGTTTGACCGACTGGCCGAAAAAAGCCAGTACCATCTCCACGCAGGTTGGCAGGCAGTCGGCCCGATCACTTTGTGGCAGGAGAGGTACGTTGAGCCAGGTAGTGGGCATAGTTCGCGATCTCGGTCAATTGCTCCGGAGTGACTAATACTTCCCCCGTCTCGACGTCTACGTCCAATGCGCCGGCCTGACCCACTGGCCCGGTGTCGGGATAGGCCAGTATCACCGGTACCCGCCAGCACATGCGCTCGCCGATGACCAGCGATGGCTCTCCACCATAGAGCAGGTTGCCGAGCTCGCTGACGACCAGTCGGCTGACGTGCCGCCGGGCGGTGGTTGCCGTGACGTGGACATCGGCAGACAGGTTTATGTTTACTTCGACCCGACCAGAACGGGGAAGGGTCAACGTTTCCAATTGAGCATCCATTGCGTGCCTCAGGTTCACAGACCAGTAGGGTTTCTACAGCCTATTATAGCCTGCCCACCGTGCAGGTCAAGTCAGATAACCTCTCCCACAGGTCCGCCAGTGTTCCTTGCCCAACCAACTCCCCCCCTCTTGTCCCCCCCTCCAGGAGGGGAGGTGTGGCGGACGATGCCGTGACCCAGTACCCGGGGATGCCCACCGCAACGGCCGGCACGATGTCGCGTTTCCAATCGTCCCCCACCATCAGGCACTCCCCCGGCTCCCGGCCCAGCCGGGCCAGGATCTCCCGGTAGTAGGCCGGGTGTGCCTTGGTGGCGTGCATGTCCTCGTACGTCGTCACCAGCGCGTACTCGAACTCGTTCACCGGCACGCCGGCCCACTCCAGCCGCTGTTCGATCGGGGAGCGGGGGAAGAGCGGGTTGGTCGCGATCGCCACCTGCAACCCACGCTCGAACGCCCATGCGACCAGCGGGCGGGCCTCCGGCAGCCGCTGCGTCAGGCTCCTCAGTTTGGGGAACTCTTCGGCGTAGAACTGGTCGAAGATGGGTCTCAGGGCGGCTGGTTCGTATCCCAGCGCCGGGTAGAAGGCAGCCGCGAACATCTCCTCGTTGGTGGGGCCGTTCCCATCGTTGGCCTCCATCGCCCGCGTGGCGCGCAGCAACTCAGAGATCAGCCGTTCGGGTGGGATCAGGCGCGCCACGTGCTGCGTGAGCGCCTGGAAGTAGGCCAGGATGAACGTGTCCATCGCGTTGCCCAACAGCGTGTCGTCCAGGTCGAAGAGTATCGCTTTGAGCATGGAACCTCTATCCCCGTTGGCGGGGGAACCACGGAATGAAGGGGCTGGTCGTCTCGATGTACTCCCGGTACTGGGGCTTGGTCTCTTGGAGCGTTTTCTCCAACAAGGCCACGCCGGAGACGCGCAGCAATAACGCCGTCATCAACAGCGGGCTAAAGATGGTCCACCACCCGCCGGGCGTGGCTGCCGCGATGAGATAGTAGGCCCACCATTGGGTCGCGTCACCAAAGTAGTTGGGGTGGCGGGTATAGCGCCACACGCCGGTGTCCAACACCTGGCCCTTGTTGGCCGGGTTCCCCCTGAAGCGGGCCATCTGCAGGTCGCCCAGCGCTTCGAAGAAGAAACCGATGGCCCACACCGCGATCGCCACGAAATCCAGCACGCCGAGCCTGGCCGGCGTGGCGCCCCGCTGCGCTGCCAGCAGCGGCGCGGAGATGACCCACAGCAGGAGCCCCTGCAGCAGGAAGACCTTGAAGAAACTCTGCCACCACCACTTGCCCGCGGCTTCCTCCCGCCACTTGCGGTAGCGAAAGTCCTCCTCCTTGCCCCAGTTGCGCCAGAGGATGTAGGACCCCAGCCGCAGCCCCCACATGGTGACCAGGATGCCGATGAGCCACTTGCGGCCTGGGAAGCCAGCGGGCGTGAGCGCAAAATAGACCCAGTTCGCCACCACAAAGCCCGGCCCCCAGAAGATGTCCACGATGCTGGAATTGCGCAGTGCCAGGCTGGCGAGCCACAGCAGCGTCATGAGCGCCAGGATGACCAGCGCGCCGAGGCCATAGAGCTCCAGGAATCCCATTTCATCCCTCCTTTCCGCCGCATGGCGATCGCCGCCCTACAGGACCAGGATGACGCCGCAGACGATCTCGACCGCCAGGCTGATGACGTTCGACTGTACGACCGACTTGTCGGCGACCATCGAGATGGCGCGTACCAGCGCCACCACCAGGTAGGCGATGCCGAGCATGCGGTACGTTTGCGGTACCTGCAGGAGCAGCGGGGCGGCCCCCAGGGCGATGAAAAAGCCGCCCAACACGGCTCTCAGTTCGGTGATGCCGCGCGGGCCGGGGGCGGTCAGCCCGGTGAATCCCTGGACCGAGCGCGGCCAGAACAACGAGACGATGCCGGTGGCGATCGTACCCACCGCCGCCACGATCTTGAGTACCTGTAATATCGTCATGTGACTCCTTTCGCTGGAAAGTTGGAGGCCCGGCTTCAGCCGGGAGCCCCCCGCTGAGGCGGGGCGTCCGCCGTGGTCCGGGAGCCCCCCGCTGAAGCGGGGCGTCCGCCGTGGTCCGGGAGCCCCCCGCTGAAGCGGGGCGTCCGCCGTGGTCCGGGAGCCCCCCGCTGAAGCGGGGCGTCCGCCGTAACCTGGGAGCCCCCCGCTGAAGCGGGGCGTCCGCCGTGGTCCGGGAGCCCCCCGCTGAAGCGGGGCGTCCACCATAATCGTCCGTCATGATGGCGCAACACGCGCCAATCTAGGCCTGGGGTGCGCGCACGCACACCAGCCCCACGCCGCCCGGGCCGACGTGGGCGCCGATGGCGGGCGTGACTTCGACCACGAACGGCCGTTGCAATTCCGGCACCAGGTGCTGGAATTGCTCCCACAGCGCCTCGGCCTTCTCCCGCGCATTGGCGTGCAGCAGGGCCAGTTCCTCCAGCGGGGCCAGGCTGTGCACCAGAGTGTCCAACCGTTCGAGGGTGCGCTTGAACGTGCGCGTTCTTTCCACCGTCATTTCGCCGTCGTACATCGTCAACAACGGCCTGATCTTGAGTAGTTCCCCCAGGCTCGACTGTGCCCTGGACATGCGGCCGCTGCGGCGCAGGTATTCGAGTGTGTCCAGGGCGGCGAACGAATAGGTGCGCAAGACCCGTTCCTTCAGCAGCCCTACGATCTCGGCCATGGAGTGCCCGGCCTGCGCCGCCTTGGCGGCCGCCAGTGCCAGGAAGCCCGTCCCCAGCGTCAACTGCCTGGAATCGAATACCGTCACCCTGGCCGCGCGGATGGCCTGGGCCGCCGAATGGGCCACGTTCAGGATGGCGCTCAGGCTGGCCGAGATGTGGATGGACAGGATCTCGGTCGCCCCTTCCGCCGCCAACCGTTCGTAGGCCTTCACAAACGCCCCCAGCCCCGGCGCCGACGTCTTGGGTGGCGGATCGTATTCGGGCAAGCGCTCGTAGAATTCTCGCCGCGATATCTCCACGTTGTCCAGGTAACTCTTGTCGCCGATGTTGATGTATACCGGGATCACGGTGATGCCATGTTCGGTGACTGCTTCCTCTGGCAGGTCACACGTACTGTCGGTCACGATTCTGATGGACATGAACGCAATACTCTCTTTCTACTAATCTGTTGGTCGTGCTATTGCTCTGCTTCCGGTGTACCGAGCACGGTCGCCGCCTGTGGGTGGCAGTGACCGCAGCCGACGTAAGGGTCTTCCACTTCGACCTGGGCGTAGGTGCACACCGCGTAGAGCTCGACGCGGCGCACCAGCCCCAGCCAGCGCCGGACGGCCTGTGCCTCCAGCACCATGTGCGGGCAACCGTTGGCGCGCAGGATCGCCGGCAGCGGGCAGCGGGCGCACAGGTTAGGCTCCCACTTCTCCGAGTGCGGGTTGCGCCCGATCAGGCGGCACTCTTGCGTGGAACGGCCGCGGTAGAAATCCGCGTAATAGTAGGGACATTCGGTGCCAGCAGGTGTGCGCATACTCTCAGATGACCGTGGTGCCTGGCGTGGTACGTGTTTCGTGGTGCGTGTTTCGTGTTCCGTCTTCGTCACGCAATACGGAACACGCAACACGTTTCACGTTTCCCGTTTACTCCTCCGTCGCCGCGACCAGCGCCTGCAGGGCCCCCTCCAGCGCCTCCAGTTCCGTGCCGTAGCAGGCCCAATCTCCCTGTTGCAGGCAATTCTGAGCCGCCTCATAGTGGGCCTGGGCCGAGCGGGCCAGCGCTGCCACCCCGGTCGGCTGTGGCCCACCCGGGGCCGGGGCCGCCGGCGTTTCTACGGGAGCCGCCACTGGTGCCTCCGCCAGCACCTGCAGCAGCCCCGTCGCCAGGTCGTTCCCTATCGCCACCCGGTTGCCGTAGGCCACCAACACCCGTTTCAGTTCGGGCAACTGGCTCGTCTCCGCCTGCAGGTAGAGCGGTTGGACGTAGAGCAACGTCCCATCAATGGGGATGACGATCAGGTTGCCCTGGAGCACCGAGGAGCCACGCTGGTTCCATAACGTCAGTTGCTGCGAGATGTAGGGGTCCTGGTTGATGCGCGCCTCGACCTGGGCCGGACCGTAGATCAAGGCATCTTTGGAGAACTTGAAGACCCCCAGTTGGCCATAGTCGGGGCCATCGGAGTCGGCGTACAGCCAGGCGATCATGTTCTGTTTGTCGGCTGGCACGTACGGGCGGATCATCATGAACTCGGCCTGTTCTGCGCCGGGCAGCCGCATGATGACATAGTACGGCGCCATCCAGGTCTCCTGGCCTTCCACCGTCTCCGTCGGGGCCTGCCACAGGTCTTCCTTGTTGTAGAACACCCGCGGGTCCTGCATGTGATAGGCGCCGTAGACCTCAGCCTGGATCGTGAACAGTTGCTCTGGGTAGCGCACGTGCTCGCGCAACGCCGGGGCCATCCGTTCGATCGGGCTGAACAGGGTGGGGAAGAGGGCCTGGTAGGTCTGAATCAGCGGATCGGCAGCGTCCACCACGTAGAAGGTCGTCTCGCCGGTGTAGGCGTCTAGCGTGACCTTGACGCTGTTGCGGATGTAGTTGAGGTTCCAGGTCGGTTCCGAATAGGGGAAGCGGTTGCTCCACGTGTACGCGTCGTACAACCAGACGATGCGACCGTCCACGATCACCGGGTAGGGATCCTGGTCGAACAACAGCATGGGTGCCAGCGTCTGCACCCGCTCGGAAAGGGTGCGGTGGAACAGGATGCGGCTTTCAGGGCCAATGGCACTCGAGAGCAGGATCGGCGTGCTGTTGAAGCGCAGGGCAAACGCGATGCGTCGCAACAGGTTGCTCAGGGGCACACCATCGCTCCCCTGATAACGGGTGTACACGTTCTCGTCCCCCTTGGGGTAGTCGAACTCGTCCTCGCTGGTGTTGACGATGACATGGTTGGTCGTTTTCTCGCCGAAGTAAATCTCCGGGCGAGTGATAGCAAGAGCCGGGTCGGTACTCTGGGGCGGGATGTCCCGCACCAGCAGGCGTGGCAGCCCTTCCTCGCTGACCTCGCTGACGATGCTCAGGCATAGCCCGTAGCCGTGCGTGTAGATCAGGTGCTGGTTGATCCAGGTGCGTGCGTCCTCGCGCAGTTGCTCGGTGTCCAGTTCACGCGCCGCCAGCGTGACCTCGCGCAGGCGGCCGTCGAGCACGTAGCGGTCCACGTCCACGTCTGGAAAAGTGTAGTAGGTCCGGATCTCCTGTAACTGCTCGTAGGTGGTGCGCAGCGGCCGCCAATCCCACAGCCGCACGTTGTCGAGCGTGTCCGCGTTGGCCTCCAATTCCTGGATAGTCAGTTCCCCCTTGACCTGATAGTCCGATTCCTGGATGGTGTCCAGCCCGTAGGCGTAGCGAGTGAAGCGGAGGTTGTGCTCGATGTAGGGCCGCTCCAGCGCCAGTTCGTTCGGTTGCACGGTGAAGCGCTGCACGAAAGACGGATAGGCCGAGCCCAGGAGCGATAGCCCGATCCAGGCCACGCCCACCGCGAGCAGCAAGCGGTAGCGGCGGACAAACACGTTGGCCAGCAGTAGTATTGCGCCCAACGCGACTACGCCGGTCAGCAGGTACAGGAGCGGCAGTTGGGCGTGCACGTCGGTGTAGCCCGCACCGAACACTGCCCCCTCCGACGACTCGAGCAGCGCGAAGCGTTGGAGCAGATAATCCACCGCCTTCCCGGCCAGGAACAGCGCCCCCAACACCGACAGATGGATCGTCGCCATGCGCTCCCGAATCTGCTGGGCGAAGAGGTACACCACGGCATCGCCCAGGAGCGTCACTGCGATCAATCCCAGCAGCCAGCCCACCAGGAAGCGAACCAGCGGCAGCCGGAATACGTAAAAGCCCACGTCCAGGCCAAAGATCGGATCGCTCAGGCCAAACGGCATGGCTTTGCTGAAGGTGAGGACGGTCATCCATTGATCGCTGATCGCCGCAGCCATCACCACGATGACCAGGCCCGCGATCACCCGCAGGACGATGGTCAGCGCGCGCGCGCCCACGATGAGCGCCACCCGCCGCGGGTTGCGCATGGTCAGTTGGATCCGCCCCAACAGCCGGCGCGGAACGACGAACCAGTTGACGATCAGCACGACCATCACCAACAAAGCCCCGGCCAGCCATAGCCCGACCTGCGTCCACAGCCGGGTCTGGTAAATGCTCAATTGGCCCAGGCTGGCAAACCACAGCCAGTCGGTGTACACACCGACCAGGCTGGTAAAGAGGGCGAACAGGGCCAGGAGCACCCCGAAAGCGATGGCGCACCCGAGAGCCAGGCGTCTGGATTCTTTGTCCATTGAATTGTCCTTATCGTCGCGTGTCGCAGGTGGGATGGTGGGTCGCTACACCCGCGTGACGTAGGTGCCCGTGCGCGTGTCCACGCGGACCACGTCGCCTACCTCGACGAAGAGTGGCACCTGTACCTGCAGCCCCGTCTCCAGCGTGATCTTCTTCAACGTGCCGGTGGCTGAGTCGCCGGCGACCTGGATCTCGGCTTCCACCACTTTCATGTCCACCGTCGTCGGCAGATCTACGTCCAGCGGTTCCCCTTCGTAAGTGGCCAGTACCAGTTCTATGCCCTCTTTGAGGTAGAGTGCCTGGTCGTCCAGCATGGCGGCGGGCAAGGCCGTCTGATCGTAGGTCTCCGTGTCCATGAAATGATACAGGTCACCGTCCGTATAGAGGTACTGGACGCCGTGTCGCTCGACCCGGATGTCCTGCACCCGTTCGCCCGAGGCGAAGGTGCGCTGGATGGTCGAGCCGCTGCGCAGGTTACGCAGCGTGGTGCGGATAAAGGCATTCCCCCGCCCGGGCTTGTGATGCTGATACTGGAGCACCTTGTACAGTTCGCCGTCCATTGTAAAGGTCGTTCCCTTACGCAGGTCGTTCACATCAATCATACGCATGTTCCTCCTGTCAAGATAGCCTGGATTATACTCCTTCTGTCCGCGCCGTCAACCGCCCGCGCTTTGAGGGCGCCGGCCGCCTCTGCTCTCGCTCGGACCCCGTAACCCGCCTGTAACAGGCCTGTAACCCCGCCCCGCGCGAAGCGCAGTAGAATGGGGACTGCAAGTGGTACTCGGGGGCGACGTTGCCGCTGACGTGGAATGAGACTATGCCGATCACACTGAGTTTGAGAACAGGAATGAGGGCGGCCCGCGCTGGACAAATCGCCGAGGCGCAGGCCGCATTCCAGTCCGTGCTGGACCAGGATCCGGCCAACGAGACGGCGCTACTGTGGCTCGGATACCTGGCTGACGATCCCCAGACAAGCCTGGCCCACATTACCCGAGCGCTGGAGGCCCATCCGCAAAGCCCGCGCTCCTACGCTGCCTTGCAGTGGGCGTGGCGACGGATGGCGGACCTGCCCGCTGGTGGGATAGTGCCCGCAGGGCGTCCCATCGTCTCCAGTCAAAAACCTGCCCCCCATTCACCCAAGGCCAGGCGAGCGGCCGTGGGGGTCCACGCGCTGGGGACCTTGCTCTTGCTGGCTGTCGTCATCGCCTGCACCGCCGGTCTGCACCTGCTGGCGAAGCGTTCGACCAGGTCGGCTCTGGCTTCCGCGTTCACCGGCTCTCCTTCTCCGGCAGTCACCGACCTGCCTGCCGACCCGGTTACGCTGATGGCGGCGGCTGACCCGACCGGCACACCCTGGCCTAGCGCGACCTCGTGGCCGACTCCCAGCCCAACGCTGATGCCTTCCCCTTCTCCGTCTCCTTCTCCCTCACCTTCGCCTACGCCTGCACTCGCTGCTATGGTGGTGCCATCTCCATTCCCGATTCCTGGTCCACAGGAATGCGTGCCCTCCACCACCCTTCTCATCCCCACCCCTGTAATACCTGTCGCGGTGGCCTCCGATGCCATCAACATCGTCGTCCTGGGCAGCGATCAGCGGCCCGATTGGTCGGCGTGGCACACCGACGTGGTGCAGGTCGTGTCCATCCAACGCGACCACGGTACGGTCTCGGTGCTCTCGATCCCGCGCGACTTGTACCTCTACATGCCCAGCCTGTGGATGAGCCGGATCAACATGGCGGACTATGATGGTGAGGCGAACGGCTACGAGGGTGGGGGGGCAGCACTCGTGGGGGATACGCTGCTCTATAACCTGGGCATCCGAGTGGACCATTACGTCCGCACCAACTTCGACGGCCTCATCGGCATCGTGGACACGCTGGGTGGAGTGGACATCCCGGTCCACTGTCGCCTCAGCGACTACTGGCCCTACCCGGACGAGAACGGGGAATATCCCGTTCTGAACATGGAACCGGGGATCCGCCACATGGACGGGGAGACGGCCCTGTGGTACGCTCGCTCGCGCAAGACCACCAGTGTCTTCTCCCGCGAACGCCGCCAGCAACAGGTCCTGCAGGCCATCTGGCACAAGGCGCGGGACGTCGGGATGCTCACGCAGGTGCCGGCGCTGTGGGAACAGGGCCGGAACATGGTCCAGACCGACCTGACGCTCGTGGAACTGCTGGACCTGGCCCGCGTCGCCCTCACGCTGAACGATCAGAACGTGCGGTTCTACAACATCGGCCCGAGCGTGTTGGAGCCGTGGACGACGCCCTACGGCGGGGCGGTCTTCCTGCCCCGCTGGGAAGGCGTTCAGCCCATCGTCGCGGAGGCCATGGCCCCCATCCCCGAGACTCGCCTGGGCCGTGTCTATAGCCCCATTGAGGTGTGGAATGGGACGCCGAACGAGGGTTGGGGGTTCCTGGCGGCGGATCGGCTGGTGCGGGCGGGGTTCCCGGCGCTCGTCGGCCAGGCGGACCGGCAGGACTATGCCCAGACCCAGTTGATCATCTTCCGCGAGCACAGTAAGGGCACTGGAGTAGAGTACTTGCAGCAGATGTTCGACATCCCGGACGAGCGGGTGGTCCACCAGCCCAGCGGGTCTGCTACGACTGTCTTCCGCCTGGTCCTCGGCGCCGACTACCAGACCTGCCCGGAACCCTAACCCCCTCCCCCTGCCCCTCCCTGGGAGGGAGGGGAGACTTGCTCCCTCTCCCTGCCAGGGAGAGGGCTGGGGTGAGGGTGGGAAGCACGTATCAGCGTTTTTCCAGCCTCCAGCGGTCCAGCACGTCCTGCACTCGGGCGACCTGGACGGCGACCTCGGTATACTCGTTCTGGCCCGTGTGATGCTCCACGCCCCAGTAGCCGGTGTAGCCGGCCTGGCGCAGCATCGTCATACTTTCGACCAGGTGGTGCTCTGTGATGTCCCAGGAGATGTGGGTGTGCATGGCCCACGGCGCCATCATCTGGTCCTCCTCGTTTCCCCGGAAGTGCAGGAGGACGCCAAAACCGGGATGGTTCACCGCCTCACAGATGCGCTTCATGTTGGCCGGCACGGCTTCGGCACCCCAGTGGTTCTCCGGGCCGACCTTGTACCCCCCATCGTACGCGCGTTGGGCGTATTCCTTGTAGCGCTTGACGATCCACTCGAACTGCTCGCCGGTAAACGTGTCCGCTTGCACACCCGCGTCAATGCGGATCGTCCTGGCTTTCAGGAACTCGGCCACGTGCAGATAGGCCAGGGCATCCCGGTAATGCTCCTCCCGCACGTCCGGGTCGTCCTCCCAGATGTGTGGCCCATCCACGCACAGGTTGGCCAGCACCAACTCGCGCTCCTCCAGCGCATCCTTGACCTTGAGGAGATGGTCTTCCTCGATGCTGGGCAACATCCCGTTCCAGACGTCGGCCGATTGCAGGCCATAGCGATATTTGCAGGACTCCAGGTATCCAAACAGGTCCATCTTGCCCTCTTGCAGGAGCCCGTGGAAGGCGTACGAAGCGATAGAGACGTTCATGTTACCCCCTTGTCAGTGATAATATAGGCTGTGTGCCCTAGCCGATCAATCCCGTGCGCTCGATGCTCTCCACAAAGTAGCGCTGGGTAAACAGATAGAGGACCAGCAGTGGAAGGATCGTCAGCAGCGCCGCCGTCATGATCGCACCCGTGCCCCACATGGCGCGGTAGCGCATGTCCGAAAGCGCCGCCTCCACCTCCGCCAGCCGTTGTGTCATGACGTACATATCCGTCTTGCTCAGGAATATCGAGGGCTGCAGGCTGTCGTTCCAGTGCCAGACGAAGGAGAAGAGGAACACGACCACGATGGCTGGCTGTGCAGGCGGCAGCATGATGTCGAAGAAGACACGGAACGGGCCTGCGCCGTCAATCAGCGCGGCGTCCTCCAGTTCCCACGGCATGCCCTTGAAGAACTGGCGGAAGATGAACACAAACAGTGCGCCGCGCAACCCCATGCCCATGGCCTCGGGTACGTAGAAGGGCAGGTACGTGTCCAGCCAGTTGGGACTGGCGACCAGTCCGGCCGGGGCGGGCAGCGATTTGTACAGGATGAACAGTTGGATAAAGATCACGTGCGGAGGCACGATCATGGCAAACAACACCAGCATGAAAATCTTATCCCGCCCGGGAAAGTTGAAGCGTGCGAAGCCATAGCCCACGATGGCGCAGGCAATGGTCTGCAAGACCGCCGCCCCGGCCGCCAGCAGGGTCGTGTTCTTGAAGGATAGGGGATACCTGAGAGCCTGGAACACCAGCCGGTAGTTCTCCCAACTCCACCGCCGCGGAATCCACACCACGGTGGGGTCGTAGAAATCCATCACGTTCATGAGTGATTGGGAGAGCATGCGCAGGAGCGGCATGACGAAGATGAAACCGACGTCCACCAATAGCAGGATCACCACCGCCCGCACGAGAATCTTGCGGGTTTTTCCTCGAACGAACCGCCGAATCCAGGCGAATGCTTTGCTCATCGCTCCCCCCGGTAGAAGGTGAACCGGCTGACGAACCCAAAGACCAGGAGCACCAGGATAAAGATCACGATGAAATAGATGAACCCCAAGGCGGATGGGTATCCCAGGCGCAGGTCGGTCCGGAACGTGACCATGCGGATGTACCGTAGCACGAGGTTAAAGTAATCGGTGAAGGAATCAATGATCGTGTAGACGATGTTGACGAGCATGACTGGCGAGAGCATCGGCAGAGTGACCTTCCAGAACCTGGCCCAGGCGGAGGCCCCGTCCACTTCCGCCGCCTCGTACAGGGCCGGGTCAATGGACTTGAGACCGGCGACAAAGATCAGGATCTGCACCCCCGTGCGCCATAGCACGAAAATCGAGCGATTCAGGAACTGCATGAAGGCGGGCAAGCGGTCCCCCAGGTAGATCTGGAGAAATTGCTGCGCCCCCTGGCCGCGAAAGAGCACCAACTGGCCGCCCGACATGTCGAACAACCGCCCGATCACCGCCGCCGACCCCACCACCACGGGCAGAAAAAAGATGGCCCGAAATAGCATCCCCCCGGGCACGTCCTGCATCGCCAGCAGCGCGACCGCCAGCGCGAAGGCCAGGATCACCGGCACGTCAATCACCAGGTTGCGGAAGGTCTCCAGCAGGTAGGGCACGAACTCGATGTCAATGGTAAACGCCTCGACGTAATTGTCCATGCCGACAAAGCTGAGGGGGTTGCTGACGTTCTGCATGTTCGTGTCCGTGAAACTCCAGATCAGGTTCCGCACGAGCGGCACCAGCAAGAACAGCAGGAATCCCACCAACCACAGCGCGATGAAGCCATAACCCGTGAGGGCGTGCCGCCTTCTGAGGGTAACGCGCATCAACTTTCTCCTTGTACCACCACGAAATCCAGGGCCGGAACCGTGGCCGATTCCAGCGCGGTAGGGCTTGTATTATAGCTGACCACCACGCGCGTGCCATCCTCGTAGACTGTCTCATATACCCCCTCCGCCAGGCGCGCGTGGGCGACGATGAACTGGTTGGCCAGCGGAGCCAGCGTCTCCACTGCCCGGTATTGCCGGACCACTTCGTCCCGCCAGAAACTGTACTGCGTGCTCCAGTGCTCATTGGCGAACGTGCGGGTGAGCAAGGCCGAGTTCTCGTGCGTCAATACAAAGTGGGGGATCGCCCCGTATTCGACCTGGCGTAGGAAGGTGCGCTGGCCATCGTTCATCAGATTGAAGGGCTGACCGTCGTAGAGCACTAACCCGTGCGCCACGATCTGATAGAAGGGAATCGTTTCGTCGAACAGATCGTAGTGCGTACTGTCCAGCGGTACCCAGTCCAGCCGGTCGGCGTGAGGGATGGCGTAACTGTTGCCGCCGGACATCGCCACCGCGCCGAACTGCTCCCGTGCCAGCGCGGCGATCTGCATCCACGAGGCGGCGAAACTTTCGCGCGATAGAGGATAGCGATCGTTGGTGTCCGGCACGGTCAGGCCCGCGAAATAGTTCAACCTCAGTCCGTTGGCCCCCAGGTCGGCCATCCTGGGGATGTCGCGCAGGGCGAACTTGAGCAAGGCGACCTGCGGGTTCAACAGGAAGAACTCGCCCTGCCGGAGGGGCAGGCCATCCACGCCGCGCATGGCGTCGGAGTAGGGCAATGCACCCCTTCCCTCCGGCAGAACGACGAGGTAGTTGTCGGTCAGGAAGAGCCGTTGCCCGCGCGCGTGCACCGCGTCGGCCAGCGCGCGCAATCCATCCGCACCCCCCAGCCGCGCCTCGACCGGCAAGCGTTGGGGGTAGCGGGCCATCGAGCCGCCCTCGTTCCAGCCATCTACCGTCACGTCCAGCCGCGAGACCCCCGCCGATGCCAGGTCGTCCAGCATCTCCTGCACGTCGGCAAACTTCGTCATCTTGACCAGGTCGCGCAGGAACCAGGTTCGGCGTTCGACCCCCATGAAGAAATCCAGGCTCATCAGCGGCACGTCGTCGTCGAGCCGCCGTACGCCGCGCTCGTGCACCAGAAAATCGCGGTAGCGGGTTGCGATGCCGACGTAATTGGCGCTTTCTCCGGTCAGGAAGCAGTAACGGATTTGGCGGTCGCCGCCCGCCAGGTTTGGTTCGTACAGCCACGTCGGCTGCCCCCCCGTCAGTGAGAATTGCCCCTGGCGCCGGTAGACGAAACTGGCCCAGGCGTGATTGTAGGGGATGGTCTTGCCGCTGCGCCCCACCGCGATCCTGGCGTCAAAGTCCCCCTGGGTGACGATGGCTGCGAAGGCGGCCTCTCCACTCACCAGTCCGAAGACCGGCAAAGGGGCTGTTTCGTGGAAGGAACCACTTTGTCGCAGGCTGATCTGTTCGTCCCCATAGATGGGTACCGAGATCTCCTGCACGGCCTCCGGGCGTGGGGACGTATAGTGCATCAGCGCGCCGCTGCCGTCGGGGAAGACGATGTAGCCCTCCTCGCCATCCTGCGTCGCGCCGAGGAATGCCAGGACGTCCAGTGAGACCAATGTGTTCTGCTGTTCGCCGCTCTCGACGATGCCGGCCTCGGGGACCGTGACCTCCAGGAAATCGTCGTGCACGGCATACGCGACGCTCAACTCGAATCCGTCCTCGGGAAAGCGATAGTGGGCGCGCACCCCTCCCTCGACGGGCGTGAGCTCTACTTCCATGTCCCGAGGGTCGGAGACCTTGGCCTGGCCGCGGTCGGCGTCGGTATAACTCAACACGATGGGCGCCTCGATGCGCTGTCGCCAGGTCTGACTGACTTGGGCCTCGTCCAGGTTGGCCGGGCTGCTACGCCACAATCTGCCGTTCCGTTTGTCCTCGACGATCAACGCCGATGTGGCTCGCTTGAGGTAGAGCCGCAGATGCTCGCTCTCGGCCACCAGGTCATACTCCTCGGGTACCTCGGGGTGGCGGCGGTCGAGCGCCGGCCAGTCCTCCAGGGCGGCGGGCAACTCGACGGGAGGATTGATGCGGGGCGCAGTGTCTGCTGGCGCATTGCCAGTCACACCGCTGCTGCAGCCTACCAGGAAGACCAACAGTACCAGCACACTCCAGATATGGTAGATGCTTCGCTGTTTCCTCACGTCTCCCCGATTTGCGACTCGCTGATTCGCTGATTCGTTGGCGCGCTAATACCGCCGCACGTATATCTCCAGCGCAATCTGCTGGAAGAACCGCACGATCTCCCCCGTCAGTGCGTAGACCAGCCCCACCAGCAACCAGATGACGAGCATCCCCAACAGGGTGAGCAGCAGCACACCGATGGCCTTGCCGGTCTCAAAGTTGTGCAGCGTCCGGATCTGCTGGAAGAAATTCCAGAGCACCAAGGCCCAGATGAGGTACTGCGCCACGTAGTAGAGCGCCTTCTCATCGCGGGTGATTGCGTGGGTCATCAGGCTGAGCGGCACCGTCAGCAGGATGTAGGGCCACAGCGCCCACGCGCTCGACTTCAGGACCTGGCGGAAGGTCCCTTCGCCGTAAAAGATCTCCGCCACCGCCACTGCCGAAATGCACCAGGTGACCCAGGGGATCAGGATCTTGCCTGCCTCGAACACCAGCCGCGTCTCCTCCGGCCGCTGGGCCTGAAAGTGGAAACTCTGCGCCACCAGGCCCCCCATCCGCGCCAGCACCGCCAGCAGTAGTAAGACCGGCACCGTCCACAGGTCGCTGCGCTCGCGCAGGTCGCGCACGCGGGCCAGGAGTTGGCGGAAACCATCTCCCAGCCGGTTCACCGCCACGACTGTCCCGGCCAGCAGCACGAGCAGGCCCAGCCCCAGCCCGCTAAAGTTCTGACGCATCCACACGTAGCGGTACTCTCGAAAGGCGGCCGAATATCCGTCCTTGTTCTCCGCGTAGCGGTACTCTTGCATTGCCTCGAGGAAGCACTCCTGGCGCATCAGCGCCTTGGCCAGGCCGGAGTGGGCCAGCGCGAAATTGGTGTCCCGCTCGACGATCTCTTGCCAGAGCACGGCCGCCTCTTCGTACTTGCCGTCAAAGTATTTGCCGCTGGCCTCGTGGATCAGGCGCGTGATCTCCGTGGGACGAAAGATCTGGATGTCGCCGCGTCCTGCGTCCAGCACGTAGAGGGTTCCCCCCTCTCCCGCGACGATGCTGACCGGCTGCGCGAAGCCCCCTTCCCACAGCCCCTGCCCACCAAAGATGGCCAACAGGTTGCCCGCCTGGTCGTATTGGTAGATGAGATTTCGCTGCTGGTCGAGTGAGGAGACGACCCCCAGGTCGTCCACCGCCACGTCCACGAACACGGAACCGAAGGAGAAGGGCATACTCATCGCCCGCTCGCCATCCCAGCGCCACTTGGTCTCGGCCTCGCCGAAGGTCAGTCCCTCTTTCCCCCTCAGTTTGTCCCATAGCCGGCCGGCCCCGATGCGCGTCCCGATCTCGCCATAGACATTTTCGCCCACCGAATTGAGCCGCTGGATCTGGTCCTTGGTCAGCACGGGCGACACGGCATAGATGAAGCCCAATTCGTCAATGTGGATGTTGCCCATCGGCGCGGGCCGCACGCGCAGCATGCGCCGGCGCTGCGCTTTGGAGGCGAATATGCGCGCCAGCACCCGGCCCAGGTTGAACTTGATGCGGGTGCGCCCGAAGAAGCCGCGAAAGCGTTCACTGGTGTCCATGACCACGATGCCCAGGTTGCCTTCGCTCCCCACCACCGTGTAGATGAACCCGCGCTTGTCGAGGACGATCCTGGTAGGCTTGAAGCCGTACTCCTCGATCAGGTCCGACTCCGGCTTGTGGTATTCGGCCAGCAAGGTGCCGCCCGGCGCAAACTGCGCCACCCGCTGGTTGCCCGTGTCGGCCACCCAGACGTTGCCGTCCACGTCCACGAACGCCCCTTCAGGTGCGTTGAGCCCGGCCTCCTGCCCGCCGATCTCGTACAAGTACCGGCCGTCCCTATCCAGCACGACGATGCGGTTGTTCCCCGTGTCCACCACCAGCAAGTGGCCCGTGGCCGGGTCACGGTGCAGGTCCCTGGGGGCTACGAACGGGCCGCAGGGCTGCCCCTCGCCCGTGATGGTGCCGGCCTGGACGTAACTCGCCGGGGCGGGCACCCGTTGCCCGTCGCGGATGGTATAGCCGGGGATGAGCGGCCCGTCGGCCAGCGCCGGCACTAATTCGCTCAGCATCAGCCACAGGGCCAGGGCGGCCATGAGGCTCAGTTTGAACGCGTGGCCGGGCGGAATACGGAATGCGGAATGCGGAATGCGGAATGCGGAATGCGTGTTCCGTGTTCCGTGGTGCGTGGTGCGTGATGCACAAAACGTGCGTTTCTCGTCCATACCACAACGTCTTTCGATTCGCCGACTTGCTGACTTGCCGATTTGCTTCTACGCCTTGATGCCCGAGTGGGCCATGGTCTCCATCACGTACCGCTGCAACAGTACGAATAGGACAAGCGTGGGAAGCGTCACTACCAGGCTGGCCGCTGCCACCGCGCCCCAGCGGGCCACCACGCCGGGACCACCGC
>Ga0315284_10001405_pt1 | contig 34319 bp, 36 predicted proteins | sample YL17G09_16_MG_FD_203696 | JGI IMG/M metagenome (GOLD analysis project Ga0315284, IMG submission 203696) | Sediment microbial communities from Yellowstone Lake, YNP, Wyoming, USA - YL17G09_16 | ecosystem: Environmental > Aquatic > Freshwater > Lake > Sediment | place: USA: Wyoming | collected... | reverse complement strand
TCTCAAAGGTAAGTTACTCTGACGTTAAAAGAGTTGAAAGAATACTTAACAATCGACCAAGAAAGTGCTTAAATTATGCAACACCGTACGAAACCTTGAGTGGTGCATTTGCCGGTGGAATGTAGCAATCCCATTATTCCCCATAAAGCACTATATCCTTTTGACTTAGCATATACAGAGGTTCCTATACCCAAAGATACAAGTAAAATCCCTTGCATAAAAAGGCGCATTCCTTCTGAAGGAATCCCTACAATTATATAATACGATATGAATACACATGCTTGGAAATAAAATGGAATAAGGTGTTTATATTCCTTATTGTTCCAATGGGCTATTATAAAATACACTCCAATTAATAATAATATTATAGGGTAAATTTCATTCATATTCTCACCGCCTTATTATTCTTTCTTTTTTAAGACTATGAAAGGTTTACCTTCAAGCGTTATCTCGCCAGCAAAACCATATTCCTTATCATTTTGAGCCATAATAGCATTAAAAGCATTCATCTCTTTAAGAACGAAAGACTTTTTTCCCTTCCCCTGGCTATCGTTAGATATTTTTAGATTTTTTAGAGCTTGCGGAAGGCTGATTATTTTATATTTTTCTGACAAAGCGAAATTCATTGCATCATTTACATTTAACATATTCTCACCGCCTTATTATGATTTTTTAGGTTCCGTAGAAAAACTCCAAGCAAGAAGAGCATAATATCCTGCAAAAAAAAGCAAAACCGACAGAATACTAAAAATAATAGTGAAATATGGCTGTAATATTGATTGATCTATATACAACGGGAAAAATATTCCAAAAAGCACGCTTGGAATTATCATATTTACGCAGAATGTTATTATGCTGGCAATGTTACTATTTCTATTATCATAGAGCGTAGTTTTCTTCCCTGAGTGCCTTTTATTGAAAACCTTCATATATCCTAAAACCACAGGTGTGTATATAAAAACAATATGAATTGAGCGAAGTAAGAATGCCGTAATAATAAAAGCAAACAAAGACCACAAAGCCTGAGAGGTAAAAATAGAAGATATGCTCCCGTTGGTAATCAGGTCTAAAATCATAAATAAATCAAAAGTTAAAAGAATAGTTGGGGGAAGTTCTACTTGGATGTATTCTATTTTTATCGGTTCAGTTTTTATAAAATCGAGCATAAATCACATCCTTATTATACCAGTTTATCGAGGCTAACATTGAGGGCTTTGGCGAGATATTGAGATGTAATCATTACTATTAATTATATCACTTCAATATGCAAATTCTATGAATAGTCCTATAAAAGAAGAATATCGTTCGAAGAAAGTCAAACTCCCCCGACTGGACTCGTTCTCCGCGCCGTTAGGACGGCGGCTCCGGGACATGAGAAAATCTATCGCCTTGCTTTTATAGGCGATATTTTCATCATTTTGCCAATAATGACAGCTATTAGAAATACGCCGATTAATAGCTCGAGACCTTGAAGGAAATTGATAAAGTCTATATTGCCGCTAGCTATCTTGTTTGCATTAAAAGGGTTAAGCGTTATTGTTTGTATGCTTGTCAATATAGGATTTTTAATCTCGTTTATTAAATAAACGCTGGCAAAAATAAGAATAACCTCGAAGTAGTTAATCATTGCATGAAAAATACTTCTAAAAGAATCAGGGAATGCCTTTTCAGGGATTGTAACACTATACAATCCATATAAAACAATCTCACAACATCTATATAACAATAGCATATACAAGAAAGGCAGGATAAACAATTGGGTTGGATTGACAGCTATTATTGACAGCAAAATAATAATCCATGCAAACAAGTATGCCTCGGGGACAATTAAAACTATTTTATCGTGAGCTTTCTTTCCTAATAACCTCTTATACTTCAATAAAAACATAGCGAGTAATGTTCTGTTTTCTGCAATATAAATTATTTTATCTTTTAATCGTATTACTAAGCTAAACGGGGTTTTCTTTTTATTGGTCGTCATTATTATCACTCCAAGTTATATGTGAAAGTTCGAAATAAGAGAAAAAACTCGACCGCCGTTCTCGCCTTCAACCTTTCGACAGGCTCAAGGCAACGCCTTCTCTTTGATTATACCTAATCCTCCTAACGGCGGACAAGCACTATTCACGGGTGCAAAGACAATAAAGTAGACAATAAACCTAAAACTGATAAAATATCAATTACCGTTGGCGCTCCCCTGTAGCTCAATGGTAGAGCAATCGGCTGTCGGTTGGCAGCTTTCCCGGGAAACCGGGATTGAAAAATCGGGTGAATTCAGGGAAGTCCGCCTCAGGCGGATGATCCTGAGCGAAGACCGCCGAAGGGTTAAAAGTAGGCGGTAACGTGCAGAGACTAGAGGATGAGGAACCCGTCCAATAAGCCTCATAAGCGCCCGATCCCCTGAGTCCGCCAAAGGCGGAAAGGGGAATGAGATAGTCCGAGCTCGGAAGTAATTTCGAGGTTCTTGTAACCGATTGGTTAGAGGTTCGAGTCCTCTCGGGGGAGCGTCAACGGTTTTGTTTCTTAAGCCCTCGCTTCGTAGCCTATGCCGTGCTCGCGGTTCGACAGCTTCCTGTAAAGCCCCTTCGATATCACGTGCCTCTTGTGGTTCTCCTTCTCGGATTGATGACTGGCCAGTGCGGCAATATCCCTGTCCGTCATGAAGTTCACGAACTGCCACACATCGTCTTCCTTGAATTTCCTCGCGTCAAAATGCGTGAACTTCCTGTTTAAGTTCTTTAGCGGCGTCCAGTCAACGGGCTGCGAAACCACCGGCTTTATATACGGCATGCAAACATCAAGTATGAACTCGTGATCGATATCATCCGGCAAATTATATCCGCGCCTCGGGTTCCTTATCATCCACTTGGCCGCGGCAACGCAAGAAGCCGCCACCTGCAGCGTGGTCGCCTGCTGGTGCGGCGCCATCTTCCTGGCCGTGCGGATATCAAGAAGGCTTCCCACCCACCATGCCTTGAAATCGTGGCCCATAAGGAGCACGCCCAGCTCGTCGCGCCCGTCGATTATCTCGTCACCCATTATCCTCTGCTTTTCCTGCATCTTGAAATTCCTCATCTCAAGCTCGTGAAGAGAATTGATCGCCGCGTCGCTCGGGCAATACGCATAATGGACCGTCGGCCGATAAACGGCCTTGCCGTCATCCCAGACCGTGAGCCTGTCGGAGATGCCAAATGCTTCACCGTGGCGGATGACCATTCCCGTGATCTCGCCGCACGGAACCCAGGACCTGACCCACGTTTTCATTCCCATTGATTCAAGGCATATCTGGTTCTTCGGCCCGCTCTTGTGGAAGTGGGCCCCATGGGGTATCCATCTTTCATGCGTCCCCCATCCCATTTCCGCCGGAGCTACGCCTTCTTCATAAAAACCTTCGATGCTCCATGTGTTCACGAATTCATTGACCTTTTTAGGCTTGTCCGTCACCTGAGTGTCGCGCTCGGAAATATGGATGACCTTTGTTCCCGTCAACATACCGAGCATCGCAAAATTTTTGCTCTCGATGGCAAGTTTCAGCGCCTTGCATCTTCTGTCCTTTGGCTTTTCCTCGATGATCCTTTTGGCGATGTCGATGAGAGCGGACTTGGTAAAATGGGAAACAAGACCGGGATTAGCGCCGTGGTCGACTATGGCTGTGGGGCCTTCGTTGTCCCCCCATTTCTCTATCATATTCCTTATCTCCATCTGCCTGGCGTACAGCGTGTACTTGGTTGGGTCTTTCCTTTCCTTGTCCTTATAAGGGTCCCATTCTTCCACGGATGTATTGACGTAAAGCACGCTGTTTTCCCTGCACCACTGGAGGAGCACTATCGTCTCTATGTTCCATGCCAGGTCGATTATCAGGTCGCCCGGGCCGACGTACTCTTTCAGAACTATTGAATAATTTTCCGGCGTGATCCTCACCACGTCGTAGCTCATCCCCTGATTCAGGGACTCCCTTACCTTATTCCTATTGTCGACAAAATCGATTATGCTGACGTTCTGCGGGGGCACTCCAAGTATCTTTGGTATTAGGGGGATGGCGCACTGGGCAACGGAACCACAGCCAATTACCAGAACTTTTCCTTCAAATTTCATTTTATCGCTTCCTTTATAAGATGATCGATCTTATGCAAATTATTTTATCAGCATAAGCTTTTGCTGTCTAGTCATGCGTTTGATTTCGGCCTCTCTTTTCAATGCTTTGCTTCTTGAAGGATATTTTTCAGAGTGGACCACACTCACAGGCAGGCGCGACCGGACATATTTGCTTCCCCTTCCCGACCTGTGATCGATCAATCGTTTTTGAATGTCATTAGTAATGCCCGTGTAAAGGCTTTTGTCTTTGCACTTTAAAATATAGACCTGCCACTTGAGCATGTTCGTATTATACATTAATAGACCGATCATTTTTAGACCCGGATGAAATCGGCAGGCGATTTATACGATAAAGGATATGAAATGAACTTACCTGGTATCAAATTAATACCTTTTAAAACAGTAAGGCCCGGGACCGCAGCATTTAGAACGGTAGATGTATTCCCTCATGCCTTTGCTTCAAGAAAAGCTTTAAGGATCATTAACTCAAATCCGGAGCTCTTGATCTCCTATTTTGCGTACAGGTACGGCCAGCAAAGAGCGATAACCCAAGCTCCTTACAGTAAAACAGTTGAGCTTGCAACAGCTAAGACAAGCGTATATGCCGTCATAGAGGATAATACCGCTTTAATAAAGATCGAAGACTATTCCCCTGTACGCTTTTACTCGCCCCAGGAATGCCCTTCCTTGAAAATACATGACCGGGTGGATGTCCCCCCTTATCCGCATGCCGGCAGAGCGATCGCTATAAGCTCCCGGATGGACAGCGCTTTAATAGCGCTTGATGACATGCTGTTTGGAGAAAGAAAGCTGGAAGCCAACCGGCCGACCTTTGTCCCTTCGATCCCGCTAAGAGTATATGAATGGCTTTTCAGGATATCAGAAATGCATGGACTTAAAGACCGGGACTTCCTGGACCTTGGCAGCGGATTTGGCACGGTCGTTTTTCTTGCTTCGCTTTTCTGCAGGTCCGCGGCCGGAGTAGAAATACATAGTGATCTGCATGCCTGTGCGGTCGGCATTGAGAGCGGACTTAGAAAAGACGGGGTGATCGATGCTCCGGTAAGTCTTATGTGCGATGATTTTACCGGCGACTTTGACATAACCCCTTATTCTTTCGTTTATGTTTATAAACCATATTTTGCCAAGCCGGACAAGATGCTGCAAAAATTGCGGGAGACCAGGCCGGGCACCCTGATACTTGCGGACCTGGTGCCCCAGATACTATATGACGAGAGCTTCATAAGATTGAAGTATCTAAGCAGGAATTGCCTGTCGGATACCGCCTTCCTGCTTGCAAGAAAATGAAGATCAGGTATTGATATGAACTATCTTCGCTTTCGCGAATCCGTTGAAATTCGTTGCCGAAGCGTTGCTGTAGGCGCCGATATCATTAACACATAAATATTCACCGATATCCAGATCGGGAATGTTCTCGCTGTTGCTAACAGTATCAAGCGCGTCGCATGTGGGACCCACAACGGCTGAGATAAGTTTTTTGCCTGTTTTAAAAGAATGGAAATGATAGACACAGTGGTCGAATATCACACCGGATAAAGTCCCGTAAACTCCGTCATTTATGTAATAGAAGTTCTTTCCGTCGCGGTACGCTTTGCCGATGATCTTCACCACCAGACTTGCTGACTCTGCCACAAGGTACCTTCCCGGCTCGGCAACTATCTCTATGGACTTGGGGAACAGCCTGTCAATTTCCCTGGCGATCTTTCTTCCGAACTTTGCGATGGAGACCTTCACGCCTTCATAATTCACGGGAAATCCGCCGCCGATATTAAGTATCCTCACATTATATCCCTTGCCCCTTGCCTCTTTCATGAGCTGGGAGGCGGTATTAAGAGCGGCCATATAGTTCTCAAAGTTCACGCACTGACTTCCCACGTGGAAGCTGATGCCCTCCACGTCCATCCCCATCCCTATCGCCGCGTCGATCAGCGGCATAGCGGCATTGGGTTCCACTCCGAACTTTGATGACAGCTCAACAACAGAGCCGACATTGGCCACTCGAAGCCTGATTATCAAACCGGCGTTCGGACAGTACTTCTTGATCTTCTTAAGCTCCTCAAGGTTATCGAACGTCATCAGCGTCCTGTAAGGGATCATTTTCTTGAGGGTCTCAACAGGCTTGATGGTATTGGCAAGTATTATGTCGTTATAGACATAATCGATCTTCTTCCTTAATTTGGCCCCGGATGACGCGGCCATGACCATTTCGAACTCTTCCTGGCTTGCCACGTCGAACCCGCTGTCAAGATGCTGGAGCGTCTTGATTATCCGGGGCTCCGGATTAGCCTTGATGGCGTAATAAACCCCGACGCGCGGCAGGTATTTCTTGAAATCGCGGTACTGCTCGCGTATCTTCGCGTGATCGATGACAAGCAAGGGCGTGCCGTGCTTTTTGGCAAGCTTGAGAAGTTTGGATTTATTCATTTCTTTCGATTGCCTTCTTCAATCCTTTTATATATGTATTGTGCTTGAAGTAAGCTTTCTTGAGAGTTTCAAGGTTCTCTTCACGTTTCTTATACAGCCTTTTTAGCTTTCGCGGCTTTACATTATTCAATAGATACGAGGTCATCAACGGGAGCACGATCGTCGAATCACTGTAAACTATGACGGTATCCGCGATGCCGCTTGGATCAACTTTACCCCAGCTTACCGCTTCCGATGGCGTTGCTCCCGAAAGGCCGCCTGTATCCGGCCTCGCGTCGGTGATCTGCAGGAAATAGTCCTGCCCCACTTCCGGTATCATCAGCACTTCCTGTATCTGTGGTTCTGTCTGCAGCATGAAGTTCTTCGGCGATCCCCCGCCGCATATTATTACGCCCGTTTTGCCCCCTTTTGATTTGGCCGCGTAAACAATCGAGGTCGTCTCATTCACGTCAATGCTCGGATTTATCCTCAGCTTGAACTTATTTGTCAGCAATTCCATGCTGGCTATGTCCATGCCGATGGTGGAATCCCCGGGGCCTGGCGTGTAGATGGGCACGCCGCTCTTGTAGCACGCTGATAAAATGCTCGTGTCCTTTAATCCCGACTTCTTCTCTTTCTCATGCACAAGCTTTCCGAGCTTGTAATACAGCTCCGCCGTACCCATTTCCTTCTGGAACTCCTGGCCTGAGAGCATTTCCCTTAATATCGCGTCGGTCCTCATCAGCACATTATTATCAAGCACAATGTCATAGATGCGGACAACTCCGGTCGACCTCAGCTCGGCATCGTTCATCAGATGCGAGCCCTGGTGCAGGTCCATGTTCAGAGGAAAATGCATATCGTGGTACATATTGGCCCCGGTCGAGATTATCCAGTCAATAAAGCCCGCCTTGATCAGCGGGATAATACTGGACGCGCCAAGCCCCGCCGGCGTCAATGCCCCGGCCAGCGTGATGCCTATCGTTACATTGGGCTTCAGCATTTTTTCTTTCAGGAGATGGCACGCGGCCCTTATCCGCCCCCCGTTATAGGCAAGCATGTGCTGGTCGATTATCTCGGAAAGTGAATTGCCTCTTCTTATCGGCGGAGGAAGGATCTTTTTGCCTTTTAAATATTTAAGCTTGCTGCCCTTGAATTTGATTACACTTTTTCCCCGCATGATTTTTTTTATTTTACATCATTTCTTGAATCTTACAAGCCCCTTGCCGAATATGTTCACTATTGCCGTCCCGGTCATGTCCAGAAGCAATTCCCTGGCCGGAACATTTTTCACTTCCCTTACTTCCCTGATGAACGGAATGAATATGAGCGAAACAATGAGCCTCAATATCCCCGAAACAAGGAATAACGTCAAAAGCTGGTATCCGCAAACGGCCGGCAATATTTGCGCCATTGCCCCTCCAAGCACCGCGCCAATGCCCACTCCAAAACCGTTCATGAAATTAAAATAAGAAATGCACCTTTCCCTTTTCGCGGGCGTTGCCGCATCGTAAACAAAGTTGACCGAGCTCAGGTTGAACCCGGCCCATGTGAACCCCGCGAAAAGCTGAAGGAAAAAAAGATAGGTTTGGTCGCCTGAAATGAGCCACATTACCGGCACAAAAGGCACGAGAATGGAAGTGAACTTCAGTATCTTGATGTTCCCGTATTTGTCCGTGAGGCGCCCCCAGTACCTCATCGTGAGGAAACTGGTGGCCACGGCGGCATTTGTGAGCACCGTAAAAACAAGGTAATTGAAATGCAGGTCCCTCAGCATGTAAACCGCGAAGAACGGGGCCGCGATATTGGTCGAGAACATAAAAAAGGAGATGAACAATGAGAACTTCGCGAAATTGCTCTTCGGGAGCCTTATAAGAAAATCGACGAAGCTGAAGTAATCCTCCCTTCTCACCCAGATCTTCGGTTCATACATTTTCGAGATGAAATAGCATGAAACAATCCTTGAGACGAACGCGCCGGCAAAAATGGCAAGAAAGCCGAAATAAATATTATTGGTCAATAGATAGAGTATAAGGCCCGCGAGAACGCTGCTGACCAGATTCACCGTCCCAAGCATCATCCCCCTCCATCCAAAATATTTTCCCCGCGATCCAAAAGGGATATATTCCGTCATGAGGCTGCCCCAGGCGGGCGCCGCGATATTGTTAAGAACTGCCGTGATGCCGAACAGCAGGATAAAAAGCGCTATGGATTGTCCCCTGAACATTGTAGGGAGGGCGAACGTTGGAAGCCAGAATAATGCCGCCAGAAATACAAAGAACACTATGGCCTTTTTCCTGGATTTGAAAGCCAGGGTAATATCGGCTGACTTGAGCTGTGCTATGGAGACAAAAAGGTTCCTCACCAGGTTCAGTATGCCTATCTGAAAATTTCCCGCTCCCAGGAACAGCGCGAACGGGGTGGCATAGTTATCCGTAAAGCCGAACTGCACGGAAGCAAAAACACCGTCCCAAAAAGAGACAAGCAGGCTTTTTCTAACTCGACCATCTTTCATAAGCGTTATTATATGATATAATCATACATGTGAGCAATTACACAAAAAAGCACGCGATATCCGGCGTCGCCGCAAAACTCCCGAAGATCGAGCGCATCCCGAACATGCACAGGGATTACGAGATAACCATTTCGATCCCGGAATATACTTCCATTTGCCCCAAAAGTGGGCTTCCCGATTTCGGCACGATCATGATAAAATATGTCCCGGATAAATATTGCGTGGAGCTAAAATCATTAAAGTATTATATAATCGGATACAGGAATCTGGGTATCTTTTATGAGAACGTGGTGAACAGGATCCTTCAGGATTTTGTCTCTGCGTGCAGGCCGAAACGGGTCATGGTTACCGGGGAATTCAATGCCCGCGGCGGCATGAAGACAATCGTGGAGGCAAGATATCCACAAGGAGGGTAAAAAATGGCTTTAAATATGAATTGTTTCTTAGTAAAGTACACAGGGATCACCCCTTTCCGCAGGTGCCAGTACTGCGAAAGGGCGGTGCAGGAGTGTTTTGGTCTTCAATTCTTCGTCATTTCATTGGCCATCATAATATTGCTCATTATCACTTTCTTCATAACTGACCTGCCTGCTTTGGTCCTTGACATGATGATCACCGTGACGGTACTTGTCGCGCTGCTGGCATACCTGGCATCCAAGGAAACCAATGAGATCGTCCTTAACAACGTTTTCCTGTCCCAGCTGAACAAGGACCTGGAAGAAAAGGTAAAACAGAGGACCGAGGAGCTTCAGGCATCCAACGATGAATTAAAAAGGGTGAACGAGTTGCAGAACGAATTCATCGGCATAATAAACCATGAATTAAAGACGCCCATCACTTCGGTACTCAGCGGAATAGATGTGATCAAGGCCCACGGCCTTGATAAACTTGACGATGCCCAGAAGAAGCTTTTGCTGATAATGGAAGAAGGCGGCAGGGACATGCTCAGACTGGCTAACAATCTTCTTGATGTTTCCAAGATAGACGCGGGAAAGATCATTGTATACCCGGATCGCGTCCCCCTGCTCAGCATGATAGAGGAAGAGATCCAGAGCTTAAAAAGCGAGGCGGAAAAAAAGAAGATCCACCTGATCGCCAAGGTTGAGGAATCCATCTCCACTATACACGCGGATGCCGTCCGCATGAAACAGGTGATATTCAATCTCCTGGACAACGCCATCAAGTACACGGGGGAAAAGGGCACGGTAAAAGTGATCGCGAACGACCTCAACGATAAAATAAAGATAGAGGTCTCGGATTCCGGAATAGGGATAAAAAAGGAGAATATTCCTGAAATATTCAACAAATTCGCAAAGAGGACGGCCGGTTACAAGGGGACGGGCCTTGGTTTGTATATTTCCAAATCGTTCATTGAAGCGCATAAAGGGTCCATCGAGGTGGAATCCGAGGTCGGCAAAGGCACGACATTCAGGATACTATTGCCAAAGCTCCAAACAGCCTAAGCGAGGCAGCTACACCGATTCCGAAGTGATGACCTTATACATGCAGTAAACCAGAGAAGCTGCTATTATCGACCAGGAAACGATCATAAAAAGCCATCCGAAAATGTTCATTTATTCTTCCTCCATGCTATTTTAACCGCTACGGCAAAACCGATGAACATCAGCACAAGCATTGCCCTGGTGGCGGCTATATAGGGCGCGCTGGATGCCGGCACATTTTTCATCAATGCGATGGGAATGGCGTCCTGAATGAACCAGAATCCGAGGATGAAGATCAGGAAAAGCGGTGTTATGTACTTTATAATGAATTTATATATCCCCGGGACATCCATCATTGCCCCGCGATGTATTTCTTTCCAGGCCCTGTCTATGCCAAAGACCCACGCGAACAAGATCACCTCTATGAGCGCGAACAAGACCAGGCAGAAAGTCCCGCCCCAGAAATCAAGCTCGTTCACAACTCCCTTGCTCAAGAAAAATATCGCTGGCTGGCAAAGGATGAAGCTGACAATGGCAAATATGGTCACGGCCTTTTTCTTCCCCATCTGGAACTCGTCTTCCATGAAGGAGACGGCAGGCTGAGCAAGAGAGACCGATGACGTGAGCCCGGCAAGGAAAAGAAGTGTGAACCACAGGAAGGCGAAGAACATTCCAAAGCCCATCCTCTCAAATATCAGAGGCATTGTGACAAAGCCAAGGTTGAACGCCCCGCCTTTGGCAATGGTTATTATGTTCACGGGACCGTAAAAAGCAAATGCCGCGGTTATCGCTATGCTCCCGCCAAGAATGACCTCCGCGAACTCGTTGGCCATTGAAGACGTGAGGCCTGAAAGAACGATATCATCATCTTTTTTCAGGTAACTTGCGTAGGTCAATATGACGCCAATGCCCACGCTCAATGTGAAAAGGATCTGCCCGGCGGCGGCAAGCCAGACCTTTGCCTGCGTAAGAACGCTGAAATCGGGATTCCAGAGAAAGCCAAGGCCGTTCAATACGCTCCAGTCCGGGTGCGCGATTAGCGGCGCCCCGAGCGTCAGCACCCTTATGGCAAGTGCAATCCCCGCGACGAAAAGCACGGGCAGCGCCCAGTTGCAAAGCCATTCGATGCCGCCCGATATGCCCTTATATATAATGTATATATTAAGCGCGAATGTAATGACAAAAAATGCGTAGGCGATCCAGATCCCGTTGAAGTACTGGTTATGAACTATCCCCTGATAACCCGCAAGGAAAGATACCATCTGCGACTGGTTGGTCGCCTGGGCCAGCTTGCCGATCAGCGCAAAGAACGCATATCCAAGTATCCAGGATTCTATATATGTATAATAGATGAATATGACAAGCGGGCCGAAGATCCCGATAACCCCGAAGTACTTTATAAAGCGGTTCTGCCACATCCTGTAGAACATTCCGGGAGCCGTGCCGTGGCCAAAAACCCCGCCGTACCTTCCAACGGCCCATTCAACCCACATCAGCGGTATCCCGACAAGCAGAAGGGCAATGAAATATGGGATCATGAAGGCCCCTCCCCCGTTGGAAGCGGCCTGTACGGGGAACCTCAGGAAATTTCCAAGGCCTATGGCCGATCCGGCAACCGCAAGTATTATCCCGAGCTTTGAGCCCCAGGATTCCCTAGTTTTTGCCATTCTTTTCGAAGTTTATCATATCGACTAAAAATTGCAAAGAGGTGAATTTTTTGCTAGAATTTGACGATAATACATATGAGGAGAGTTTATGCGCATATCGAGGATCCTGTTCATATTATTGTTCGTAATACTTGCGTGCGGCTTTGCGGAGCCCGCGCCCGATGCCCCGGCTTCACAGGATAACATCCTTTATCAGGCAAAATCCTCGGGCGGGTTCAATAACTGCGAATATGAATACAAGGGCAACGTCATCAAGATCTACGCGAAAGACTCCACCGATCCCGGGGTTTATTTTGAGAGGATCGACAAGGATGTTAGCAACCTCAAGTATTTCACTTTCGCGATAAAAGGCAAGCTGATAAGGCTTGGCCAGTGGTGCTTCCCCGTGGTGCAGGTATACGATGAGAAAGACGATGATTACACTCCCTCTATAACCAAAACCTCCTTCACGCTGAAGGAGGATGGATACGTCACCATCACGGTGCCCTTCGAAGGAAAGATCAAGAAGCTGTATAAGATACAATTCATCCTTGTGACCGACAAGGGATCATGGAACATAGAGATCAAGGACCCGAGATTAGAATAACACCTGTCAACCCAAAATAGAAACATCACACTTCTACCAAAATAGAAACATCACATTTTGAAGGGGTTTGGGGTAAGGGAAAAAGGCCAACTAGGCAGCACCAGATAGAAAATCAGACCTAGATCGACAGCATGAGTTTCTTTTCCGGTGAGCGATATTGTCGGGCGGAAAAGGGTTGCCTCCAAGGATGGTTTTTGGGTGGGATGAATGGTTGGCGAGGTTGTTCTGATTGGGCAGGCGATGTGACAGCTGCCAACAGACGACGGATCTTTTGAAGATCGATTTCATGCATTTTCAGGTATTTCCTCTTGTATTTAATCTTAATCTTGCCGTTTAACCGCTCTTCTACAATTACCCTTGTCCGGGGGAGAAGAAAAAATGGCTGGTGTTTCTCCACCTGAAAGATTCGATTCCGCCAGTGGATGGTGTAATCGTTGCAAATAACCCGTTCTTCTTGAAAGCTAAAGATGGCATCTAATTCCGCTTCGGTTTTTCCCACAGATCGATGCACATCAGTCTGGTTTTTGGGCAGCACACTGAATTTTTGATTGTGTTTGGCAAGATAAATTTGATCGAGGAAGCGGTTAGCCGCCGGAATAGAAGAAATGCCGGCCAGGCGCAGCTCTTTCACTAATCGGTCCTGGAGGGTTCCAAAGAGCCTTTCCACCCGGCCCTTGGCTTGAGGACTGCCGGCATTAATGACTTTTATTTCCAGATCCACCTCCATGGTCCGGGTAAATTGGGTCAGCGCGTATTTTCTTCCCTGTAATTCCTCTTCTAGGCTGGGCTGGCGATTGGTAACGTAAATACTGTCTTTATCAACGTAAAAACTTAATGGCCGGCCAAACCTTTTCAGGTAGATCCGGCTAAATTGCATGAGGTTTCTGGTATCTTCATGTTCAGTGAAGCACAGGAAAATCCGATTACTGGCATCATCAATGGAAGCCAGGAGAATACATTTCCCAGCCCTATCTTCAAACCAGTTATGCTCTGAACCATCCATCTGTACCATTTCCCCGAAACAATCTTTGCGCTCCCGCCATTCCCGGTGAGTGGCACGCCGCTTCCTCTCCTTCCATAAATCCAGCTTAATCATCAGCTTACGGACGGTCTCGTCGCTCAGCTTTATCCTTTCAACCTCGAAGAGTTTCTCTGCTGCCAGGGTCGGGCCAAAATCTGAATATCTTTCCGCCAGTTTCCTGTTGGCCTTATCAACCAATGTTTGAGGCAGCTGATGATTAGAAGGCCGACCTCTCAAGCCATGAATAATGGCCCGATCACCATTTTCCCTTATCTTCTGGCACAGGCGGTTGACGTGTTCGCGCGAAAGATTCAATAATTCTCCAGCTTTTTCCTGAGTAATCCTTCTCTGAATAGATAAGTGAAGCGTCTTAAGGCGGTCAATCTCCCGTTGGGTCATTTGTAATATCTCTCCTTTGTCCATTTTTGCCACACTCCTTTCCCCTATAGTGTGACATTTCTACTTTGGTCAAATGTGATATTACTACTTTGGTGCTACAGATTAGAATAACACCTTGACAAATGCCGGGACATCGCTTAATATCTAACAGAAATCGATAATTTCACAATTTCTCTTCCTACAGAAGGCGTGGCGCAACTAAAATATTCCAATGAAAATATTCATAGATACCGCGAACATAGAAGAAATAAAAAAAGCTAATTCCTGGGGGATCATAGACGGCGTCACCACCAATCCCAGCCTTGTCGCGAAGGAAGGCAGGAATTTCATTTCTGTTGTCAAAGAGATAACCAGCATAGTTGACGGGCCCATCAGCGCGGAAGCGGTGAGCAGCGACGCGGAAGGGATAATTTCCGAGGGCAGGAAGCTCGCAAAGATCCACAGGAACATAAACGTAAAGATCCCCGTAACGGCGGAAGGACTTAAGGCCACGAAAGTGCTGAGCAGCGAAGGGATAAAGGTGAACATGACGCTGGTCTTTTCCGTGAACCAGGCGATACTTGCCGCAAAGGCCGGCGCCGCGTTTGTCAGCCCTTTCATAGGCAGGCTTGATGATATTGGCCATACAGGCACCGACATCCTTTATGAAATGGTCGAGATATTCAAAACATATAACATAAAGACGGAGGTTATCGCGGCAAGCATAAGGCACCCGCTGCATGTGATCGAGGCCGCAAAGGCGGGCGTCCATATCGCCACCATTCCATTCAAGGTGATCGAGCAAATGGTGAAGCATCCATTAACCGATATCGGCATTGAGAGATTCATGTCGGATTGGGAGAAAGTAAAAAATAAGTAGGAGGAAAAACATGGTAAAAGAAGATAAAGAAGAAAAGAAAGAAGAAAAGAAAGAAGAAGCAAGGGAAACTAAGGAAGTAAAGACGGATATTGCCGATCTGCAGGTAAAGAACATCGCAGAACTGCATGAGATAGCAAAAGACATGAATATCACTAATTACAGGCAGTACCGCAAGCACGACCTGATATTCAAGATACTGGAAGCAAAGACACAGGCTAACGGCCTGATCTTCGCGAAAGGGATACTGGAGATACTCCCGGAGGGATACGGATTCTTGAGGACGGGAGGATATCTTCCAAGTTCAGAGGACATATATGTTTCTCAAACACAGATAAGGCGCTTTGAAATGACCAACGGCGACCTTGTGTCCGGTCAGGTGCGCCCCCCGAAGGAAGGGGAAAAATATTACAGCCTCCTGAGGATAGAGGCGATCAACGGGCTTGATCCGGAACTCGCGAAGGAAAGGATCCCTTACGAAGAACTCACCCCGATATTCCCGAACGAAATGATCCGCCTTGAGTACGATAAAGCACCGGTTGCTTCAAGGTTGATAGATCTGGTGGCCCCTATCGGCAAGGGACAGCGGGGCATGATAGTGTCCCCTCCAAAAGCCGGAAAGACCACGATCTTAAAGAACATAGCGAACAGCATAACCGCGAATTATCCCGAAATCATTATAAAAGTGCTTCTTGTGGATGAGAGGCCGGAGGAAGTCACCGACATGCAGCGCTCGGTCAAGGGCGAGGTTATTTATTCCACGTTCGATGAGCCGCCTGAGAATCACATAAAGGTCTCAGAACTCCTTATCGAATCCGCGAAGCGTCTGGTTGAAGCCGGGAAGGATGTGGTGATACTCCTTGATTCCATCACCAGGCTTGCAAGGGCATACAACCTTGTGACGCCTCCCAGCGGAAGGACGCTGTCCGGCGGTCTTGACCCCACATGCCTGCACCGTCCAAAGAGATTTTTTGGAAGCGCGCGCAACATAGAGAACGGAGGAAGCCTGACGATACTCGCGACCGCATTGGTTGAAACAGGATCAAGGATGGACGACGTGATCTATGAGGAATTCAAGGGAACGGGCAACATGGAGCTGCATCTGAACAGGAAGCTTTCCGACAGGAGGATATTCCCCGCGATCGACGTAAGGATGTCCGGCACCAGGAGGGAAGAACTGCTTCTGACCGAAGAAGAGCTCAAAAAAGTCTGGCTTCTTAGAAAAGTTCTTGATAATTACGAGGGATCTGAGGCAACTGAACAGCTGATAGAAAGGCTTAAGGAATATAAATCGAACAAGCAGTTCCTTGCTTCGGCGGACGTTAAATAGAAGGTCCTATGCCGGGCTTTCTCCGGCTAATAATCTAATCCTATTTTCTAATACTGCCCTAAATTCAGGAGGCTCGGCTAATCCGATCCAGGTGCCGTCCGCCATCTTCTTAAAAACATAATCCTTAATGAATACTTTGGCCTGCTGAGAAGTTGTAATGGTCTCAAGCCCTCCCGCTAATTCACGGCAATCTTCCGCGGATACATTGCTGATTATATGCTTGATCACAGCTATGGAATTTGCAGCCATGCTGAATTTTTCAAGCCCTAACCCCAAAAGAACAAAAGCAGCCAGAGGATTACTGGCCATATCACCGCAAATGCTGACCAGTTTTCCCTTAAGACGGCCCATTTCAATAACAGCTTTAATGGCCCTGATCACTCTTGGATCGAATTCGTCATAACGCTTTCTGCTTTCCGGGTCCGGATCAAGGCGGCTTGCTCCGGTTATGAACTGGGTCAGGTCATTCGTCCCAATGCTTAAAAAGTCGGCTGCTTCAGCAATGGCTTCCACATTATTTACCCCGTCCGTGGTCTCTATCATGGCTCCGATCTCGATCTTCTCGTTAAAGGCCTTCCCTTCTTTTCTTAGTTGTTCCATAATTTCGTACACCTGTTCCCTGGCTTTTAGAAATTCTTCTCTGGAATTGACAACAGGGAACATGATCTTGAGATTCGCATTTTCACTGGCAAGCAATATTGACCTGATCTGCCTCCTGAAAATCTCACTAATTGTCCTGTCCTCCAGGCACAGCTTTAAACCTCTTAAGCCGGTAATGGCAGACATTCCATTAGCAGTATTAATATACGGCAACTGTTTGTCCTCGCCAAGGTCAATAGTTCGAATGATCACCTCCATTAAAACAGGCCTTTTCAATCCTCTGTAATACTCATGTCCGCTTAAATCGCTGCTATGTTTTAAAATTCTCCCTGCGATATCTTTGTATAACCTTACTGATTCCGCTTCGCTGGGCTCCTGCTGACGGGTTTCCCCGAGCGCCCTCATGTAAAATATTTCCGACCGGAACATCGCGATCCCATGGATAGATCCCGCCTTTACCAGGTCATCCACCTCATATATATCATCCGCGTTCCCCCCGATATGTATTTCCCTGCCGTCCAGGGTTTTGGTTATTCCAATATCATCCATGGTTTTCAGAGCTTCTTTTAATTTTAAATGATCCTTCTGTTTTTGGAGGTACTCCGCGAGAACTTCCGGAGTGGGATTAACGATGAGCCTCCCTTCTTCAGCATCCTCAATGACCGTATCTCCATCCTTAATGCCCTTCACGGCATTGCCCAATCCATAAACCGTCGGAATGCCGGAATTTTTCAGGACAATAATGGAGTGATCGGTACGGGTGCCTTTCCCCAGTCCCACGCCCGAGACCACGGAAGGGTCCATATGAGCAGCGTCGTTCGGGGAAATTTCCTCAGCTATCACAACAACTTTTTTCCCTTTTTTCTCGATATCAGAAATGACATTGGCCGGCAATTGATAACGGAACCTTAAAATGCTTTCATAGAAATACTGGAACTGCTTCATTTGATCCCTGAATTGTGCCTTGACGTTCACGCTTACCTTATCATCTTTTAACTGGCTCTCGAACATTGTCATATATTTCCCCAATACTTCTTTCGCAGCCCTTCTGGTATTATATTTTTTAGTCCTGATGCATTCTGTTATTTTTGTCCTGATATTAGCGACCGCTCTTTGCAGGCCTTGAAAGAATTTTATGGCATCCGGGGTTCCCATTCGATCTTCGCTTTCTTTTAATCGTTCTATCGCGTTGTCAAAAGCCACGCCAAACTGTTTAACTTCACCTTCGATCTCGCTTTCGAGTATCTCCCTTTCCTCCTCAATTTGAGAGAGATCGATCCTGCTCATCGCTTCTGCTTCACCGATAGCATATCCTTCCGTACCCCCTCCTTCATATATCCGCATCTCTTTAACGGCCGGGGCCTCGATCTCCTTTACATGAATGCCCCCTCTTCCCTCCAAAGCCAATATTTCGCTTTCCCCTTCCCTTTTTCCCAAACTTAACACAACCTCTTCTTCGCCATTAATAATAATCGTCATGGATTCCCTCAAAGAGATGTCAATGTTTTCCGCTATCAACATCGGGATTAGATGGCCTTCCATGCCGAGACCCGGAAATTCTGGAGAATGAAGATCAACGAATTTAACGACAATGAGCTTTACGCCCAAATTATGCTTTTTTGATAATTCTTCAACTTCGGCTTTTACCTTTTCAAACTCAACAGATCTAACATCCTGATCAGGCCCGACAGCGCTAACATCCTTAAACATATCTTCCAGGGGGGCGGTCAAATGGGACAGATCTCTTTCCCATAAGCTAATGTGCACAGGCGCGAACATTCGTGAAAATGATCTTACTCCTTCGCCAATTTTGAATGCGGGCTGACAAGGCCTGCGCACGGCAGTTGGCAGAAAATCTGCCGACTTTTGACCGATCTTAAGTAAGCCGCCCTTTAACAACATTTGTAATATTTCCCCCTTAATATCCCGCTCGCCTTGGTGAGGATTGTCGCTTTGCTCCCTGTATATTTATCGCACAAATTCAAATAAAATTTCAGTTTTTCATGAAATTTAGCTATAATACATATGATGCTTACTATGAAAGATGTCCTCGCCGCAACCGGAGGAAAACTGACATTCGAAGGCGCTTCTTCGGGCTTTTCCGGCATATCCACGGACAGCAGGCGGATCAAAGCTGGCGAACTATTCATCCCTGTTGTCGGAAAGAGATTTGATGGCCATAAATTCATCGCGGCAGCACTAAAAAATGGAGCAGCCGGTGCATTAATATCCAAAAGTGCAAAATTCGACACCAAAGGCAAGGCGATCATCAAAGTCAAAGATACTCTGGCCGCTTTTCATAATATCGCCCTCGCCCATCGGCATAAATTCCGGCACCCGATCATCGGCATCACCGGAAGTTCGGGCAAAACAACAACAAAGGACATGCTGGCTTCGATACTCTCAAAAGCCGGAAAGACATTGAAGACAGAAGAGAACTTCAATAACGAGATCGGTGTGCCTCAGACATTGCTGAAGCTCAACAAAAGCTTCAGATTTGCTGTTATTGAGATGGCGATGCAGGGATTGGGCGAGATCGAAGAACTGGCAAGGATGTCACGGCCGAATATAGCGGTAATAACTAACATCGGCATCGCTCATTTTTCCCGTCTTAAGTCTGAAGATAACATAGCCAGAGCGAAAAGTGAGCTGCTTAAGTTCCAGAAAAAGAAAGATATTGCCGTCCTTCCGGCTGATGACAAATACTTCAACCTCCTTAAAAAAAGGTCAAGAAGCAGGATCATTTCTTTCGGGATCGACGGCGAAGCTGATGTTAAAGCCCGAGGTATTGAATATGGAAGTGATTTCTCCTCCTTCATTCTTGAAACAGACAAATTCAGCGTCTCTATCGATCTGCCACTTCCCGGAAAACACAATATATATGACGCCCTTGCCGCTGCCGCCGCCGCGTATGCGCTGGACATAAAGCCCGGGCTGATAAAGAAAGGGTTGGAAAGTTTCAAGCTTTCCGGCAAGAGATTGAACATCATTGCCGCCAAACACTTCAGGATAATCGATGACACTTATAATGCTAATCCGGATTCAATGGCCGCATCGCTTAACATTCTTGAGAATTATCCGGGAAGGCGCATCGCCGTGCTTGGCGATATGCTTGAGCTTGGCGCTATCGCAAGAAAAAGCCATGAAAATATCGGCGAGCTCGCTGCCAACCTGAATATTGACGTACTGATAACCGTAGGCAAGTTAGGTGAATTCATCGCCAGCAGCGCAAAAAAGCACGGGATGGCCGTTGTCCATTCCAAAAGAACCACCGGCGAAGCTTTAAAATTATTGAAGAAGATCTCGCGACCGGATGACACGATCCTGGTAAAGGGTTCCCGCGGCATGCATATGGAAAAAATCGTTGAAATAATGGCGAATAACTAATACAATAATGATATGCCGCGGTGGTGGAATTGGTAGACACGTACGCTTGAGGTGCGTATGCCGAGAGGCTTGGAGGTTCGAGTCCTCTCCGCGGCATTGGGTATAGTCGAAATGCAAGGTTTTGGCGCCCCGATACGATAAAGATGAACGGAGGGGAGCATGTCTCAGGTCTTAGCAATAGGGAACGAAACTGAAAAGATCACGGCGCCTGAACAAAACCAGTCCAGGACAAGCGGCATTGATTTTGACCGGTTTCTTGAAAAAGAAAAACAAAAAATATTGCTCCCATTCTCTTTATCCTTAATGCCTCAGATGTTCGGCATGAACTTTCAAACTGATCATAAGTTGGACCGATCTGTCAGCAAGATCATCGATAAGTCAGCCGCTTATAACAATACGGATCAATCCTATAAGGAGCCGGTCGCGGCTAAACCTTCCGAAACCATCAAAAAGCAGGAAAAGACCGCTGCTGCCGAAGAACACGCCAAGGTTTCAAAGATCGATCAGCTGCAGTTCACTAACAATGCTGTGAATAAACTCTTCATCGGAGAACTTGAGCTGACCCCTGAATTCTACAGCATGCTTGTAACCGCAAAGAACAAAACATCGCTTCTTCAAAGCATCGATGTGGACGATATTGTTTCCCAGATAAAGGACAAAATAAAGGTCCTGCAGCAGAGCGGCAGCATGGAACTTTCCATGGAACTTAAACCAGGGAATCTTGGAACGATGATCATGGACATATCAAGCAAAAAGGGCGTACTTTCCATAAATATCTACGCGGACAAGCTGGCAAAGGACGCGCTTGAGGAGAACCTGCGCGAGCTCGAACTATCGCTGAAACAGGCGAATCTGGTGGTGGGCGATATCAAAATATATACTGCGGATAGAAGGAAAAAGAGACAATAATATTGTATAATTGTTGACGGGAGGTAAAAATGGCTATTGACCCGATACAGTCGATCTCGAGCAACTCTACGGCCTTTGATCCCACTCAGGCCACGTCCTTGAACAATAACCAGATAACCGCGATGCTTCTTAATAAGAACATGGATCCGAAGTTCGCGACCATACTTCTCAACCAGATGACCCAGAACAATATCAGTTCCATACTATTCGGTGAGGACATTAATAGTGCCTCATCAAGCAATGCCGGCACAGATATCTTCGGAATGCAGGGAATGATCCCAAGCAACCTTCAGGGGACTAACTCTATGAATAATACCGACATTTTCGGGGCAAGCGCCTTCAGCAGCATATCTCCGCAGTTCGAGATGAGCGTTTACAGCACGCTTATAGGAAAGACCGTCACGGCCACAGACCCGCTTAATGGCCAGCTGATGACAGGCAATGTGACAAGCGTCCAGCTTCAGAACGGGCAGATAATGGTGGAAATAAACGGCAAGTTCATCCCTACAAATAATCTGATCGGGATCAAACAAGGAGGATGATATAAATGCTTGATCTATTGACAAGGGCGAAGAACGCGATAGAAGCCTATGATACTCAGCTCAGGATAAACTCGGCGAACATCGCCAACATGTCCGTTCCGGGATACAAAACAATGAAGATATCCTTCCAGACGATATTTGAAAATGTCCTTAACTCCGGCACGGCTGCGGAGAGCGGGATCGGCGGCACAAACCCGATACAGATGGGATCGAACGTCGGCATTGGGAGCACAACGCTGGATTTTACCCAGGGAACATTGTCGGAAGGAAGCCGCCTTGACCTGGCCATAAACGGAAATGGCCTCTTCATTGTATCGCCGGACAACGGCTCGACAATGCTTTACACGAGGGCAGGCAAGTTCAATGTGGACTCTGAGGGGAATCTTGTAACAACCAACGGAATGCAGGTGTACGGCTTTAGTTCGGGTGGCGGCGTTACGCCAATAACAGGCCTCTCTTCATATAACACAAATCAGCTCAGCTGGACGGCCGATGGGCAGCTGGCCGAATTCGGTCTTCTGCCGGACGGCACCATCGATCCCGCGAATATACTTCGCTATACAGGTTACAGCATCGCTCTTACTTCTTTCGTGAACCTTTCCGGGCTTGTCCAGGCAGCCGGGAACACCTTTGCGGAAACCGAGGCATCGGGCACGCCGCTAACCGAAGAAAAGCCCGGCAGCACATTCGGCATAATACAGCCAAGGCAATTTGAAGCATCAAACGTTTTCTACACCGGCGAAGTTCTGGATTCCATGGAAGCGCAGCGGGCCATGAGCGGGAACCTGACAATGCTGCGCATGATAAATGACGTGATCACAAATTTCATAAGCAGGATCTCATGATAACGGAAAGGGCTTAAATTGGGGGAAAGGCAGGAATCAGTATCGCTCCACAAGAAGGAAATAAAATTCCCGGCATCCATCGGGGATTGGACCACATATAAGCCTTTAAAACCCGCGGCAAGAAAAATAAAGCCTTTCCTGTACGGTTTTCACAGGATCTCCGGGAGTGAACTTGAAACGACCCTGAAGGTCCATCATTTTTTCTCCATCGAGTTCGCCAGGTACCTTAAGGACGCCATTAAGGCGAGCATAGACATTTTCAGCATCTCAATAGAACAGCTTACATACCTGGATTTCCTGAAACGCGTCACGGGCGGATTGATCTACAATAAGCTCGCGCTTGAGAATATCGGTGAGGTCCTCTTCCTGATCGATTATCAGCTGGCGAACATAGTGATCAATTTTTCGCTTGGCTCCCAGACCGCGGATACAAAGATCAAGGAGCTTACTGAGCTGGAAGAATCGATAATACAATCCATCTTCGGCAATGTGCTGGAAAAGTATTCCGGATGCTGGAGGGATATCTTTAAAAAACCCGCCCTTGAGATAATCAGCTACCCGAACATACAGAGAGAGACCAATATAAACCTGAACGAGATCATCACGGTGGTCTCAGCTCAAGTATCCATTGCCAATTCCGTCCCTGCTTCCTATACCTTCGTTTATCAGAACAACGTGCTGAAAAAACTGACGGAGCTTTTATGGAAAAAAGAGGAATCTGCCCCTCTTAACCTGTCCGCTCTTCCGGAAGAGCTGCTGAATGCCATAGAGATCCCGATGATCGCGGAGCTTGGTACCACGAGCATTTCAACCCAGGAACTTACGGAGATCGAAAATGAAGACGTGATATCCCTTGACCAGAAATTGAACGAGCCGATAAGGCTCGTATTCGGCTACTCATCGCAGTTTGTGGCTCAGCCGGGAATAAAGAACAATCGTCAGAGCGTAAGGCTGCTAAGCAGCAGCATAAAGAAAATAAAAGCGGCTCCCATCATCAAACCCGAAATTCCGGCTGAACCGGTCAAGCTAACGGAGCCACTGATCGCTGAAGAAAGCAAAGTGGACCTGGAGATCCCGCAGCAGGAAGAGGACCTTGAATTCCCGCTGGAAGGCGAAGAAAAAGAAGAGTATAATGAGGCCTCAGAAGAGTTGTTTGAGGAAGAGAACAATACCCAACCATAATCCCGTCACGCGGGGTTATTGATCGGGATAGATCTGGAGGGGATTAAATGGACCTAAAAAAGATACAATTCCCGGAACTGGCTGATATCGAAAAAGGCGGCAAATTCCAGGAAAGGACGCTTGGAGATATCCCGATCGAAGTCAGCGTCGAGCTTGGCCGCACCCACATGAGCCTTAAAGACATACTTGACCTCAGGGAAGGATCCGTGATCGAGCTTGACAGACTTGCCGGAGAACCGCTTGACCTTAAAGTAAGCGGCCAGCTCGTTGCTCAGGGGGAAGTAATAGCAATTGACGATTATTACGGTCTAAGGGTAACGAACGTTCTGATAAACAAACCATGAAGCTTAACCAACAGCTTCAAGGAAATTAGAAAGATTTATTATGCTTGAGATCCTTATCTCTCCCGAAGTGCTGGCCGCTAGCAGAACGCCTCTAGTATCAGCAGGTTATATAATGCAGCTTATTATTTCTCTCGCGATAGTCGTGGGCCTTATATATTTTTTCGCAAGATACCTGCTCCCAAAGCTTCAGCTGCCTTCCTCGGGGAATTTGATACAGATAAAGGAAAAGATCGGGCTTGAGCCCCAGGTCTCGGCGTACATCATTTCCGTGCGGGAAAAATCATACTTGGTGGTAGTAAGCAATAAAGGTGTTACTTTAATTGACAAACTGGAAATCTGAACTCAAGCTGATCGGGCTTATTCTATTTATTTTCTGCTTTGCCTGCCCTTCATACGGCGCAACTGCAAGGGGGCTTGATATTGCCTCCATAATGAACTCGCCCGGTTTCAGCAACAGCATGCAGATAACGGTAACCCTGGCCATAATATCACTTGCGCCATTTCTTCTCATCTCCATCACGTCTTTCTTAAGGATAATCGTAGTGCTCTCCATGGTGAGGTCGGCCATCGGAACAGCGCAGGTGCCGCCCAACTCGGTGCTTATAGGGCTGGCGCTTTTCATGACGGTCTATTCAATGGCCCCTGTATTTGACGAGGTGAATAAGACCGCTGTTGTGCCTTACAACAAAGGACAGATGACGCAGATGAAAGCGTTCGAGACGGGCATGAAGCCTTTCCAGAGTTTCATGATAAGGCAAACAAGGGAGCAGGACCTCGCGCTCTTCGTGCAGTTCGCCAAGATCCCCACGCCAAAGTCGGTAAACGATGTGCCTGTTTATGTTCTCATTCCTTCATTCATGATCTCTGAACTTAAAACCGCCTTTCAGATCGGATTCCTTTTGTTCATACCGTTCGTCATCATCGACCTTGTTGTTGCGAATATTTTGCTGTCGCTGGGAATGTTCATGCTGTCCCCTGTCATGGTCTCCCTGCCTTTCAAGATATTGCTTTTTGTGCTGTCCGATGGATGGAACCTTATAGCGAAAGGACTATTGCTTAGTTTTAGATGACCACAGATTTTGCGGTACAGATCATTTATAACGGCGTCATATTGACGATATTGCTCTCTATGCCGGCCGTGGGAGTGGGATTGATAGTCGGTTTTATTATCAGCCTTTTCCAGGCGGTGACGCAGATACAGGAGCAGACGCTCACGTTCGTGCCAAAGGTGATTGCAGTGCTGGGCATGGTGGCGATCACAGCCCCATGGATGGCGTCACTGCTTATAGACTTCACTGTCACGCTCTGGTCCAACATTCCGGCAATGGTAAGATAGCATGGTCATATCTTTACCACAAATAGAGATCTTTATGCTCATACTCGCCAGGGTGTCGGGATTGTTCTTTGATGCCCCGCTATTTTCCGCGAAATCCATTCCCGGACCGGTAAAAGTATGCGTCGCGATATGGATCTCGGCCATATTGTGGTTCGTTGTGCCCGTAAAGTATCTTCCCGATTCCATGCCCGCGTTCATACTCGCTCTGTTCATGGAGGCTTTCATCGGGTATACGATCGGTTTTGTCTCATCGATCGTGCTCCAAAGCGCCCAGGCGGCGGGGGATATCCTTGACATGCAGATGGGACTTTCCGTGGCCAATGTGCTGTCGCCCACCACCGGGACAATGACGTCGATCACAGGGACCATGATCTTTATGATAGCGCTGATCACTTTCCTGATAGTGAACGGGCATCATCTGGTGCTTTCGGCCATCCACCAGAGCTTTATCGGCATACCTTTGGTCAGCATCCTGGATCTTTCAAAGCCCGATCTCATGCTTCAGGTCATAGACCTTTTGAAATTTTTCTGGGTCGCAACGATACAATTGTCCGCTCCAATGCTGCTGTTGATATTCCTTTCTGATTTTGCTTTTGGGATAGTTTCCAGGGTGGCCCCGCAGGTGAACGTTTTCATGCTCGGCTTCCAGGTAAAGCCCTCGCTCGGCCTATTCGGGATCATGCTCATCTCGCCGCTGCTCATCAGCCATATGATAACGCTTATAAGCCAGTCAAGCACTGACATTGCAAGAACGATAACCATACTTTTCGGGAGGCCCTGATGGCTGAAGAAGCTGGGGAAAAGTCAGAGGAACCAACTCCCCATCGGCTGCGTGAGGCAAGGGAAAAAGGCCAGGTAGCAAAGAGCAAGGAGATCACCACGGCCCTTCTTCTGATATTTTCATACATGCTTTTCAGGTACACGGGGGAATACGTATGGAACAATCTCACCAGCATGGCGACGATGATACTCTCTCAGATACCCAACACGGGTGAATTTTCCTACTCTTTCGTCGGATATATCCTGCTTCTGGGGATACAGGCCCTGCTGCTGTGCCTTGCTCCAATATTCGGTCTCACCGTTTTCATCGCCTTTGCGGCAGAAGCTCTGCAAACAGGTTTTATGGTCTCTCTTGATCCGCTCTCCCCAAAACTGGAGAGGCTCTCCCCTGCTGAAGGCTTTAAGAGAATGTTCTCCCTGCAGGGTTTCGTTGAACTTATCAAGTCCATAGTGAAGATAGTGATAGTTTTCTGGATAACCTGGCTTGCCATCAGGGACGACATACCATACATCGTGATACTTATCCGCGGCCAGCCGTGGGATGCTGTTGTGCTCGGCGGATCGATCGCGTATAAAGTGGCCTTCAGGGTGGGGCTTTTCTATGTTGCTATAGCCATGCTGGATTACTTTTATAAGCGATGGGAGTACATGAGAGGGCTGAAGATGACGAAACAGGAGATAAAGGAGGAATACAAGCGGCTTGAAGGGGATCCCATGATCAAGCAGCGAATGAGGGAGCTTCAGAGGCAGGTGGCTTACCAGCGGATGATGGCCGCGGTACCGCAGGCGGATGTGGTCGTGACCAATCCCACCCACATAGCGATCGCGCTTAAATATGAGGCGCAAAAGATGAAAGCCCCCACTGTGCTTGCAAAGGGCGAGCGCAAGGCCGCGGAAGAGATAAAGCGCATAGCGGACACGTCTTACGTCCCCATAGTGGGGAACGAACCGCTTGCCAGGTCCATATACAGGACCACCGACATTGGCAAGCAGATACCCGCCGAACTTTTCCAGGCCGTGGCAGAGATACTTGCTTATGTGTATAAATTAAAGAAGAAAAGATCTGAAAAATTAAAAGCATATCTTGGCCCGCTTGTCGGGATAAGAAAAACTTGAATAATGAACAATCCCTGTTAAAATTATCTTAGAATGGCTTTCCTAACATTTGACCTGAAAAGCATAAAGAGCCTCTTTGCGTTATCTGATATCCTTGTGGCGGTTCTTCTTGTCTGCATTATCGGAATGATGATAGTTCCGCTGCCCACCTTTGTCCTGGACTTGCTGATAACCGTTAATATCGCGTTCGCGCTGACGATACTCCTTGTGGCGATGTACCTGAAAGAGCCGCTGGAATTCGCAGCATTCCCTTCGGTACTGCTTATCGTCACCTTGTACAGGCTTTCACTTAATATCGCCGCATCCAGGCTGATACTTCTCCAGGCAAACGCGGGCGAAGTTATCACTGCTTTTGGTAATTTCGTTGTCAGAGGGAATTATATCGTTGGAGGCATAATATTCGTGATCATCACGATAGTCCAGTTCGTGGTCATAACAAAGGGTTCAGAACGCGTCGCGGAGGTCGCGGCAAGGTTCACACTGGACGCGATGCCGGGAAAACAGATGAGCATTGACGCGGACCTGAACGCAGGATTGATCGACGCGAATGAGGCGCGGGGAAGAAGGCGGAAGATCGAACAAGAAGCCACTTTCTTCGGCTCGATGGACGGCGCCAACAAGTTCGTGAGAGGAGATGCCATCGCGGGCATCATCATTGTTCTTGTGAACAGCATAGGCGGCATACTTGTGGGATGGCTTCAGCACGGAATGGGGATAATGGAAGCGCTTTCAACATACGCCCTTCTCACCATCGGTGACGGCCTTGTGACCCAGATCCCCGCCCTTCTTATAGCGATAGCAACAGGCCTTGTCATTACAAAATCCGCATCAGAGATGAGCCTTGGGACCGACGTGGCCACGCAGATATTCGCCCAACCCAGGGCTTTTGCTTTTGTCTCAGTGATACTCGGTTTCTTTGCCATCATCCCGGGGCTTCCCACCATACCTTTCATGACGATGGCTGTACTTAGCGCCGTGCTTACCGTTGCGCTCCTGCAGACAAAGGAAAAGAAACAGGATGTCAAGTCTGTCTCCGAAGAGGTGTCCGCAAAGGAGCTCCTGAAAAAACCGGAGAGCATACTCGGAACGCTCGGCCTGGATCCTTTGAGCCTTAAGGCGGGAAGGAACCTTATACCCCTGATCGACCCGGCCCAGAAAGGGCCCCTGCTTGAAAAGATAACGCTGATCAGGTATCGCATTGGACAGGAGCTGGGATTCGTTATCCCCGGAGTCAGGGTAATGGACGATCTTAGCCTGCCCCCCAGCCAGTACGTGATAGAGATAAGGGGAACAAAGATCGCCACAGGCGAGGCGCTGATCGGCCACAGATGCGTGCACATGCCTGCCGCGGAACTCAGGGAAAAGAACATAACAGGCAGTGAGCTTAAGGATCCGCTTTCAGGAGATCCGGTAACATGGGTGGCCGAGGACATGGCATCTGAGCTGCAGCGGCAGAACATCGAGTCGGAAGAGACCGTCGAGTTCATATCAAGGCATTTCACGGAGATAATAAAAAGGTACGCGGATGAGATAATGACGCGGCAGAACATCCAGTCCCTTATTGAGCTGGTCAAGAACACGAACGCCGCGATAGTAAGGGAGCTTATCCCTGACATGCTCTCCCTTGGCCAGGTCCACAAGGTGCTGCAGCTGCTCGTGAGGGAGCGCGTTTCAATAAGGGACCTTTCCACGATACTTGAGCGCCTTGCCGATTACGCCCACCTTTCGCGCGACATAAACATACTCGCGGAATATGTGAGGCAGTCCCTGGCCAGGCAGATATGCGAAACCTACACGGACAAGGAGGCCGTCATAACGGTCGTCACCATCGATCCCAGCCTTGAGGAAGTGATGATCGGCGCGATACACCAGTCGGAATACGGGTCATTCCTCGCGCTGGATCCCAACGTGGGCGAACGCGTGCTGGTGCAGATATCTTCGCAGCTTTCCAATTTCAGGAGGATGAAGCTGCTGCCGGTGATACTCTGCTCTCCAAGGCTGAGGCCTCATTTCAAGAGGTTCATAGAGCGAAGTTTCCCGGATGTCGCGGTATTGTCTTACAACGAGATCGTGCCGCAGGTAAAGGTGCAGTCGATCGGCATGATCTCCCTGGAATAAGTGAAATTAAAGGGTAAGTTGCACGATAATAAAGCGGAGTGATCTTATGGCAGATAAAATGGAAATATTCAATTCAAGGATGCTGGAGCAGATCGGACCTGGCAGCAGCGCAAAGGAACTGATAGAAAAGATAGTTAAATCCGCACTTGAGGTGGAGTTCGGGGCCGCGTTCACGCTCAATCCCGGTTTTGCCAAAATGGTATCAAAGATCGCCGACGCGGTCGTAACAAATCCTGAGATGCGCAGGCAGGCGCTTTCCGTGGCAAGCACATATATCAACAAAAAACTTGAAGGGACAAAATTAAGAAATGGCCGAAAATAGAATAGACAGAGTAAGTATTTCAAAGGAAGGCCAGTTGGGAAGAACATCAGCAGCCGCTCCCGGCTGGATCACTCCTGTGCTCAAAAGATTTTATGATTTCACGAGAAAATGGGCAAAGACGTTCAGCGGAGAACTGAACGCGGCAAAAAGGGAAGAAAGGGAAGAAGAACTTATTAAAGCGGTGAACAGGTCCTTTAAGGGGGAGGTTTGATGGTCCCGAAACAGGAAATAGAAGACAAGATCATACAGATAATGAGGGAGCAGTTCCTTAAATATTCAGATGAGGTCCTTGAAAAATACAAGGACCAGATAACGAAGACGGTTAGATGGTACGTCGGGGGGCTTCCAAGGCACGTGGCAAAAAGCGAGGCTGACGACCTGCTTTCCGAAGCAAAAATAGCGTTCATCGATACTCTTAAGACATGGGACCCGAGAAAAGGGGCGCTTTGGCCGTATGTGAGCCTGCGCCTTAAGGGAGCCATGCAGGATTATCTCAGGAAAAGGGGATCGGATCCGGTGACCGGCATTTACGAGTTCATCACATCAGCAGCCAATATCTACATGGCGTTCAACAGGGAATCGATCGTGCAGGAAGAGTCGGATGCGTCCATAACCGTGGAAGGCGCGCTAAAGGTGCTGTCTGATACCGAAAAAGAAGTGATAAAAGGATACTATAACCATGACAAGACCTTCAAGGAGATCGGGAAGGACATAAACCTTTCGGAATCGCAGGTTTCCCGGATAGCCAAGACCGCCACGGAAAAGATGAAGAAGGCCCTCATCAAGAAATAACGAAGTACTTGCCCGGCAGCTGCTTAACTATCCCTTTTATCTCAAGCACTGACAGTAATCCAAGAACTTTCCCCGCATCCATATCGCACTTTACCGATATCTCATCAACATGCTTTGGCTCCCTGGTAAGGTTCTTGATGATTTCCGCCTCATCGAAAGATAGGTCTGAATAATCCTTTTCTTTTTTCTCACCAGTGCCGGCCACTCTCTTGATATTGAACTCCTCAAGGACATCGTCCACGTTCTCCACAAGCTTCGCGCCCTGCTTTATCAGCCAGTGAGGCCCTTTTGTCTGGTCAAGCTCAACGTTTCCGGGCACCGCGAATACTTCCCTTCCCTCATCGATCGCATGCTTAGCCGTGATCATCGCCCCGCTGTCATAATGGCCCTCCACCATTATTACGCCGATCGAAAGTCCTGATATTATCCTGTTGCGCCTCGGGAACGTCCATTTTGCCGTTGGATGCCCGGCGGGCAATTCCGAAACAAGCGCGCCGTTCTTCTCTATTTTTTCCGCGAGCTTCACGTTCTGCGCCGGAAATACCTTATCAAGCCCGCAGCCGAAAACGGCGACCGTTCTGCCATTACCTTCAAGCGCGCCAACATGGGCCTCCGTGTCTATTCCTTCGGCCAGCCCCGAAACTATGGTGATGCCCACCTCCGCAAGCTCCCTGGCGAACTTCCTTGCTATTTCTTTTCCGTATCTTGTGGCAGTTCGTGTTCCAACTATCGCGATGCACCTGCTGCTCAAAAGCTGGATGTCTCCCTTGACATAAAGTTCATCAGGGGGATCGTAGATCTTTTTCAGAAGTTCGGGGTATTCTTTATCCTCTAATTTAAGTGTTTTGATCTGAGCCATTATTTTGACTTGATAAGCTCAAGCGCTTCCATTTTTGTGGCCTGATTTTTCCTGAAGATTCCTCTCACCGCGGATGTCACCGTCAATGAGCCCGGCTTCTTTACGCCTCTCATGGACATGCACAGGTGCTCCGCTTCGATTATCACCAGCACTCCTCTTGGCTTGAGACCTTCCATCAGCGTATCGGCGATCTGGCTTGTCAGCCTCTCCTGCACCTGCGGGCGCTTTGCATAGCATTCTACTACCCTCACAAGCTTGGATAGTCCTGTGACCTTTCCTTTTGTCGGGATATACACCACATGCGCCTTGCCTATAAAAGGGACCAGATGATGTTCGCACATGGAATAAAATGGTATGTCCTTTACCATTATCATTTCTTCATGATCGGCTTCGTGGAAAACCGTCAATTCCCTGGCCGGGTCCCTGTGTAGTCCCTCAAAAAGCTCCGCGTACATCCTGGCGACGCGCGCGGGAGTATCCTTGATCCCGCTTCTTTTCGGGTTTTCTCCGATGGCCTCAAGTATCATCTTGACCGCTTTTTCAATTTTCTTCTGGTTTATCATCAGAACAATCCTGTTATCCTGCCGCTCGCGGATATGTCGATCTTTTCCGCCGCCGGGTGCTTTGGCAGGCCCGGCATCGTCATTATATCACCGGTGTATGCCACAATAAAACCCGCTCCCGCGGATATCCTGAGCATTTTTACGGTGATACTGAAGCCTTTCGGGGCGCCGAGCAGGCCGGGATCATCGGACAGCGAGAACTGTGTCTTTGCCATGCATATCGGAAGAGAGCAGAATTGCCCCACTTTGATGCTTTCCAGATCCTTCCGCGCCTCGTCTGTAAATTTTACGCCGTCAGCGCCGTAAACGATCGTTGCGATTTTCTCTATCTTGGACTTAAGGGGCTCTTTGACATCGTACAAATAGCTGAATTTGCCTGCCTTTCTTGAGACTTCAACTGACATTCTGGCAAGTTCCACGCCTCCCCTGCCGCCTTTCCCCCAAAGATCCGACACCACAACCGGGATCCCGAGCTTCTCGCAGTGGTCAACGACCGCATCTACTTCTTCTTTTGAGTCCTCTTTCCGTAAATTGACATTGACCATTAAGGGCACGCCGAAGTTCTTGAGGCTTTTTACATGCCTTTCCAGGTTTGGAAGGCCTTTTTTTAAGGCAATGACGTTGTTTTTTGCAAGCTCCTGCTTTTCGATCCCACCCTGTCTTTTCAGCGCCCTGCAGGTCAGGGTGATGATTACAAGGCTCGGCTTGAGGTGTGCTTCGCGGCATTTTATGTCAAAGAACTTTTCGGCACCCAAATCGGCACCAAAGCCCGCCTCGGTAATAACATAGTCGGAAGCCTTTAACGCGAGCTGGGTGGCCACTATACTGTTGCATCCGTGGGCAATATTGGCGAACGGGCCCCCGTGTACGAACGCGGGAACCCCCTCTATTGTTTGCACAAGGTTGGGTTTCAGCGCTTCTTTTAGGAGCAATGCCAGGGCTCCCTGTGCCTTCAGGTCATTTGCTGTGACAACATCTCCCGATCTTGTGTATCCTATTATTATTTTCCCCAACCTCTCCTTCATGTCAGCGATGTTCCTTGAAAGGCACAATATCGCCATTACCTCTGAGGCTGCAGTAATATCAAAGCCGTCATTCCTTGTGATGCCCTTGTAGCTGTAATTGACGCTCCGTAAGGCCCTGTCATTCATGTCCATGCACCTTCGCCACAATATCCGCTGGGGATCGATATCAAGCTCGTTCCCATGGTAAATATGGTTGTCAATCAATGCCGAAAGAAGGTTATGGGCAGCTGTTACCATGTGGATGTCGCCCGTAAAGTGAAGGTTTATGTCCTCCATCGGGAGGACCTGTGAATACCCCCCTCCAGCCGCGCCGCCCTTCACTCCCATCACCGGACCAAGCGACGGCTCCCTGATGCAGACAAATGCTTTCTTTCCAATCTTCGCCAGGGCTTGTCCCAGTCCGATGGTGGTGGTGGTCTTGCCCTCTCCCCAGGGCGTTGGCGTGATCGTGGTAACAAGGATCAGTTTTCCATTTTTGCGTTTGGAAAGCCTCTTCATTGCCGAAAGGTTGATCTTTGCCTTATCTCTTCCGTAAAGCTCGATTTCGGAGGGCAGGAATCCCGCTCTTTTGGCGATTTCCTGTATAGGTTTTAATTTGGCTTTTTGTGCTATTTCAATGTCGGTGAGCATTAAACTCAGGAATTTTAGCATAGAATCAGCACTTTAACACCCCACATTTAAATGTGGGGATTGAACATTTTATCTCAATAAACTGAAATTATTCGACAAATCTATCGATAATATATATAGAGGGGAGTAAACAATAGGAGGGTAATTTATGAGCAATATATCTGGTGTAGGAACGCCGCCGAGCGTGGCATCGGCTTATCCGCCATTGCCGAAGGATGCGAAGACAAGCAAGGAGCCAAAAAAACCGTCAGGTATCTGCGGTTCCAGTCTGGACGTGGATTTTACTCCTCCAATGCCGCCGGTCGGTGGGATAACGCCATTGATGATCGTGCCGGACAACGCATATTTTGGGTACGGTATTTCCATATCAGCAATGCCGTGTACCGAAGAAAACGCCCTTGCGTCAAAAGTTCCATCCGCTCTTCGGAACAAATTGATCAAAGGAGAATCCGCGCATAAATTGTCTTTTTCGCCTGCTACTATTTCTGCGGGAGTGCCAAAGTTATTCAAAATATTCGCATCATATAGTGATAGTAAAGTTATTATTAAGGACATCTCAACAGTTCACGATTACTCCAAGCTGACAATGGGAGCATCAGCAAGGCTTGATCCTCTGATGGTCGGATATGTAAGG